>ENA-OQDD01000842-OQDD01000842.1-human-gut-metagenome-genome-assembly--contig:-NODE-842-length-11277-cov-4.089955_pt1 | contig 11277 bp, 16 predicted proteins | sample MGYA00242507_ERZ504598 | MGnify/ENA primary metagenome ERZ504598 (study PRJEB26092, sample SAMD00036318) | human gut metagenome | host: Homo sapiens | study: EMG produced TPA metagenomics assembly of... | reverse complement strand
TGATGGACTTTCCTAGGAGTGTCCCTTTTAAGTGAACATTGTTCATTTAGGCATTATAAAATTCCCACAGCAGTGTGGGAAGAAAATGCGGTCAATATAAGGTTCTGCGCACGATTCCAGCACAGCAGCGGGGTCGTAGTCCTGCCGCAGCAAGGCAGACAGCATCAGCGAAAATAGAACATCGGCAAATTTTTCAACGGTGAATTGCGCGTTAAAAGCGTCCGGACGGATTTTGGTATCCTGTTGCAGCACCGTACACAGACCATTTAAGATATGGTGCCAGATTTGCTGCATGTGCCGTTTGCCATCGGCCTTGTCCTCCTGCATAAAGCCGAGAGAGTGCAGTGTGAAGAATCCAGGATACTGCTCACAGCCGTAGGCCATGCGCTCGTACATCCATTTGACACAGGTCTGCACATCCTGAAATACGGCCTCGTCCTGCGGACGGTGGAAAATTTCGCACCAGACGCTCTCGACCGTGGCGCTGATAAGCTCAGCTTGGAGTCATAATAGTTGTAGATCGAGCCGACCGAGACCCCGCATGCCGAGGCGACAGAACGGATACTGACTGCCGCCCAGCCCTTTTCCCGGATAAGCTCACGGCTGTTTTTTAAGATATCTTCCTTGGAGGTTACGATTGTATTCATGTGGTCACCCTCAATATGAACAATGTTCATTTTTATTATACTGCCCGTTCCCACTTTGTCAAGAGGATTTCATAAAAGGTTTATATTTTGCGGATTAAGACATTGAATGCAAACTTACAAAAATCATAAAAGGAGTATATGTATGATGCCACCTTACTGTCGATTCAGTATCATCTATTTTCGATAATGTCAGGGCATTTTCTTAATGTCAATAATGTCAAAAAGCCCCCTGAAAGTTTCGATTTCTCGTCACTTTCAGGGGGCTTTCAAATTATTCTCAAATGTTAAACCGAACCAGTAATCCGGGTGGCTCCACAATGAAGTTTTCCGCGGCTTAGTGTCAAACTAATGTCACAGCGCGATTTTTCTTTCGATTTTGATCATAGCAACGTTGAAAGTTCGCGTAATTCCATTATTCGAGCTCGGTAAGTCCAGATTCTTACTAAACAAATTTGTTTAGTAATGTTATTTGGAGATGTTCATTTTTCCATGAGATTGCCGTGGTAGATGTGGCTTGCTGATTTTTTAGTATCAGGATAGTATCACACAACCAGCGGAACCTCTGTGAGTATTATAATGCCATCTCCCCTTTTTTACAACCTACTTCTGATATTCTTATCTGCAATTTTTCTGTCAGAACTTCCTGTTCGTAATCCAAGCTCATGCGTTAAAAGTTACATTTAGGCGGTTGGCATCTGTCAACTTTGCTTCCAGAATTCTAACAAGCTCTTGTAATTCCATCTTGCTTTCCGCGTTAAGACCCAAACATTTTGCGATTCCTTCAGAATCGGTACTTATTCTCGTATCCAATGTTAAACTTAGACGTTTATCATGCTCTGTAAAATCATATGAATGGATATGTACAGGATCACCTAACCGTACACTATTAATCTCTCCAAAATTAAATTCACTTCTCATATGTTCATACAAGGGCTTTTGAATTATTAATACTAAATGCTTGTTTAAGTGCTCAAATGTTTCACTTTTATGATGCATTTGGATAAGAATTGTTTTCAATGTCATTTTCCAATTCATTCCAAATGGTTTTTTGCTTTTCAAATCGCTTGGGTCTACTTCTAAGCCACACTCGTCTAAAAAACGTTGTCTTTCTGGCCACACCGTACCAGTTGTATCCATGGTTTGCAATTCAATTCCTATAAAATCCTTCACCTTTTTATTTTTTGCTGAAACTAAAAAATAGTCAACATTTCCTCCTGGAATCTGAACTTCTGGAATCAAATACAATTCGTTACCCGGTTCATGCAATGTCAACAAATGAAGGCAATCCATAAATATCTGATTATGTTCCAAAAGTCGAAATGGGCAAATAATGATATCCTGTGTTTGATATTTCACAGAGCATGTTCCTATTTTAGTTTCCGGATTAGACTTTCTCATTTTTGTGCAAATTTTTCCCGTATATGGACACAACTGTCGCTCCATTGCACTTTTAAAATCATTCGTTTTGTCTTTGCAATTCAGGCCAAAAAATTCACTTATTTTACTCATGAATATCTCCCATTCCGTCCTACAAATCACTCATCCAGAACACCACACCGTTCTTTTGCAAGTTCGATATATTCTTCAGACATATCAATTCCTATCGATTGTCGATTCATTCTCATGGCAACGATATTGGTCGTTCCCGTACCGGAGAATGGATCCAGCACTGTTCCGTCCGGCGGACACGTTAAAACTATCGGAACCTTAACTAAATCTTCCGGATATGGTGCAAAGTGGAGTTTTCGTCCCTGTGTATCCTCTGGAACGATCTGCCACACATCAGAAATCATACTCCCTTTAGGATTATAAAATAAGAAATAAAAGCCTTTCTCTTCAAGTTCTTTTGCACGCCCACTTAGATTTGTAGTATTTCCATTAGTAACCCTTTGATTAGCCCCCTTAATGACCATTCTAAAGTCAGAGATTTCTCCTTTTTTCACGCGATCTAGCACCTCATCTAAGGCTTCAAAAGCATTTTTTCTCTGTTCATCTGTTAATTCAGTACTCAACTCGATTTTTCTTTTATAGCGCACACCCGTTACTCCTGTTGCACTAACAACAGCACCATTCTCTATTCGTGCTTTTCTCGGCTTTTTACGTACTGAGTCAGCATCATAGTAATATCCACTTTTCTTCTTAACAAAGTGGAACACCGGCTCATATTCGCAGCCCAAACTATCCTTAGACTGTGACATTGCACCTTTCATTTTATCCCATATAACCGTATTGCGAAGAATCCATTTTTGCTCGTCTTGCATTCGTATAGCAACCCGATATGGAATATTCAACAGTTGCTTATTTTTATAGCTATCACCAATATTAAGCCAAAATGAACCGGTTGGTTTTAACACTCTATAAATCTGTTCCGTTATTGCGAGTAGATTATTGATATATTCATCGAATGTAGGTTCCATCCCAATTCCGCCGCCCAAATATTGACGTTTCATATAATATGGAGGACTTGTTATCACGCAATCAATCGAACCATCCGAAAAATTTCTTAAAACATCCAGTGCGTCTCCACAAATGAACTTAGGTCTCATTATAGATTTATCCATCAATTCTCTCATCATCTTCAACAAGCTCCATGATTTCTCCAATAGAACATCTTAGTTCCTCACAAATTTTTGTAAGCACCTCAACTCTTACATCTTCATTTTTTCCTAACTTAGCCATAGCATTCGTACTTATTTTAGCTTGTTTACAAAGCTGAGACTTGTTGATTCCTTTATCAATCAATAGCTTCCACAGTCGATTATATGAAACATGCATTATTAGCCTCCACTCAAATCGAAGTTTTCTATTTTTAGTTATTATACTATACCATCTCTCAATTTTCAATTAAATATTGAGGATTTCAATATAGCATATATTCATCAATTGCTCCTCTCTTTTTTGCTCCCATATTTCAAAAACAAATTTTATCTACTTTTACCTATATGTACAGCCCCCGCCAACATCCGCTGGCGGGGGTCTACTATACTTACAGCTCTACGTTGTTCTGCCTGTTCTTCTTCTGGCTCCTATCTGTGGTCTGCTCCTGCTCCCTCATAAGCCCAATGACCTGCTGCATCTTTTCGGCACCGAAATAGTTCCATACTCGCCTGAAATCACGTTTCATCGCATAGAACTGAGAGTTTTCAGCCTCCACCTCTTTCAGCCGCTGGCTTAGATGATGGGTAGCTTTCTTCTCGTCCTGATAGAAGTGCAGATACTTATCCCGCTCATCCTTGACCTCCCAGTACTTCCGATGGAGGGCAAAGAGTACCTTCACCAACTTCTGGATCAGCGGCATTGCCTTCTTCTCCCGATAGCTCTTGGCGGTCTCAAACGTGGCTGCTTCCGGCACCCATTCTTCTGGCCGCTGGGAGTACTGCGCTGACAGGTTTTCCAAACCTTCCATGATGGGAGCCAGCTTGTTCAGCTTCTGGCTCTGCTTCTGGTAGGTCTGCTCCACTTTCTGCATCCGCTGCTCGGCAGCGTCTACGGCTGTCTGCGCTGTTTCCAGTTGCTCCTGCATCTCGATCAGGTCGGTCTGGCGCTCCTGCTTGGCAGCTTCCAGAGCCGCTACCTCTTTACTACGCTCCTGCTTTTTGAAGTCCAGCACAGACAGGTGCTCTTCGTGGGTGCCTTTCTGTTCCCACTCGATGCCGTGCCGCTCCATCACGGCGGCAAGCTGCTCTTTCTCGGCGTTGATCCACTGGTTCAGCTCGGATTCTCGCTTGGAGCCGCCTGTAAAACCCAAGGCCTTCAGAGCCTGCTTCAGGGAGACCTTGGTGTCCAGTCCTTTGCCCTTCCAGCCGGACACATACGGCACGAAGTCGATGTGCAGATGGGGCGTAGCTTCATCCATGTGGAGGAATGCTCCGAACACCCGCAGTGTCGGGTTCCGCTCTTGGAAGCCCTGCATATACTCGTCCAGCAATTCCTTTGCCAGTGCGCCGTTCTCGGTCAGGACGCCCATATCATCTTTGTTGCCGATCTGGACGATCAACTCATGGAAGAGCTTTTCCTGCTTGCCTGTCCGCAGGTGCTCATAGTAGTCGTTGATACAGCGGTCCTTGCGCTTCTGCTTGGCGTTGTAGCGGTTCACTGCCTCGTCAAACAGTTCGTGGTACACCTTCTGAATCGGCTCATCCCGGTACACGATATTCAGGCTGCTGCGCTTCGGGTCAACGTTTTCAGCGGTGAAACTTCTCCGGTTATGGTTGAGGGAGCCGGGACCCCGCATTGCGGAAATGGTTCTTTTCAATCGCACGTCCTTTCTCTGTGGAAGTAACTGGTGCCGGACACGGCAAAGGCTTTGTTACTTTCGTCGAAAGTAACGCAAAAGCACTTTTGACAGACGTTCCGTCCATCAAAAGATGCCTTTGCGCCCTGCCGGGGGCTTCCGTCTGCGGACGGGGTTTCGCTGTACCTCGCCGCTGCCCGGTCCAACACCACCTTCCTGCGTGATTGCATTCACAGGAGCGTGACACGCTCCTGTACTTTGCCAATAGAGGGACTCACCAGCGGAAGCTTTCTGGCACGCCTCGTCTGTCCAGATACTCCTGCCGAGCCTGCTCCCGCTGTTCCTCGGTGGGTGCTGTCTTGTACTGGGCATACAGCTCATGCCGCAGCATCGCATCCAATTTTTGCTCCAGACCCTGCTCAATGACCTCTTCGTACTCATTTTCGCCGCTCAAATGATAATGCAGCAAGGCGACGAAAAGTTCCTGCGAAATCTGCACATTTTTCATCATTATCACCATCCCGTGTCGGTTGTGTCGATTGTGACGGTATTTTACATAGTAGCAAAAATACCGTCACAACCGTCACGAATCGTCACGTCCCAGAATTTTCCAGCGTTAATTTGACCACTCTGCCCTCATGGGTGCGCTTGCTTTCGTACCGAATTCCATAATCGTTGTAGAGCCTGTCGGCACTCACATTCAGCTTCCGGGTCAGGATGTTTGCCTGTATGCTCACACCCGGCAGACGTTCCAGCAGCTCCGTGGGCGTACCGCTCCACTCTGGCTGTTCCGGGGTGAGCATCTTTGCCACCGCTTCCAGAAGCGGGTCGGGCGGCAGCTTCCAAAGTTCCGTTTCGGCTCCTTGGAACTCCCAGACACAGCGTTCTCGGTTGAACTCCAATGTCAGCTCCTGATCCGGCTGGTCACGCCCCACGATGTCCAGTAGTGCGGTGTTGTCCGTGCGCCGCTTCTTCTGCATGATGAATGCGCCATCCGCTGCACCCAACAGACCGTTGGTGCCGGAGATCATATCAAAGCTGTCCTCGGCTTCCATCTTCCGGGTGTGATGAACCACCAGCAGGCAGATGCCGTACCTGTCGCTGAAAGTTTTCAGTTTGGTCACGATCTCGTAGTCGCTGGCGTAGCTGTATCGGTCACCGCCGATCTCCCGCACCTTCTGCAGGGTGTCGATGATGATGAGCCGTACATCCGGGTGCTCCCGGATGAATCCTTCCAACTGCTGGTCAAGTCCCTCGCTCACGGACTTAGCTTGCGTTGCGAAGTAGAGATTGCTGGTCTCCTCTACCCCGAACATCCGGGAGAGCCGCCGCTGCAGCCGGGCGTAATCATCCTCCAACGCCAGATAGAGGACGGTGCCTTGATGCACCTCGTACTCCCACAACGGAAGCCCCATCGCCACATGGTAGGCGAGCTGCCCCATGAAGAAGGACTTGCCCACCTTGGGTGCTCCTACAAAGAGGTAGGTGCCACTGTACAGCAGGTCGTTCACGATGGGCTTCCGGGGTGGATACACCGTGTCGTACAGCTCGGTCATTGATACCGTGTTCAGTCCGAAATTGTTTGACTTTTTCGCGGCTTGCAGATTGATTTGCTTGCCCGAATTTGTTATAATATTGGTGGTAATTTTATCAGACGACTGTACCGCATCTGCGCCAACAGATGCACCCGGTACGGTCGTTTTTCTATTGTCCGTCATTCGCATTCCTCCTTAAGTCCGTTCAACGTCAGGGCTACCATTTGCAAGGTCTCCAGCAAGTCCGGCGGGACTTCTTCATCCACGGCCAGCCGCTGTAATTCCTGATAGATCAGCTCCATCTGGCCTCGTAGGGCTTTGTAGACCCTTGGGTTGCCTACCACGGTGATTTCCCGGTCGGTCAAGCGGCGGATGATATACTCCTGTTTGGTCAGCCCGGAGAGCTTTACTTTGGCTTCCAGAACCTCGTCCTCTTCCGGGGACATTCGGAAGGCTACCACCTTGTTCCGCCAGCGGCCTTGCTGGTCGAGCACTCGTTCCATCTTCATCCTTCCTTTCGTTCCATGTCCAGCTTCTGCGCCATCTCCTGCTGCTTTGAGGGGAAGAGGTGGGCGTACTTATAGGTGATGTCCACACTCTCATGCCCTACCCGGTCAGCGATTGCCAAAGCCGAGAAGCCCATTTCAATCAGCAGCGACACATGGGAGTGCCGTAGGTCGTGGATTCGTATCCGCTTCACCCCGGCCTCCTTGGCTCCCCTGTCCATCTCGTGGTGCAGGTAGCTCTTGGTCACCTCAAAGATCCGCTGATCCGGCTGGACTTTGTAGAAGGATTTCAGATAGTCCCTGATCTCGTCCGTCAGAAACTGCGGCATCTGGATGACCCGGACGCTCTTGGGTGTTTTCGGGTCGGTGATCACATCCCGGCCTTTCAGCCTTTGATATGATTTGGTGATGGAGAGCAGCCCCTTGTCCAAGTCGAAGTCTGCCGGAGTCAGAGCCAGCAGCTCGCCCTCCCGGATGCCACACCAGTAGAGGACCTCAAAAGCGTAATAGGACTGCGGCTTGTCCATCATCGCTTCCGCGAACTTGAGGTACTCCTCCTTTGTCCAGAAGAGCATCTCCTTGTGCTTTTCCGACCCCATGCACCCGGCTGTGGCCGCTGCGTTTGATTTCAGCCCGTAGAACCGGACGGCGTGGTTCAGAATGGCACTGAGCTGTCCATGGAGCGTCTTGAGGTAGGTCGGCGAGTAGGCCTTGCCGTTTTTGTCCCGGTAGTTCAGCATCTCGTTCTGCCATGCGATCACATCCCGCGGCTTGATCTCGCTGAGCCGCTTTTCTTTGAAGTACGGTAAGATTTTCGTTCGGATGATATGCTCCTTGACAGACCAGGTGTTTTCCCGGAGTCGCTTTTTCTTGTCCGTGATATAAATTTCCACGAAGGCTTCAAAGGTCATGGTCAGGTCTGCCGCCTGCTGAAGAAGGAACTCCCGCTCCCACGCCAGAGCGTCCTTCTTGGTGGCAAACCCCCGTTTCAGCTTCTTCTGCTTCACACCTTGCCAGTTCTCGAAGTAGAAGGAAGCGTACCATGTGCCTTGCCTGCTGTCTTTGTAGGCTGGCATCTTATCACTCCTCTCCTGCCCCGTAGATCTTCTCCTGATAGTACCTCCTGCTTACCCGGCCTCCTACGGTCGTGTAGCCCTTGGCTCTCAGTTCCTCGTTCCACTGGGCAATCATTTTGTACGCCAGACCTTGGGAGATGTCCAGTTCCTTTGCCAGCTCGTCTGCCTTGATAAAAATGCTGTTTGCCATTTTCTGTCCTTTCCTTGTCGGTTTCGTTTCGGTGCCGCTTCATCCTCGCTGACTTCCGGCAGGCATATCCCCTTTGCGGTGCTGTGCCGTCCCCTTGCGGAGCGCTCGCTTCCTTTCGGAAGGTCTTGGCGGTTTGGGTCAGTTTGGCGGTCATTCAATTTCACTAAGCATTTTTGCTTATCTTTTTGTGTTCTCATTATACTAAGCACATTCCGTTAAGTCAAGAGGTTTTCAGGTAAAATCTTAAACTTTTTTGTTTATTTTCTATTGCACCTCCTGTTTTTCTGTGCTATACTAGGTTCAACAAATATGTTTAAGTCAGGAGGCAATCGCATGGCAGTCGGTGACCGCATCAAACGTGCCCGCAACCTCCGAGGTATGACCCAGAAAGAACTGGGCATTGCCATCGGGTTTGAGGAGAAGAGCGCAGACATCCGTATCGCACAATACGAAAGCAACACCCGCACTCCCAAGGAAGAGCTGCTCCGCAAGATTGCGGAGGTGCTGGACGTGAACTACCGTTCCCTCTATGAGCCGACCCTGTACGCCGCAGAGGATGTGATGTACACTCTGTTCGAGCTGGACGAGCACTATCCCGGCACCCGGCTCTATGAGGTCACAGACACCACCGACCCGGATCTCCCGGAAAAGCACATGGCAGTCAGCTTCCGCTATCGCCTGCTGGATGATTTCTTAAAGGAGTGGCAGCTCCGCAAGAAGCAGCTCCGAGAGGGCGAGATCACCAAGGAAGAGTATCTGGAATGGAAGCTCAACTGGCCCCAAACCGCCGACGGCTGCGGACGCTACGAGCCGAAGAAAAAGTGGCGCAAAAAATAAAAGACACAAAAATGCCCTCTGAAAAACTTACCGTTTCTCAGAGGGCATTCTCATGTCTCTCTTTATGAATAATCGCCTGATAGTATCAAAGCAGTATCGCAGAGCCTTTTGACTCTCAAAATATTGCATTGCATCAATACTTTTCAGGGTTTGCAGATTACTCGAGCTCTATGGTGGGCGGTTGTCTTCTGTTCGCATTGGTTATTTTCTATTCTTTCCAATGCCTGTATTTCCTGTATTTCCTCGGTTCTCGTTGGCTTCTGGGTGCTTCTGTTACTTGGGTGTTACTTCGGTGTTACTTTCAGGCTCCACCAAACCCAGCTCCACAAGGTAGCGGTTCACAGCCTCGTTGATGAAGTCGCTGCGGCTCATGCGGCCGGTTTCAACGTCCTTTTCCCGGTCGTCAATATAGTTGTCGATAATGTCCAGGGTGCCGGTGGGGATGTGTACCGTTGTGGGCACTCTCCGGCTGGCGCCTTCATAGGCCTTCCGTATGGCATTGCTTTTCCTCCTGTTACTTGTTGCGGTGGCTTTCTGCTGCTGCGGCCAGAATATCCAGATCTTGCCGCAGCCCAGGGGCCAGGGCGTCCACCCAGCGCGCCGGAATGGCCGAGAAGCCAAACCAGGCGCCTGCCAGGCCGCCGGTAATGGCTGCGTTGGTGTCGGTATCACCACCCAGGTTTGCGGCCGCGCAGACGGCCTCCTCGAAGGTCTGGGCGTGTGCGAGGCAGCTCACGGCAGTCTCATGCTGTCCACCACATAGCCGCCCGCTGCATACGTCGCACCCGCTTCCACGGAGCGTCGTAAACGTCCCCTTCAAGCACTCGTGCAGAAGTCCGCCACGCCGCCGTCCTGGAAGTTACCAACCGATTCCGTTAATAAATATACCATTCTCGTGTACAAAACGCAAGCCTCGGTGGACTTGTCCCCGCGGTGCGTCATTTCCGCAAACGCCCTGGCCTGCATCTCCGCAGCGCCCTTTGTCTTGCAGTAAAGGCCAGGGTATACAGTGCGCATCAGAGCGCCGTTGCCTTCCACAGGGCGGCCGCCGTCGCGCCTGGTCTGTCGCGCGGCCTCCATCCAGTCCGCAGCCGTCGGAACGCCCTGCCAGCGAATGCGGCCCAGTCCCTTTGCAATGGCAATGCTGTGCGAGCAGGCGCCGCCGATGTCCTTCGGTTTGCTGTCGGCCCATGCAATGAACTGCTGGCCGACGGAGGCTACCAGGTCCAGGCCGTTGTCCCCTTCCAGGCATCCAGGATGCCGCGGGCAACGCAAAGGGTCATCTGTGTATCGTCCGTAACCTCGCCGGGCTTCAAGTTCAGCCAGCCGCCGCCGATCATGTCGGTAACGCGACCGTATGCGTCGCGGATCTGCTGGTCACTCATAAATTCCAGGGGGCCGCCCAGGGCGTCGCCAACGGCCACGCCGTACAAGGCGCCACGGATTCGGTCAAGCTGCTTTTCGTTGATCTTCTTCATTTCTGTTCCTCCCGTCCAGGCATTCGGACTGTAATCACTCGGCCGTTTTGATCCAAAAGCGTGTAGCCGCACAACTGTGCGAAGATTTTCGCCGCCTCCTCCGGCTCGTACAGCAGAACCGCCGAAAGGTCTTCCGCTGGGTACTCCCCCGGTACATTCACCACCTGGGCATAATAGCTGCCGCCCATGCCCAGGTCGAAAAGCTCCCGGATTATGTCGTTCTGGTCGATTTTCTGCTTCTTGGTCTTTCCGTCAAAGCAGAAGGCTGCTCCTTCCGGTACGTTCTCGACCAGCTTCAAATGATCGCCTATCATGCGCCCGCCTCCTTTACGCATGAACCGCAGGTTGAAGCCCTGGGCCTTTATGTTCTTCGCCCAGGCCGTCACCATGGCGGCAAGGTCCTTTTCATAGCCGGATAGTATTTTGTGGGCTTTCCGTCCACGAAATCTTTGTAAACTTCCCAATAGCGGCCGATGTAGTCGTTCTGGTAGGTCAGCGGCTCCACGGTACCGGTTTTCCGGTCAACGCCCATGGTCACATCCGGTCCCGCATAAGGTCGCCGTTCTGCTCCCCATAGTGGGCCACGGAATACACCGGGCGGCCCTCGTGGTCATTGTAGCCCAAGGCCTCGATGCACAGGTCCATATAGCCCGGGCCGTGAACTTCAAGGCCTTTCTTCGGTGCCGTCCACGGCATCGAAGAAGGGCGCCAGGGTCTTGTAAATCGTTTTTGCACTCATGCCTTTTCCTCCCGCTCCATCAAATTTCCGAATCG
>ENA-OQDD01000841-OQDD01000841.1-human-gut-metagenome-genome-assembly--contig:-NODE-841-length-11329-cov-2.319675_pt1 | contig 11329 bp, 10 predicted proteins | sample MGYA00242507_ERZ504598 | MGnify/ENA primary metagenome ERZ504598 (study PRJEB26092, sample SAMD00036318) | human gut metagenome | host: Homo sapiens | study: EMG produced TPA metagenomics assembly of... | reverse complement strand
TTCCACACAAAAGGCGAGGTGAGAGGGTCGATGTGGAACTTCCGCTCGGAATCCAGCGTGTACCCAAAGGTTCCACGGCCACCGTTGCAGCGGCCTTTCAGGATGTTCTCGGTCTGTCCACGCACGACCTTCTCGGCAAGGTCAGCGGAATAATACTCGGCATAACCTTCCAGCACCGATTCCAGAATAATGCCCTCCGGCCCCTCGGAGATGATCTCGGTGGCAGACATGAGCTTGACACCGTTCTTCTTCAGCTGGGTCTTATACCGGGCACTGTCGTAGCGGTTTCGGGCAAAGCGGTCCAGCTTCCAGACCAGCACGATGTCAAACAGCTTCTTGTCGCTGTCTTTGATCATCTGCTGAAACTCCGGGCGGTTGTCCGTCTTGGCGGAGATAGCACGGTCAATATAGTGCTTGACGATGGTGATGCCGTTTTTCTCGGCATAAGCCGTGCATTCCCGGATCTGCCTTCGATGGATTCTTCGCGCTGGTTGTCCGAGGAATAGCGGGCATAGATCACGGCGGTCATGGCGAGCACCTCCATTTTATACGTCATTGAACGGTAATACGTTCATTAAAGCAATGTTTCGTATAATGCATATGCCACAGTTTTGCCCTGATTGCAAGCCCAATGATTTATTTTCATGATTCCAACAGACAAATTGTCTTAAGATTATATTCCGAGCAAAATGTGAAGTCCAAGCCCGGCCACGCCGCACAGGCACATGGTCAGGATGGGATTCCACTTGAGCTTCCGTAGCACAAAAAATGCCGATGCAAAACTGCCGATGCCGATCCAGTCTACGTTGGCGAGCGTCTTTGCACTCTCTCCGAACACCACCATAGACAGTATAGAAAGACCTGCACCAAAGATAAGCGCTACAATGACCGGACGCAGGCAGGCCAGAACACTTTGCAGCAGAGAAATATCCTTGTATTTACGATAGATGTAGGATAGAAGTGAAACAAAGAACAGCGCCGGTGTAATGCAACCTAGTGTTGCAATGATGGCTCCGGGTACCTGCGCGATACGCAAACCAACAAAGTTGCTGAGTTGACCGCAATGGACCGGGGGTCATTTCTGCTATCGTAATGAGATCGGTGAATTCCTGCATGGTCAGCCAGCCGTGCTGTTCCACCACCTGACTTTGTATTAGAGGCATGGCAGCATAACCGCCGCCTACACTGAACATTCCTACCTGCAAAAAGCTGAGAAAAAGCTGTAAGTAGATCATTGTGCACCTCTTTTTTTCCACTGGACCAGAGCCAGCACCACGCCGAATACTGCAGCGGCAAGGATGACCACCACCACATTGACATCAAACACCGTATTTGCGACAAACGCTGCGACCATCAGGACAATATACACCCATGAGCGGGTCTTCAGCACCTTGCCGCCGAGGTCGAATACAACATCCAGAATGACCGCCGCCACACCAGCCTGCATTCCCTTGAGTAACAACGCGATATAGCGATTGGTGGCAAAAGCATTGTAGAACACAGAAATGACTGAAAGAATGACCATAGGTGGGATGATGGTGCCCAACACTGCCACGATCATTCCAATCAAGCCTTCTACCTGCCAGCCTACCAGAATTGCAGCATTGACCGCGATTGCGCCCGGAGAGGACTGCGCCAACGCTGTCATATCCAGCATTTCCTGTTCATCGATCCAGTGCAGCTCATCTACAAATTTTTTCTTCATAAAGGTCACGATGACAAAGCCGCCGCCGAAGGTAAAGCTGCTAATGTACAGCGTACTCAAAAACAGCTTCCAAAGCCGTGCTAACCGTGTACCGTATGTTTTATTTTCATCCATACAAGTTTTCTTCTCCTTTTTTGATTTTCGGACAACTATATTTGTTTTCTTACTATTTCAAACAGCTTTTAACTGTTACTGCTTGCGAAAGCCCGTATTTTCCGGTATCCTTGTTTTAAGAACTGCGAAGCACGGAGGGAATCTCTATGAAACATAATACATTTCTCGTCAAGCCAGCGTCCAGCCTGTGCAATCTGCGTTGCCGGTACTGCTTTTATGACGATGTTTCCAACAGCCGAGCCTGCAAAAATATGGGACTGCTTTCCCATGAAATGGCAGGAGAACTGGTTGAAAAGGCTTTTGCAGCCACAGAGGAAGGCGGCAGCGTCCATTTTCTGTTTCAGGGCGGCGAACCGACTCTTGCCGGGTTGGATTTCTTCCGGTTCTTTCTGGAAACGGAGCGTTCCATGCAGCGCAATATCTCTGTGTTCCACAGCATCCAGACCAATGGCATTTGTCTGGATGAAGAGTGGGCTTCCTTTTTCAAAGCCAACTCTTTCCTCGTAGGCCTCTCTCTGGACGGCACACAGGAGAACCATGATCTCTATCGGCTGGACGCAGCTGGGCAGGGCACATGGGATAAAGTAACTCATGCGCTTGCGCTGCTGGATGCCTACAGGGTCGAAACGAATCTGCTCTGTGTTGTGACCGGACAGCTGGCCAGAAAGCCGCAGCGAGCCTTCAAAAGCCTCTGCGAGTTGGGACAGCACAATCTGCAATTCATCCCATGTCTTGACCCACTTGATACGATTGGAGGGCAGGCATATTCTCTAACGCCGGAACTTTATGGTCGTTTTCTGTGCGGCGTCTTTGATACTTGGTATCAGCAGCTGCAACGAGGCAATTATATCAGCGTTCGCAATTTTGAGGACTATCTGCGTATCCTGCTGGGAATGCCGCCTACCTCCTGCGCTTCCTCCGGTTCCTGTGGACATTATCTTACCGTAGAAGGTGACGGAAGCCTTTATCCCTGTGACTTTTATGTTCTGGATGAGTGGAAGCTGGGAAATCTGAGCCACTGTACCGTTGAAGATGCGCTTGATTCTCCCACAAGCCAGACATTTCTGGCACAGGGCCGCAACGCCCGGCGGAATGCGCAGCATGTGCTTATCAGCTGCTCTGTCGGGGCGGATGCAAGCGAGATTGGGATGCCTCTGGAAGCAACCGCTTTTGCGCAGCGTATAAGCAGTTCTTTGCCTATGTGCTTCCGCGCCTGCATACTGCTGCACATTTTCTGGCACAACAAAACCGATAAAGAGATTCTCCCGGAGAGCAGTACTGCCTCCGGGAGAATCTTTATTTTACCTTTTTGATCTTCCGGATGGAATGGCCATCGTAGAGGATGGGCTTCATGACATAAGTGTAGTTCCGGTCATCGCATTCGCCGGTGGAAATCATCTCCATAAGCCGCAGCGCAAGCTGACGTCCCATCTCGAAGCCTTGCTCCACGGAGCAGGTAACATCCTCCTGCCGATAAGTTTCTTCGGAATAATCAAAACAGACCAGCGAATAATCTTCGGGTACAGTCTTCCCCATTTTCTGCAGGGTTTTCATGACCAGCCGATAGATGATGTAGTTGCAGCAGACGATAGCGGTGCATTTAGGGATGCTCTTCAGAAATCTTTCAATGGAACGGACATAGCTTTCGTTGTGGGCTTCGTCCGAAATACACCACTTGATGTAATCATCGTTCAGTTCCAAACCACGATTTCGCATCGCTTCCGCCATGCCTTGAAACTTTTCTACGCTCTGGTAGTTGTCGTACACGAAGATGCCTGCAATGTGGCTGTGTCCGGCATCCATCAGGCGTCCTATCAGCTGATGGGCACATTCGATGTCATTGATCGTTACGCGGGGGCAGCGCAAGTTCCGATAGAAGTTGTTGTAGAATATCACCGGGATCTTACGTCGGTAAAGCTCCTTGTAGCAGTCAAGATTTGGGCTGAGGATGCTCGATTTGACACCATCCACGATGAAACCGTGAAAATTCTGATGTACCACAGTCTCCAGACAGCGGCGCTCGTTGCAGAACTTGTTGTCGGTCAGAAATACATGCAGATCTACCCGTTCCTGCGTCAAGACGCTGCGCACGCCCTCGATCAACCCGGAGTTTGCGCTCGTATCCTGACCCTGTAGAACTAGGCCAATCTTATAAAGAGCATCCTCCGTGTTCAAGTCCCGGGTCATTACTTTTTCCCGGTGGAAATAGGTCCCGCTCCCTTTGACCTTGTACACGATCCCTTCGTTCACCAGTCGGTCAATGGCAACTCGAATGGTTTCCCGGCTGACACTCAACTTCCGACAGAGTGCATTTTCTGAAGGCAGACGCTGATTTCCAGAAAATTTGTTTTCGTCAATATATGCCAGAAGCCAGCGATATACTTGATCGGATTTTTTCTCGACAGCCGAGAGCATGGGCAAGCGCTCCTTTTCAGTCGGTGATAGTGGGGCGGCTGCCTTCCGCGTGCTGAATCCAGTTCAGCAGACGTTCACGAAGTTCCGCCTTGACCGCAGCATATGCAGGATCCGCGACCACATTGTTCAGCTGCCACGGGTCTTTCTGCATATCGTAAAGGAAGTCGTCTGCATAAACATCGGATGCCGCAGCCTCGCCGCCGTTGACGCCGGGTGCATAGACAGAATACATATAATCTGCAGTACGGATGCAGCGTCCGCAACGGCTTTCCGAAATCTGTGCATAGACCTCATTGACTCTATTATGGTTTTTCTTTTCCACAACGTCAAGCAGATTTTCACCGATCATCTTATCACCGACATCCACGCCTGCCAGAGCCAGCAGAGTTTTGGGAATGCTTTCGGTGCTGACCAGGTCGGTGATCTCCTTGCCACCCTTGAACGGGCCGCCACAGATGACCAGCGGCACATGCAGGCAACCGTCATGGCAGGAGCGCTTGTAATCATCATAGCCGTTCAGGTGCGCGTCACGGTTGCGGGTCTTGAAGTGAGAGCCATGGTCGGAAGCATAGAGGATAACTGTATTATCATACAGGCCTTTTTCTTTCAGCTTTGACACCAGCTTACCAAGGTTTTCATCAAGGCTGGCACACTGGCCCAGATAATCCGGGTACTCTTCCGCTGCGTTTCCACCCAGAGCCTTCAGATCTTCCGGCAGAACAAAATCTGCGAATCGCTGCTTGGAACCGTTGGGGCCTTCGTAGTGATTATGGTCGTTCTGATGGTGCGGCTCGATCTGCGACACGGTCATGAAGAAGGCTTTTCGCCGGCATACTGGTCAAGATAGTCCAGCGCAAACTGGTTAATGCAGTCGGCACGGTAGCCCTTGAAATCGATGCGGTTGTTGTTCTCATCAAACACATAGCCATCGTAGCCGTGGGAGGTGAACTCCAGCACATCCGCAGCACGCCAGTAACCGGTATAGCCACCGCGCAGCTCCAGCGGAACAGCGGTGATGGTGTGGTCAACGGTGGGCTTTTTTTCCAGCTCACCGTCCGAAGCCAGATGCCACTTGCCGATGTAGGCCGTCTCGTAGCCGGCATCCTTTTCCATGTACTCGCCCAGCGTCTTGATGTTGGAGGGCAGCATCAGATTATTGCGGAAGCAACCGGTCTCGGTGGGATATTTGCCGGTCTGGAACAGAGCACGGCAGGGGCCGCACACCGGCTGAGGCGAAAAGGCATTGTCAAACTTCACACCCTCTGCCGCCAGCTTGTCCAGATTAGGCGTGATATTCAGTGGCTGGCCGAAGCAGCCGCAGGTGTCCCAGCGCTGCTGGTCACTGAAATAGAAAATGATATTATATGCCATGGTTTTACCTTCCTTTACTGTTCTGCTTTGGTGTTCTTTGCTTCCTTCATCTTGCCGCGCAGAATGCCGAGAATGACCACCACGATCAGCGCAATGAAGATCCAGCAGTACACGCTGCCGAAGAAGATGCTGGGGCTTCCGTCCGAGATGAGCAGGGCGCGGCGGAAATTGGTCTCCGTCATGTTGCCCAGCACCATACCCAACAGCACAGGGACAGCGGGCAGTTCCAGCTTGCGCATGAACCACGCCATCACGCCGAACACCAGCGCAACGCTCAGGTCGAAATAGCTGCTGTTCACCGAGTAAGCACCGGCAAAGCAGAAGATGACGATGATAGGGGTCAGGATCTGCTGGGGGATGGAGACGACCTTTGCAAACAGGCTGGTCAGGTACTTGCCCTGCAGGAACATGAAGATGTTCACAAGGATAAGACCCAGCATGATGGCGTACATGATCGCACCATCCGTGGTAAAGAGCGAGAGGCCGGGGTTCAGGCCGTTGATCATCAGAGCGGACAGCATAATGGCCACGCAGCCGTCGCCGGGGATGCCAGCGTCAGCAGGGGGATGAGGGTCGCACCGCAGACAGCGTTGTTGGCCGACTCCGCCGCCGCAACGCCCTCCACAGAACCGTGGCCGAACTCTTCCGGGTGTTTGGACATATTCTTTGCAGTGTTGTAGGAGAACCAAGAGGCTTCCGAAGCGCCCGTACCGGGCACAATGCCCACGCAGGAGCCGATGAGAGAGCCGATGAGCACCGGGCGGAGCATCCGCTTGTACTCATCCTTTGTGATCTTGCCGTCGTCGTTTCCGATCTTTCCGGCGTGGAGGTTCAGCTCGCTCCGCTTCAGCTCCGCCTTGCCGATGATCTCCACCAGTGCGAACAGGCCGATGAGGGTAACGGCAAGGTCGAGGCCCAGATACAGGCGGTGGACGCCGAAGGTAAAGCGGTCGTAGCTGGTCATGGGGTCTGCGCCCACGCAGGAGATGAGCAGGCCGAGGCAAGCGGCGATGATGCCCTTGACGAGCTCTTGCCCGAAACGCCTGCGATGATGGTCATGCCGACAGGCAGACCATGAAGTACTCCGCCGTGCCCAGCTGTGCCGAAATTTTGGCGACCTGGGGGCCGAGGAAGAGCAGCACCAGTGCAGAGAAGATGCCACCGAAGGTGGAGGCATACAGCGCGATTTTAAGAGCCGCCTTGGTGCGGCCCATCTTGGACAGTGGATGACCGTCCAGCATAGTAGCCGCCGCGTGGGGCGTGCCCGGGGTGTTGATGAGGATAGCCGACACCGAGCCGCCGTATCCACCCGCACAGTAGATACCCAGAAGGAACATCATGCCGGGAATGGCCTTCATGGTGTAGGTAACAGGCAGAAACAGGATGATGCAGAGGATGACACTCAGGCCAGGAATGGCGGCAAATACGCAGCCGATGAAGACGCGAGGTTGATCCATATGATATTTTCAAGGGTAAAAAGCAGCCCGGAGGCCGGGCCGATAAAATCAAACAAACCCATATTCTGCCTCCTCAGAAACTAACATTCAGAACAAAGTGGAACACGCCCCAGATCAGCACCGCCATCGAGACGGTGATGGCGTAGTAGAGGGGCTTCTTGCAGCGGAAAAACAGCAGGAAGGCCACCGCGCAGAACACGGCACCCACCACGAACAGATCTGTGATCTCCGCCAGCAGATAGGTGACCACCAGAATGAGGACGATGACCAGAGCTTTTGCTTCCACCAGAAGATTCAGAGTCTTCGTTTTGACCGGACGGTGCATCACCATATTGTATGCCTCCCGGCCCACCAGAAGGGCGCTCATGGCCAGCATGAGCCAGACCAGCATCGTCGGGAAGGCGCGGCCGTTCACAACGTCCTTTTCTGAGATCTGCACCTGCTGGGGCATGATGAGCAGCAACACGATGCCGATGACCAGAAACAGAATGCCGCAGATCAGGTCAACGGGGTACTCGATGTTCTTCTCCTCGAGCTTAGCGCCCCATTCGTCCAGCCTTGTTTCGATGCGTTCTATCAGATTTTTCACCTGTTTCCACTCCTTTTTTGAACCATAAAAGCAGGGGGTCGGGGCTATCCCCTCCCCCCTGCTTCAGCTTTTTGTCGCTATGAGGACTTTTTATCAGCCTGCCACGATGTCCTTATACTGCTCGACGATGCTCTTGACGTTCTCAATGTGAGCCTTCACATCGTCCTCGGTCATGGTATCGACTTCCAGCAGCATGGTGTCGTTCAGCCACTCGACCATCTCATCATCGGCGAGGATCTTATCATACAGCTCTTTCAGCTCGGCAACCTTTGCGGCGTCAGTACCTTTGCGAGCCATGACGAAGCAGCGGTTGCGGAAGTAGGGGTAGCCCTTGGAGCCAACGCCCTCAACGCCTGCGAAGGGGCCGTTTTCGATGGCCTTGTCGTCGAATGCGCAAACCACATCAACGCCGCCCTGCTGGTAGGTCTCGAGGATCTGGACTGATGCGAGACTGCAAAGTTCGTCTCGCCCTTTGCCACAGCCTGTGCAGCCTCCGCAGCGGACTGGTACGGAGTCAGTTTCAGCTGGTCGCCGGCACCCATAGAGCCGAACAGAGCCGCTGCCAGGAAAGCCTCGGAGCCGGTAGCGCCGTTAACGGCCACGGATACGGGGTTGCCTGCCTTGACATAGGCCTCCAGATCGTCCAGATTCTTGAGGTTCAGTGAAGAATCAGCGGACAGGACGAAGACGGAGGAGTACAAGTTCTCCACGAACTCGAAATCGTCGTAGCTGAACTGTAGCTTGGCCGGATCCAGAGTCTCGGTAATGGCGAACAGACCCTCACCGGCGAAGACCAGTTCCTTATCATTTGCCTTAGTACTGGACACCCAAGTGTTGACAGTAGCAGCATCGCCCTTGACGGCTTCAGCAACCAGTGTGATTTTATTATCAGAATAATCAGGGGACTTGGCAGCAGCCTTTTGGCTGACCATCGCTGCTACACCAGACGGTGCCCACGGGCAGGTAACTTTCCAGCTCTCCTGTTTGCTTCCGCAGCCAGTGAGCATCGACAAAGCGAGCACACCAGCGGTAACAAACGCCGCCATACGCTTTTTCATCATTTTACTCTCCTTTTTTCTTTATGCCTTTTCGTGTGGTAGCAAGCACTTCACCGTGCTTTTGTTACCAACAAGATAACATTTCAAGCAATTTCAAGTCAACAAATTTTTTTATTTTACAAAAAAAGTTGTCTGGTAAAAGAGCTAAATGACCACATCTGTATTTTGTTGTAGAAAACTTATTGTGCACATTGCACATCGGCTTGAATCATCTTTGTGCAGCTTAAATTCTTTCATGATGTAAAGTGTATCATATTCATAATAGAAGTCTTACTATTGTCTCCATTCATAAATAATTTCTTCGGAATCATCTTGACGTACTCTACGAACCATGATATTCTCTATCACAAATCCCACTGAACTTGTAGATTGATTGCAAATCTTCTGCAAACGTGGTTGGTTATCACCGTGAGACCCACCACTCAGTGAGGAAAATCCACGAAAGAAGCTACCGCCCCGCAACACACCCGATTCATTTTGCCGCCGATTCACCCCGACAAAATCCATCGCTGCGCTGCATGGGCGGTATTTTTCTTTATGGGAAACGTACCTTGAAAATTTCATGAGCCGTCCGAACGTGATACCGGCTTTCCAGTCAACGCCGCTGCAAAACAGGGGCAGGAACTTCGTTCGGAGCAAACGGCGATCAACATACACGAGCAGCGGAACTCTCTACTTATTTTTGCGTCTTAACAATTCGGAAACATTTGTTGATGAAGCGTTTTGAGCGCAGCGGTAGAGGGCAAGAACCGTCCCGTGGCCACAAATTTTCAATTCTTGAAATGTTGTGCTCCACCGGGACTTCACTTCTCAAACTCTTGCGAGTTTTCCAAGTGATCTTGTTGGGGCGTGCCTGCCCCAAACCCTGCCGAGTAACAATAAAGTTCATAATTGTTCCATGGACTGAGTATAACACATCCTTCGACGATACACTACTCCTCTTTTTTGCAAAATCCAATTATCTTCGGTGACCTGTCGTGAGATGCAATTATTTCATGTCGTTTCACCAATCACTTGACTTGGTTTGAAAAAACACAGAGCATATGATACAATAGAACAAATAATGTTGTCTACCGAGAAAGGAAGTGTCTTTCCATGAAAAAATCCATAAGTTCTTTTCTAAAGATTTGCTCCATATTCTTGGTGCTGTTGGGATTTTTGTTGCTTTTCTGATTTCTATCGCCTATAAGCAAGTTGGAATCGGGGCACTCATAGCTGCGTGGCTTATTGCTATGGCAATTATCGGGGTAGCATGGATTACAGACATCCGCAAAGCAGACCTGCTGAAAAACGGAAAGATTGTTTCCGGAAAAGTTAATGCAGTAAAAAGGGTTCACATAAAATTCCACATGAGTACTATCACCTTGCTGATGAAGATGTAATTTATCCTTGGGTGATTCGGTACCAATACAAGATTGGAAAAGACACTTATTATGGACAGTCCCATTGGTTTTGGTTCAACCCTCTCGTGAGCAAGGGAACACCTATAAAGGTGACTATTGACCCTCAAAACCCAGAAAGAAGCATTGTTGCTGCATGGGAAAGTTAATAGATTGTTTCTTTCCTCTATGATGACGGAAATTTCAAAGGAGCGTAATCTCCTTTGGCACACGACTTTGGAACAAAGTCTAGTGTGTTACACCTCGATAGAGGTGTGCCGCTCCCAGACACAAAAAGTCCCATGGCCAACACCTCGGCGGTGTGGTCATGGGACTTAATGCTTTTTAGGCCTAGCGGAGTGAACAGTAACCAATCCTGACATCCAGTTGCCGTGTCATTTGTTGAATACTGTTTTACGAACAGTCTGCGGACGTGAAGACCCACCATTATATCATCAGCTTCGACCCGAAGGACGCAGTAGAGAACGGCCTGACCATGGAGCGGGCGCAAGCCCTTGGCTTGCAGTTCTGCAAGGACAACTTCCCCGCTCATCCTGCCATCGTCTGCACTCACCCGGATGGCACAACCATTCGGGAAACATCCATGTCCACATCGTGATCGGCAGCATCCGAATACGCGAGGTGGAACGCAAGCCCTATATGCAGAAGCCCCGTGACTGGCTAGAGGGCATGAAGCACTCCAGCACAGCCCAGACCATGCGGCACTTGCGTGTTGAGGTCATGGAGCTGTGCGAGGGTGCCGGACTGTACCAGATCGACCTGCTCAACGGCTCGAAAGAGCGTGTCAGCGAGGCTGAATATTGGGCAAGGCGGCGTAGGCAACAGAAACTTGACCGTGAAAACGCAGCCCTCACCGCAGCCGGACAGCCGCCCAAGCAGAAGAAGTTTGAAACCATAAAAGTCGCTTGTCGGGGCGAGGCCCTCCATTTGCTGCACAAACCGCTCGGTCACTCAAAAGCCCCACTGGGGCTTTTGTTGCTTCGCAAACGCGAACCTTGCGGAAACAGATTTCTTCGGTGTTGTACCGCACAACGAGTTTTGAAGATTTTTCTGACAAGCTCATGCAGCAGTACGGCATTGCGTCAAGGAAAGCCGTGGACAGCTCAGCTATCTGCCCTCTGGCAGAGCCAAGTTCATCCGAGCGAAACATCTCGGCGACAAGTTCGATAAGGCAGCAGTGCTTGCTGCCTGAACGCAAACGCCGAACGCCAACCCAAGGC
>ENA-OQDD01000840-OQDD01000840.1-human-gut-metagenome-genome-assembly--contig:-NODE-840-length-11330-cov-1.795590_pt1 | contig 11330 bp, 14 predicted proteins | sample MGYA00242507_ERZ504598 | MGnify/ENA primary metagenome ERZ504598 (study PRJEB26092, sample SAMD00036318) | human gut metagenome | host: Homo sapiens | study: EMG produced TPA metagenomics assembly of... | reverse complement strand
TGTTTTCTCTTATTTTATTTTTCGCAAGCTTATATGCAAATTTCAAAACATTCATTCCATTGCACATTCCATAATCCTGCATTGGGATCGACATCTACCGGAACCCCTTTTGGATCACAGATCTCGTTTTGCTCTGGCTAAGCTGATATCCTACCTGTGGTCCGAGCAGTGCTACATCCACGCCTTCAATCACGCGTTCCATCTCTGTAAATGGATATGCTACGATATCAACATCTTTTCCTTTTTCCTTTGCTGCCTCTTCCATCTTCTTTACGAGAAGACTGGTTGACATTCCTGCTGCACAAAATAATCGAATTACCATGATTGTTTCCTCCCTTATTTTTTTCTCATTTGCTTTGATGGTGCTAGTATAACAAGTATTTTTCGTTTTGTCAGTACTTTTTCCTGTTTCTGGTTTCTGTTCCATATAGACGGAATTTGTTACATAAAAAAACAGGGCATTCTACTTTATTGTGTAAAATGCACTGTTTTCCTTTTCCTTTTTTGTATATTATGATACTTTTTCGTGTATTCTGTTTTTTTGTTACTTATCTGGTTACTATTCGTACCATTACATTCTACAACCTTAATGAAATAAGTCTTCCATATCATTTTAAAACAGATCATCTGTATCGTTATGGACGCCCTTCAATTCTCTTCCGATTAATTCCAAAATAAAAACGACTGCCATCTGGGATGTCAGATCATAATCTTCGTCTTGTTTATATTTATACTCTGAAACATAATAATTTATATTGCAGTCACTCATCTTCGCCAAAGAACAGTTTGCCTTATTTGTAATAGATATCAGGCTGCTCCCTCTTCTTTTCAACTTTTCTGCCAACATCAGTGTCTGTTCCGTTTCTCCTGATACAGACAATGCGATTGTAGCTATTCTCTCACCTTTTTCCACGAAATACTGGCGTGAACGGATCATCAATAGCAAAATGAAAACCAGCCTACATTATTAAAATATCTTGCTCCATACTTTCCTATACTAGAAGAATTTCCCACACCTACAAATATAATTGACGATGCCTTTGTAAGTAACTTCACAGCTTCCTGGATATTCTCAGCAAATGCCTGTGTCTGCACCCGTTCAAAGAAATCTTTAACCGCAGTAAGATCCATATTGATTTTCTTCTTTTCCTTGCTGCTGACTTCCTGTTTTAATTTCAAACGGAATTCAGAATATCCCTCGCATCCTACCTTTTACAAAAGCGAAGTATCGTCGTTGTTGAAACATGAACCGCCTCTGCCAGCTCGCGTACTTTCATATATACTACTTTCTCTTCATTGCTGATGATGTAATTATACACATCCATCTCCAACTGATTAAAAGATTTATCATCTCATGCGTAAACATATGAATTCAGTTCCCTTCTGTTTTTCTCTCTATTCCATAATCATATTATGTTCTTTAGAAGCAGTGTTTATCCCGCATTTTAATCGTGTTTTTCATTACTTCATCGTCTTCGCCAGTGAATTGAGCAATGCCCACATCTCTGAATTAGCCAATACTTTTGCCAGAAGTTCCGGATCAACTTCATCAGCAACAGAACCGTCACAAGCAACCAAACGATAACGGTTTCTGTATAGAGTTGGTTGAAGCTTCTGGTTAAAGATTTGCAAAAGTTCCCATAGTGCATTATCTTTTAATTTTGCACGCTGGTAATAGAAGGCGGCTTTTGATGGTGTTTCATCAGTGCGTCCGAAAAAATGATAAAGTTCTTGCTTCACTTTTTAGAAGACGAACAAAATGATTTCTGCACCAAAACCAGTTCCATGAAGCATGGCAACCCTTTGAGGAAGAGCCATCTTATTTGTGTTTTTGGCCATTGATATCATCTTCTCTTTTAAATAAACAGTGATTAGCAATAACTAACCACTGTTTATTATATCGCCTATTTTGTTCTTCTCCAACTCATTAACAGTAAAAATACTCCGTTCGACAATAAATTTCTATCTCTCTGATATTGTATATCCACTATAGTTTTAGATGTATCATCTTTACCATCTTGAATTGATCAGAAACCGCCATACTGACCTTTGTGGACAACTTTAAGCCATTTTTAGGGATGTAACGATAGTATGGTTCCTCCGCAATCACCTTCACATTACCCCCGATCTTTGCTGCCAGTTCTTCCGCTGAATCCACATAAAAGAACATTTGTGCATCGGCATGGCCGACCTGTTTCATATATTTTTTCTTCATCATGGTCATTCCTCTTTTGTTCACCGTATCAAAAACAACTTCCATATTTCCAAATTGCCCAATCATACGCAGAAGGGCAATGACCTTATGTTCCTCAAAATAATGAAATAACCCGCCTGCAGTAACGAGAATAGGAGCATCAAGTACATCATTGCGAACTTTTTTGATCCAATCCTTTGCAAAGGCATCCCCGGAAATATATAATTCCCTCTCTGGTTCGGGAAGAAGTCCCCGCCGGTATTCGATTACATGAGGCAGATCCATGGCATACCAGTGTGTCTTTCCGTTATCACATCGGTGATAGGTTGTCTCCAGACCACAGCCCAACTGGACAATCACACCGTCCGGTCTGCGTTCCAGAAAAGTCCGAATAATCCGATCCATATTAGCAGACCGGGAAGCAGAGGCCAAAAGGGTATACTGGCTCTGCATATTCTGTTTAATCAAGTCTGAAGGCAGCCTGTTTTTCAATTCTAATGTTTTTCTATCATATAAAATTTGCGGGTAATGCTCACTGGCATAAATTCTTCCCAGCATAGGGACGAACAGTGTATCCTCACAACGCCTAATGTTTGCATAACCAGCCCTCCTTTTTCTTTATGCAAGTTTCCAATTCTGGCTTTCTGTCTGCAGTTTTACCATATGGGCATATACACCATTCTTTTCTTCCAGATCCTTTGGTGATCCTTCTTCTGCCACGGTGCCATCAGAAAGGACAACAATTTTATCTGCTCCTGCTACGGTACGCATCCTGTGGGCGATGACCAGAACCGTTTTATCTGCGATCAGACGGGAAAGGGCTGTCTGTATCAGAGTTTCATTCTCCACATCCAGGGAAGCAGTAGCTTCATCTAAAAGAATGATCGGCGCATTTTTCAGAAATGCACGGGCAATAGAGATACGCTGGCGCTCTCCGCCGGAAAGTTCACAGCCATTTTCCCCGATATTGGTATGCCATCCATCCGGCAGTTTTTCCGCAAATTCATCCACATTGGCAAGTTTCGCAGCAGCAATGACTTGTTCATCTGTGGCGTCTTTGTTTCCGATTCGGATATTTTCCAGAATCGTATTGTCAAACAGTGTAACATCCTGGAATACGATGGAATACAGAGAAAGCAGTGTTTCCGGGTCAATTCGGGATACATCCATGCCTCCCACGGCAATCTTTCCTCTGTTAATATCCCAGAACCTTGCTGCCAGCCGGGATACGGTTGTTTTTCCGCCGCCAGATGGGCCGACCAAAGCCGTAACCTCTCCCTGTTTTGCCGTAAAGGAAACATCTTTCAATACGGTTTCTCCGGTATTGTAGGCAAACCCAACATGGTCAAAGACAATATCATACCCCTGATTGGAAAGCCTGTCGCTGCCCTGCTGGATCGGATGATCGAGAATTTCATTCATACGGGCAATGTTGGTTCGTGTACTGATGACTGCCGCAAGATTCTGGAGTGCGCCCTGCAGAGGGTCATATAAACGGGATACTACCAGAAGGAACATAAAGAATGTAAGCACGGAGAGGCTTCCTTGCATGAGCAAAACAGCTCCCACCAGCGCAACCGTTGCAATACCAAGCTCAGCACCAGCGATGCGGAAACCACAAAACAGCAAGGCCGAATTCATTGAGGATGGAACGATGCTCCACGGCACGGATCTTCTTTTCCAGACCTTTTAAATATGCCTGTTCCGCATTGTTCGCTTTCAGGTCACGAACCGTTTCAATGCACTCCTGTATCCCGTCTGCGCAGGCCATCTTTACATCCATGGCTTTCTGATTCAGATTTTCCTGAATCTTTGCGGAAAATCCCACAATCGCAAAGGCAACCGGCAGAACCCATAAGGCAGCCAGTGCCATTCTCCAGTCCGTAAAGAGCAGACCAATGGAAATCAGAACTGTAGAAATGATCGAACCCGCAAGCTCAGGGATAAAATGCGAAAAACTCTGCTCCAGGAAGGTGCAATCCGCCATAATGGTACTGGTAAGATCGGCTAAATCCTTTTTCCCGAAAAAGGAAAGGGGGATTTTGCGCAGATGCTCTGCCAGGGTAATGCGGCGGATACCGCTTTCTTTGTAAGTGGCAAAATAGGTCGCATTGTATTGAAAGAAAGTGGTCAGCAGAATCAAGCCGATACACACCACGCAGCCTGCCACATAAAATGGAATTTTCCCACCGGGAACACCCCCGTTCATCAGATCGCTGACCAGGTAATATAAAAGTCCCACCGGAAACATAAAAGACAGATTCTGAAGGACACAGGCCAGGCAGCCTTTGATCAGGTCTTTTGCTCCCTGTTCAGACAGGCATATTTTTTCTGCAGTTTTTTGATCATATCACTGCACCTCCTTTGTTACCTTCCATTGCACGGAAGTCTGGTAATTTTTCCACATACGGCTGAATATACCGTCTTTTGCAAGCAATTCGCGACTGTTTCCGCACTCGGCAACCCGTCCGTCGCAAATGACAAAAATCTGATCCACATTTGTTACGGTAGAAAGCCTGTGGGCAATCATAATCACGGTCTTACCCTCGGAAAGTCTTGAGAAAGCAGCCTGTACGCGGCTTTCGTTATCCGGGTCAGCAAAGGCAGTGGCTTCATCCAGAATGATAATCGGAGCATTTTTCAGCATCACACGGGCAATGGCAATTCGTTGCTGCTCGCCGCCGGAAAGATAGACACCCTTTGTACCGATGACCGTATCCACACCCTGTGGGAGTTTTTCCAGAATATCATCGCATTGCGCGTGATGAAGGGCAGTCAGAACTTCCTCACGGGCAGCTTCCGGTTTTCCCATACGCACATTTTCCAGAATGGATGCCTTGATCAGACGGCTGTTCTGAAATACGAAAGACACCGTGTTCATGAGTTCCTCTTTCGGGATGTCTTTCACATTAACACCACCGATTTTTACCATTCCGCTCTGGGGATCAAAGAATCGGGAAATCAGGTTGGCAAGGGTTGTTTTTCCACCGCCGGATGGACCTACAAAAGCTACCGTCTGTCCTGCAGGAATGGTCAGTGAAATATCTTTTAATACTTCTTTTTCTCCATCATAGCTGAAATGAACCGATTTCAGTTCCACGGAAGCGTTTTGAGGATGCTTTGGATGTTTCGTTTCCTCCAGAGGCTTCAAATTCAACACGCTGTCAATTCTCTGTAAAGCGTCGTCGACGATCATGGCGTTTTCACTTTGGAACATAATGCGTGTCAGTGTAACAGAAATAACCGGTGTAATGATGATATAGAAAATGAGATCCAGTAAAAAACCGGAAGTCACACCGTCTTGTGTAAGCAACAGTCCTCCGGCGATCAGTGTGGCAAAAACTCCGTTGATCGCAGCCGTATAGAACATCATCGGTGTCCGAAGCTGCTTGGTATAAGCGATCACCCACACTTTATACCGGTCGATGGAGTCTTTAAACTTCTTAAAGGAAAAGATCGTCTGGCCAAAGGTTTTTACCACCGGAATCCCGCGGACATACTCTACCGCTTCATTGGACATATCATCCAGCGCATTCTGGTATTCTTTCATCTTTTCCTGCATCTGCTTTCCGGTCATTGCCATCATGATCAGAAACCCCAGCACAACCGGAACAAGACTCAATAGTCCCAGTCTCCAGTCAAACACGAACAACAGCACCAAAAGACCACAGGGGGTTGCAATGGCATTGGCTCTGTCGGGAAGCTGATGGGCGAGATAGGTTTCCGTGGCTGCGCTAGATTCGTTGACGATCTTGCGCAGTTTTCCGCTGCCAAAACTCTCGGCAAAACCTAAGGGAAGTCTGACAATATGTTCCATGGTCTGGATACGCAGGTTTGTGGCAATACGAAATGCTCCCAAATGGGAACACATCAGCCCTGCTATGTAGACAAGCACCGCTATAACCGCAAACAATACTGCCATCCAGCCATTACCGGTCAGGTTCTGTGCCTGGTCAAAATTCGGTGCCACCTCCAATACTTCCTTGATCATTTTCCAGATGTAATAGAATGGTACCAGAGCAATCAGGGCACTGATCGCAGAAAGCACCCAGGAAGCATAGGTCAGGTACTTATGGCTGCCTGCAATTTCCAGCAGGCGTGATAAATTGGATTGCTTTTTCAAAAAAATTCCTCCTTTTCTTTGTATTTATGATAAAGAGAACACGTCTATGTTCTTACAATATCCGAATTTAGATTAGTTTTAGCTAACTACCAAGCAAAAATTATAAGGCATTACTGCCCCATAATTTTCATCCATCCCGCTGTATAAAAGGCGCGCATTTCTCTGACGTAGTTTTCGGCATCTTTGAGCGGCATTTCGTGGATGATCAATTCAAAAAAGGTATGAAACATTCCGGTGATCAGAATATGCTCCAGCGAAGGATCGATATGCGGAGAGGGCCTTCCAAGCTTCCTTAAAACCTCCTGATAGGCATGAGTCCCTTCCACTTCAATCTCCACCATTTCATCAATTAGCCTGGCAAATTTTGTTCCTTCCGAACAGCAGAGGATCAGTTTACATTCCTCTAAATGTTCGTACGCATAATGGAGCATATCGTACATACAAAGCCCCGAAATGTCACTCATGACTTCCGGCTGCTGGGCAGCTGGTAGTTCGGCAAACTCCTGCTGTGCCTTTATAAAACGTTTGAGAATATATTCGTAATGCTCACCAACGATGGCTTCAAAAAGTTCTTCTTTACTTTTATAATATCCGTAAAAGGCTCCGGTAGTCATTCCCACGGATTTCACAATATTCCGCAGGGAAGCGTCTTTATATCCTTTTTCCAGAAATTCCGCTTTCGCCGCCAGATGGATATTTTCCAAAGTTGTTCCCTTTCCGTCTATTTTATACACCCCCTATATAACAGTGATATATAACACTGTTATAATTATAGTCTTTAAAAAAGATTTTGTCAAGAGCACCAAAGAATAGTTGCCTAAAAACAGAAATTCAAATATCATTCTGCACTTTATTACTGATAAAATTTTAAAATATTGGTTTTGGCAACAGTAATTATTCCTCTGCTAAATGACAAGCAGGGTGGATCTTGATTATACATTGAAACAGAAAATCCTTACATTATACGACGAAAACCATAATGTGGCTGATGCGATAGTTTCAAAATGGCTGTTACCACAAATAAATGAGACTAATATAGCTTCTTTTGTAAAACTACGCAATGGCAAAACACATTCTGGAACGGTTGAACGGGGAGATAATACAAAATTATATGCCCATTATTAGCTATTGTATATGCCGGCTTTTTCAAATATGTTGGTTTGCCAGATAAATTAATTAGTTTCGCTTTATTGCAGATTTTTTAGTAGACTTAGACTATTTCAACATCTCCTGTTAATCATGGGGTGTTTGTAAAGTCAATTCCAAGTATATTAAAAATGATTGTCCTTCACCTCTTTGATTAAATATGCGATCACCCATATTCTCTCCATTAAAATGACCGCATATTTTTAAATTTTACACTAAAACATCCTCCATAATCCCATCTCTTTCAGTTTCTCATTTAACTCTTTTAAAATCCGCTTTCTTTCCAGAGGGACTGTCTTTCTTCTGACTGTCCCGCATCCGGCGAAGTGCTGTCACAAGCGTCTGAGAAACTGTGGCTGTGTAATGCCAAGTTCCTTTGCAATCTCCACTGTGTTTCCCCATAATAAAAATACAGAATTACAATGTCTCTTTGCCGTTCTGTCAGAAGTCCCATCAATTCCAGAATTTGCTCTTTTTCTATCAGCTGTTCCAATGGCGGCAGTACCAGCGAAGACAAAAGAAACCATTCTTCTGATACAGCATGATAAGAAATCACTTTCCCCTTATGGCATGTTTCCCTGTTCTTTGCCAAACGATCCTCCCCCCTCCAAAAACAGGCGCACATACCCTTCCTGATATACCAAAAGCTGTATTTCACTGCCATTCTCCATACTCACAACACACAACTTTATTTTTTATCGTTATTGTCGGATCAGTTTCTTTTTAATGCTATCAATTTAGTCTGTTCCATTTTCATTACCAATGAGTAGCCCCTATGTGTCATAAGAACAACTTCTCCGATAAAGCAAATAATCTCTTCCTCTCACATATCTGCGCTTTGTACATATTCAATGTATCATTCTGCCAGTTATTTTTCCCTAGCAGATTTGAGGAAACCCATAAGATTTTCCCTCATATTTGTGAATTTTTACCGGATTCCTTCAATCCCATCCATCAGGGCGCTTATGGTCTGGATTACAATTTTCTGCTCCTTTGGCTGTAGATTCAAGACACGGGAAACCATCTTGTGGGCAGGATTTCTATCTCCTTCGGGATTCTTTCCTAATAACTCGTTTGCGTCAGCACCCAGTACCTCCACCAGTTTTACAAAAATCTCAATGGATATTGCCGCCTGCCCGCCCTCAATGCGGCTTACTGTGTTGACACTGATACCCACTTTTTCTGCAAGAGTTTCCTGGGATAAATGACAGTCTTTTCTCTTTTGTCGAACACGTTCTCCTAACTGGATCAGCTCCTGTGAACCCACACGGTTTCCCAACACAGTCCCCCTTTGCTTCACAGGAGAGGAATTTAAAACATTCTGCTGTAAACAGCACTTTCGGGACACGATAAAAGCTGTACTGTTCTCCCGCTGTCACCAGCTTTCTCTCCCACAATATCCGCAGTATTTATAGGTATGGGAGTTTTCGTCATTTTCCATTACTTATGGCTAGCTTGCATCGATTATCCCACGGATTGCAGACAGCAAAATACTAATCCGCCAATGCACCACCGTAACATCTTCCCTTCGGTGTGGAGATGGTTAGCTCCAGCCTCTGACTTTCCTTCAAGCAGTGTAGCCTTCATCCTCATATAGTACCTTTCGCCTCGACACTCAGTCGCAGCTTGGAAGCTTCGCTGACTTGTGCCTTTACAAACGTGCTGTTGTCCCCTTTATGTTTCCACTCGAGGTTAGTTGTTGGCGATAAGATTGTGTTTTTCACACTTGATAATTTTTCTTATTGCTTTCTCAGAGCAAAATCATAATGACCCACGCCGCTTGGGTGTCCACCCCAAGCGCCTTACGGGCGCACTGAATCTACCATAATAATTGTTGCTTCATCATCTGTATAGTTTCTTATGATTGCCGGTATTTTGGCCTTTCCTGCCAATTGACATGCATATTTTCTACGATGTCCAGATATGATTTCATATCCACCACCTTCTCTTGGTCTGACAATGCAAGGATTTAAAACACCATATTCTTTAATACTGTCCACAGTTTCTTGCATTTTTTCATCATTTATCACATAAAATGGATGATTCTTAAAGCCATATAAACAATCTATCGGTATTTCTGTTATCTTATCAACACTATTTTCTTGGTTATCCTCAATTCCTAATAATTCTTCATAACTTGTTAAATGTATTTCCTTTTTGGTTTACGCATGATCCAGCACCCCCTCTACAAGCTTCTGATAGCTTTGAGCGCCTTTTCCACTACCATCATAGGCAAATATACTAATTCCCTCTGAAGCCGTCTCTGCGATCGTTACAGCTCTTGGAATAGACTCTTTGAAAATTCTTATTTTGTCTCCATATGTACTAATGACTGCTTTTTTATTTCGTTTTGAATTATTAAATGTTGGAGTATCAAACGTAAAGACAATTCCTTCAATTTTGAGGTCTGGATTAAACTTCGCCTTAATTGCACTATAAACCTTTAACAATTCCATTAAGCCATCTGCTGCATAATATTCTGGCTCCATTGGAATCAATACACTATCTGCGGCTGTTAGAGCATTGATTGTCAACATTCCTAAAGATGGCATACAATCTATAATCATAAAATCATAATCTTCTTTGAGTAGCATCAAATATTCTCTTAATATTATTTCTCGATCCTCTGCCATAATCAATGACACATCCAAACCTGAAAGTAATTTATTAGACGGAATTACATCGACTCCTTCTTCATGATGTAAAATTACTTCTCTAGGATCAAATTTAATCCCCATAACAATATTTTCTAACATATTTTTTAAAGTTACTGGAACTTTTTTTGAAAATCCTAGACCTATCGTTAAATGTCCCTGTGGATCGAGGTCTACCAATAATACTCTTTTCCTTCTCTGACTAATCCAATTCCTAAATTGATTGCTGTTGTTGTTTTCCTACTCCACCTTTTGATTGGCGATTGCGATTACTCTACACATAACATTTCCTCTCTTCTACTTTCTTTTTATTTACTTCTGCATAAACTCGAAAATATTTATTTGTTCCTTTGTTTGCAAATGGTTCTGAAATCCCAAGTACTCTGATTCTTTTATCTTCCTCTAAGATTTTTTGGAACCATTCAATGTCGCTTGTCATTCCTTGCATTCTGATTTTTAACATCTCATGCCTCCTCCCATTTTTATTTTTTGGAAATGTTATGTTATGAGTATTCTTTTTGTTGCACTTATCGCTGTGTTCTTCATTGCATTTTCTCCCTTCTTTATAAATTTTGTATAAAAAAATAGAGATACTTTGTAATTAAAGTATCCCTATTTTTTATCATCTGTCCGATGATTTACTTTCATTTATAAAACTAGGATTTCTTGTATCAATTATTTTCTGTTCACTTTCAATAAGAAAAAAGCCTTTACTTCCATGGCTAATAATAAGTCTCTATTTTTTCAATAACTATTGCAAAATTATATCTTGTTTAAGAAAATATTTTAATTTTAAAGATAAAAATTCTTCATCCTGCAATGCTTTATATTCTATATTGTAATTATTCAGAATATTACTTACAATATACAAGCCTAATCCATTACTATTTTCCTTATTTAAATCAAATTTAACATCAAATATTTTATCCATATTCGAAATTTTATTGTTACCGTATGAATTCTCTATATATAACCAATCATTAACTATCCCATATTAATTACCCATTTACATCAGTTATATTTTACCGCACATTACTAATCAAATTAGATAGAATAATCTTTAAAGCTGTTTTTCCTATACAAACATTCTCATCTAATATATAATTATTGACAGTTATTTTCTTTTGATTTGCTAATATTTCGTATTTTTTTAATATATCTTCTAGTGTATCATTTATTTTCAAATATTCTTCATCATTATTCAAATTTCTAT
>ENA-OQDD01000838-OQDD01000838.1-human-gut-metagenome-genome-assembly--contig:-NODE-838-length-11347-cov-2.608111_pt1 | contig 11347 bp, 16 predicted proteins | sample MGYA00242507_ERZ504598 | MGnify/ENA primary metagenome ERZ504598 (study PRJEB26092, sample SAMD00036318) | human gut metagenome | host: Homo sapiens | study: EMG produced TPA metagenomics assembly of... | reverse complement strand
CCAAAATAGGATACTTTCCGTCGAAATGTCACTCAAATCGACTTTAAAGGCGCTTTCATCATACACCGAGAAAGGGCTTCCCGAAGGATAACGCCGATTATGGACGGATCATTGTGTGGAAATTTGTTGTAAGGCACAATCTCGCAATAAGTATTCAGTTCGCGAACGCGACGGGCTATGAGCTGTGTGGTTTGTGAACCGAAGTCGAGAATAATGATCTTTTCTTGCATATATATATTAAGATATGTAAATGATTTCGTGCCGCAAAGATACTCAGAAAAAATAAAAATCCGTCATGCTGTTGAGGCTTTTTATAATTGAATTGGAAAAACTTTGTTCTTCCTGCTTCCTTGTGGAAAAATATGCAAAAAAAAGATTGGAATGTTTAGGAAATGTCGGCTGGTATATAAATCACGGGCTGTCCGACAAGCATTTGAGGGCAGCCCGTTTTTTGTGTGGATAATATTTTATTTTTTGCCAGCCTGTTCCTTCAACAAGTCACGGATTTCTGTAAGTAATACCTCTTCCTTGCTAGGGGCAGGTGGGGCGGCGGGAGCAGGAACTTCTTCTTTCTTGCGATTCAGCTTGGCAAGTAATCTTATAAATAAGAATATAGAAAAAAGCAATGATGATAAAGTCGAAAGTAGCTTGTAGGAAGTTGCCATAATTCAACGTTACGGCAGCTTTTTCAACTCCATCCACTACTTCGGCCGGCTTTAATTGTAGTTTCAAATCTGTAAAGTTCACGCCACCTACCAGCAATCCGATGGGAGGCATGATGACATCGGCCACAATGAAGATACTATTTTACCGAAGGCTCCGCCGATGATGACACCGACTGCCATGTCAATGACGTTTCCGCGCATTGCGAACGCCTTAAAATCTTGCAAGAAGCTGCTTTTTCCCATTTTTTTTTATTTTAATATGAATTTATGTGCGAATATAAAAACAAATTCTTATTTTTGCACCGTGTTTAGGAAATAAATACTAAACGTTTAACAACATTCCAACGTAGAGTGTTTAAAAGCTATATTATAAAACCTTTAAAATTTAAACAAAATGATTAAAGTAGGTATTAACGGATTTGGTCGTATCGGCCGTTTTGTATTCCGTGCAGCTCAGAAAAGAAACGATATTCAGATCGTAGGTATCAATGACCTTTGCCCGGTTGATTACTTAGCATATATGTTGAAGTATGACACTATGCACGGACAATTTGACGGTACTATCGAAGCTGACGTAGAAAATAGCAAATTGATCGTGAACGGCAATGCAATCCGCGTAACAGCTGAAAGAAATCCGGCTGACTTGAAGTGGGATGCAATCGGTGCTGAATACGTAGTTGAATCTACTGGTTTGTTCTTGACTAAAGAAAAAGCTCAGGCTCATATTGAAGCTGGTGCTAAATATGTAGTTATGTCAGCTCCTTCTAAAGATGATACTCCGATGTTCGTTTGCGGTGTAAACGAAAAGACTTATGTTAAAGGTACTCAGTTCGTTTCTAACGCTTCTTGTACTACTAACTGTTTGGCTCCTATCGCTAAGGTATTGAATGACAAATGGGGTATCACTGACGGTTTGATGACTACAGTTCACTCTACAACAGCTACTCAGAAAACAGTTGACGGTCCTTCTATGAAAGACTGGAGAGGTGGTCGTGCTGCTTCTGGTAACATTATCCCTTCATCTACTGGTGCTGCTAAAGCTGTAGGTAAAGTTATTCCTGAATTGAACGGTAAATTGACTGGTATGTCAATGCGTGTTCCGACTTTGGATGTTTCTGTAGTTGACTTGACAGTTAACTTGGCTAAACCGGCTACATATGCTGAAATCTGTGCAGCTATGAAAGAAGCTTCTGAAGGTGAATTGGCTGGCGTATTGGGTTACACTGAAGATGCAGTTGTTTCTTCTGACTTCTTGGGTGATACTCGTACTTCTATCTTCGATGCTAAAGCTGGTATCGCTTTGACTGATACTTTTGTTAAGGTGGTTTCTTGGTATGACAACGAAATCGGTTACTCTAACAAAGTATTGGATTTGATTGCTCACATGGCTTCTGTAAACTGCTAATCAGTTAAAAACCATATAGCGAAAGCCGTCTGAAGTAATTCAGACGGCTTTTTTTATATAGTTTTGCGTGCTAAGTTGCACATTTTCGTTATCTTTGTGCGACTGTTACAAAAACTTAGGATGGAAAAGTACGATTTGATAACGATATTAGGACCTACCGCTTCAGGAAAGACTCCTTTGGCAGCGGCTTTAGCTTACAAGTTGGATACCGAAATTATCAGTGGAGATAGCCGGCAGGTATATCGCCGGATGGATTAGGTACGGGAAAGGATTTGGAAGACTATGTCGTGAATGGACAGCAAATACCTTACCATCTGATAGACATTGTAGACCCCGGATATAAATATAATGTATTTGAATTTCAACGTGATTTTTTGAATGCTTATGATCAAGTGAGATGGAAAGACAAACTTCCTATATTATGCGGAGGTACGGGGATGTATCTTGAATCCGTGTTGAAGGGATATAGGCTGCTTCCTGTTCCAGAGAATCCCAAACTTAGGGACTCGTTAGCAGATAAATCATTAGCGGAACTCACCCGGTTGTTGTCAACTTACAGGAAACTTCATAACTCTACGGACGTAGATACTGTAAAGCGGGCTATCCGGGCCATTGAAATAGAAGAGTATTACAAGCACCAATCAGCGGAATACCGTGAGTTCCCGCAAATTCATAGTTTGATCATTGGAGTAGATATAGCTCGTGAGTTACGTCGTGAAAAAATATCCCACCGTTTGAAGCAGCGTTTGGATGAAGGATGGTAAACGAAGTGAAGGCTTTGTTGGATAGTGGTATTTCTTCCGAGGATTTGATTTATTACGGATTGGAATATAAGTATTTGACTTTATATGTCTTGGGTAAACTTCTTTCAATGAAATGTTTCATCAATTGGAAATAGCTATCCATCAATTTGCCAAACGGCAGATGACCTGGTTCCGGGGCATGGAGCGGCGAGGGTTCACTATACATTGGCTGGATGCTTGCCTGCCTATGGAAGATAAGGTGGAAAAAATCATTAATTTGTTACACACTAAAAACTAAATGTTATGGCTGTAGAACCAAACAGATGGGGGATTATTTATAATCCGAAAGCCGGAAGCCGTAAGACTCAGAAGCGTTGGAATGAGATACGTAGCTATATGGAAAACCGTAAGGTGGTTTTTGACTACGTACAGTCCGAAGGTTTTGGTCGGTGGAACGACTCGCCCGTACCTTGGCTAATAATGGTTATCGAACCATTGTGATTGTAGGTGGAGACGGAGCGATCAATGATGCTATTAACGGTATTATGACTTCTATGGTGGAGGATAAGACAAATATCGCTTTTGGAATCATTCCTAATGGTATTGGTAATGACTTTGCCAAATATTGGGGGTTGGATGAAGATAATTATAAAGCAGCGGTAGATTGGATTATCAATCGTCGTCTGAGGAAAATTGATGTGGGGCGTTGTAATTATTTTGATGGAGAGAAGCACACCTCCCGCTATTTCCTGAATGCCATATATATAGGTTTAGGTGCGCGTATTGTACAGATCTCAGATGGTACCCGCCGTTTTTGGGGAATACGTGAGTTGTCTTTTGCCGCTTCCATGTTCCTGTTGCTGTTTGAACGTAAATTGTACCGTACACATCTTTGTATCAATGGCGAACATATTCGTGGACGTATCATGACGGTATGTGTGGGAAGTGCCCGTGGATACGGTTTGACACCTAGTGCAGTTCCTTATAATGGCTGGTTGGATGTGTCGGTTATTTATCGTCCGGAGTTAATTCAACTTTTCTCGGGTATGTGGATGCTGTTGCAGGGACGTATTTTAAATCATAAAATGGTGAAACCTTATCGTACACGGAAAGTAAAAGTACTACGTGCGCAGAATGCTTCTGTCAGTTTGGACGGGCGTATTTTAGACCGCCATTTTCCTTTGGAAATTACGATCCAGCCGGAAGCTATAACTTTGATTATCCCTAATTAAAACTATAGATATCCATTTCTTGCTTTAAGGATAGAGGCAGAGTAGATATCTCAATGAATAGACGTAAGATAATGACAATTTCAGATTTAAGAAAGACAGATAATTTCTTTTTACTGGCTGGTCCTTGTGTGATCGAAGGAGAGGAAATGGCTCTCCGAATAGCAGATCGTATTGTGAAAATAACAGATAAACTGGGTATTCCCTATGTGTTTAAAGGATCTTATCGTAAGGCTAACCGTTCCCGTTTGGATTCGTTTACAGGAATAGGTGATGAAAAGGCCTTGAAAGTACTTCGTAAAGTACGGGAAACTTTTGGAATTCCTGTGGTAACCGATATTCATAGTGCTGGAGAAGCTGCTATGGCCGCTGAATATGTGGATGTGTTGCAGATTCCTGCTTTCCTTTGTCGCCAGACTGATTTGCTGCTGGCGGCAGCTCATACCGGAAAGATTGTCAACATCAAGAAAGGACAATTTTTATCACCTGGCGCCATGCGTTTTGCTGCTGACAAAGTGGTGGAGGCGGGTAATGATCAGGTTATGCTGACCGAGCGGGGAACGACTTTCGGGTATCAGGATTTGATTGTAGATTATCGGGGTATTCCGGAAATGCAGACTTTAGGTTTTCCTGTAATTCTGGATGTGACACATTCTTTGCAACAACCTAATCAGACTGCCGGTGTGACAGGTGGTATGCCGCAGCTTATTGAAACGGTAGCCAAGGCTGGCATAGCGGTAGGAGTGGACGGTTTGTTTATGGAAACCCACGAAGACCCTTCTGTCGCTAAGAGTGACGGAGCGAATATGTTGAAACTGGATTTGCTGGAAGGGCTATTGACCAAACTGGTAAGAATCCGCCAAGTGTTATAAATGTTATTCGTTGGGGATTCACAGGTAAGATGGGTTAATTTATTTGGACTATGGGGCAACTTGCATGAATAGTATAAAATAAGGTCGGTTTTTGCAGTAGAAACCGGCCTTACCTTTCTTTCTCCGTCAAAACAGAAAAAAGAATAGAAGCAGATGTGGATTATTTTTTTAGAATATAAGCCTTCATGCGGGCTATATCATTTAAGTAATCTTGCAAATCTTGTTCATGGTCCTCTTCTTCTGCCATAATATGTTTGGCAATATCACAAGTGGTGAAGTCAATTCCGTTTGTGAATTCAGCAATTTGCTGATAGCGGTAGATGGCACAACGTTCGGATTCTACATTTTGTTTCAACAAGATTTCCGAACCGAAATCTACGGGCGCATCATATTTGCAGCGAGCTAAATCAAACCATTGTTTAGGGTCAAGTACGGGTACGCCTTCCAATTCAATGATACGGTCGGCCAATAATTTTGCATGGTTATATTCCTCGGCTGCATGTTCTTGAAACTCGCGTTGTACATCACCGCGCATAGCGCCTTCTACTACGAATGAACCTACCCAGTATTGGTAGAAAGCCAACCATTCTTCGGACAGAGCTGCATTCAGCTGAGCCAATAAGTCCACAATGTCAATTTTATCCTTCAGGATATTCACAGATTCTTTAGCCATAATGTAAAGTTTAAGTTAGTGTTTATTATTATTTAGTCCACAGCGGGTATAGTCATGTCGTCTAACACACCTATGCCTTCCTGGTCTACATCTTTTTTACGTCAGAACTGGTATAAAGCCAGATACCGAATCCCAGCACAAATAAAATAAGGAGGATGATTCCCCATAATTTACCTTTACTCATAGTTTCTTGGTTTTAGTTTCTTTAATAACAGCTGGTGCTGAAAAAGGTTTTGTAAGTAGAGAAAAAAACAGGCGTCTGTTATGGAAAAACGGACGCCTGTGTGTGTGAAGTATGAATTGATATTAGATTTTATCCTATTTTGCTGATTTTTTTTAGTTTCTCTTCATCAATGATTTTAATTTTTCTACCGTCGATGGTAATCAGTTTTTCAGTTGCAAAGTTAGAAAGCGTACGGATTGCGTTCGAAGTAGTCATATTTGATAAGTTTGCCAAATCTTCTCGTGAAAGGTAAATGCTTAGTGTAGATTCATCTTCTTCTACTCCATAAGTATCTTTCAAAAATAACAGAGATTCCGCCAATCGTCCACGAATATGTTTTTGCGTAAGATTTACGGTTCTTTCATCAGAAATTCCCAAATCTATAGAAAGTTGGCGGATAAAGAACAAAGCTAATTCAGAGTTGTCTTTTATCAGTTTCATAATGGCCGGCATGGGAATAAGGCAGATAGTGCAAGGCTCGAAAGCGGAAGCAGCTGTCACGAAGTTCCCTTCGGCAAAAAAAGCTCGGTATGCGAAATATTCTTTCGTCTTTAATACGCGGATAATCTGGCTACGTCCTCCCACACCTTCTTTGTAGATTTTTACTTTTCCACTAAGAAGACACATAAGGTGCATCGGAGTTTCTCCTTCGCAGTATATCGTCTCATTCTTTTTATACTTCTGTATCGTAAAGTTCTGAGCCAAGAACTCTCTTTGTTCCTGTGTTAAAGGTTGCCATAAGTCTGGTATACTTTCAGCAATCTCAGTTTCTGATAATTCTTTTCTAACCATAAACGTGCTATAAAACCGTGTTATAGAGCACAAATATAAGAAGAAAAAATAAAAGGACGAAGTAATCAGAAGAAAAAAGAAAGATATATTATTAATTTATCTTCAAAAAATAACAAAAGGATAGGTTCTTATCTCCTATCCTTTCTTTTTTGTGAAATTTTATTTGGTGAACAGTAATTCACGATATTTAGGTAATGGCCAAATCTCATCGTCTATTTCTAGTTCCAAATGGTCAATATGGTCGCGGATTTCTTCCAGATATGGACGCACTTGTTCCTCGTAGCTGAAGGCTTTCTCTACTTGGCTTCCCAAATGATTTGCTACTTTTCGGGCTTCTGTCATGTTGTGCACGGCTTTTTTAATAGCAAGTATGCGGTTTTGAATTTCACGTACCAAATTCTTCCGGTCTTCGGTCAGCTCTTCGTATTCTTCGGTGGAGAATATCTCTTTCAGACCACGAAGATTTTCTAATAGTCTGTTCTGATAAATTACAGCTGTGGGAACAATATGATTGATAGCTAGATCGCCTAGTACACGACTTTCAATCTGGACCTTTTTAGTAAACTTTTCCAGTTCCACTTCTATACGACAGAACAATTCATTTTCATTGAATATTTTTTCGCCTATCAGTACTGCACGAGATTGCTCATCGTTGAACTTCAGGATGCTTCGGGTACATGGCAGATATTGGTCAATCCGCGTCGCGCGGCTTCTGCTTTCCATTCTTCCGAGTAGCCGTCACCTTCAAAACGGATGTTTTGTGAAGCGATGATGGTTTCTTTTAATACCTTATACAGAGCTTCTTCCTGTTCCATCCCTCCGTTTACTAATTTATCTATCTGGGTCTTGAACTCATTCAACTGGTGTGCCATAGCGGCATTGATCACAATCATTGATGCGCACAGTTGGCAGATGAGCCTGCAGCACGGAATTCAAAACGGTTTCCGGTGAAGGCAAAAGGAGAGGTACGGTTACGGTCTGTATTGTCTTGCAATATGGCAGGTATGCGCCCGATACCCAATTGCAATGCTTTCTTTTCATCAGGGGTCAGTTCGGCGTCATTCAGACGTGCCACTACTTCGTCCAACATATGGGAAAGATGACGTCCTGAGGAAAATAGACAGAATAGCGGGGGGGGCTTCATTTGCTCCTAGGCGATGGCTGTTTCCGGCACTGACAATAGAGGCACGTAGTAAATCTTGGTTTTTATAGACCATCATCAGTACGTTGACTATGAAAGTAAGGAAAAGCATATTTCCTTCCGCAGTCTTGGCAGGAGAGAACAAATTGATACCTGTGTCTGTACAAAGTGACCAGTTGTTGTGTTTGCCCGATCCGTTTACTCCTTTGAATGGTTTTTCGTGGAGCAGTACAGTAAAATTGTGTTTGGAAGCGATACGTTTCATCAGGTCCATTACCAGCTGGTTATGGTCGTTGGCCAGATTTACATCTTCAAAAATAGGAGCTAGCTCAAATTGGTTGGGAGCCACTTCGTTATGCCGTGTTTTTACCGGAATCCCTAGTTTGTGACATTCCAGTTCCAATTCTTTCATAAAACTGGTTACACGTGGAGGGATGGAACCGAAGTAGTGGTCGTCTAGCTGCTGGTCCTTGGCAGACGAGTGTCCCATCAAGGTGCGTCCGGTCAGGCAAAGATCCGGACGTGCATTATATAGTGCGGTATCCACTAAAAAGTATTCTTGTTCCCAACCCAGATTGGCGAATACGCGTTTTACGTTTGGATCGAACATTCTGCAAACCTCAGTTGCCGCTTTGTCTACAGCACCTAATGCCTTCAACAAAGGAGTTTTATAGTCGAGTGCTTCGCCTGTATAAGAGATGAAGATAGTAGGAATACAAAGTGTGCTGTCTACAATGAAAGCCGGAGAAGAAACATCCCATGCCGTATAGCCACGTGCTTCAAATGTGTTCCGGATACCGCCGTTGGGAAAACTGGATGCATCCGGTTCTTGTTGGATAAGCAGTTTGCCCGAGAAGCGTTCTATAACATTACCGTCGTCACCGAATTCAATAAAGCCGTCGTGCTTTTCGGCAGTTCCGTCAGTCAGAGGCTGGAACCAATGAGTGTAGTGGGTAACATTAAAGGTCTTTGCCCAATTCTTCATGCCATTGGCTATCATGTCGGCCATTTCACGATTGATAGGGGTACCTTTCTCGATTGCGTTTATTACTGCTTTATAAGCCTCACTAGGCAGATATTCCTGCATTTTTTTACGGTCGAATACGTGGTTGCCGTAATAATCAGCTAACTTTTCAGAGGGGTAGTCAACTTTAACGGGGCGTCTGTTGGCTAACTCCTGTAGAGCAAAAAATCTCATTTTGGACATGTTGTCTTTCTTTTACTGGTTGTTGGCTGCAAAAATACTGCTTTTTGATTAATAATTCGCTATATCGCTAATCATTTTTCATTTCTGTTAAGGATGTTAATTAAGTATTATCATGCGTCAGCCTGTTGGTTTTTGTTTATATTTGCTCTTCAAACAATGAAAAGAAAGTACATTGATGCACTATATACGGATTGTCAGACTGATTATATTTTGTCTTTTGTTACCTTTAGCTGTTCAGGCTAAGAGGGAAAAGGTTGATATGCCCGACAAGCCGATGGTGTCCGATTCCATTCTTCAGTGTATTTTCCAGTTTTCGCCGTTCTATTCCCGTATCATTGATGAGTATAAGGCTGATTTATATATAAAAGGAAAAGTAAAGGTACATAAGCGCAATCACCTTATCCGCTATGTACCGTCCATGTTTCGTTTCGAAAAACACATCAATGATTACCTTATGGAATCTCTTAGTGAGCTGCATTATACGGCCCCTGATATATACGACCGTAAGATAAAAGCGGTATCCACTACATTTCCACGTAACAGGGGACAGATAACGGATGTGATGGATTATTTGAACATGAATATCTATTCTTCTTCATTGATGTCCGATAAACTTCTTTCTCCTTTGGATAAGAAATCTAGCAGATATTATCATTATTTATTGGATTCTATAGCCGGTCCTCCCGATTGCCAGCGGTATAAAATACTTATTATTCCCAAATTCCGTGGTACACAGTTGGTCAGTGGATATATGTGGGTTAGTGATCAGATATGGACTATTCGTGAACTTTATATTGAAGGCGTTTATGATGTGATCCGCTTCAAGGTCCGTGTCAAGATGGGAGAGGAGGGCGATGTGGAGTTTCTGCCGGTGCAGTTTGATTTGAATCTTGTTTTTAAGTTTATAGGTAACCATCTGGAAATGGATATGGGAGCCTGGTTGAAATACAATGAAATTAAATTTTATGAAGGAGCCGCCCGGCGTAAATCTCAAAAGAAGCATCGCCATGACCTGACGGAATCCTATAAGCTGACTTGTGATTCGGAACAGCTGATAACAGATAAGGAAAAGTTCAATGAGCTGCGTCCCATTCCGCTGTCCGCTTTGGAGGATTCTTTGTATAGAAGTTATGCTTTACGTCAGGATACGCTTTTACGCGTACCGAAAAAAAGAAGAATGAACATTTGGAGTTTGGGGGAGTTGGGTGACATGCTTATCAGTAGTTACAATGTGAATTTGTCCAGTATGGGGAGTGTGCATTGTTCTCCACTTATTAATCCGGTGCTGTTGGATTATAGCCACAGCAGGGGCTTTTCGTATAAGCAGAAGTTTAAATACAGTCGGCTTTTTCATGATGGACGTATACTTAGAATCAGTCCGCAGATAGGTTATAATTTTACACATAAGGAACTTTATGTGAAAGCGGATGCCGATTGGCAATATTGGCCGGAAAAGCAGGCTAGTTTTGAGGTTAGTGTAGGTAACGGTAACCGCATATATAGTAGTGTCGTATTGGATCAGCTAAAGCAATTGCCCGATAGTACCTTTAATTTTGACCAATTGGAATTGGACTATTTCAAGGATGTGTATCTCAATCTGTTCCATAATATAGAAATAGTGAACGGCTTGTTTATTAAAGCAGGTGTTTCCGTACATTGGAGGTATCTGATAAATAATTCGAAAGTCATTCTTGAAAAGCCGTTGCCTGATAAGGATTGGGCTGCATTGCGAGGTATCAGATCAGAATACAATAGTTTTGCACCTCGTATACGTATTGAATGGACTCCCGGTATGTATTATTACATGAACGGTCGCCGGAAGATGAATGTAGGTTCCAGTATGCCTACTTTTATGCTGGATTATGAACGGGGCATTAAAGGTGTATTCAAGAGTACGGGTGCTCATGAACGTTGGGAGTTTGATATACAGCAAAACTTGAAACTGAGCGGAATCCGAAGTATCGGTTATCGCATTGGGGGGGATGTTTACCAAGCAGGAAGATATGTATTTCGTGGATTTTGCTAACTTTGCCCGTCGTAATCTTCCCGAAGGATGGAATGATGATATTGGTGGCACTTTCCAATTGCTGGACGGACGTTGGTATAACTCCTCACGTCAGTACTGGCGGGGGAATTTCACCTATGAGTCTCCTTTTATTTTCTTGAAACCCTTAAACCGTTGGCTGGGATTAGTCCAGCAGGAGCGTTTGTATGGTGGTATCCTGTTCATGCCACATCTTAATCCATATATCGAGTTGGGTTATGGCATCGGCACACATATATTTGATGTGGGGGCTTTTGTAAGCACTATCAACGGGCAATTTGATACCTTTGGTTTTAAATTCACTTTCGAGTTATTTAATAAATAATCCTGTTCAAACAATCTGTTTGGTTTTC
>ENA-OQDD01000837-OQDD01000837.1-human-gut-metagenome-genome-assembly--contig:-NODE-837-length-11352-cov-1.868241_pt1 | contig 11352 bp, 12 predicted proteins | sample MGYA00242507_ERZ504598 | MGnify/ENA primary metagenome ERZ504598 (study PRJEB26092, sample SAMD00036318) | human gut metagenome | host: Homo sapiens | study: EMG produced TPA metagenomics assembly of... | reverse complement strand
TTCAACTCATAGTCGGTATTTCACGGAGTCTGACATGTCGAAAATAGTTCGACTGTGACTTGCCTCATGTCATGTGGAGAATACCGATTTCTTCTCCGCCCGCCACTGCCGTTATGTTTCTTTTAACAATTCATCCCACCGCTTTAGAAGCGGGGGACTTCTTGTCTACTGGTGTTAAAATCCGTTATTTCTATAGTATCACACTTTCTATCAGACGGCAAACGCGATTTAAAGAGGCAGGCACAAAGGGAAATACTTTCCTTTTATGTTCTGCCTCTGAATATCATTTTTTATTTTACTTCTTTATAAAAGTTTACGCAGTCCGACGGATCATAATAGATTTTATTATCCGCAAGCAGCGTGGAAACACCGTTCTGTACTTCGATGATGCTGACCGCACAGTTGTACGGCACGCCGCCGTGCCAGAAGTCGTTCTTGTCTTCATAGACATTGCGCAGCAGCGCGCGCATGCAGCAGCCGTGGGTGGCGATCAGGATCGTCTTGTCCTGGAGCTCCGGTTTTGCAGTCAGCTCATGATAGAACGCTTCTGCCCGGTCGCAGACCTCCTGGATCGTCTCTCCGTCTCCCGCCGGGCAGAAGTGGAACGGATCTCTGTAAAAATCGTCGAAGTGTTCAGACGGAATCTCAAAATTGTTTGCCCGGCATCCAAGCCCTTCCCAGGAGCCAAAGGAAAGCTCCATCAGGCGGTCGTCGGTCGTAAGCGGCACATTTCTGCCCGCAAGGACGAGCTCTGCCGTGTGCTTTGCGCGGCGCAGTGGACTGGAAATTCCAAGGTCAAACGGGATATTTTTCAGTCCTTCCGCCGTCACTTTCGCCAGACGGACACCATTCTCATTCAGCTCGGTGTCCGTCTGGCCCTGCAGTCTGCCTTCTACGTTCCACGCAGTTTCACCGTGGCGTATGATATAAAGTTTCATAAAATCAGCCTCTCAGTTCGATGTTGAACTCATTCTGCAGTTTCTTGCAGATCTTCTCGACAAATTTCTGTACTTTTTCGAAGTCAAATGCTTCTTCCTTCGGTGCAAAGGTGACGGTGAACGCCATGCTCTTCTTGCCTTCCGGAATCTGGCCGCCCTCGTAAACATCGAACAGACGGATCTCTTTTACGTATTTGTTTGCCTCGCGGATACAGTTCTCTACATCGCCGCAGCTGATGTTTTTGTCCATGACAAATGCCAGGTCACGTTTCTCCTCCTGGAATTTGGAGATCGGCTGGAAGGTGCGTTTTTTGCCGTACCATCTGGAGAGCTCTTTTAAGTCAAGCTCCATGATGTAAGAGGAAGTACGCATGCTCAGCTCGTTCTGGATATCGTATGCTGCTTTTCCGAAGTATCCGATTTCTGTACCCTCGCAGAGTACTTTCACTGCCTGATACGGATGCAGGAAGGATTTCTGAACCGGCTCGTAGGTGAACTCAATGTCCATGCTCTCGGCGATGGTGTTGGCGATGCCCTTCATAGTGAAGAAGCTCTCGTTGTTTCCGAAGGTTCCGACGCAGAGAACTTTTCTCTCATCCGGGTAGGATGTCAGCGGCAGGGACTCCGGAATGTAGATGCTTGCTACCTCGAACAGTCTTCCTTCAAGGGTGCCCTGTTTCTCATTTCTGGAAATGGCATTCAGCATGGAAGCTGCCAGTGTGGTACGCATCAGGGACAGATCCTGGTTGATCGGGTTGATGATCTCGATGGCATTTCTCTCTTTTGCATCTGCCGGCAGTTTCAAGAGATCCAGATCTGCAGGGGAGAAGAAGGAGTAATGCATGCACTCGTAGATACCCATGGTGCATAAGGTATTCTTCAGTGCCAGCTCGCCTTTCTGCTCTTCATTGTAGCCGCCCATCGTTACCTGTGCAGCGGAAAGGAAGGTATCGGTTACGTGATCGTAGCCGTACATACGGATGACTTCCTCTGCCACGTCCGGATAGCGCTCGACATCGTTCTCTCCCTCCGGCAGCATATCCTCACGGTAAGCCGGAACCTGGATGGTCAGCTCATCGCCGTTGATTTCCGGTGCAAAGTTCAGGTTTTTCATAATGCGGAGAATCTCTGCTTCCGGAACTTCGATACCGAGTACGCCGTTTACTTTGCTGACACTGACGGTCATCGGAGTCGGATCGATGGAGTTTCCGGTGTTCACATCGAAATGGGTACGGGAAACTTTACCGCAGCCAAGCTCTTCCATCAGATGCAGCGCACGTTTCATACCAAGTACGGTTGAATACTCGTCCACGCCTTTCTCATATCTTGCACTGGCATCCGTCGCTTTTCCAAGCGCACGGGCTGTCTTTCTGACGTTGTCGCGTGCGAATTTTGCGGACTCAAACATAACAGCCTCTGTCGTGTCGCGGATCTCGGAGTTTAAGCCTCCCATGACACCGGCAAGTGCAACCGGTTTTACGCCGTCGCAGATCACGAGGTTGTTCTCATTCATTGTGTATTCCTGCTCATCGAGGGTCACAATCTTTTCATTTTCTTTTGCTCTTCTGACACAGATTTCATTGCCTTCCAGATAAGAGCAGTCAAAAGCATGCATCGGCTGGCCGATCTCTTTTAAGACGTAGTTTGTGATATCAACCACGTTGGAGATCGCGGACATGCCGACGAGTGCCAGACGGCGTTTCATCCATGCCGGGGACTCTCCGATTTTTACGTCATATACGTAATGAGCGCTGTAACGCGGGCAGAGTTCCGGAGCTTCCACGCGGACAGAGAAGCCTTCTTTTTCCACATCCGTCTCGGTGTAATCGGTTGCCGGCATTTTTAAAGGTTTTTCCAGCATCGCCGATACTTCTCTTGCGATACCGAGGATACTCTGGCAGTCCGGTCTGTTTGCAGTCAGGGAGATATCAAAGATCCAGTCGTCAAGACTGTCAGCTCTTTGACATCTGCGCCAAGCTCGGCATCTTCCGGCAGAACAAGCAGTCCGTTGTAGCCTGCGCCCGGGTACAGATCCTCGGTAAGGCCGAGCTCCACGCCGGAGCAGAGCATTCCGCAGGACTCATATCCTCTTAATTTTCCTTTTTGATGGTCATAACACCCTCGATGGTCTTATGATCTTTTGCTGTTGCATAAACAGAAGCGCCAGGAAGGGCAACCGGGAATTTTCCGCCGGTGTGCACGTTGTCTGCGCCGCAGCAGATCTGCATGGTGCCGTGTTCTCCTGCATTTACCTGGCACACATGAAGATGGGTCTCCGGGATCGGCTCGCAGCCCTCCACCAGACCGACAACAACGTTGCTGATGTCTTTTCCCACCTGATAACGCTCTTCTACTTCAAAACCGCCGTCGAACAGTTTTTTCTCCAGTTCTTCCGGGGTAACATCGATATCTACATATTCTTTCAGCCAACTTAACGGTACTAACATATTAAACCTCCAAATTCAAACTGTTTCGTCTTTATTTCTCGTTAATCTGATTTAAAACCCGCAGATCGGAACCGAATAACAGTTTGATGTTGTTGATTCCGTATTTCAGCATGGCGATACGCTCCAGGCCGATGCCAAAAGCGAAGCCGCTGTACTCTTCTGAATCAATGCCGCAGTTCTCCAGCACGCGTTTGTTTACGATACCTGCTCCAAGGACCTCGATCCAGCCGGTTCCCTTGCAGAGGCTGCATCCTTTTCCGCCGCAGGCGAAGCAGCTGCAGTCTACCTCAACGGACGGCTCCGTGAACGGGAAGTAAGATGGACGAAGACGTGTTGTCGTTCCCTCGCCGTAGATCTTCTGTACGAGTACGTCGAGCATTCCTTTCAGGTCGCAGAGGGTGATGTTTTTGTCGACAACGAGTCCCTCCATCTGATGGAACATCGGAGAATGGGTTGCGTCGTCATCAGACCGAAAAACACGTCCCGGGGAAAGGATCTTGATCGGCGGCTTTTTGTTTTCCATGACATGAATCTGGCCTGCCGATGTCTGGGTACGAAGCAGGAATTCCGGGGAGAGATAGAAGGTATCCTGCATATCTCTTGCCGGGTGATCCTGTGGTGTATTCAGTGCAGTAAAGTTGTAGTAATCGGTCTCGATTTCTCTTCCCTCGTATACCTCAAAGCCCATGCCTGCAAAGATGTCGATGAGCTGTTTGCGGATCAAGGTAACCGGATGAAGGTTTCCGATCGCTGTCTCTTCTGCCGGAAGGGTCAGGTCGATTTTCTCGGACTCATATTTCTTCTGCAGCTCGCGCTCTTTCATCTCCTCTTCCACTTTCTGGAAGCGGCCAAGCGCCCACTCTTTTAACTCATTGACGGATTTACCGTAGTTTGCGCGCTCTTCCGGGGCAATGTTTTTCATTTCTTTCATCAGCCCGCTGATCTTACTTTTCTTTCCTTCCAGATACTCGCTCTTAAATTCATACAGTTCTTTGGAGCTTTTCAGCTCTTCCAGTCCATTTTCAATCTTCTGTTTTAATTCAGACAGATGGCCGGTTAATACACTTTTTTCCTGCATTTGACTCTCCTACTTTCTTTTTCTTGCTTGTTTGATGGTAAATGTGAAAAACAGTCAGATACCCCGCTGCAAACAGCGGAGCATCTGATTTTCGTGGCAGTCGCCAAATATCCATGCAAGCATGGCTGTCTGGCTCGTTGCTCACAAAAAAGACCCCGCCCCACAAAGGGACGAGATCTGAAATTTCGCGGTACCACCCTGATTTCTGCAGATACTTCCTGCAGACACTCATAACCGGTGCTGTAACGTACACCAAACGTCTGTCCCTACTTGCATTTCCAGTATCCTGCTATACGTTCCGGACATCTGCTCCAATGCGAAATTTGAAATATTCCTGAACCTGAAGGAGCTTGCAGCCGATGACTCCCTCTCTCTGGCGGAAAAAATATTTCTCTGAACATCTTCACAGCATTTTTCCTGTTAGATTATTTATAAAACTTTCATAAACAATATTTATTGTACCGTCTTGACCCCCGGATGTCAAGCCATTATTTTCCCGCTTCTTTATTCGTCTCTTTATTTTCCATAAAATGCTCGATCGCCGCGTTCTGCAGTTTCCGCAGTTTATCCTCAAAATACGCGTTGATCTCCGCGCCGATCAGAAGGATCCACATGCAGAAATACATCCAGATCATGATAAACACGATCATCGTCAGACTGCCGTACATATTGGACGCCGCAAGCGCGATGTCGAGGTACATGGAAAATGCAAGGGAAAAAATAGACCAGGCAAGGGATGAGATCAGTGCGCCCGGGCACTGGCTCTTAAAGCTCGCCTTCCGGTTTGGAATACATTTATACAGTACAAGAAACAGAAGAGCCAGCACGCCTGTCGTGATCAGGGTACGCATTCCCATGATAGAGGATGTCACACGCGCCACCATCGGCAGATGTTCCGTCAGCTTATTCTGAATGCGGGTTCCGAAGACCAGAAGCACCAGACTGGTGAGGAATGCAACGACAAATATCAAGGTATATGCCATGCCCCGCAGCCGGTTGATGATGTAATTACGTGTCTCTGTTACGTGATAAATGCTGTTCAGCCCATTTGTCAGCGCCGCAATGCCCTTTCCCGCCGACCACAGCGTTGTGATGATCGTAATCGGCATATAAGCAACGGACTGATAAAAGATCTCATTTACAATACCGCCCACGTAGCTCTGAAACTCCGTGGGCAGCATATTGATCAGAACGCTGTAAACATCGTCGCGCGTCAGCGGCGTATATTTTACAAGCGTAACAACCAGAAGAACAAACGGAATAAAGGAAAGAAGAATGAAATACGCACTCTGCGCTGCATAAGCACCGACATGGTCCTCATTCAGGCGCTTCATAAAACCGCGGATTGTTTTTATCATCTGGCAAAACCGCCTTTTCTTTGTTTTCGTGAATCTATCCCATTCTTGCACATATATCGTACTTCAGGATAGCCTACAAAGCATTATTCATACTTTTCTTTCCTTTCGCAAGGGATTTAATTCCATTTCCGGTAATACCATGCGTAACCGCGTGCCGGAACCGGAACGCCGCGCAGAACACGTTTCTCGCCGGTAAACAGATCCTTCCAGGTGAACTCACCCATATCGATCCAGGCCGTGCGGTCTTCATTGCTGAAGTTAAAGAGACCCGTTACCATCTCATTGCCGGATTTTCTGCAGACACAGAGAAGCGCCGTATCATACGTTTCCTCGGTCCAGACATCCGCCTCACCCTCAAACGGACGGTATTTGAATTTCAGCTCCTCCATCTTTTTCATCGAAGCAAAATCTGATTCTGAACCGTTCCTTTTTTCTCCTTCTGGGCTCCAGATCCCAGCGGAAGTGGCCGCGGTGCAGATAACGGCTGTCGGCTGCGCGGTCAGAATCTTCACTCTCTTTGTAGGAATAATCGTTGACCTGGCCGATCTCATCGCCGCTGTAGATAACCGGAATACCAGACTGGATGAAAAGGTATGCGTTCAGCATCTCAATTCTCTGGATCGCCTGTTCGGTCTTCGCCTCATTCTGCTCAAAGCCTGCCGCCTCAAGTCCACACAGGGAAGCGGTTGTTCCGCAGAGACGCGCATCCTGCAGCACCGGATCGTCGTTATAGAGCTCTCCTCTTGCGTCGCTTCCCTCCACATAACCGCGGAAATAGTCATTCAGATATTTCTTATGCGGTGCCTCGGCGATGCCGAACTGTTTCAGCCATTCGTAATCGAGGCCCCAGCCGATATCATCGTGGCATCTCAGATAGTTCAGGAAGACATAGTCCTTCGGCAGTCTCGTCACAATATCCATCTGATGTTTCAGCAGGCGGGTATCTGCCGTTGCAATGGTGTGCCAGGTGGATGCCATCGTCGTTACGTTGTACAGCATATGGCATTCCGGTTTCTCGAGTGTTCCGAAGTACGGAACAACCTTTTCCGGCTCCATGACAACCTCGCCGAGCAGCAGAACGCCCGGGCAGACGATCTCGGTGATCATACGCATCATGCGGACAATGGTATGTTACCTGCGGCAGGTTACGGCAGGTGGTGCCGAGCTGTTTCCAGATGTATGGAACGGCATCAATGCGGACGATATCGATTCCCTGGTTGACGAGATAGAGCATATTGTTTACCATCTCGTTAAAGACAACCGGGTTCGCATAGTTCAGATCCCACTGGTATGGATAGAACGTCGTCATGACAAATTTATGGCAGTCCTCTCTCCAGGTAAAGTTGCCCGGTGCCGTTGTCGGGAATACCTGCGGACAGGTCTTTTCATATTCGGACGGAATATCGTAGTTGTCGAAGAAAAAGTAACGGTCCTGGTACTCTTTTTCACCGGCAAGTGCACGTTTTGCCCATTCATGATCCTCGGAAGTGTGGTTCATAACGAAATCCATACAAAGGCTCATGCCCTGGTCATGGCATTTTTCAGAGAGGGCAGCCAGATCTTCCATCGTTCCAAGGGACGGCTGTACCGTGCGGTAATCGGCAACCGCATAGCCGCCGTCGCTTTTTCCCTTCGGCGTTGCAAGGAACGGCATCAGATGCAGGTAGTTGACGTTGCACTCTTTTAAATAATCCAGTTTTTTCTCAAGGCCGCTGATGTTATCTGCGAATGCGTCGATGTACAGCATCATACCGAGCATTTTCTGGCTCTTGTACCAGTCTTTCTGTTTTTCTCTTTTCCGATCCAGCGCTTTCCATTTTTTATTCCGCTCTTTGTACCACTGCTCCATGGCTGCACAGAGTTCCTCAAAGCGTCCCTGGCCGTTTGGATACAGCTCACAGTAGAGCCATTTCAGCTCGTCGTAGTGTTTTTCGAGTCTTCTCTGATATTCCACTGTCATGTTGTTTATTCTCCTTTATCTTATTCTTTATTTTGTCACATCATTCCGGTAACGGTAATTCTGTGTTACGTTTCTTCTCTTGCAGTATACCGTTGTGTGAATTATATGTCAACCGTTTACATACCATATTTTTCAACAAATTTCCGGCTTCTTTCTTTGTCTTTCTTGCTATTTTTCTGTCTATCGTTTACCGCTAGGGCAGAAAAACTCCGCGGTTTCTTTTTTCCGCAGAGTTTCTTTCGTTTTTGTTTCACGCCGAATCGCGCACCACAAGGCTCACCGGCATGGTCGTCACATTCGGCACCATCTCTCCCTTTCTTCTCCGGTCGATATACGCAATGGAAAGCTCCGACATTTCCTCAATCGGCTGATGGATCGTCGTGATGGAAGGCGTGGTAATCCCGGCGATCACAGTGTCATCAAACCCGACAACTTTAATATCCTCCGGCGCCGTTTTCCCATGGCGTAAAGGCGCTGGAGTACCTGTGCGGCAATCAGGTCACTGCTTGCAAAAATGCCGTCCGTCTCCGGGTGCTCCAGAAGGCCCTTTTCAATATAGGATTCATAGTGCATGGAGCCGTAGCTTAAGCGGTCACTCAAAAGAACTTCCCCTTCAATCCCCCGCTCCCGGCAGACACGCAGGAATCCATCCGCACGCCGGTCCGCCGGCATATCTCTTCCGACGATTCCGCCGAAATGAAGCAGATGGCAGCAGCCGCAGTCCGCAAGATGCGATGCTGCAAGCGCTCCTCCCTGCTCGTTGTCACACTGGATTGTAATGGCCTCCGTATTTTCCTCTCGCTCGAAATTGACGATCGGAATTTCAGATCATGAAACTTTTCAATCTGCACATCGCGGCTTGCCATCACAACGCCGGTTACACGGTTGGAGATGAACATATCGAGATATTCGGTTTCTTTCTCCGGCTGATCTTTCGAGTTGCAGAGCAGAATCTTGTAGCCCCGCTTTGCCGCCGCGCTCTCGAGTGCACTGATCATTTACTGAAAACGGGTGCGAGATGTGCGGAACGATAACCCCGATCGTATTGGAATGCGCTTTTGCTAGGGAACGCGCCAGCTCATTCGGCTGGTAATTCATCTCCTGCATCGCCTGCGTTACTTTTTTTCTTGTCTCTTCACTGATGTATCCGCGGTTGTTGATCACGCGGGAAACCGTCGTCGCCGTAACGCCGGCGCGTGCCGCTATGTCCTTGATTGTCGCCATGTTTCTCTCCTCGTCATTTTCTAACTGTTTTTCACTTTCGCCCATTATAGCACAAAAAATCTGTTTTCGGTGATTTTTTTAAAAAAGGGAACGGCAGTCGCCGATTTCGATGTTCTGGTAAAATAGCGGAGAATCTCCTCATACGATTTTCCCTGCTCTGCCAGATGTTTCGCACCGTTCTGTGACATGCCGACGCCGTGGCCGTAGCCGCCGCCGTAAAATGTAAAGGAGACAGCCGTTTCCCCTTCTTTTTCCGGAACCACGATAAAGCAGGCACTCGGAAGCAGCTCCATCTCACAGCTTACAGTTCCGTCATTTTTCTGAATCGGCCAGCCTTTCGCCGAGAGGAACTTTCGGATCTGATACTCTCCCTCGATTTCCATGGATCCTTTTTCTCCCTCGATACGGACGGTTTCTGCCGCACCTCCCTCTGACCGCCGCCGCACCTCAATCCCCGTGATCTCCCCGATTTTTTGATCCGCTGCCCGTTCTGACAGCACATCCGCCGGAATCGTCACCTGCCAGCGGTACCAGCCGTCCTCCACTTCCAGACTTGTGCTGTCCCTTTTGGTGATAAACGATGCAAACGCCTCCTCCGTCTCCGGTTCCTGCTTCTCCCCGCCTACCGTCACGCTCTTCAGATATTCTGCCGTCTCCGCCGTATTCCACACTTCATCCGTACTCGTCTTCCCGCAGGAGGTTGAGAAAAAATACGCCTGAATTGGTTCCCCGCCGCAGGTAATGATTTTTCCTTCTGTCTCCGCCACCGCAGCGTCTGTCTCCGGCTGCGCTTCCATATTGTGGTAGACCTGACTTTCCACGCTGTCGTCTACATCCGCGTGGTAGTTCTCCCACGTTTTTTCACGAATCCTGGCACACGCATACGTTCTCGCACAGACCGCCTGTGCTTTTAATGCCTCCTTTTCATAGGAGGACGGCATCTCACTCGGCACGACATACCGAAGATACATTTCCAGATCAAGTTCATTTACAACGAGAAGTCCCTCTTCGCTTTTATAGATGACAAAACTTCCCGGATAAACCGTCTCGTCCTCCGGCTTTCCCGTAAGAAACCGCCGTTCCCGCCGTCTCATCGGCCGGCACCACATGCACAACTTCCCCGCATTCCTGTTCCGTCACACAGATCGTCTCCTGCGGGGAAGCTATGTATGCGCCGTCGTTCATGGAAAGGCTTGCGTTTCCACGCAGGGACACCTGTTTCTGTGCGTATCCCAGCTTTCCGCAGTCTGTCAGAAGGACACGGATCTGCACCGGTCCGGCTGCCGTTGTTTCTTTTTGTTCTTCCTTTTTACTGTTCAGAAAAGCCGCGTTTTCCTGTTCCATGTTCTGTATCGTCTCCTCCTGCTTTTTGCCTTCCATCGTCTCCGTCCTGCTTTCTGCTGTCGCTGTCTCTTCCGGCGCATCCAGACGGCGCTTCACAACAAACAATAACAGCAGCAGGAGAATCCCCACTCCTAACAGTATCAGTTCCAATTTATCATTTTTTCTCTTCATATCTCATTCTATGCACACGGCTTTTTGTCTGATTCCTTTTCTTTTTGCGATTTTTCCTTGACAAATACCGCCCTATGGTATATAGTACGGTTGTGTATAAATTTCATATCAACATCCAGAGTGCATCAAAAGAAGATCCGTCTTTTGGTGAGAGAGGGAATTCAGGTGAGATTCCTGGGCGATCCGGTCACTGTAATCAGGGAGTGAAGCATAACAAATCCATTGTATGTCCGCAACATATGAGAAGGAATGTGGAACGATGATCTGTAAGTCAGGAAACCTGCTCTGTATGCATAGGGTTGATGCTTCCGATGAAAGCTTCCATTCAAAGACTATTATGGGATATGGAATGTCTGAAAATTTTCGATTAGATTTTTAGAAACCTTCGAGCGAGATTTATGCATTGCATTAAACGGCCGGGTAAACCGTTTCAGATTCTGGTTTCGCCTGTTCTTAGTCAGGCGCCATCCTCCGCTTAAAGGTGTCTGCTATTCCGCTTGCAGGTTGATTCAGATGGCGAAGCGGTTACCCACCTCTGAAAAGAATATGACATAACTGGTAAGATTCTGTTGGATTCGAAAACAGGGTCTTTTCTTTTTCTGTTTTTTCAGAATTCGTTTTCTGCATATTTTCCCATAAAAAGGCTCCCCGCCTGCGCTCCTGTTTTCACAGGACGCTGCAGGAAGGGAGCTTTTTTATGCTGTTTCTATAGCAAGACCCGAAAATAATGCAAAAAAGGCAGTGCTGCAGAGCGCGAATTGCAAGGAACAGATTTGAAGGCGTACCGGGGTACGACGAAAATCTGTGACGCAGTAATTCACGCTCTGCGGTG
>ENA-OQDD01000836-OQDD01000836.1-human-gut-metagenome-genome-assembly--contig:-NODE-836-length-11353-cov-1.815339_pt1 | contig 11353 bp, 16 predicted proteins | sample MGYA00242507_ERZ504598 | MGnify/ENA primary metagenome ERZ504598 (study PRJEB26092, sample SAMD00036318) | human gut metagenome | host: Homo sapiens | study: EMG produced TPA metagenomics assembly of... | reverse complement strand
CCGTGTTAGCCAGGCTTGCCCACCTTGCCGTCCAATGAGAACCAGGGTATTGTCTCTTGTTCGTTGGCCAGCGGCATTCCTGCCAGAACCACCTTCTCTACACCATTGCCGGTATTGGTCTGGGTGGTGGATATGTTTTCGGTAGGGAATCCTGCCGGGACTTCCTCAAGGGTAAGGTTGTCAGCCGTGTTTTCCGTTTCCCAATTCTTTCCGTCTTTACAGATGTTGAAATATTGCTTTCCGTTGATTTCCACAATACCCGAGAGCCGGTCAGAGAAACCATTGATGAGGACTATGACATTGTCTCCCAATGTAGTGACTTCTGTCCAGGCGCCGCCGTTGGTGGAGCTGAATACTCTCTTGCTTTTTGTAACCATGTAGAGTGCATTGTTATACTCTACGGCAGATGTCAGCTTTACGTCTGAGGGGAGGTTGCTGACATTGACTTTACTCCAGTTGTATTTATCGGGCGCAGTCGATGTCTTGTAAGCAGTACTGTTGGAAGTGTAGACAAATAGTTCGTCTCCCAGTACAACCGCTTTTGCTGACTATTGATGGTATTGGAGAATATATTCCCCCTTTTCTGCATGTCTGTCCATACGAGTGAGTCCGGGTCTTGCAGGTGTACATTAACTTTCAATTTATATTCGCGGACTGTAACACCGTCGGCGGCATGTGCTTTGAACAGCATGCCGGCATCGTTGTTCATGGCGGGTCTCAAATCCACGGAGTCCGACATGACGAATACCGTGTCGGTAGGCGAGCCTGAAGTTATCCAACCGGTAACGGTCATAGTATCAATCAGAATACGGTCAATGATGGTATCTGAACCTACGGGCAATGAATCTCTGTTATAGATGAGTCTATTGAGCTGGTCAATTGTAAATTTGTAATGTTTGCCATGTATGGTATCGATACCAAAAGCATGTATAGTAGCATCGGAGCTGAATTCATAATTGTCGTCAGAGTCAAGGCATGAACTTAGAGCAAATGACACAATAAGAAAACTCACAATTACTGATAGAAACTTTATTCTCATTTTGAAAGTTAGTGTTTATTTACAAGTTGCAAAAATAGGAACATTTTTTTCTATAAACAGCTTTACGGGGAAGTTTTATATAAAATTATAGATAATATCCCCCTTTTTCTCGATAAAAAAGCCCTGAAATGAGGCTATTGACTGTTTCTTGAGGCCGTATAATGGCGAAAACTCCTGCCGAAAGAATACTCTGTTGCAAATGGATATCCGTCACTGATTTCGGGTGCTTTGACGCCGGAATGAAGAAGGTGCGGAGCTTCTTCCACAAAGATTTCGTCCCACAATCCGGCATCAATGAAGGATTGGAGCGTTTGGCTGCCACCCTCTACCAAAAGGGATTGTAATCCGCGTGTATACAGCATTTCCATGATTTCGGGGAGTATATTCTGCTGGTAGTCGCTGACTGGCAGATATTCTACATTCGGTAGCGGAGCGTGCGGGATTTCTGTAAAAACGAGGGTCGGCACGCTACCGTCAAATAGGTGAAGGCTGGGGGATAGCTTTTGTTGCCGGTCCAGCACGATACGTACCGGTGAACGACCATACCAATGGCGGACATTCAGGCCGGGATTGTCCAGTTCAGCCGTACGGGTACCTACTAATATGGCACTGTGCTCTGCCCGTTTCTTGTGTACCAGCATCGAAGTCAGCGGGCTGGAGAGGATAACCGGTTTACCGTCCGTGCGGGAGTAATCGATATATCTGTCAGAAGATTCCGCCATTTAGGGTGATGTAGGGGCGTACGCAAAGTATGGAAGTGATGAACCTGCGGATGAGCTGCGACATTCTGTTTCCAGCACTCCGACAATAACTTCACGTCCGGCATCCTTCAGTTTCTGTATGCCTCGGCCCGCAACCTTAGAAAAAGGGTCCCGGCACCCGATGACGATGCGTGGAATCTGCTTCTCGATGATGAGGTCTGCACAAGGAGGAGTTTTGCCATAGTGCGAACACGGTTCCAGGCTGACATAGATGGTGGAACGTTTCAGCAGGGACGTGTCTTTCACGGAACGGATGGCGTTGACCTCGGCGTGGGCTTCTCCACAGCGCACATGGTATCCCTCGCCTATGATTTCCCGTCACATACTATTACCGCTCCCACCATCGGGTTGGGTGCTGTATTGCAAAGTCCGTTTTGTGCCAGTTGGATGCATCGCAGCATATATTTCTCTTCTTCTGAATTCATATCCTTGCTTGTCTTTTGGTTGAATAATCAAAATTAATGATTACTTTTGCAGCCCGAATAAAACCGGACTCCGAATGAATGTAACCGTTTCACATATCCGCAGTGCTTTGCAGGAGTGCTATCCTCCCCGGGAGGCAGCCAATCTTTCCCGTATTGTCTGCTGTGAAATGTTAGGTCAGAGTCATATTGACTATTACCTGGGCAAAGATATGATTTTATCTCCAAAGGATGAAAAGGAATTGGAAAGCATTCTTTCCCGTCTGTGCAATTTTGAGCCCATACAGTATGTGCAGGTACTGCCCGTTTCCTGGGACGTACTTTTCGGGTGGCTCCGGGGGTGCTTATTCCCCGTCCCGAAACGGAAGAACTGGTGGAGAGGATGCTGGAGGAAGTCGCTCCGGCTTCCCGTATTCTCGACATTGGCACTGGAAGTGGGTGTATTGCCGTCACTTTGTCTAAAGAGTTGCCGGAAGCGGAAGTAACTGCTTGGGACATTTCCGGAGAAGCTCTTGCCATAGCCGGCGACAATAACCGCCTTTTGCAGACCTCCGTACAATTTGTACAGCGTGATGTCCTGACGTATCAACCGACTGAGGATGAGTACTTTGATGTAATCGTCAGTAATCCGCCTTATGTTACGGAAACAGAAAAGAAGGACATGGAGCCAAATGTCTTGAACTGGGAACCTTCGGGAGCTTTGTTTGTTCCAGACAGCGACCCGCTCCGTTTCTATCGGCGTATAGGTGAACTGGGACGGAGCATGCTGACGGTCGGCGGCCGACTCTATTTTGAAATCAACCGGGCATTTGGAGAGGCTGTCGCTTCGATGCTTCGCAAGCAAGGCTATACGAATGTCCGTATCCGAAAAGATATTTCCGGCAACGACCGGTACGTAATTGCAGAACGATGATAGAAATAACTGAAACTGAAGCTTTGAACAGAGTGGCGGCATATTGCTCCACTGCCGAGCATTGCCGGGCGGAGATTGCGGAGAAACTGCAACGCTGGGGCATTGCCTATGATGCCATAGACCGTATCATCAACCGTCTGGAACAAGAGAAGTACATTGATGAAGAACGCTTCTGCCGTGCTTTCATCAACGACAAATACCGTTTAGCCAAATGGGGCAAGATGAAGATAGGGCAGGCGCTCCAGTTGAAAAAGATATCTTCATCTGTCTATTGGCCCTATTTGAACGAGATTGATGAGGAGGAATACCACGCCGTCTTGCAGAAACTGCTGGCGGCAAAGCGTAAAAGCGTCCGTGCCGAAAGTGAGTATGAGTTGAATGGCAAACTGGTGCGTTTTGCCTTGAGCAGGGGGTTCGAAATGAAGGATATATGTCGTTGCATAGAGGTTTCTGAGGAAAATGACTACTCCGAATGAAAATTATCGGCTTTCTCTTTTTTATTCTCATTCTGTTTCCGTATTTTTGTGCCATATTTATCATATATAGATTAGTTTTGCTATGAAAACTTTAGAAAGATTGTTTGCAGAGAAGTTGCTGAAGATAAAAGCGATTAAACTACAACCGGCTAACCCGTTCACTTGGGCATCCGGATGGAAGTCTCCGTTTTATTGTGATAACCGCAAAACCCTTTCTTATCCTTCTCTCCGTAATTTCGTAAAGATTGAAATTACGCGTCTGATTTTGGAACGTTTCGGACAGGTGGATGCCATTGCCGGTGTGGCAACGGGAGCTATCCGCAAGGTGCCTTGGTGGCCGATGCATTGAACTTGCCGTTTGTATATGTACGCTCCACTCCGAAAGACCATGGACTTGGAGAATTTGATTGAAGGTGAACTTCGTCCCGGTATGAAGGTGGTAGTCGTGGAAGATTTGATTTCTACGGGTGGAAGCAGCTTAAAGGCTGTAGAAGCTATCCGCCGTGACGGATGTGAGGTCATCGGTATGGTAGCTGCCTATACTTATGGTTTCCCGGTTGCCGAAAAGGCTTTCAAGGATGCCAAAGTGCCTTTGGTGACGCTGACCAATTACGAGGCTGTGATGGAAGTGGCACTGCGTACGGGCTATATCGAGGAAGAAGATGTGGAGACTCTGAATGAATGGCGTAAAGACCTGCACATTGGGAATCTGGAAAATAAGAACTTATTTGTAAAAAATGTTAATATGGATAAAAAGAGCCATTCGGATAGATTCTGTCCGGATAGTTCTTTTTTCTTTTTGAATACGATTGATTATGACGAAATTTGAGAGTGGAGTGAAAGTTGTACCGGCTTCACAAGAAGCTGTTTATGAAAAGCTTTCCGACCTGAGCAATCTGGAGAAGGTGAAAGACCGTCTGCCTGAAGACAAAGTGAAGAACTTGAGTTTTGACGCGGAGAGCATGACGATAGAGGTGGCCCCCGTGGGAAAGATTACGTTGCAGATTGTGGAGAAGGAACCTTGCAAGTGTATCAAGTTTGCAACAACCACTTCACCGCTGCCCTTCAATCTGTGGATACAGATTGTACCCACCACCGAAACCGAATGCAAAATGAAGCTGACCATCGGCATGGATATAAATCCGTTTATGAAGACCATGGTGCAGAAACCCTTGCAGGAAGGACTGGAGAAGATGGCAGATATGTTGGCGATGATACAATATTAATCACTAACCATTAATCATTAGAAACAACGTGGCTCAGAAACTTTGGGAAAAATCCGTTCAGGTAAATAAGGATATCGAACGCTTCACGGTAGGCCGTGACCGTGAAATGGACCTTTATTTGGCAAAGCACGATGTGCTGGGTTCCATGGCGCACATCACGATGCTCGAAAGCATTGGCTTGTTGACGAAGGAAGAACTGCGGCAATTACTGGCCGAATTGAAGGAAATCTATGCGATGGCCGAGCGTGGAGAATTTGTGATAGAAGAGGGAGTGGAAGACGTTCACTCACAAGTGGAACTTATGCTGACGCGCAACTTGGGTGATATAGGTAAGAAAATACACAGCGGACGTTCGCGCAACGACCAGGTGTTGCTCGATTTGAAGCTCTTTACCCGTGCAGAGATAAAGGAAGTGCAGAGGCTGTGGAACAATTGTTCCATGTGCTGGTTATGCAGAGCGAACGCTACAAGGATGTACTGATGCCGGGTTATACACACTTGCAGATAGCCATGCCGTCTTCTTTCGGACTTTGGTTTGGGGCATACGCCGAGAGCCTGGTGGACGATATGATGTTCCTTCAGGCAGCTTTCAAGATGTGCAACCGCAATCCTTTGGGTTCTGCTGCGGGATACGGTTCCTCGTTCCCGCTGAACCGTACGATGACTACCCGTCTTTTGGGATTTGATTCCCTCAACTACAACGTAGTGTATGCCCAGATGGGGCGTGGCAAGATGGAGCGTAATGTAGCTTTCGCCCTTGCCAGTGTGGCCGGAACCATATCGAAATTGGCTTTTGACGCATGTATGTTCAACAGTCAGAACTTCGGTTTTGTGAAGCTGCCGGACGATTGCACTACCGGCTCCAGCATCATGCCTCACAAGAAGAACCCGGACGTCTTTGAACTGACGCGTGCCAAGTGCAACAAACTGCAATCCCTTCCCCAGCAGATTATGATGATAGCCAACAATCTTCCTTCCGGCTATTTCCGTGACTTGCAGATTATCAAAGAGGTCTTCCTGCCTGCTTTTCAGGAACTGAAAGACTGTCTGCAGATGACGACTTACATTATGAATGAAATCAAGGTGAACGAACATATTCTTGATGATGACAAGTATCTGCTTATTTTCAGTGTGGAGGAAGTCAACCGCTTGGCACGTGAAGGGATGCCTTTCCGCGATGCCTACAAGAAGGTGGGACTGGATATTGAAGCCGGAAACTTCTCGCACAGCAAAGAGGTACATCATACCCATGAAGGCAGTATCGGAAACCTTTGTAACGATGAAGTCTCTGCCTGATGCAGAAGTGTAGATGGTTTCAATTTTGAGACCATGCAAGCTGCAGAGAAAGAGTTGCTGGGCAGGTAAAAGGTTCTGCGGGTTCAAGTCCCGCTGCGAGTACTGTACTTTTATAAAAAAAATTTGGCAGAAACGGGAAAACTGTTTATCTTTGCACCCGTTCTCCAAATGCGGAAATAGCTCAGTTGGTAGAGCATAACCTTGCCAAGGTTAGGGTCGCGAGTTCGAGTCTCGTTTTCCGCTCTCTTTTCCCTTTTTAGGATGCTCGAATGGTGGAATGGTAGACACGAAGGACTTAAAATCCTTTGGCCATTGCGGCTGTGCGGGTTCAAGTCCCGCTTCGAGTACTCGATTAAGCTCTGTGAATCATTGATTTGCAGAGCTTTTTCTTTATAAGCTCTTGATATGAAAGACCGTTTCCCTATAGCGAACAAAGTGTTTCCCTTAATAGAACATTTCGTTTCATCATATGAAAACAGACTGTTTTTCCTTATTGGAACAAACTGTTTCTCTATACTTGAACAAAGTGTTCATCTCTGTGAACTAACAAACTAACTATAATACTATAGTAGATGATATGCGCGTGGCACTTGGTAATATGTGCTTGCAGATGAAATAAAAGAATCTATATAAATACCCTCCTCTTTATTGTTCAGAACAGCTTGGGGCGTTTGTTATTGAACCGATAGCCGATACCCAACATCAGATAATTGGGCTCATGAAATTCCCGGAGGTTATATCCTATATGGAGATACGAATTGCGTGTTACGTCTATTTTCAGGGCAAGAATCTGATAGAAAGACTTCATGTCACCGCCGCCGTGCAGAACATTGGCTCCCAGACCGATACCTACCGTGAAGTAAGGCATGACAAATTCTCCGCGGGCGGATAAGCCCAATGCCATCTGCTTCTTGGCGGGCGGAGTATAGAAGCCGTTCTCTTCTTCGTACGATTCTTTCATGTTCGCACTGTGGTCGTATACGCCGTCCAACGCCACACCGGCGCGGAATTTATAGCCGAAGTTGTACATGGGTGCAAAGCTGAAACCGAACACGTTGTAAGTGCCGGGTGCGGGTACCTGGCCACTACTGCCTCATGGGCCACTGCTTTCTTTCGCCAGGAGCCGAACAAAGTCAGGTCGTAGCTGACGTGGCGGGGGAATGGAGGAACGATAGGGTGTTGCCATGACTGGGCGAGTTCATCCGCTCTGCGGTTAAAGTTATATACCAGCCCCACTTTACAGTCCACCGTGTTCAGACCGGAGTTGGGATATTGGGTGTTTCCGTTGGAAAAGTGGCTTCCGGTAGCTCCTATCATCAGGTCGAACTTGGGGGAGAGTGCCCACTTTAAGTAGAGGTTCACATTGAGATAGGCATTCACTTTCGAGCCGATAATCTGGTTCTCCGGGTTGTCGTATTCATCGTAGGGTTTCCAGCCGAACGATGCGCCGAAGTTCCATTCATAGTTCAAGGATATGCGGGGGCTGAATTGGGCGATGCGTCCCCCTTGAAACAGATAGACCGCCAGCGGGTTGCCCAGCTCTTCCGGATTGCCGAAGTTGAAATAGCCGACTCCAATCCCTTGATAGGCTCCTATATAAGCCTGGTCGGCAACGGTGTGGGGACGGAGCTGGAAGGAGTATTTCAGATGGCCGGCATAGGCATTTTCATGGGCTTGTATTGGTGGTTGGAGTACTCCAGAAAAGGGTTGGTCTGAAAAATATAGCCAGCACGCCTTCTACGCCTAATCTGTGGATGAAGCGCTGTGAGAAAGGGAGTGTATCCCGTTTGTATTCCGAATGACTATCGGATGTCCATTGTTGGGCGTATATTGTATCAGACAAGAAAAGTACCGCTCCTAAGAAAGCCAGTATTTTCCATATCTGCGTTCTATTTTTCATATGCCGTGTCGGTCTTTCTTGTTTATAAATGTTCCAAGTGAAGTTTAATTTCGTGCAAATATAGTTCTTTTCTCCTTTTGGTATTCACAATGAGACAACTATTTGTAAAAAGAGGGGGTAAAACGGAAATCGTCAATAGAATGGCCGACTTCGGTTTTATCCCCTCCTTATTCATTCACCCGGATGTTGTCTTATGATTCAGATGCTGGGTGGCGAGTATTATTTCCGGTCGTTCTCCCGGATTTCCACACGGCGGATTTTCCCGCTGATGGTTTTGGGGAGCTCATCAACAAATTCGATGACACGCGGGTATTTGTAGGGAGCCGTCACTTTCTTCACATGGTTCTGCAACTCCTTGACAAGCTCTTCTTCGGCGCGTGCCTTGTACTCTTTTGCCAACACAATCGTAGCTTTTACCACTTGGCCGCGGATTTCATCGGGCACACCGGTAATGGCACATTCCACTACGGCTGGGTGGGTCATCAATGCACTTTCCACTTCGAACGGGCCGATGCGATAACCGCTACTTTTGATAACGTCGTCGGCGCGGCCCACGAACCAGAGGTAGCCGTCTTCGTCCTTCCAGCTACGTCTCCCGTGTAGTAAATGCCGTTGTTCCATGCCTCGTGGGTACGGTTGGCATCGCGGTAGTATTCCTTGAACAATCCCAGCGGTTTGCCTTTGTCGGTACGGATTACAATCTGTCCCTGCTCACCGGCTTCCACAGAACGGCCGTCGTTGTCTATCAGGTCTACGTCGTATTGCGGATTGGGCAATCCCATGCTGCCGGGTTTCGGTTCCATCCAGGGCATGGTGGCGACGGTGAGGGTCGTTTCGGTCTGTCCGAAACCTCCATCAACTTGATGCCCGTCAGTTTCTTGAAGGTCTCGAATACAGCGGGGTTCAAGCTTCTCCGGCGATGGTGCAGTATTCCAGGCTGGATAGGTCGTACTTCGTAAGGTCTTCGTGAATGAGGAACCGGAAGATGGTGGGCGGTGCACAAAGCGACGTGACGTGATAATCCTGTATCTTCTCCAGTATGGCTGCGGGAGTGAACTTCTCGTGGTCGTATACAAATACGTTGGCACCGGCAATCCATTGTCCGTAGAGCTTGCCCCACACGGCTTTTCCCCAACCGGTGTCGGCAATGGTGAGGTGTAGGCTGCTCTCTTTCAGGTTGTGCCAGAAGCTGCCGGTGACGATATGTCCCAACGGATATGGTGAGTCGTGGGCCACCATTTGGGCTCTCCGGTAGTACCGCTGGTGAAGTACATCAGGAGAGTCATCGTTCGTGTTCGGATGTTCCGGTTTCACGAAAGGAGCGGCGGCCTCGATACCTTTGTGGAAGTCTTCGAATCCTTCGGGAGCTTCCGGCCCGACGCTTACGAGGCGTTTCACAGAAGGAGACTCTGGCATAGCTGCCGTGATATGGTCGGTGATGACGCTTTCGCCGGCACAGACTATCATTTTAATGTCTGCGGCGTTGCAGCGGTATACGATGTCTTTCTTCGTCAGCAGGTGGGTGGCGGGAATCACCACTGCACCGAGTTTGTGCAGTGCCACAATGCTGAACCAGAATTCATAACGGCGTTTCAGTATCAGCATCACCATGTCTCCGTGCCCGATGCCGAGGCTTTGGAAATAGGAAGCCGTCATGTCTGTGTACCGTTTCATGTCGGCAAAGGTAAACTGCCGGCATTCGCCTGGTCATTGGTCCACAACAGTGCGGGTTTGTCGGGCTGCTCGGCTGCCCAGGCATCCACTACGTCGTAGCCGAAGTTGAAATTCTCCGGTACGTTTATCTTCAAGTTCTTGATGAAGTCCTCCTGTGAGGTGAAGGATGTTTGAGATAAAAATCTTTCTACCATAACTTTATTACATGATTACTGCCAGGAATTTTACAGTCTTTCCGTCAAGCGCCTTCATGCCGTGCGGCAGTTTGGAGTTGAAGTATAGACTGTCTCCTTCGTTTAAGATTAAGTCTTTGCCGTCGATGCTGACCATCATACGGCCTTCCAGTACGAGGTTGAACTCCTGACCGGCATGGCTGTTGTAATGTATCGGCTCGCTGTCCGGTTTCGGTTCTACGGTCACAATGAACGGGTCTGCCGTGCGGTTGATGAAACCGGCTGCCAGCGATTGGTATTTATATGCCTTGGTACGTTCTATACTGGTTCCTTTTCCGGCACGTGTCAGGAAGTAGGAGCTCATTTGGGCTCTTGCCCAAACATCAGTGCGTCCAGTGATATGCCGTAGTGCCGTGCTATCTTCTGCAGCATGCTGACCGAGATGTCGAATTCTCCGGTTTCGGCCAGGCGGTACTCTTCTGCAGAAATGTCGCAGTCACGGGCGATATCGTCGGCAGTCAGTTCCAATACGTCACGCAGTCCGCGCAGGCGTTCGGCTATTTGTCTGATTTGTTCGTCCATAATTATATTTTTTAATGGGTTGTTATTAAAGTGTGGCAATGTGCCAATAGGCTGCACAATGTTTAATTACACCGTAGCTCATAGGCATATCGGGACATCGTTACATTAGCACATTAAATATCATTTACTCGCTTTGATGGCTTTAATCACAGTGGAGGTGAATCCTTCATGTTCCAGCTCGTTGATTCCCTTGATGGTAATTCCTCCGGGGGTACACACCTTGTCAATCTCAACACTGGGGTGCGTGTCGTTGTTCAGAATCAGCTCGGCTGCCCCTTTCACGGATTGTGCCACCATGCGCATGCCGTCTTTGGGATAGATACCCATTTCAACGCCGGCCTGCATGGCTGCCTGGATATACTTAAGCACGTAGGCGATGCCGCAGGAAGTCATGGCAGTGGTTGCCGCAATCTTTTCTTCGGGAATGAGCATGGCGAGTCCCATCTGGTTGAAAATGTCCAGCATCAGTTGCTCCTGCTCCTTGGTGGCATTGCGGCTGGCGATGAGTGTCATGCTTTCCATCTCGCTGATGGCGGTATTGGGAATAAGACGGAACATGGTCATTTCTTTGTCTGCTACATAGTGTGTCAGCTCTTCAAAAGGAATGCCGGCTGCAACGGATATAAGAATCTCTGTGCCTTTTAGTTCCAGTTCCTTTATCACTGGCTCCATCAGCCATGGCTTCACGGCAAAGATTATCATATCTGCACCGGCTGCCGCTTCCTGGTTGTCATTGGTCACTTGCAATGCGGGGAATTCTGCCTTCAGCTTGTCCAGCTTGCCCTGGGTGGGGTTGGAGACAATGATGTTACCGGCAGGATGATTGTTCCTTTTGCCAGCCCTCGGGCAATGGCTCCCCCCATATTTCCTGCACCGATAATTGCTGTTTTC
>ENA-OQDD01000835-OQDD01000835.1-human-gut-metagenome-genome-assembly--contig:-NODE-835-length-11358-cov-1.949693_pt1 | contig 11358 bp, 15 predicted proteins | sample MGYA00242507_ERZ504598 | MGnify/ENA primary metagenome ERZ504598 (study PRJEB26092, sample SAMD00036318) | human gut metagenome | host: Homo sapiens | study: EMG produced TPA metagenomics assembly of... | reverse complement strand
GTCGATTTTTTCCGTACAATCACCATTCCATCTGCGTGGACCAGTGAGGCGGAGGGACAGGTGCTGTCCGTTGAAATCCAGGCGGAGGCCGTACAGGCAGCGAATGTGACGCCGGATTTTACGGCAGAAGCTCCGTGGGGAGAAGAACTGGAAATTGAACAGTGTGTCCACGAGGCGGATAATACCGTTTCGGAGGTTTCGCAGCAGAGCTTCCTCACCGTTTCGTACGAAGGAGCAGCGCGGAATCTGATTTTGGCACCCGACAATTTCTTTCGGAACTTTCCAGTGCTGATGCCGGGAGATGAATGGGAAGATACGTTCACACTGGTGAACACGACAGCAAGCCGTGCAGAATTTTTTCTGCGGACGGAACTTCCGGAAGAACTCAGTGAAACAGAAAAAGAACTGCTTTCCAAGGTGAAACTGGAAATACGAGAGGGAGACAGCATGATTTATGAAGGTGATTTAGAGAGTGAGGGACTATGGGCAGCAAAAAGTCTTGGAATATGCAGTCCAGATGAACGGAAAGAAATCTGTTTTTCAATCCGTGTGCCGTCAGAACTTGGAAATGAATGGGCACTTCGGAAAAGCGGGGTAAAATGGATTTTTTCTGTCGAAGGAGAAGATCTGCCGCAGGAAGAAGGCCCCTCTATCTGCACAGCGCGCCAAAAACAGGTCTGCGCGATCCGTCAGCAGCGATCCCCATTGGAATTGCCGTGACAGGAGCCTTCCTGTTTCTTACCGCGGGCCGGTCTGAAAGGAGGAAAGAATGAAAAGAGCAAAGAAAAGCTTCTGGTTTCTCGCAGGAATTCTGCTGTTGTTGGGATTTTGTTTTCGGGAAGATGTTCTGGCTTCGAGTCTTACGAGTCTTCCTTCTCTTTCGAAAGCCGGAATCGGAGAAGTTGTATCATCGGACTCTGTTATTGACGGCCGATATGATTTTACCCCGCTGATCGGAAGTGAGACAAAAATCCGTTTTGGAAGTACAGATGGAAGTACCTGGGACAATCTGTTCTGCAAAAACGGAGAGAGCCATTCGGAATGCTGTTCCACATGGTGGCCGGCGGCCGATGTGAAGGGATGGAGTAATCTCCGTTCTTTCACGCCGCTGGAGTCGAAAAAAGGAAAAATGTATGCGGAATATACGAATGTTGGAGAGTGCCACGGGGAAAATGTAACGATGCGGATCTGGCTGGAAGACTGGCAGAACACGGTTGTACCATCAGGGTATGAGGACGTGGATGCGGTAGTCGTGGCGATTGACCACAATAAGCCGGTCATTGATATTAAAGGTCTGCTCTGGATCAAGGTACGGTTTGCTTATTACGACAGTAAAGGAAATCCTCTGAATGTGAAAGGATATTTTACACTTTCAGATCTGGACTTTAAGCAGGGCTTTTATCTGGCTGATGAGACAGAACATATCTATCTGACGAAGGAGGCAGATGCCAGAATCGTCTACGATGCCAGAACAGAAGCGATCTGGTCGGCAAGACGCGGCTCTGAGCCGGACGGTGGAACAACTCCGGAAAATTCGGAAGGCTGGGTTACATTTACCTTTGAAGGAAATTCCCAGACGATGATTTTCTATGATGGAGGCACTAACGACGCGGTAACTGGTCCTGGCGGTGGAGTGAAAGCACCGAAAAAATGGCCGGATAATTTTGTAAACGATACTTCCAGTACGTACAACAACTGGCATGGAGCATCCCGGGAAACGGGAATAACTGTTGTGCCGTGGAATACTTCGGAATTTGGTTACACAGCGAACGTTCCCTGTCATCTGTCGAAAGTAGGAGATCTTGTAGTGAAAAAAATGGATGCAGAGACAAAAGAAGCTATTTCGGGTGCAGAATTTACCGTGTACCGCTGGAAAAACAACACCTGGAGTGAATTCAAAAAGATGAACTGGGTGAAAAAAACGGGTTCTTATCTGCTGGAGGGAATTCTGGATACAGACAGTGAAAATGAAAATTCCGTGTTGTGGAGACAAAGAATCCAGCTGGTTATGCAGGAAGCTGGGAGCAGGAATTTTCCATTGACAAGGAAGGCATGCAGACGATCCATCTGGAGGCAGAAAACACAAGAAAAACAGGCTCACTGAAGATAAAAAAGACGGAAGAAAACTCAGGGAAAGCACTTTCTGGTGCAACATATCAGGTGATTGCGAGCGGAGCAATTACAACGGTAAACGGAACAGTGCTGTTTCCGGATCAGGCGGTAGCAGCTGTGCTGAAAACGGATGAAAATGGAGAGGCGTTCAAAGACGGGCTGGAGTACGGAACGTATCTTGTGCGGGAAACGGCGGCTCCAAATGGATATGTGCTGGATCCGACGGAAAAGAAAATAACGATCGGGGAACAAAACGCACAGATCACACTGACGTTTACAAACTGGAAGAACCGTTTTGTTCTGCAGAAAGTAAGTCAGGGAGACGGAAAAGTGCTTCAGGGAGCAGCTTTTCGTATCTGGACGAAAGATGGAAGTTTTGATGAGACAAAAAAGACGGATGCAAATGGAAAAATTGAGCTGACGGGACTTTTGGACGGTGTCTGGTACTATCAGGAGACAGCATCTCCGAAGGGCTATCTGCTGGACAGCACATGCCGGGAATTTGTGGTAGAAAACGGAAAAATTGACGGTAAATCGGAACTGTCGGTGACGGTCGAAAATGATGGAACACATCTGACAATTGAAAAAATAGATGCAGAGAGCGGAAAACGAATTTCCGGCGCAAAGCTGGTATTAAAAGATATGGATGGAAACCGTGTGGACAGCTGGATTTCAGGAGGAAGCGGCCCGCATGAACTGGAAAAATTAAAGCCGGGTTCTTATGTCCTTGTGGAGGAGGCCGCGCCGGATGGATACCTTGCGGCAGAACCGGTTTCGTTTGTGCTGGAGGCAAAACAGGAAGTGCAGACCGTGACGATGAAGGATCTTGCATGTGAAACCTTGACGATTACAAAGAAGATCAAGGCGGATGAGATTACATGGGCGCATGGAAATCCAACGTTTCTGTTTTCCGTGAAGGGAAAGGATCTGTATGGAAAAGAACATACATACCAATGCTATCTTACGTTTACAAAAACACAGGTGGAGAAAACGACAGATCAGGACGGCTACACGGAACAGTCGGTACAGATCCGGGGAATTCCGGCAGGAAACGATTACCGGGTACAGGAGAAGAAGGTGCTGCGGTATTCGCTTATGCAGGTGACAGGTACGAAGAATGTTACCGTGAAAAAACTAGAAGAGCCGGCATATGGAAAAGATCCTGCGCGCGTCTTTTCGGTATCGGTAAATCTTTGCGGACATCCCAAAGAAAGTGAGGTTGTATTTGAAAATCAGAAATACCGCTGGGATGATTATGGACACAACAGTATTGTAAAAAACCGGATTCCGGTTGAATAACAAAACGGAAAAACATTCCACCATCGGTTCGGGTGGTGGAATGAAAACAAAATGGAGAGAGAAAAAATCAGCAGAAAAAGAAGAGGGATTGCAGTTCTGACATTGGCGGCGCTTTTTTTCTGGTATCTGCCGCAGATTCAGGTAAGCCGGCAGATTCGAAAAGAACAGGAAGAAGCGGTGGAGATGTATGTCAGAGAAGAAAAAGAAGAGAACAAAGAGGAAAACGAAAAAAGCGAAGAAGTGCAGGAGCAGGAACCGGGCAGTACAGATCAAAATCTGTTTCGGACAATTGATTTTGCAGGACTTCGATCAAAAAATAGAGAAATCTGCGCGTGGCTCTGGATTCCGGGCTGCGCCTTAGATGTTCCGGTTGCGCACGGGCAGGATAACGGATATTATCTGACACACGATGCGTTTTGCAGGGAGCGGATTTACGGCAGTATTTTTGCACCGTGCGATACACCGGAGGATTTTTCTGAACGTCACACGATTTTATATGGGCATAATATGCGGGATGGAACGATGTTCGGAGGATTGAAAAGTATCGTGAGGCGTCGTGGGAACAGGAATTTCCGTATCTGTACCTGTATTTGCCGGGTGAAGCATGGCAGTGCCGTATTTGGAGTGTGGAGGAGACGGATGCCAAAAGTGATGTTTACCGGCTGGGAGCATGGAGCGATGCGGACTGGAATGCATGGTACAGGAAAGAAAAGAAAACAGCATTATCTTTGGCAGCGGTGAGGAAAAGGAAGTTCAAAAGATACTTACCCTTTCCACCTGCATTGGTGACGGCAGCAGTTCACAGAGACTGGCTGTACATGCGGCGGTGGAGATGGTTTTTGCAACAAAATCTGGAAGGGAAGAGGGTTCTGTGCTAAAATAAGACAGAATCAAAAGATTTATGATACAGAGCAGGAAAAAGGATGGCGATAAGACATGAAAGAACTGTACACGACGGCAGGAATTTTGTGGTTCTGATATTGCTGGGAGTTTGGATGGTACAGAATAACAGAAATGAACAGGAAAAGAAGCTGGTACAACTGCGGAAGAAATGGGGAAAAAAGCAGGAGAAACGGACGGCACGGGAAAAGAAAGAAAAACTGGAAGCGTGTCTGAGACGAAAAGCAGGGGAAAGCTTCTGCGTGGACGCGATTACCTGGAATGACCTGGATCTCGATGCGGTTTTTGACACAGTTGACCACACAGTGTCGGTGTGCGGGGAAGAATATCTGTACACGGCGCTTCGGATGCCGGTCACAACAACAGAAATCAGGGAAGAGCGGGAACGGCTGATGAAGATTTTTGCAGAGAACCAAAAAGCCAGAGAAGCAGTGCAGAAAGCACTTCTTTTGATGGGAAAAGAAAAGATGAATCCGCCGACAGAAGAAATAGCCGTACTGATGGAGCGGAGCCGGGAGAGAAGGGGAAATATCTTCTGATGGCCGGTATTGCTGTGCTTGGAATTGGACTGCTGTTTGTACTGCCTCCGCTGGGTGTGGCTGTTCTGTTTGCTTCTATGGTCGGCAACGGACTGATGCATGGAAGGGAGAGCAAAAAGCTGGAGAGTGCATTAAAAGCGTTTGGCTGTATCCTGCGGCTGCAGCGGACAGCCAGGGAACTTGGAAAAGAAAAAATTCCGGATTGGAAAGGTATCAGAAGCGTCTGGAAGAACAGGAAAAACAACTCCGTCCGATTACAAGAAAATGCAGAACACTTGTGAATACGAAAGAATCGCAGGGCGGTGCAGCAAACATGATTTTTGCATACTTTCACACGTTCTTTCTGCTGGATCTGATCGAGTATTCTTCGGTTGTTTCCGGAGTGAAATCGTATGAAAAAGCGATTCTGCAGATGGCAGAGGATCTTGGACTCCTGGACTTTGCACTGTCTGCAGCATCGTACCGGGAGAGCCTTTCGTATTACTGCCGGCCGGAATTCCTGGATGAGAAAAAGGCGGGCTGTCGGATCGATGTGGAGGAGCTTTATCATCCGCTTCTGACACATCCGGTGGCAAACAGTCTGTATGCGGAGGGCGGAATTCTGCTGACCGGCTCGAATGCGTCGGGAAAATCCACATTTATGAAAAACATGGCAGTGAATGCGATTCTGGCACAGGCACTGAACACGAGTCTTTCGAAGCGGTACCGCGGTGTTGTGTGCCGGATCATGACATCCATGGCACTCCGCGATAATCTGGCACAGGGAGAGAGTTACTTTGTTGTGGAAGCAAAATCTTTAAAACGGATTCTGGAGGCAAGCCGGGAAAAAACACCGCTTCTGTGCGTCATTGATGAGGTGCTGCGGGGAACAAACACGACGGAGCGGATTGCAGCGTCAGAGAGTGTGCTTGCTGCCCTGCGCCGTGCAAATGTGCTCTGTCTTGCAGCAACACATGATACTGAACTGACGTATCTGCTGGAAGATCTCTACACCAATTATCATTTTGAAGAGCAGATTACCGCGCAGAGTATTTCCTTCCCGTATCGCCTGGAACAGGGGCCGGCAAGAGGAAAGAATGCGATTGCGCTGCTTGGAAATATGGGAATTGATGAAAAATTGTAAAACAGGCAGAAAGAAGAGCTGCGGAGTTTGAAACAACAGGAAGCTGGGAAAAGAATAAGTTTCTGAGATAGAAAAACAGCCGGGAAAAATTGATCTTTTTTGAAAAAATATGCGAAAATGGTTCAGCATTTTTTCATTGTGTGTTATGATAAAATAGATCGCGTGGTCCGGCAGAAAAACCGCCGGATCTGTTAAGGAGAAAAACATGAGCAGGACAGGCTTGGAAGATGCATATATTATGCGCGGCAGCAAGAAACTCCGCATGGGATATACGACGGGTTCCTGCGCTGCAGCGGCAGCGCGGGGAGCGGCGTTTATGCTGCTTTCCGGGAAAGAAATACAGGAAGTGAAAATCCATACGCCAAAGGGCATTGTTCTGAATCTGGAATTGCTGGATATCCGGAGAAGTGCCGAAAAAGTAAGCTGTGCCGTCCGAAAAGACGGCGGGGATGATCCGGATGTGACAGATAAAGCATTGATTTACGCGGAAGTGACGTTTGGAACAGAAGAGGGAATTGTAATCGATGGAGGATTCGGCGTCGGGCGTGTGACAAAGCCGGGGCTGGATCAGCCGGTCGGAAACGCGGCGATCAACCATGTACCGCGCCAGATGATCCGCGAGAATGTGGAGGAGATTCAGAAAAACTCGATGATTCCGTGCACTGCAGGTTATCATCTCCGTACCGGAAGGGGAAGAACTGGCAAAGCATACATTCAATCCGAGACTTGGCATCATCGGCGGCATTTCAATCCTTGGAACGAGCGGGATTGTAGTGCCGATGAGCGAGGAGGCGCTGATTTCCACGATCCGCGTCGAGATGGAAATGCGGAAAGCACAGGGTGACCGCGTCCTTCTGGTGACACCGGGAAATTACGGACAGGACTTCTTAAAAACGTATCCGTGGGTCCGTGCAGACATTCCGTTAAGTGCAGTAATTACGTCGGAAAAACACTGGAATTTGCAGCTGAGCTCGGCTTTGACGCCATCCTTTTTGTGGCACATCTTGGAAAATTTGTCAAGGTGTCCGGCGGAATTATGAATACCCATTCCCACGAGGCAGACTGCCGTGCGGAGCTTCTTACGGCGCAGGCGGTGCGTGCAGGGGCGGATCTTGCACTGGCAAAAAAACTGCTGGAGACCGGAACGACGGAAGAAGCGGTGCAGATTTTAAAGGAAGCAGGATGCCTGAAAGAGACCATGGAAAAAGTGACAGAAAAAATTGCTTTTTACATGAATTACCATATTGAGGGCAGAGTGCAGACGGAGGCGATTGTTTTTTCAAGCAATGAGGGCCTGCTCGGGGAAACCCCGGGAGCGGGAGAACTTCTGGAGCGCCTGCGGGAGCAGGAAGAAAAAGAAAACAGAAAAGAGTAAAAACAAAATGACAGGAATTTTATTTGGAACAGGAATCGGACCGGGAGACCCGGAGCTTATGACGTTAAAGGCCGTCCGTCTGATCCGGGAAATGATACGATTGCAGTACCAGGAGAGAAACCGGAAGAGAGCATTGCCTACCAGATTGCTGTTCAGGCAGTGCCGGAACTGGCAGAAAAAGAGCTCGTTGCTATTCCAATGCCGATGACAAAGAATGCCAAAGAACTGGAGGAAAATCACCGGCGCGGTGCAGAAAAAATAGAGGAGCTGCTGGATGCAGGAAAAAACGTAGTATTTCTGACACTCGGAGATCCAACCGTGTATTCTACCTACCTTTATGTACACAGACGGTACTGGAAGACGGTTACGATGCGAGAATTGTAAGCGGTGTTACATCGTTCTGCGCGGCAGCAGCATCTCTTTCCGAGGGACTGGTGGAAAATTCCGAAGAACTGCATGTGATTCCGGCGTCTTACCAGATTGAAGATGCACTGGAACTTTCAGGAACAAAGGTTCTGATGAAAGCGGGTAAAAAGATGCCGGCTGTGAAACAGTTCCTGAAGGAAAAGAACTGCCGGGCGGTGATGATAGAAAACTGCGGCATGGATACGGAACAGAAGTATTTCAGCGCGGAAGAAATCCCGGACCAGGCAAGTTACTATTCACTGATTATTGTAAAAGAAAAGAGGAAAAAATAGATGGTACATTTTATTGGAGCGGGCCCTGGAGCCCCGGATCTGATTACGGTAAGAGGGACAGAAGCTGCTTGGTGAGGCGGATATTATCATTTATGCAGGTTCTCTTGTCAATCCGGCACTGCTGGATCTGAAAAAAGAGGGCTGTGTGGTATATAACAGTGCAACCATGACGCTGGAGCAGGTGATTGATGTTATGAAAGAGGCCGAAAGCAAAGGCCAGACTGTGGCAAGACTCCACACGGGAGATCCGTGCCTGTATGGTGCAATCCGCGAACAGATTGATGCGCTCGATGCCCTTGGAATCGCTCACGATGACTGTCCGGGTGTCAGCTCTTTCTGCGGAGCGGCTGCTGCCCTTGAAATGGAATATACGCTGCCGGATATCTCCCAGAGTGTTGTCATCACCAGAATGGCCGGAAGAACACCGGTTCCGGAGCGGGAGAGCATTGCGTCTTTTGCGGCACATCAGGCAACGATGGTTGTATTCTTAAGCACGGGACTCTTAGAGGAACTTTCCCGTGAGCTGATTGCAGGCGGCTATACGGCAGATACTCCGGCAGCGATCGTTTACAAAGCAACCTGGCCGGAGGAGAAGACGTTCGTCTGCACCGTTGGAACACTTGCCGAGACGGCGAAAAAGAACCAGATCACCAAGACAGCGCTGATGATCATCGGAAATGCCGTTTCCCAGGGAAATTACCGCAGAAGTGATCTGTACAATCCGGCGTTTACCACCGAATTCCGAGAGGCAGAAAAATAAGATGAAAATAGCCATAGCAAGTTTTACAAGAAACGGATGCGCCTGGAATCGAAAACTCTGTGCGGCACTGAAAAAACACAGCTGTGAAGGATATGCACTGGAAAAGTACGGGAAAGAAGCGGGAATTCCTGCGATTGCACCGTCGCTTCCTGCATGGACAGAGCGCATGTTTCAGAAAATGGATGCGATTTTGTTTATCGGGGCGTGCGGGATTGCGGTGCGCAGTATTGCACCGTACGTGAAAAGTAAAAAGACAGATCCGGCGGTTCTGTGTATGGATGAACAGGGAAAGTTCGTGATTTCATTACTTTCCGGCCATATCGGCGGAGCAAACGAGCTGACGGAAGAAGTTGCAGCTGTAACGGGTGCGGTTCCGGTCATTACAACGGCAACGGATGTCAATCACAAGTTTGCGGTCGATGTCTTTGCTGTAAAAAATCATTGTGAAATTTGTGAGATGGAGCTGGCAAAAGAGGCAGCGGCGCTTCTGGTGGACGGAAAAACGGTTGGATTCTGCAGCCGTTTTCCGGTGGATGGAACAAAACCGGAGGAACTGATCCCGGAAGAGGCGGCAAAACCGTCGATGGGAATCTGCATTACCACATCGGAAGAGGATTCGCCATATGAGAGAACACTTCACCTGATCCCGAAGGTGATCACCGTCGGCATCGGCTGTAAGAAGAATACACCGGCCGGCCGGATTGAAGAAAAGGTTCTTGCGGCACTTGCGGCGGCCGGGATTTCTCCAAAAGCAGTTCGACAGGCGGCAAGTATTGATCTGAAAGCGCAGGAGCCGGGAATTCTGCAGCTGGTGGAAAAGTATGGCTGGCAGTACCGGACCTTTTCTGCAGAAGAACTGGAAACGGCGGAGGGGGAATTTACGCCGTCTCCGTTTGTGAAGAAGATTACAGGAATTGACAATGTCTGTGAGCGCAGCGCAGTTCTTGCCGGCGGCAGACTGATAAAGAAAAAAAAGGCAGCGGACGGTGTAACAGTTGCACTGGCTGCGGCGGACTGGAGGGCAGTATTTTGAGTACAATTTTTGTCGTGGGCATCGGCCCCGGAGCATATGAAAAAATGACGATCGAGGCGGCGGATGCGCTGCGGAACTGCGATGTGATCATCGGCTATACCGTCTATGTGGATCTGGTAAAAGAACATTTTGCAGGAAAAGAATTTCTGACGACGCCGATGCGGAAAGAGGTGGAGCGCTGCGTCTGGCATTTGAAACTGCGCAGAGGGAAAACAGGTTGCTATGATCTGCAGCGGAGATGCCGGCGTTTACGGTATGGCAGGTCTGATGTATGAGCTTTCGGAAGAATGGCCTGATATTGAAATTAAGGTAATTCCAGCGTGACCGCCGCAACGGGAGCGCTGCCGTTCTTGGTGCACCGTTGATCCACGACTTCGCCCTGATCAGCCTGAGCGATCTTCTGACACCGTGGGAGAAAATTGAAAAACGTCTTCTGCTGGCATCGGAAGCGGATTTTGTCATCTGTCTTTATAACCCGGGAAGCCATAAGAGAGCGGATTATCTGGAAAAAGCGTGTGATCTGATGCTTCGTTACAAAGCGCCGGAAACCGTCTGCGGAATCGTAAGCCAGATCGGAAGAGACGGGGAGACGAGCCGGACCATGACGCTTGCAGAACTTCGCAATACAAAAGTGGATATGTTTACGACGGTATTTATCGGAAACAGTCAGACAAAGGAAATCCGGGATCACATGGTAACGCCGAGGGGATATCGCTATGAATAAAGTAATCGTCTTTGCCGGAACGACGGAAGGCCGGGAAATCTGCAGTTTTCTGAAGAAATATGAGATTGCATCCCTTGCCTGTACGGCGACAGAATACGGCAAGTGCCGGATCGAGGAGGGCGGTGCCCTGACGGTTCGAAGCGGAAGACTAACAGAAGAAGAGATGGAACAGCTTTTTGGCGAAGAACAGCCGGAAATGGTTATCGATGCAACCCATCCGTATGCCGATCTTGTGTCGGAAAATATCCGGTCTGCATGTGAAAAAGCAGGAAAAACGTATCTTCGGCTGCTGCGGCCGTCGCTTGCGGCAGATCCATCCTGCGTCATGGTCGATACGACAGAAGAAGCGGTATCGTATCTGGCGGGTACAGAGGGAAAGATTCTGGTGACAACAGGAAGCAAGGAACTCGCAAAATTTGCAGAGCTTCCGGATTATAAAACCGTGTGTATGCCCGGGTGCTGCCGTTGCCAGGCGTAATTGCATCCTGCGCGGAACTTGGATTTGATGCCGCACATACCATAGGCATGCAGGGACCGTTTTCTATTGACATGAACGTTGCAATGCTGCAGTCGTTCCATGCCGAATGGATGGTAACGAAGGAATCCGGAAGAAACGGCGGCTTTGAAGAAAAAATTGAGGCAGCCAAAAAGGCCGGTGTCCGTGTCGTTCTGATCGGCCGTCCGAAAGAGGAAGAAGGACTCTCGGAGGACGAGGTCAAGCGGTATCTCGTTGAAAATTGATCTGTCCGTGAAACGGGACTCGTGATCGCCGGAATCGGACCTGGTGCAGAAGCA
>ENA-OQDD01000833-OQDD01000833.1-human-gut-metagenome-genome-assembly--contig:-NODE-833-length-11379-cov-3.877444_pt1 | contig 11379 bp, 15 predicted proteins | sample MGYA00242507_ERZ504598 | MGnify/ENA primary metagenome ERZ504598 (study PRJEB26092, sample SAMD00036318) | human gut metagenome | host: Homo sapiens | study: EMG produced TPA metagenomics assembly of... | reverse complement strand
GAGGACAAGCCGATGGCAAACGGCACATGCAGCAAATCTGGCACCATATCTTAAATGGTCTGTGTACGGTGCTGCAACAGGATACCAAAATCCGTCCGGACGCTTTTAAACGCGCAATTCACCGTTGAAAAATTTGCCGATGTTCTATTTTCGCTGATGCTGTCTGCCTTGCTGCGGCAGGACTACGACCCCGCTGCTGTGCTGGAAATCGTGCGCAGAACCTTATATTGACCGCATTTTCTTCCCACACTGCTGTGGGAATTTTATAATGCCTAAAATGAACAATGTTCACTTAAAAGGGACACTCCTAGGAAAGTCCATCGCAGTATCCTATTGCTGCTCGCCTGCCTTGTGTGGAGGAATGCAAGCTTCAACATCCTGCGCTTTGGATGCAACTTTGCCGAGCAAGCCCTTGATGACCGTAAAAACGAAGCCGACCCTGCAAAAAATGCAGTGTTACAATCAATTTGATCTATCAACAAGGAGCAATCAACTATGCAAGCAATCGTAGAAACTGTTTTTGATGCTGTGTATCTGGTATCCGTCATCACCATCGGTATCCTGATGATTCGTGGCTGCAAGGGCAGCCACCAGTTCAAGCTGTTCGGCCTGATGGCTGTCGTTCTGGGTGCCGGCGACTCGTTCCATCTGATTCCCCGTGCTCTGGCTCTATGCACCACGGGCTTTGAAAACTTTACCGTTCCTCTGGGTCTGGGTAAGTGGATCACCTCTGTGACAATGACTGTCTTTTATGTGCTACTGTACTATGTCTGGCGTGAGCGCTACCGGGTCAAGGGCAACAATGGCCTGACTGCCGCCATCTACGGTCTGGCTGCCGTGCGTGTTATCCTGTGCATGATGCCGCAGAACCAGTGGCTGAGCGCCGAATCCCCGCTGTCCTGGGGCATTTACCGTAACATTCCTTTTGCACTGATGGGCCTGCTGATCATCGTGTTGTTCTACCGCAGTGCCAAGGAGCATGACGACTCGGCTTTTCGCTGGATGTGGATGACCATCGTGCTGAGCTTCGGGTTCTACATTCCCGTTGTTCTTTGGGCCAATACCGTCCCCATGATCGGTATGCTGATGATCCCCAAGACCTGTGCCTATGTGTGGACCGTTCTCATCGGTTATTCTGCTATGAAGAAGGAATGTAAGTGATTTGTTCACAGTACCGATTTATGAAATAAATTGCTTCGTAAAGATCCAAGCTTACCGAATTGGAATGATCTTACTTGATAAAATTGGATCAGGTAAACTTGTAAGCCCCCTGCCGGTGATGAACTGGCAGGGGGCTTTTTATGTGTGTACGGGTAGCTTAACAGAATACTTGATCTTTGCCACGATTACGATGCATCCAGCAATTCGTCCGGGTCCTCGATGGCTTCTTCGATGGTCTCTTCCTCAGGAGTGGGTTCATCGACATCGGACGGAGCGAACAGGTCACGGATGAAGTCGCGCAGGAGGACGAGGCTGTTGTCAAGGTCGGCATCCTCGCTCAGCAGCTGCTGGATCATATCCGGCTTATCGGTGATCAGGTCGTCCACGCCGATGCTCAGCAGTTCGCTGGCATCCTCTTCGCGGTTGACGGTCCATGCGGAGATCGTCTTGCTGCGCTTATGGATCTGCTGCACCATACCGGAGGTGATAAAGGTGGACTGTACGCTGAAGAAATCTGCGGCAGGCAGATCGTAATAACTGCCCACGCCCAGTGCAAGGATATAGCCGGTCCGGATCTCCGGTGCCAGCTCCTTGACCTTGCAGAGGGTTTCATAACTCTGCGAGGTGATGGTGCAGTCCTGCGCAAAGCCTTTTTCGCGGATGATGCGGATGGTTTCCGCTTCCAGCTCCGGGGTGGCGGCATTGGGCTTGATCTCAATGTTCAGCTGGATCTTACCTTTGCACAGGTCCAGCACTTCTTCCAGTGTGGGAACTTTGGCACCAGTGTACTTCTGGCCGAACCAGCGCCCGGCATCCAGCTTGCGAACCTCGTTATAGGTCAGGTCGTAGATGTTCTCGTTGCGGCCGGTGCAGCGGCGCAGGCTGGTATCGTGGGTCACCATGACCACGCCGTCCCTGGTCATCTGCACATCCAGCTCGGCCCACTCGCAGCCTGATCGATGGCCAGCTGGAAAGCGGGCAGGGTGTTTTCCGGTGCGGCAGCGGAGTAGCCGCGGTGCGCGGTGACTACCGGCGCAACGCCGCCCAGCATGGAGAGCAGCTCGTCGTCTCTGGGCAGGGCAAGGTAACAGAATGCCAGCGCAAAGGTGAGCAGAGTAGCACCCGCAACCGATGCACCCAGAAGCAGCCTGCCGGTGGAACGGTGATACTTTCCGCTCTGGACCGGCTCCGGCTCAGAGGGGAGAGACTCCCGCAGGCGGCAGTGCAGCATGGCGAGGATCGTGCACTGCGCATGGTGATGGCGCAGTCGATCAGGAACTGGAAGAAAGGCATCTCAATGGCCAGCGCCGCGCGGGACAGTGCAAACATGGCCTGTGTGCTCTGCAGCCCGACCGCGATGATGATGCCGTACAGCGGCACGGCAACCGCTGCCGTCAGCAGCAGGGAACGCAGGACGACCGAGAGGTTCCAGCGCAGCAGCAAAAGAAAAGCACGGAAGACGCGCCTGCGGATGCAGCAAAAGCTTTCCTTTACCGACTGCCACAGGCTTTTGCGCTCCAGCACGAACAGCGGCAGCACCAGCACCCAGCTGACACAGAGGAACAGCAGGGCGGCACCGACAGCCAGATAGAGCAGGTAATACCGGCTGTTTGCCTGGATGACACCCATGATGTATTCCGGCACGGCAAGCTGCGTGATATAGTTGTAGGCGAGGAAAAAATTGGTGAACGGGATCAGCACGGCACTGTAGACCAGAACGAGCCAGTTCTGCGGCAGGAATGCGTGGCGGATATCTGCAAGAGAGGTGCGCAGCAGGGCAGGCAGGCGGATCGTTTCGCCCTTGCGGGCAAGATCCAGCCCGTGCAGCAGGACGGAAAACTCATACAGCGCCCAGAACGCGGTCAGGATGGCAATGAGCGTGATGCACAGGATGATCGCGGGGGAGGAAAAGATATCGGAAGCGTTGTTGTTGCTCAGGTAGTGCATGGGTGCGAACCGCAGCGTGAGCGACCAGAGCTGCTGCATCAGGGGGACGAACAGCAGGTTCGTTGCAGCCTTATACAGGACGATGACCGCGAGCAGGGGGATCTCGGCGCGGCGGATGACAGCCCGGGCGGAGTGTTTCATGGAGTTGTAGGTTTCGTTGGAGGCGCGGAGTGAAGTGAGCAGATTTTTCAATTTGACATGGCCTTCCTTTTATATTCTGCAAAATGACCCGCCCCGAAGCTTCCCGGCGGGCTGTTCTGCGAAAAAAATTTACATATTAAATATAGTGTAACATAACTTCTTATAAAATAAAATGCAGCAGGGGCAGACAGAATCCACAAAATTGAAAGAGAATTTTTGGCAGCTGAGTGTGCGGCGCAAAATGCCCGCAAAAAGGCGAGAAAGCGGAGAAACGATGAATCGTTAAAAAATTGTAGAACTTTGCCGACAGATGTTGATTCGCATGGACTTTTATAGAATCTCTTGCATTTTTATGGAAAATTCAGTATAATAAAACTAATTTTGAAAGCTCACACAGACAACCAGGAGGTCTTACCATGGCTTCAAAGATCAATAAGGGAGAAATCCTCGCCAAGTTTTTTGATGACGGGGAATACACTGCACTGTTTGCTGACGGTGCAGTGAGCGCTGCCTGCGGCTATGCGGCAGGTCAGCAGGCTTACGCTGTTTACCAGAACGGCGAAGCTGTTACCGTAAAGGATGTTGAAAAGAACATCAAGGTTCTGGAGATGGCAGCTCAGACTGGCTGCCCGGTCGTCACCTTCTACAACTCCGTCGGCGCAAAGCTGGCTGAGGGTCTGGACGTGCTGACCGCCAGCGCAAAGCTGAATGCGCAGATCGCAAAGGTTTCCGGCGTGATCCCGCAGGTGGCTGTTGTTCTGGGTGTCTGCGGCGGCACCAGCGCACTGAGCGCTGCCAATGCAGATGTCTGCATCATGGCTGAGGGCGCAGAGCTGTTCTTCACCGCTCCGTTCACCTCTGCTGCCAAGGGCGACAAGGTGCCGATGCCGGCACCGCAGCCGCCGCTGCAAAGGCTGGCGTGGCTGCCATTGTGGCACCCACTGCTGAGGAAGCTGCCGAGAAAGCTGCTCACATCGTGGGCCTGCTGCCGGCCAACAACCTGACCGGCCCTGCGATCTTTGAGTTCGAGCAGCCCACTGCTGCTCTGGCTGCCGGTGCAGAGCCTGCAAAGGCTGCTGCTGCCGTGGTCGATAAGGACAGCGCTGTGGAGCTGTATGCAGGCTTTGGCAAGTCTGTTTACACCGCATTTGCCACCGTGGGCGGCAACGCCGTGGGCGTTGTGGCCACCGGCAAGACCCTGTGCCACGACTGCGTGGCCAAGGCTTCCCGCTTTGTGCGTCTGTGCGATGCCTTCAGCGTGCCGGTGATCACCATTGTGGATACCGAGGGCTTTGTGCCCAGCGCGACCGATGACATTGCAGGCGGCATCCGTGAGGCTGCCCGTCTGGCTGCTACCTATGCCGACGCTACCACCGCAAAGGTGGCTGTGCTGGCTGGCAAGGCCGTCGGCCCTGTTTACACCGCTCTGGCTGCTGCCGATCTGCGCATTGCCGTGGCTGGCTGCACCGTCAGCGCACTGGAACCCAGCGCAGCGGTCAGCGTCCTGTACAAGGAAGAGATCGATGCTTCCGACAACATCATTGCAGCCACCAACGCAAAGGCTGCTGCTTACACCGCCGAGGTGTGCAGCGCAGCAAATGCAGTTGCCTGCGGCGCTGCTGACCTGACCTGCGATGCAGCCAATGTGCGTGCAAGCGTTGTTGCCGCACTGGAACTGCTGAGCACCAAGCGTGCTGCCCGCCTGCCCAAGAAGCACGGCAACATGGCTCTGTAATCGTCTGTATAAATCTTTTTGATACGATTTTGATTTGGAGGATCCTTCCATGAAGTACTACAATATTACCGTCAATGGCGTTGCTTACAGCGTCTCCGTGGAGGAGACTGCCGCTGGTGCTGCTCCGGTTGCTGCTGCAGCTCCTGCCGCACCCGCTGCTCCTAAGGCTGCTCCGGCTCCCGCTGCTGCTCCCAAGGCTGCTGCAGGCGCTGCTGGTGCCGTTGCCGTCAAGGCTCCCATGCCCGGCAACATTCTGGATGTCAAGGTCAAGGCCGGTGCATCCGTGAAGGCTGGCGACGTGCTGGTGATCCTGGAGGCCATGAAGATGGAGAACGAGATCGTTGCTCCGCAGGATGGCACTGTGGCTTCCATCAACGTCAACAAGGGCGACACCGTCAACTCCGGTGACGTTCTGGTTTCCATGAACTAAGGGAGAGGTGACAATCATGCCAAAAAGCCGATCAAGGTTACTGAGGTCGTCCTGCGCGATGCCCACCAGTCTCTGCTGGCCACCCGCATGACCATGGATGAGATGCGTCCCATCCTGCCGGAAATGGATAAGATTAACTACTTCTCCGTGGAGTGCTGGGGCGGCGCTACGTTCGACAGCTGCATCCGCTTTCTGGACGAAGACCCGTGGGAGCGCCTGCGCATCCTGCGCAAGGAACTGCCCCACCAGAAGCTGCAGATGCTGTTCCGCGGCCAGAACATGCTGGCTACCGCCCCTACGCAGACGATGCCGTTGAGTACTTTGTGCAGAAGTCTGTTGCAAACGCATCGACGTGATCCGTATTTTCGATGCACTGAACGATCCGCGCAACCTGCAGACCGCCATCAAGGCAGCCAACAAGGAAGGCGCTCATGTGCAGGGCTGCATCAGCTACACCCTCAGCCCGTGCACAACAACGAGTACTTTGCAGCCTACGCCAAGACCCTGGAGGAGATGGGCGCAAACTCCATCTGCATCAAGGATATGGCCGGTCTGCTGACCCCCTATACCTGCTACGATCTGGTGAAGAAGCTGAAGGAGACCGTCAGCATCCCTGTTGACATCCACAGCCACTACACCGCAGGTCTGGCTTCCATGTCCATCCTGAAGGGCATCGAGGCAGGTGCCGACATCATCGATACCGCCATGAGCCCCCTGAGCCTGGGCACCAGCCACATGCCCACCGAGAGTCTGGTCGCTGCCCTGCAGGGCACCGATTACGACACCGGTCTGGATCTGAAGCAGCTGAACGTTGTGCGCGCATACTTTGCAAAGCTGCGCGAGAAGTACATTGCCAACGGTCAGATCAGCCCGAAGAGCCTCGGCGTGGATGCAAACACCCTGCTGTATCAGGTGCCGGGCGGCATGTTCTCCAACATGCTCAAACAGCTGAAGGATGCCGGCAAGGAAGATAAGCTGGACGAAGTGCTGGCAGAGATCCCCCGCGTCCGCGAGGATGCAGGCTATCCGCCGCTGGTCACCCCCACCAGCCAGATCGTTGGTACGCAGGCTGTGTTCAACGTCATCCTTGGTGAGCGCTACAAGATGGTCACCAAGGAGTTCAAGGGTCTGGTCCACGGTGATTACGGCAAGACTCCCGCTCCCATCAAGCCCGAGTTCACCAAGAAGATCCTGGGCGACGAGCAGCCCATTACCTGCCGCTTTGCTGATACTCTGGCTCCTGAGATGGACAAGCTGAAGGCAGAGGCTGCCAAGTGGGCAACGCAGGAAGAGGATGTGCTGACCTACGCAATGTTCCCGCAGGTGGCACCCAAGTTCTTTGAAAAGCGCAATGCCAAGAAGCAGGGCGTGGACGGCGACCATGTGGACTACACCAATCAGTCTCATCCCGTCTGATCTTTCATAACGGATTCCGGAGCTTCCCGCTTTTGCGGCGGGAGGCTCCTTTTTGTGTTTTGCACCGGATCTGGCCCCAAAAATAGGCGGCGGCTCATTGACATGAAAATCCATCCATTTTATAATGAATCAAAATGGATGCAGCCGACACCCGGGCATCCCCGGAAAAAGAAGAGGTGATCTGCATGAGAAGCATCACGGTACAGCGCCTTGCGGAATTTACAGAGCAGGATTATGAATTTACCTTCGGCATCACCCGGAAGGAATTTGCCCAGATGCTGGAAGCACTGAATGCGGCTTATTGCAAGGAGCACCGGCGCAGGCCGCATTTTACCAAGATCACAATGCAGGATAAGCTGGTGCTGACTTTGCTCTACCGCCGCGAGTACCGCAGCATGGAGAACATTGCGGCAGAATACGGTGTCTCCCGCGATACCATTGCGGACAATATCCACTGGGTGGAGCGCGCACTGCTGAACGCAAATCTGCTGCAGAACAGCGTGACCTGCGTATATAAAACCAACTGAAACAGGCTCTGATACAGGATCGGAAGATTTTGTATCAGAGCTTTTTTGCTTTGCACCGTGTATTGCGGCCGGTTTTGGCGGCGGCACGCAACAGTGCACCTTGAATTTTGGGCCGAAGAATAGTAAAATGAAACTATATGTATCGTAACATGGGTTTGTGTACCCAAAGGCGGATACGTATACCGAAACTTGTAAGCTGAAACACTGAAAATGTAAGAACAGGAGAGCGTTATGATCTTAAGCATGACCGGCTTTGGCCGGGGGACTGCTGTGCGCAATGGCCGTGAGATCACGGTGGAGCTGCGCAGCGTGAATTCCCGCTACTTTGAGTATTCTTCGCGCATCCCGCGCACCTGCAGTTATCTGGACAGCCGCTTGAAAAAGCAGCTCAACGAGCGCATTTCCCGCGGCAAGGTGGAGCTGAGCATGACCGTGCAGAATGTGGACGCTGCCGATACGGTGGTGGCCGTCAACATGGAGCTGGCACGCAGCTACCAGCAGGCCATGCGGGATATTTCGGAACAGCTGGGTGTCAAGAACGATATCTCTGCGGGCGTGCTGACCCGCTTCCCGGATGTGCTCACCACCCGCCACGCGGATGTGGACGAGGAACAGCTGTGGGAAGATGTTTCTGCCGTTACCGCACAGGCGCTGGACCGCTTTGTGGAGATGCGCGCCGCCGAGGGTGCCAAGATGAAGGCAGACGTGGAAAACCGTCTGAACTTCCTCGAGGAGTGCGTGGGCAGGGTGGAGACTTTGAGCGCAGGCCGCGTGGAAGCCTACACCAACCGCCTGTACGAGAAGCTCAAGGTCATTCTGGAGGACCGCGATATCGACGATGCCCGCGTGCTGACCGAGGCCGCTATTTTTGGTGATAAGACCGCTGTGGATGAAGAAACGGTGCGCCTGCGCAGCCACATTGCGCAGTACCGCGATATCCTCAAGCTGGACGAGCCGGTGGGCCGCAAGTTGGACTTTTTGACGCAGGAGCTGAACCGCGAGACCAATACCATCGGCTCCAAGTGTCAGGATCTGGATATCACCCGCATCGTGGTGGATATGAAGGCGGAGATCGAAAAGATCCGCGAACAGATCCAGAATCTGGAGTGATACAGAAAATTCGGAGGGGTTTATGAAGCTCATCAACATCGGGTTTGGCAATATGGTCAGTGCAGGCCGTGTGGTGGCAGTGGTCAGCCCGGATTCCGCCCCGGTCAAGCGCCTTGTAAAGGAAGCGCGGGAGCGCGGAATGCTGATCGATGCATCCTATGGCCGCAGCACCCGTGCAGTGCTTATCATGGACTCCGATCATGTGGTGCTCTCGGCGCTTCAGCCGGAAACGGTGGCCAACCGTGCGGCAGGGCAGGAGGGCAAAACACCAGCAGAGGAGGAACAGACCCATGGCGAACGATAAATATTTGTTTGTGGTCTCCGGCGCGGCCGGTACCGGCAAGGACAGCGTGGTGAAGGCACTGCGCGAAGCACACCCGGAGATCGAAAAGACTGTTTCCGCCACCACCCGCGCACCGCGTCCCGGTGAGCAGGAGGGCGTGGATTATTATTACCGCACCCGGGAGCAGTTCCAGCAGCTGATCGAGAACGATCAGGTGGTGGAGCACAACTTCTACAACGGCAACTACTACGGTACCCTGCGCGAGGAAGTGGACAAGCGCCTTGCAGCCCGGAAGGTGGTCGTTCTGGTCATCGATGTGCACGGCGCAGCGAACATCCGCCGCATGTTCCCGGGCGCGACCACCGTGTTCCTGCTGCCGCCGTCGGTGGAGGAGCTGGAGCGCCGTCTGCGGGGCCGCGGCACCGAGACCGAGGACAGCATTCAGGAGCGTCTTGCCACCGCCCGGCAGGAGCTGGCCCAGCAGGATAAATTCACCCTGAAGCTGGTCAACGACCAGGTCGATACCTGCGCCGATGCACTGTATCAGGCCATCTGCCAGCGCATTGGTGCCGCAGAATAACATTTTGAAGGAGCTGGACGAATGCCCAAAACGGTAGGCGTTGCCGTCAGCAATGCGACCTTCCACTTTGATAAGCTTTATACCTATGCCGTCATGCCGGATCAGCAGAATGCGGTAAAACTTGGCAGCATGGTGCTGGTGCCCTTTGGCCGCGGCAGCCGCGCCGCATGGGCGTGGTGCTGGCCTGCGATGCCGAACCGGAAAATGCAAAGCTGAAATATCTTTTCGACGTGGCCCCGGCATCCGCCTGCCTGACCCCGGAACTGCTGCGGCTGGTGCACTTTTTGAAGGAGCGCACCTTCTGCACCTATTACGAAGCGGTCAAGGCGGTCATTCCCTATGGTGCGCAGTACAAGCCGCTGTGGCGGCAGACGGTGTGACGCCGGTGCTGCAAAAGCAGCTCACCCGCCACACCGAGAACTCCTACCGCCTTGTGGGCGGGCTGCCGCCAAAGCCGAAGCCGACGGCCAAGCAATTGGCGGCAGTGGCGCTGCTGGGCGGCGGGCCGCGCACCCTGAACGAGCTGGAAGACAAGGGCATCAGCCGTGCCGTGCTGGATAACCTGTGCGCCAAAGGCGTGCTGGAATGCAGCAAGGTGAACAAATCCATCGACCTGTATTCGTCCATCCCGCTGAAAAACGAGCCGATCACCCTCACGCAGGAGCAGCAGGCGGCTTACGATGCTCTGCTGCCAAAGCTGGAAGACGATGCACCCCACTCGGCGCTGCTCTATGGCGTGACCGGCAGCGGCAAGACGCTGGTGTTTTTAAAGCTCATTGCCCGCTGTCTGGAGCAGGGCAGGCGTGCGCTGGTGCTGGTGCCGGAGATCAGCCTGACCCCGCAGATGATCCTGCGGCTCAAGAGTCAGTTTGGCCGCCGGGTGGCGGTGCAGCACTCTGCCCTCAACCACACCGAACGCCTTTTGCAGTGGCAGATGATCCAGGACGGCGGCGCAGACATCGTGGTGGGCACCCGCAGCGCCATCTTTTCGCCGCTGGAAAACATCGGGCTCATCATCATCGATGAGGAGCAGGAGCACACCTACCGCTCGGAATCCGCGCCCCGCTATTCTGCCACGAGGTGGCCCGGCAGCGCGCGGCGGAAAACGGTGCATTGCTGCTGCTGGCAAGCGCCACCCCCAGCACCGAGAGCTTTTACGCGGCCCAGCATGGCCGCACCCAGCTGGTGCGGCTGACCCAGCGCTACGGCGGCAACCCGCTGCCCACGGTGCAGATCGTGGATATGCGCGCAGAGCTGGCGGCAGGCAACCCGCGGGAGATCAGTTTGTCGCTGGAAGATGCCATCCGCCGCAATCTGGATGCAGGCAAGCAGACCATTTTGCTGCTGAACCGCCGGGGCTACCAGACCATGGCCCAGTGCGAGGACTGCCGCGAGGTGCTCAAGTGCACAAAGTGCAGCGTGCCGATGGTGTACCACAAAGCGGCGCACAAGGTATTGTGCCACTACTGCGGCAGCCAGATGGAACCGCCCACTGTGTGCCCCGCCTGCGGCGGCAAGCTGCAGTACCGGGGCTTCGGCACCCAGAAAGCCGAGGAAGAGCTGGCAAAGCTGTTCCCGGATGCGCGGGTGCTGCGCATGGATCAGGATTCCACTGCCGCAAAGGATGCCCACGAAAAGCTGCTGGCAAGGTTTGCAAACCACGAATATGACATCATGGTGGGCACCCAGATGGTGGCCAAGGGACTGGATTTTGAGGATGTGACCCTTGTGGGCGTGCTGGGCATCGACTCGCTGCTGTTTGCGCAGGGCTTCCGCGCATATGAGAATGTGTTCAGCCTCATCACGCAGGTGGTGGGCCGCAGCGGACGGGCCAGAGACCCCGCTTTGCCATCATCCAGACCACTGACCCCGATAACCCGGTGCTGAACCTTGCCGCCGCGCAGGACTACGATGCCTTTTTTGAGCAGGAGATCGCCTACCGCAAGCTGGGCCTGTACCCGCCCTTCTGCGGGCTGTGCGTCATTGGCTTTGCAGGCGCAAAGGAGATCGAGGTGGCACGGGCGGCGGCGCGCTTTGCGGCCCTGCTGG
>ENA-OQDD01000832-OQDD01000832.1-human-gut-metagenome-genome-assembly--contig:-NODE-832-length-11383-cov-1.462509_pt1 | contig 11383 bp, 18 predicted proteins | sample MGYA00242507_ERZ504598 | MGnify/ENA primary metagenome ERZ504598 (study PRJEB26092, sample SAMD00036318) | human gut metagenome | host: Homo sapiens | study: EMG produced TPA metagenomics assembly of... | reverse complement strand
GATCTGACTGTTAAAGTTACCGGAGATTTGGAGGTAGACAGCCACCACACGATCGAGGATACCGGAATCGTGCTGGGGCAGACTATTGCAAAAGCACTGGGAGATAAAAAGGAATCAAGCGGTATGGACATTTTATGCTTCCGATGGATGAGGTGCTGGTGCTTTGTGCCATTGACTTATCAGGCAGACCATACCTGCAGTTTGACGGTGAGTTTACCTGCGAGAGAGTCGGAGATATGGATACAGAGATGGTGAGAGAGTTTTTCTATGCCGTTTCTTACTCTGCTGCGATGAACCTGCATATAAAGGTTTTGACACCGGGAAATAATCATCATATGATAGAAGCTATGTTTAAGGCATTTGCCAAGGCGCTTGACGATGCCTGCACCTATGATAGCAGAATAAAGGACGTGATGTCCACGAAAGGAAGTTTGTAATTTGACTGGTTTTAAGAACATCGTTGCTACACTGTATTTAAAGAACGGCCAGGCCGTGAAATCAGCGTCAGATATGACAGTAATGGGCGACGTCTACAATCTGTGTCAGCTCTACAATGACAGTGGCATAGACAAGATTATTATTTTTGATCTTCAACTGATGATGATGAGCATGAGAAAAACATACATACGATAGAAAATATAAACAGAAATATCGACATAAAGGTGTGCGCAGGAGGCAATATCAACCGCATAGAGGACGTGAAAAGCTGCTGTATGCAGGCTGTTTACAGGTCATATTCAATGCCACAAAGGATTCAAGCCTTGAGCTTGCAAATGTGGCAAGCGAGAAGTTTGGCAAGGATAAAATTCTTTTGTCAATCAGCAATGTAGACTATATTTTCAAGCATCAGGAGGAGATAGAGGATACCTTTCATGAGCTTTTGGTCTTGAATATAGATATAATAGATGCGCTTGAGAATCTCACATCCACACCGTATGTGGTCTATATGCCGCAGTTTGACATGGATAAAATAATTGATGTCATGAAGCGTGAAACACTAAGAGGCATTGCAGGAGAGTTTATAAATGATCCTGAAAATGATATCATGGCGTTAAAGACAAAGCTTTCTGACGGAGGAATACTTGTTGACAATTTTACTCCCGACTTAAAATGGTCTGATTTAAAGCTTAATTCTGACGGCATGGTGCCTGTCATAGTGCAGGATTACCGCAACGAGCAGGTGCTCATGCTTGCCTATATGAATGAGGAGGCCTTCAATGTTACGATAAACAGCGGACGCATGACCTACTGGAGCAGAAGCCGCAATGAGCTTTGGATCAAAGGACTTACATCAGGACATTTACAGTACGTAAAGTCTTTGACAGCGGACTGTGATTATGATACTATCCTTGCGAAGGTTTCGCAGGTGGGAGCTGCATGCCACACTGGTAACAGGACCTGCTTTTTCAATAATATCGTGAAAAAGGAGTATGTGGAGAAGAATCCACTTACAGTGCTTGAATCAGTCTATGCGGTGATAGTTGACCGTATGAAGAATCCAAAGGAGGACTCGTACACCAATGCTGTCATGGAAAAGGGCATAGATGAGATATTAAAAAAGCTCGGACACGAGTGCACTGAGATTATTCTGGCAGCCAAAAATCCGGACAGTGATGATTTGAAGTTTGAGATATCGGACTTTATGTACACTGCATGATTCTTATGGCTCAGAAAAATATCACATGGGCAGAAATCGCAGGGGAGCTGGCACAGCGATAGCCTTAAAACACAATAATTATTTAGAGGAAATTATATGAGAAAACTAGCTTTAAGTGATGAGATACTTATGAAGGTAGACAAACCGGCTAGATATATCGGGAATGAGTTCAACTCAGTAATGAAAGACACATCGCAGGTAAATATACGTTTTGCGATGTGTTTTCCTGATGTTTATGAGATTTGGTATGTCACATCTGGGAATCCAGATATTATATGATATGTTCAACCGCATGGATGACGTGTGGTGCGAGAGAGTTATTCTCCGTGGCCTGATTGCTATGAAATCATGAAGCAGGAGAATATACCGCTTTCGGACTTGAGTCGCAGGAGCCTATAAAAGACTTGATTTTGTAGCCATGACGTTGCAGTACGAGATGTGCTACACAAATATTTTGCAGATACTTGACCTCGCACAGATACCGCTTCGTTCAAGGGATAGAGCGGAAGGCTGCCCTATTGTGATTGCAGGCGGTCCTTGTACTTACAATCCGGAGCCGATTGCAGACTTCTTTGATATATTTTATATCGGAGAGGGAGAGACACAGTATGGCAATCTCTTTGAGCTTTATAAGAAGGCAAAGGCTGATGGTCTTTCAAGGGAAGAGTTTTTACATGAGGCTGCAAAGATTGAGGGCCTTTATGTACCTGCTTTGTATGAGGTGGAGTACAATGAGGATGGAACAATTTGCTGTATGAAGCCTAAGTATGATGATATTCCTGTAAAGATAAAAAAACAGGTGCAGGTAGATTTGACGAACTCAACTTACCCGGAGGCACCGGTTGTGCCTTTTATCAAGGCTACGCAGGATAGAATGGTGCTTGAAATACAGCGTGGCTGTATAAGAGGCTGCCGTTTCTGTCAGGCCGGTATGATTTACCGTCCAAACCGTGAGAAAAAGGTTGACCACCTAAAGGACGTTGCAGCGGCTCTTATCAAAATACAGGACACGAGGAGATTTCTTTAAGCTCCTTAAGCTCATCCGACTACAAGGAGCTTGACGAGCTCATCACATTTTTGCTTGATATCTGCAAGGAAAAGAAGATAAATATCTCCCTGCCTTCACTCAGATTGATGCGTTTTCGCTCGATATCATGCAGAAGGTGCAGGATGTGAAAAAAAGCAGTCTGACCTTTGCACCTGAGGCCGGTACACAGCGCCTTAGAAATGTCATTAATAAGGGCCTTACCGTGGATGATATCATGAACGGCTCAAAACAGGCCTTTGAGGGCGGCTGGAACAAGGTGAAGTTTTATTTCATGCTCGGTCTGCCTACAGAGACAGAGGAAGATATGAGGGGCATTCCTGAGCTTGCAAACGATGTGGCGGCATTGTACTATGATACCGTTCCAAAGGAAAAGAGAGCCGGAAAATGCCAGATTACGATAAGTACATCATTTTTCGTGCCAAAGCCGTTTACACCATTTCAGTGGGCGAGAATGTATGAGCATCTGAGTACCTGGGCAGAGCAAAATAGTAAATGACCATGTAAAGGAACAGCTCAACAGAAAGAGCATCAGATACAACTGGCATGAGGCATACGTCACTGTGATTGAGGGTATACTGGCAAGAGGCGACAGAAGGCTTTGCGATGCGATAGTAAAGGTATACGAAAAGGGCGGATATTATGATGCCTGGACAGAGTATTTTGACTATGACAGATGGATTGATTCGATAAAGGAATGCGGACTGGATCCGGATTTCTACACGATGAGAGAAAGGCCTTTAGATGAAGTATTCCCATGGGATTTTATCGATATAGGTGTGACAAAGCAGTTTATGATAAGAGAGTGGGAGACAGCCCATAAGGAGACAGTCACTCCTAACTGCCGCATGAGGTGCTCTGCCTGCGGTGCAAAGAGCTATGGAGGAGGTGTCTGCTATGAAAATTAGAGTGAAGTTTAAAAAATGGCGCTGCATGAAGTTTATAGGACATCTCGATATGATGAGATACTTCCAGAAGGCGGTCAGAAGGGCAGATATTGATATCCGCTATTCAGAGGGGTATTCTGCTCACCAGATTATGTCGTTTGCGGCTCCGCTTGGAGTGGGCATCACAAGTGATGGTGAGTACTTTGACATAGATGTAAATACAACAGAATCTACAGAAAAAAGCATACAAGCTTTAAATGCCCAGATGGTGGACGGAGTCGAGGTGACAGGCTATGTGCTTCTGCCTGATGATGCAAAGAAGGCTATGTCGCTTGTTGCGGCTGCAGACTATGTACTTAGCTTCAAGGAGGGCTATGAGAGCCCATACACCATAGAGGAGTGGAAGGAAGCGATAGATAAGCACTTTTTTGACGAGCCATCCTTTGTTGTGATGAAAAAGACTAAAAAGAGTGAGAGAGAGGTAGATATAAAGCCTCTTGTATACAAGCTTACAGTCATGGAAAATAACAAAAAGCCTGAGTTTTTCATGCAGGTATCAACAGGAAGCATTGACAATATAAAGCCTGAGTTTGTGCTTCAAGCCATATACGAAAAGTGCGGCCTTGCTTATGATCCGCTTGCCATACAAATCCACAGGCAGGAAGTGTATGCAAGAAAAGACGATGGAACACTCATTTGTCTGCTTGACATGGGAGAAGAAATCTCATAATGAACAGAATTATTCTGACTAAAACAGTAAAAATAATAATACATACACAGTGTATGCACTGATGGATGAAAATGGAAATTATAAGGATTTCCAGCTACTTCCCGAGAAGGATACGATAATAAACAATATATACGCGGCAAGGGTAAATAAGATACTGCCGGGCATAAATGCGGCATTTGTGACTATTGCGCAGAATAAAAGCTGTTATCTTTCGCTAAATGATGCAAAAAATCCTGTATACACAAACAAAAAATCAAAAAAAGAAGGATTGTGTGAGGGCGATGAGATACTTGTGCAGGTCATAAAGGATGCGCTAAAGACAAAGGATCCTGTGGTCACAACAAAGCTTTCTATATTCGGAAGCAATGTGATTCTCACCAATTTTGATACACAGATAGGTGTTTCATCGAAGCTGGATAAGGAAAGGGCGGCTCTTTTACGTAAGGCTGTGCTTTTAAGTTGTGCAGACCACGAAAAAGATGGCTATGGCATCATAGTCAGAACTAATGCCAAAAATGTGGAGGATAAAGCTGTTTCGCAAGATGCGTATTCTGTAGCACAGAAATATAATCAGATAATAAAAAAGGCTTCGCATCAGGCGCTCTATTCATGCGTATATCATGGGATGAGCGATTATCTGCTTTTAATGAAGACAATTGATTTTGCCACGGTGGAGTGGATAAAGACTGACTGCGATGACATATATGACAGTCTTCTTACAGAGTACGGCATATATGACCATGCTCCTGAAAAGATAATGAGATATGACGATTCAGCTATCAGCCTGTCAACACTCTATGGCATAAGAGGGCTGATTGATAATCTGACCTCGCGCAGGGTATGGCTGGACTGTGGTGGTAACATCATAATAGAACAGCTTGAGACACTTACCTTTATAGATGTAAACAGTGCAAAAAATATATCGTCGGGGAGCAATAGCATATTAAAGACCAATATGGAGGCCGCAAAGGAGATAGCCAGGCAGCTTAGGCTCAGAAATATTTCCGGCATGATAATAATTGATTTCATCAATATGAAGTCTGAGGCATCAAAGGATACGCTTATTGAAGCGCTCAAACGGTATATAAAGGACGATAATACAGTCTGTACCTTTGTGGATATCACGAAGCTTGGACTGGTGGAGCTGACAAGAAAAAAGGTCCACAAATCTCTTAAACAAATTTTAGAAAAAACACTTGACGAATAGATGGCTCTATGCTAATATACTGGAGTATGCCGCACAGTGAGGTATAAGTTTGCGACTTTCGCAACACCGTAACTGGCGAGTAATGATAAATAGGAGGTGCCATATGTACGCAATTATAGCAACAGGTGGTAAGCAGTACAAAGTATCTGAAGGCGATATCATTACCATTGAAAAGCTTGGCGTTGAAGCTGGTGAGAAGGTTACTTTTGATCAGGTTTTAGTTGTAGGCGGAGATGATCTCAAGGTTGGAGATCCAACAGTTGCAGGTGCAACAGTTGAGGCTTCTGTAGTTAAAGAAGGCAGAGCTAAAAAGGTTATCGTTTACAAGTACAAGAGAAAAACCGGATATCACAAAAAGAACGGACACAGACAGGCTTTCACACAGGTTAAGATTGAAAAAATTAACGGATAATGATAGCTATAACCGTTTATCAGAATTCAAAAGGACATAAGATGGGCTTTAAGTCAAAGGGACATGCAGGTTTTGCAGATTCCGGTTATGATATAATCTGTGCCGGGGTTTCAGCGCTGGTGATCAACTTCATCAATTCCGCTGAAGAGCTGTGTCATGCTAAGTACAGCCTTGATACAGACGAAGAGACAGGTATGATTGACTACAGACTTGACAAGCCGGCGACAGGTGATGTTGCACTGCTTATGGATTCCATGATTCTGGGACTAAAAGGAATACAAAGAGACTATGGGAATGAGTACATCATTCTAGACTTCAAGGAGGTGTAAGACATGTTGAATATGAACCTTCAGTTTTTGCTCATAAAAAGGGAGTTGGTTCTACAAAGAACGGACGTGACTCTGAGTCTAAGAGATTAGGCGCTAAGAGAGCAGACGGACAATTCGTAAAAGCTGGTAATATTCTTTACAGACAGCGTGGTACAAAGATTCACCCTGGTACAAACGTTGGTATCGGTGGAGATGATACATTATATGCTAAGGTTGATGGCGTATTAAGATTTGAGAGAGTTGGAAGAGATAAGAAACAGGCTTCCGTATATCCAGTAGTGAACGAATAAGATTTAAACCCCGACTTTTATTAGCCGGGGTTTTTATGTTGTAAATTAGCAGCATGTAGTAATCTGATTAATCATAAATGAGGGGCAAAATACCTTTTGACCCTTATATCATTTTGTTATTACTGTGTCTTATATAGATATAGTATAACAGATATAGCATAGTAATGATTTGTTATAAAGTATACTGAGTGTTTTATGCAGACATTCAGCATGAGGTGGAAAATTATGTTTGCAGATCGTGCAAAAATTATCATAAAATCAGGAAAAGGCGGAGATGGCCATGTATCGTTCCGCCGTGAAAAATACGTGCCGAACGGTGGTCCGGACGGCGGTGACGGTGGAAAGGGCGGAGACGTTATATTTCTCGTGGATAAGGGAATCAACACCCTGACAGATTATCGTCACAGAAGAAAGTTTGCAGCAGAGCCCGGACAGGAGGGCGGCAAAAAGAACTGCCACGGAAAGAATGGTGAGGATCTTATACTTAAGGTGCCGGAGGGTACACTCATAAAGGATGCAGCAAGCGGAAAAGTCATAGCAGATATGTCCGGTGACAATACAAGGCAGGTGATCCTGCGCGGCGGAAAAGGCGGTCAGGGCAACCAGCACTATGCCACATCCACCATGCAGGCTCCTAAATATGCTCAGCCGGGACAGGATGCAATAGAAATCGAGGTACAGCTTGAGCTAAAGGTAATAGCGGATGTAGGGCTTGTAGGCTTTCCAAACGTAGGAAAATCAACACTTCTGTCACGAGTTACCAATGCACAGCCAAAGATTGCCAACTATCATTTCACCACATTACAGCCAAATCTTGGTGTGGTTGATATGGATGAGGGCTTTGGCTTCGTAATCGCTGATATCCCGGGACTCATCGAGGGAGCATCAGAGGGCATTGGACTCGGTCATGAGTTTTGCGTCATAATAGAGCGTACCAAGGTGATGATACACATGGTTGATGCTGCCGGTACTGAAGGCCGTGATCCTGTTGCTGACATCAAGGCGATAAACAAGGAGCTTGAAGCATACAATCCACAGCTTCTCAAAAAGCCACAGGTCATTGCAGCCAACAAAATAGATGCCATAGCAGGAGACGAAAATGAGGTAATTTCGGCCTTAAGAGCCGAATTCGAGCCACAGGGCATAAAGGTATTCCCGATATCCGCAGTAAGCGGTAAGGCCTTAAGGAGCTTTTGTACGAGGTGAAGGACCTGCTTGCAAATTGTCCTAAAGAGGTTACTGTATATGAGCCGGAGATTGATCCTGCACTTTCATTCTTTAAGGATGAGCCGTACGCGGTTGAGGTGGCAGCCGATGGTGCATATGAGATATCAGGTCCAAAGATTGAGAAAATGCTCGGATACACAAATATGGACTCGGAGAAGGGCTTTGCCTTTTTCCAGAGATTCTTGCGTGAGCAGGGTATCATCAAGGAGCTTGAAAATATGGGCATCGAGGATGGAGATACTGTCCGCATGTATGATTTCGAGTTTGATTATTACAAGTAAGGAGAAGAGTATATATGAATTTATCAAGTAAACAGCGTGCATATTTAAGCAGCCTTGCAAGCACAATTAATCCTATTTTCAATATTGGAAAGGCATCGCTTACTCCGGAAATCATCGAGGCTCTTGATGCAGCACTTGAAAAGAGGGAGCTGATCAAGGTTGCAGTTCTTAAAAACTGCATCGATGATCCAAGAGAGATTGCAAGTGTAATCGGTGAGAGAACACACTCTGCAGTGGTTAAGGTAATAGGCAAAAAAATGATTTTTTACCGTCCTGCGAAGAAAAATCCAAAGATTAAGCTTCCGGAATAAGCCATGAAAACAGGGATTTTTGGTGGGGCATTTGACCCGATACACAAAGGTCATATATACATGGCACAAAAGGCGATGGAAGAGTATTCTCTTGACAGGATTCTGCTTGTTCCGTCAGGTCACTCGCCGAACAAGACTGAGAATGCAATGACAGCATTTAGCCACCGGTACAATATGTGTAAGCTGGCATCAGAAGCAGTGCCCGGTATTGAGGTGTCTGATATTGAGATAAAGGATGAGTCCACCAGCTATACGTATGTGACACTCCAAAAGCTAAAGGCGCTTTATCCGGAGGATGAACTGTATTTCATCATGGGTGGAGATTCTCTGGACTATTTTGAGTCATGGATGAAGCCTGAGATAATAGCCCAAACAGCAATAATCCTTGTTATGGTGAGGGAAAATTTCAAAGCAGCAGATGGAGGAAAAGATTGCACATATCAAAAAACAGTTTTGGGCAGATATAAGACTTTTAAAGTGTGACAGGATGGATGTGTCGTCTACTCAGGTCAGGAGACTGCTACGTGCCAATCGCAGGCAGACGGGTATAGGAGTCCTAAAGGAGCGGAAATGTTTCTGGATGCTGCAGTTATGTCATATATACAGGCTAATAATTTATACAGGTGATAGAGTATGGAAGTAAAAGAAATAAAGAAAAAGCTAAAGAAGAGCCTTGATAAACAAAGGTATCAGCATACACTCGGAGTGATGTATACTGCCGGCTGTCTTGCATGGCAAACGGCTATCCGATAGAAAAGGCAATGCTTGCAGGCCTGCTTCATGATTGTGCCAAGTGTCTTTCGACTGAAAAGAAAATCGGACTCTGTGTAAAGAAAAATATAGACATAACAGAGGTAGAGATATCAAACCCGGGTCTGTTACATGCAAAGGCAGGCATGGTGCTGGCTGAGGAAGAGTATGGCATTAAGGATGCGCAGATACTGCATGCCATAAGAGTGCATACTACAGGAGAAGCAGATATGGGGCTCCTTGACAAAATACTCTTTGTGGCAGATTATATTGAGCCAAACAGATGTGAAGCACCTAGGCTTGAAGAGATAAGAAAGCTTGCTTTTTCAGACCTTGATAGGACTGTTGCAGAGATATTGTATGATACAATCAATTTTCTTAACACAAAGAGTGGAGCAATAGATCCGACTACCCAGATTACTTACAATTATTATGCTAAATACAGAGACAACAGGGAGGAATAACTGCTATGCAGACAATCGATTTAGTTAAAAAGATAGTGGAAGCACTTGAAGACAAAAAGGCAGAGGATATCACAGTTCTTGACATAGGAGAGGTTTCTTCTATAGCAGATTACTTTATAATTGCAAACGGAAATAATGCAAATCAGCTCACAGCTATGGAGGATGCTGTGGATGAGGCTATGTATACAAACGGAGTGCATCAGAAGCAGGTAGAGGGAACAGGCAACTCTACATGGATTCTCATGGACTATCAGGATATTATCGTGCATCTGTTCTCTAAAGAAGACAGGCAGTTCTATGATCTCGACAGAATATGGAGAGATGGAAAGTGGTGGATGTACATTCACTGTAGTATTTATCCTATGATTAAGGAATTATAAATCGAAACCGGTAATTTAAAATATCGCACCCATATGCCGAGCTGTTTAGCTTAGCATATGGGTGCGATATTTTTGCAATAAATATTAGAAGAAACGAAATACTCCAAACACTTTGCCGAGTATTTCACAGTCCGGAACTATGATTGGATCCATTGTGTCGTTCTCCGGCTGAAGACGTATGTGACCATTCTCTTTGTAGAAAGTCTTTACAGTGGCAGAATCATCTATAAGTGCTACAACCATATCTCCGTTTGAAGCATCACTCTGCTGCTCGACGAGGATATTATCACCGTCGAAGATACCGGCATTAATCATGCTCTCGCCCTTGACTTTAAGCATAAATGACTGCTTATTTGGCATATATTCAGCAGGAACGGGAAAATAGGTTTCGATATTTTCCACTGCGAGTATCGGCTCACCTGCAGCTACACGACCGACCAGAGGGACATTAACCATCTCGCGACGCTGTAAACCAAAGCTGTCATCTATAATTTCTATAGCCCTGTTTTTGGCAGGATCTCTTCTTATGTAGCCCTTTCGCTCCAGTGTCTCGAGATGAGCATGGACGCTGGATGTGGACTTTAAATGTACACCTTCGCAGATATCACGCACTGATGGCGGATAGCCTCTGTTTAAAATCTCACTCTTGATAAACTCCAGTATCTCCTTTTGCTTGTCTGAAATCTTTTCTAATGCCATAGTTAAATCCTCCGTCTGAATATTAAAATAATATAATGATATGGGGCAAAAGAATTTTGCACCCCATGAATGATTGTAAAAATAAAAATTATATCTCAGAAAAAGTATATCATAAAACCAAAGCAAACGCAAACATATATTCCGAAATTTTGTTCGTTTTTTCTATTGACAAACGATTGTTCGAGATGTATTATGTAACCACAATGACAACAAACACATGTTCGGAAATACAAGAGGTGGTTTTATGAGAGGAAATACTTTATCAGGTAGAAGAAAAATGTTTGGATGGACTGCTGTTGCATTTATAGCAGCTGTCATTATATTGTGTGGCACTATTCATATTTTTGCCAGTTCTGGTGACAGCAGGCTTATAACAAGTATTATACCAGCGTCAGGGTTGAGGAGGGCGACACTGTCTGGAGCATTGCCGATAGATATATTGCCGACAGTCAGGTGAGCAAAAGAGATTATGTAGATGAAATTTGCAGGCTCAATAGTCTTACAGATGGCAATGTCCGCAGTGGCGATTATATAGTTGTTTCATATTATTCTCAGGATATAAAGTAACGTTTTCTTGCTAAAATTTCCTGTTTCTTATATAATATAGGTTAATTGCAGCGGATTTGGGTTATAGTATCTATAGCTTATCCGTTTTGAAACAGGAGATTGGATATTTATGTTAAAACTATTTTTTGTTATATTTGCAAATTTTCA
>ENA-OQDD01000829-OQDD01000829.1-human-gut-metagenome-genome-assembly--contig:-NODE-829-length-11424-cov-4.395592_pt1 | contig 11424 bp, 16 predicted proteins | sample MGYA00242507_ERZ504598 | MGnify/ENA primary metagenome ERZ504598 (study PRJEB26092, sample SAMD00036318) | human gut metagenome | host: Homo sapiens | study: EMG produced TPA metagenomics assembly of... | reverse complement strand
GGCAATCAGGACTTGGTTCTAAGTTTATCCACCAAGGCGAAAAAAATGCTGCGAAATATGCGGACGAGGTCATTGTTCTGAGCAAAGGAGTGCAGGACTATTTTAAGGAAACTTATGGAAGAGAAACACACTTTATCCCTAATGGCGTGAATAGGCCGCAGATTCGGGAAGCAAAGCTGATCACAGATCATTTTGGACTGGAAAAAGATTCCTACATATTGTTCCTCGGGCGTCTGGTGCCGGAGAAGGGGATTCGATATCTGGTTGAGGCATTCAAGAATGTTAAGACAGAAAAAAACTGGTCATTGCAGGTGGCTCCAGCGATACGGATTCCTTTATGGAGGAATTGAAAGAACTGGCGAAGGGTGACGATCGGATTCTATTTACCGGGTTTGTGCAGGGAGCAATGTTGGATGAACTATACAGCAATGCTTACATTTACACGCTGCCGTCTGATCTGGAAGGAATGCCATTAAGTCTACTGGAGGCAATGAGCTACGGCAATTGCTGTCTGGTTTCCGATATTCCGGAATGCGCAGAGGTTGTGGAAGATAAGGCATTGATTTTCAAAAAGTCAGATGTAGAGGACTTGCGAGAAAAACTGCAAGAGGCTTGTGACCATCCTGAAATGGTTATGAAAATGAAGAATCAGGCAGCTGACTTTATCTGCGAGAAATATAACTGGGATGAAGTTGTAAAGAAAACGATGAAACTGTACAGGAGATAATAATAGATAAGAGTATTGATAATAAATAATATCCTCTAACCGAACGCAGGTAGTGAGATGTACATAGTGAAAATGTCGGGGAAATGCTGATGGGAATATGAGTAAGGAAGAGTTCATCCGGCAGAGAGATTCCTATAGAGCACAGGAAGATGAACGGATGGAGCAGATTCAACGACTTCGTACCGAGAAAGATCAAGCTTTCCAGCCTGTGAAGAAGGATACGGATAATTTGCAAGCCGTGATGGATACTGTGGGAGGAGCAGGCGATGTGATGCACTTGTCGCAGAATGTGGTGGAAACCTTTATTGACCGCATTGAGGTTTTCAACGATGAAAGCGTGAAAATTCGTTTTACATTTGAAGATGTATTGAAAAATTACGAAGCAGAGTGAGAAATGATATTTGCGTTTTTGAAAGGTTCATGCTACAATAACTATAGAAGGGAGTGTGGAGGAAATGGTTCTCCAGTACTATGTGGTAGAAAATGCGACCGGAAAACAAATTGAAATCGATATTGAATCGGCAACCAACGAAGACCTGACCTCTACAAAGGAAAAGTGGCAATCTGATTGGACGAGTGAATTTATCCGCGACCCAAAGCTGGAAAAGTATGCAGCGAAAACAGATGCTGGCGAAATTGTAGCATTGGGTGCATATCGAGAAGATGATCACGGAATATCAGTTTTTATTGCGAATATTGAAGCACATCCTGAGAGTAATCCGACAATTAGCACCGTGCGGAAATACGTAGGCATTGGTCGAATGATGATTGCTTATGGTATTCAATTGTCGATTGATAGTGGACATGGTGGTATCGTAACCTTTGAAGCAAAAACAGATGAACTGTATGATCACTACATCAAAGATTTTCATGCAGTTCCGATTTTTCAGCCACATTCGGGAGGCCCAAAGCTGCTTATGCTGCTGATGAAGGCGCACAAGAAATTTTCAGTACCTACTTATCTTAAAGATTGGAGGGTTCAGTATGAAAGATCAAGAACTTGAGCTGCAGGTTGCTCCTATGAGCAATGATACAATGGAATATTTGAATGTTTTATTTGGCGTATGCAAACGCTTTAAAACAGATTATTACCATGCAACACCGAAGCAGCGTGAATTTATTGATGCAGTGGCTACGCACGAGTACCAGCTGATGAAAGCCCATGAGAAAGGACTGAGCCGTGCTTCTGTTCCTCCTTTTATGGGAATGAAGCGGAGTGAACGCAGCAACAATATGCCTGCTTGACGGTAACTTGACGGTAAGAAAATAAGAAAAATGCCCGCATAAACCACAGACAGCATTCAGGAAAATCAAGAGGTGTCTGTAAATTTATGCGGGATTTATTATTTTATGATTTTAACGTAAAAATATAAACACAAAGAAGAAGGCGTTGCGATAGGAAGAAACAACAGGGAAAATCAAAGAAGTATGACAGGAAGGCAAACATGGAAAAATATGACTACATGTTTAGGTTGTTTGCAATTTTGACATAACTTCCATTTTATATGATTATAAGCCGCAAAACTTAAAAAAGCGATTCATTGTATTGTAGGCGGTACGGAATGCCTGCATGGTTTGGTCATCGATTTCCCAGTTCTCAGGGGATGTTATTGTGTTTTCTGGGTCATAATGATCTGCATCGGTTCTGCCTGCGTTTAGGTCTTCCATACACGATATAAATTTTTCCTTAGATATATTTATTGAAGTAAAACGCAAACCAAGTTGAGGCCAGTTTTCGCTGATTAAAATTTTCAACTTAGAAAAATAAAAATCGAATTTTTTGTGATCAAAGAAATCGGGAAAATACAAGAGCTTGGAAGAATGCCAACGTGCGGCTTTAAGATGCATTTGCCATGAGTGTCAAAAAACAATGCGCGTCCAATCTCAGGAGTACTGGCGTAAGTATAGTAATTTAAAATATACTGCTTTAGCTTCTTTTCACACACAGCAATACAGTCTTGAATATAACGTCTGCGTTCATTGTTATCCATGTCTTCTGGAGATTTTGTTTCGGTTTTACAAATATGGTCACGGATTATTCCAATACGAAAAGATATATAGCCTGTATGAATATCGTGCTCAATTAGTCCATACTTTTGGAGATGATCAATAGATATGATGTCATCACCAGAAACGGAATTGTATTTTTCGGGGCTAAGGGCCATTTTTTAAGAAGAGAATATTCAGAACGATATATGCTCAAATGCTGAAGGATAGTTTCACATAAATGAACTCCGGCGGAAGATGTTTGAAATTGGCGCATGAGGTTATCACAAGTTGCTTTACTGACCTCAAATACATGCGTGGATTCTCGCTGCGATTTCACATTATCAAATATGTAGGAACAGAATTGACGAATGGCCCACGGCTGTCCTCCAAAAGCATTGTTGATACGTCCATAAACATAGGAAAACGCGATATTGCTATATTTCCCAAGGGTGTTAATCATTTCCTTGGTTTGGTCATCAGTAAATGCAGGAAGATAAGTGTTTCCGCTTTCAGAACAATTCATAATCCGGCCATACATAGGATTATCACACTGCTCTCCGTTAAAGGTTAAGTTGCTGACCTCATTTATGGTCGAGTTGACACCACATACCACTATTGGACAGGCACATCCGCGCAATGCAGACCAGAAACCCTTGTATGCATCTAAACTTTTCCATGTTTCAGAAGTGGCAGTGTTGTAAGTGATAAGTTCAATTTCGTCTAATGCAATAACAAATAATTTATCTCCACGGTACCGACGAATATCATCAATGAAGCAGGCAACACCGCGTTTTTCATAATCATCATCATTACTTGTTAAATTTAAACGGTCATGGAATTGGGACAGGGATTCATCATCACAGCGGGTGGTCTCTAACATACGCGCCCTTACTTGACAAGCAATTTCAAATAAGACGTTCTTCCACGATGAAAATGTTTCGTAGGTTCTAGATTCAACTAAAACATATGGAGTTTCTTCTCGGTCTAAACGCCGCAAAACTGCATTAAGAACAGATGTTTTTCCGCTACGTCGCAAACCAAAAATACCAGAGTTACTACCTTGATGAATTCTTGCAACTACTGCATCTGCAATTTTACCACGATCTCCAAATAGTAAATTATCGTCATCAATTGCATCATTTTCACCGAGCATATTGTTTTCAAAGTAGTATTCTCCAAATCGATTAAGCATGCAATCTGTTAGTTCTTTAGTATTTTTACATGCTAAAAGCTCTTCAAAAGAGAAGGGAATTACAGAAGCGCGAGGCTCTCCTTTTATACTATCGACTTTTGCACGCAGTTCACTAGCATTACTAATTAGAATGTAGAAATTCACCAACGGGCGACGCTCAATTAAATCCCGACGCTTGCGAAGTTCTCTTTCTACTTTTAGTGTTTTCTGTTGCCAGCTCTTATCATCAAAGTGTGAGAAAACGATTAGAAATTCTCCACTTTCACGCACATATTGCTTAAAGGTTTCTGTTACACTTGCCAAACAGAACTGATACAGACTGGATTGATCCATATAATGATGTCCGATTCTTGTGATACGGAGAACTTGCTTTAACTTCTGAATGACCTCAAGTTCTCCAGAGTTTGGCTTGAGATGATCTTCGGCTGCTCTACTTAAATCTAGGCGGCGAGAAAGTCCAGGAGCTGCAAACTCTGTTAAATTATGCTCTTCAACATGCTTCTCCAATTTCATATGGATGACTTTATCACAATTGGGGGTAATTACAAAACTAACCTCGTCGCCAATAGAAAAATCATCCATCCTACTTTTTGAAATTAGGCTATCTTGATTGAAGTAATAACTATTCTTATCTTTGGCATTGATGACACCGTGGCGGCCTTTTTGGGGATCAGATAGGTACAGTTCAGTAATCGTTCCGAGCATTGATATCACCTCTTCAAAATATTTGATAACATGATTATATCGAATTGGCATTGGTTTGTAAATGTTTTGTGCGAAGATGTCTTGAATTTGCCCGTTGAGCAGGTACTCTAAAGAAACAAATAGTAGCTGTGCTTAGAACTCATCCTAAAGAAAAATGCGAATAAATAGTTCGCATAAACCAAAGACAGCACCCAAGGTGATTCGAGGGTGCGTCTGCAGCTTATGCGGGCCGTTTTATTTTGTGCTTTTTACTGCGAAATAATGTTAAACTCCAAGACTGACAAGAGTGGCCTTTAACTCCTTTGCCATGCGGATAATGACAGTCTGTTCAGTTTCATTACAGTCCAACAGCAGGCGATGAATTTCAGAGTTTGCAGAGGAAGATGAATGTTCAAGACAGTCGAGCAAAAGCTCATCCGCGGAAACGGATAATGTGTTGGCAATTTCAACAAGAACAGAAAGGCTTGGAACCTTTGTGCCATTTTCGATTTGGACAATGTATTCACGACTGCAGTTGACTTTTGCGGCAAGAGCTTCCTGTGTCAGATTCGATTTTGAACGGTAGAAGCTGATTCGTTTTCCTAGAGAAGTACGATTTACGGACATATAGTGATCTTCCTTTCAAATGCCCGCATAAGATACTTTAATTATTTGACTTATGAAAAAATGTATCAAGAAAAACCAAAAGATCGATCCGCATAGAAGTCAGAATTTTTCTTTTCCCTTCTAGCGAGGTGGCTTCTGAGGCAAAAATGTGAACCAGTAGTTCACATTTTAGGGTACAAGTGAACTGCTGGTTCACAGAAAAATATATCTGACAAGCGTATAATAAAAGCGTGAAACCAAACTACAAAAAAGTGAGGAAAACGAAATGGAAAGGCTGCTGACACTGTATAGCGAAGTTCAGTCAACGGATGTACGGTGGCTGTGGTATCCCTTTATTGCAATCGGGAAAATCACACTGCTGCAGGGCGATCCTGGCGATGGAAAATCAACCATGATGATGAATCTGATTGCGGAACTTTCAACAGGAGGTAAGACCCCGGACGGTTGTAAAATCGGTACACCGCAAAAAGTGATTTATCAGTGCTCAGAGGATGGCGTTTCAGACACGATAAAGCCCCGTCTGGAACGCTGCGGAGCAGACTGCAGTAAGATTGCTTTCATCAATGAGGAAGTATATAACGGCCTTACATTAGACGATGAGCGCATCCGTCAGGCAATCATTGAATTCCGGCCGCGCTTGGTCGTGATCGACCGATTCAGGCTTATCTTGGCAGTGATTCCGATTTGCAGATCGCAGGCAGGGCACGGAAACTTATGCGCCGCCTTGGAATGTGGCTGCGGCTATGACTGCGCCATCGTTCTGATTGGACACCTCAACAAAAAAGAAGGCTCCAAAGGGCTGTACCGCAGCTTGGCAGTATTGATGTTGTGGCAGCAGCACGAAGCGTCCTGCAGGTGGAGCGAGATACCGAGAATCCTGATATAAGAATCGTACATCAAATCAAAAACAGTCTTGCGCCTACGGCAGAAGACATCCGCTTTTCCATTTCTGCCGACAAGGGCTTTCGATGGCTGGAATGCAGGCCACAGCTTTTTGAAAAACAACAGCCGGACGCCGAACCTAAATTTGATACAGAGCAACAGAAAGCTGCCTACTGGATCAAGCATTTCCTTGAAAAAGGCGATATGAGCGCAAATGAAATTTATTGCCGTCTGGACAATGAGGGTGTCAGCAAACGAGTGGCGCGGATGGTAAAAACGGAAATGGGAATCCACTGCTACCAGAAGAAGCGGAGATGGTATTGGAGTGTTCAGCTGGAAGAAGGTGCTATGAATGGACCGCAAGTATAAGGTTGGTGGCTATGTGAAACTTGCAAAACTGTGGGAACGCTCTAAGGATGCAGCGGTAGCCTATCACAGTTCCTACTATGCTGAAAAGTTTAGGGATGATGCGGATAAAAGGCTGGTTGGTGTCTATATTGACATCACAGGGAATAAGGAAATTTATAAACGCCCGGAAATGGTGCATCTGCTCAAAGATTGCAAAAGGGTGCCGTCAATCTGATTTTTCACAGACAAGGGCCTACCTTGCAGCGAATACCTGTGATTTCTGTTTTCTGCTGAAATATCTGTTTGATTTGCCGATGCGGGTGGACATTGTTACAGATGATGACGACCAGAGAATTGACACGATTCTTGATGTTGAGAATCAGCGTCAGAACCTGAAAGAATTGGCCGAAAAATATACATCAATCCGAAGGAAAGATTATCTTGAGTGGAGAATTCGACTGGAAGATGAAATGACAAAGGCTGAAGAAAAATGAACGTAGAACATATCCCAGCAAAAGATGTGGACATGCTGCCGTGTGGAGCAGACTGGCAGAGTAGGCATTTGGAGTCCGAAAAGAGAAAAGCTGAAATTCGGGACAGAATCCATAAGCAGGCAGAACAGGGCCAGAAAACGGCAAAAGACTACTTTCGTCCGGCGAAACCGACACCGTCGATTTACGACAGTGACCTGAAGCGTGTAGCGGTTTATGCCCGTGTCAGCACCTCTAGCGAAGAACAGATTTCTTCCATTGAAAACCAGACTCTATATTACACCAAAAAGATTGCAGAAACGGAAAACTGGAATTTGCAGGACATTTACAGCGATGAAGGAAAATCCGGCACATCGCTGCGGAAACGTGATGCGTTTAAACGCATGATGCGAGATGCCAAAGACCAGAAGATGGATTTGATTATCTGTGCCAGCATTTCACGTTTTGCTCGGAATTTTTCAGATTGCATGACGCAGATCGCGGCCCTGAAAACCATGCACCCGGCACATCCCATTGGCGTGTACTTTGAAACGGAAAACATCTACACGCTGAATCCAAGCAGTCAATACAGTCTTGACATTCAGGCTCTTTTGGCAGACTGGGAATCGGGCAACAAGAGCCGCCGGATGATCCTTTCGTATGATCAGCGCATTATGACAGGTCAGTACCCGGTGGCTGACTGATGGGGTATCGGCATACTAAGGATGGCCAGTTGGTGATCGAGCCGGAAGAAGCAAAGACGGTGCGGTTTATCTTTCTGGCATTTATTCAAGGGTATAGCTACGATCAGATTGCAATGATCCTGACGCAGAAAAAGCGCAGCACCCTGCGCGGCAGGCAGGAGTGGAACGGTGTGATGGTAGCAAACATCATGAAAAATGAACGCCGCTGGGGTGATCTGGAAGCCCGGAAGAGCATCGTGGTGGACTACAAGCTGGGCAAGGTCACAAAGAATAATGGGAATCGCTGCTCTGCCTATGTCCCGGAACATCACGAAGCGATTGTTTCGCCGGAGATTGCACGGGCTGCACATCTTGTGGCATCCAGCAGCAAAAAGTGCGGTGTGCAGGATATTGTGGTAATCCGGCAGGGAGCATTGAAAGGCTTTGTGGGTATCCATCCGAACTGGAACGGTATCAATGCCGAAAGCATCCGCAGCCTTTGCCTGAATGCCTATCTGCCGGAAGAAGTGGTCGAACTGAACGATATGACGGAAATGCGGTCTGGAAAGAAGTCGGATATGGCATTGTTATCTGATTATCTGACGGTTTCAGGCACTTGCTTTATCAACCAGAGCAGCCCGATTATGACAATTTCTAAAAATGAAATCCGTTTCAGCAAGGCGTGCCATACCCGGTTGGACGACTGCGAAGATGTTGAATTGCTTTATCATCCGATTCTGCAGGTCGTGATCCTGCGGAAGAACAATTGTAAGTCTTCAACGGCGATGCGCTGGAGAGATGACAATGACGTTCATAGTGCTTTTTCAGCAGAGCATTTTCTGGACTGGTCTTCCAAACATTGAACTGGAGAAGGAATTGCCGCTATCAGTGCCGTGGTATCTGCCAGGAACGGGAAAACGCAAAATTCCTGCTCTTTGAGTTGGATGAGTCCCGGATTTTGATTGGGAAAATCATTATGAACAGGCTGAGGGATACTCGATGAACCTGGAATGCAGGCTATATCGGCGTAAGTGGGTTCAGAGCATTACGGCCCGTGATGTGATGGAATCCGGCCAAGTCGTAGAAAACCCCATGATTGGTGCAATTCCAAGCAGAAATGAAGTTCAACGTGAACTGGATGACCTTTTAATGTCGATGTAGGAGGATTTGTGAAATGGAAGAAAAAGGTAGGGATCAGGAACTGAGCGTTCGGGAAATCTCCTTGATTCGTGAGTTAACGCAGATACGAAAAGAACATAAAAGAGAACTGGAGTACGAAAAATTTGATGGGTATGAGCTGCCGCCGCGTACACAATTTTCCATGCTGAATAAGCCAGCAGTGAGCATAAAGTATGGCGTTATGAAATTTAATATGGCCTGCATCCGGCTTTTTGAAGGAATCAAGTATGTTCTTCCGATTTTGCATCCAAACAAGAAACGGCTTGCATTGATTATGTGTCCGGAAGAAGACAGCGCGTCTGTTGAATGGGCAAGACAGAAGGACGAAAACTGGGTGAATAAGGATATTACCTCTTTGGAATTTGTGGAAAATATCTTCAAAATCATGAGTTGGAACCGTGAATGCCGCTATAAAGTGCTTGGACGGGTGGCTAATTCTGATCAGGGCCTTTGTATGTTGTTCGATTTGGAAGAAGCAATCATGTTCACACCGAAGCCACAGGAATATACGGACCCGCTTACTGGCGAAATGAAGAAAAAACAGATAAAATTCTTCCCGGATGTCTATAAGGATCGGATCGGGAAATCTTATACTGATTACATTGCAGGCCATCAGATGAATCTGTTTGAAGATTTTATTGGGTATCAGGGCTCTGCAGTATTGGATGAGACTGAACGGGAAGCAGGCACTACTTCAGTACCGATACCGCAAGGTGAAGACTCAGAAAATACACCATTACCAGATTTGCCGGAACAGCCTGAAAATGTACAACGACCGGGCAGTGAGGTTGTTGAGAAAGGAATGCTGACATGAGTCTGGACGAATTATGAATCTGCTGGTGACAATTCCGGCAGAAAGCCGAAGAATGAATGTGGGAAAGGATGTTATTCGTGTTCTTGGGAGTCCGACCTATATTTGTGTTTTGCAGAGAAAAGATCGGAAATCTATTGTGATTACTCCGTGCACCGCTGAACATCCCATGTCCTTTAAGGTTCCTGATAGGCTGCTGACCGATGGCCAGTGCCGGATGATGATTAACGGAATACAGTTCATCCATGCACTTCTGGAAACAAATGGACTAGCCGCAGGAAAGGATCATCAGTTTAAAGGAAGATATGAAGCTGAGAAAAACGCAGTTATCATTTCACTTGAAAACGATGAACGGGAATGTTAGTCAAGGCGGGAAGGATCTTGAATATAGGTGTTGCTCTATTGAAATATTATGCTGAATTGAATTTAAACCAGAGTGGGCAATATGGACAAATCTATGCTGAAAAGTTTACATCTGTCAGCTTGATATGCAAAGTGTTTTATGGTAAGATGAAAGCACAATAGGGGAAGTATACTCTCCTCTTGAATCTGCTGTAAGGAAGTGAATGCCGATGGAAAATCAGCTTGCTCATGCGATAACGCAGACGGAATATGATTCGAGTTATGATAAGGCTGCCAAGAAGCTGCTTGCCAACAAACAGATTCTGGCACAGATTATGAAGAACTGTGTGAATGAGTACAGTGCCTGTTCCGTAGACGAAATTGCAGAGAAGTATATCGAAGGAACGCCGGAAGTGGGCACGGTTGGCGTTCATGTTGATGATACAAACAGACCCCAAAAAACTTCTGACGTAATTGTCGGAAGCAATAATGAGGATTCTACGTTGACGGAAGGAACCGTCAATTATGATGTCCGGTTCGATGCAATTGCACCGGCGTTAGAAGGTTCTACTGCACGGAAAGATGTGATACGTCTTATTATCAATGTGGAAGCGCAGACGGCTTTTAATCCGGGATACCCGTTGACAAAGCGAGCAATCTATTATTGCAGCAGGATGATCTCCGCACAGCATGGTCCGATATTCACGAACTCGGAGTATGGGAAAATCCGAAAAGTGTACTCTATCTGGGTTTGTACACACCCAACCAAGGAGTTCCAAAACACTCTGATTCGTTATTCTATCCGACCAGAGCAGTTGATTGGAAACGCTGTTGAAAAATCGGAAAACTACGATTTAATGAGTGTTGTAACGATTTGTCTGGGAGAACCGGGTACGGAAAACTATACAGGTATTGTGAAATTTATGGATGTGTTGCTCTCTTCTTCCAGAGCAGCTACTGAGAAAAAGAAAATTCTTGAAGAAGAATTTGGCGTTGCAATGAACGAAGAACTGGAAAGGGAGGTGCTTGTTATGTGCAACCTTAGTCAGGGCGTAAAGGCCGAAGGCAGAGAAGAAGGCATCAACATTGGTGAGATGCGGATGCTGGTTAAACAGGTAAGAAAAGGCCGTGTGACGATTGAAGAAGCAGCGGAAGATGCTGGAATGACAGTAGAGGAATTTAAGAAAGTGATGGAAAATACCCCGCTGCAGGCGGTCTAAGATAAAAAGCATATAGAGTAAACTGTAAAGCCCTACAAGGCTCAGATCGGTTCGATACTGACTGAAAACCTTGTAGGGCTTATTTTTTTTTGCTTTTTTCAAATTTATTTGTGAAAAATGTTGTCCAAGACTTGACATCGGCCGGCATTGATTGGCAGCGCGAGAAATGGCAATCAGGACTTGGTTCTAAGTTTATCCACCAAGGCGAAAAAAATGCTGCGAAATATGCGGACGAGGTCATTGTTCTGAGCAAAGGAGTGCAGGACTATT
>ENA-OQDD01000827-OQDD01000827.1-human-gut-metagenome-genome-assembly--contig:-NODE-827-length-11454-cov-3.270857_pt1 | contig 11454 bp, 11 predicted proteins | sample MGYA00242507_ERZ504598 | MGnify/ENA primary metagenome ERZ504598 (study PRJEB26092, sample SAMD00036318) | human gut metagenome | host: Homo sapiens | study: EMG produced TPA metagenomics assembly of... | reverse complement strand
CGGCGCGCTGGGCGGCGATTGGACGGCCTGCGGCGAGCTGCCCGGCATGTTGGCCCGGTGCCGATCGCGCAACCGGACACGGTCGCGCCCGGGAGCTCGAAGCCACGGACGACCGGGTGAAGGCAGTAATCCGTGTGCCGCAGAGTCGGCGAGCCGAGCTGGCGGCCCGACTGCACCGGGAAACCGCTCGTCATGTGGCGTCCCGCGAACCCGGCGAGCTTCGCTTCCGAGTAGATCCCAAGGACCTGATCTAATCGTCTTCAACACGTGAAACGATAATTACAGAATGAACATCGCTAGAAGGAGGACACTATGAAGGGTTGGCCTGGAGAGCCGGATATGGATTACGACGTGCTGGTCGCGGATGGCGAGGCCGCTGCGAACGCCGGCAAGCCGATCACCGACGTGATCTTCGATTTCGGCAACGTGCTGATTTACTGGGATCCGGTCGCCGTACTCATCCCCCGCTACAGCCAGAAGACCATCGACGAATTCCTCGACAACGACATCTCCGGCTTCTACGATGTCAACGACCTGATGGACGGCGGCACCAGCACCGACGAGGCCATCGCCATCATGCGCCGTGACAGGGGCGATAAGTGGGCGGACATCCTCGACTACTACATCAAGAACTTCCGCGACTCCCTGACCGGCATCGTGCCGGGCGCGCGCGTGCTGGTCAATGACCTGAAGGCCGCCGGTATTGGCGTGTGGGGCCTGAGCAACTGGGAATCCAGTCTGTTCCACGTGGCCGAGGAACAGTGCGATATTTTGCAGCAGCTTGATGGCAAGCTCGTCTCCGGTTTTGTCAAGCTGCGCAAGCCACACAAGGAAATCTACGAGGCCGCGTTGAACCAGTTCGGCATCAATGCCGATGGCGCGTTGTTCATCGACGACAAGGCCATGAACATCGTCGGCTCGAATGCGGCCGGCATCCGTGGCGTACGTTTCCAGGATCCGGTCAAGCTGCGTGAACTGCTCATCGCCAATGGCGTGAACATTCCGGCCGTGCAGTGAGCATCGACATTTCAAGGAGGACCATGCTCAAACTCGTATTCGCCGGCACCCCCGACGTGGCGGTGCCTCACTCAAGGCCTTTGCCGCCGACCCACGCTTCGACGTGGTCGGCGTCATCACCCGCCCCGACGCGCCTACCGGTCGCGGCCGCAAACTCACGCCCAGCCCGGTCAAGGCGACGGCTCTGGAGCTCGGGTTGCCCGTCATCGATCTCAAACCCCGCTCCCCCGAATTCATGGAGGCGCTGAACGACCTGCATGCGGATATCGCCGCTGTCATCGCCTATGGCAATATCCTGCCTAAGAACGTACTCGACGCAGTACCCATGGCTGGTACAACCTGCATTTCTCCAACTTGCCGAAGTGGCGTGGCGCCGCTCCCGCCCAGCGTGCGATTTGGGCGGGCGACCCGACCACCGGCGCGACGTGTTCAAGGTCGGCGAGGGTTTGGACGATGGCCCGATCGTCGCTTCCCTGACCATCGAGCTGACCGGCCGTGAGACCTCCGGCGAACTCCTCGACCGTCTGGCCGAGGAAGGCGCACCCATGTATGTGGATGCCTTGGCCGCCGTGGGTGAAGGCACTGCCACATTCACCGCGCAACCGGCCGAAGGCCTGGAATACGCGCACAAAATCACGGTGGAAGATGCTCGTATCAGCTGGACGGACGAGGCCGAGGCCATCGACCGTCAGGTTCGCGCCTGCACGCCACATCCTGGGGCATGGACCGAACTGTTTGCGGAGGGGCCAATCGCCGATAATGACGAGCCGGCCGCCAAACCCCTCACCCTGCATATTCTCGCCGCGCAACCGGCCGACCAGTCCAATCCCAACACTCCGCCGAGCTTCAGCCGGCGAGCTGAAGGTGGGCAAGAAGAACGTGTGGGTTGGTACCGGCAGCACGCCGCTGGAACTCACCCAAGTCAAGGCGCAGGGCAAGAAGGCCATGCGCGCCGCCGACTGGGCCCGAGGCGCGCGCCTCTCCCCCGCCGCTGCGTGCGATAACAAGCAATATCGCTCCCGCCCGGAAGCACAGCAAAAAGCCCGGCATCTTCGCGAGGAAGATACCGGGCTTTTCAGCTATGCAATCGGCGATCAGTCGAGACCGGAGAGCTTGTTGATCAGCTCCGGGTCACGCGTCGCACCCTTGTCGGCCGAGCGGGCGAAGGCGGCGTACGCTTCAGCGCCTGGGAGACGTGGCGGTTGCGGTGAGCCACGTAGCCGTCGCCAGCCTCAAGCTCGCGACGACGCTCGTCCAGCTGCTCGTCAGTCAGTTCGACGTTCACGGAACGGGCTTCGATATCGATATCGATGATGTCGCCGTTCTTGATGAGCGCCACCGGGCCCTTGTTGGCAGCCTCAGGCGCCATGTGCCGATGGCCAGACCGGAGGAACCGCCGGAGTAGCGACCGTCGGTGAGCATGGCGACCTGTTTGCCGATGCCCTTGCCCTTGACGAAGGAGGTCGGGTACAGCATTTCCTGCATACCCGGGCCGCCCTTCGGACCCTCGTAACGAATCACAAGCGCCATGCCAGGCTTCAGGGTGTCGTTCAGAATGACCTCGATGGCCTGCTCCTGGGAGTCGACCACCAGAGCCGGTCCACGGAACTTCCAGATCTCCGGCGGAACACCGGCGGTCTTGACCACGCAGCCGTCGGGGGCCAGGTTGCCGCGCAGCACGGCGAGGCCGCCTTCGTGAATCTCCGGGTGGTTGATGTCGTGGATGGCGCCGTTGGCGCGGTCACGGTCGAGCGAATCGAACAGGGTGGTGTGGGTCCACGGCTCCGGGGAGATGATGTGGCCAGGAGCGGCCTTGTACATCTGCTGGGCTTCCTCGGTGCAGGTCGGGCGCATGATGTCCCAATCGGCCAGCTTGGCTTCCAGCGTCGGATAGTCGATGGAGTGCACGTTGGTGTGCAGCTTGCCGGCGCGGTCGAGCTCGCCGAGGATGCCGGTGATGCCGCCGGCGCGATGCACGTCGGAAATCTCCCACTTGCCGGACGGCGAGGCCTTGCAGATGCACGGCACGGTGTGCGAGATGCGCTCGATGTCGTCCAGGGTGAAGTCCACATCGGCGGACTGGGCCATGGCGAGGATGTGCAGCACGGTGTTGGTGGAACCGCCCATGGCCACATCCATGGTCATGGCGTTCTCGAAGGCTTCCTTGGTGGCGATGGAGCGCGGCAGCACGGAATCGTCGGAATCGTCGTAGTACTGGTGAGCGATCTTGACGACTTGCTTGGCGGCACGCTTGAACAGGTCCTTGCGGTAGGAGTGGGAGGCGAGGATGGTGCCGTTGCCGGGCAGGGCCAGGCCGATGGCCTCGGTCAGGCAGTTCATCGAGTTGGCGGTGAACATGCCGGCGCAGGAGCCGCAGGTCGGGCAGACGGTCTTCTCATAGTTGAGCAGTTCCTCATCGGAGACGCTGTCGTCGGCGGTGGCGTACATCACGTCGATAAGGTCGGTGCTCTTGACGGTGCCGTCGGCGAGCACCGTGGTGCCGGCCTCCATCGGGCCACCGGAGACGAACACGGTCGGGATGTTGAGGCGCAGGGCGGCCATCAGCATGCCCGGCACGACCTTGTCGCAGTTCGGGATGCAGATGAGTGCGTCGGCACAGTGCGCGTTGCACTGGTATTCGACGGTGTCGGCGATGATGTCGCGGGAGGGCAGGGAGTAGAGCATGCCGGTGTGACCCATGGCGATGCCGTCGTCCACGGCCATCGTGTTGAACTCGCGCGGGATGCCGCCAGCTTCCTTGATAGCCTCGGAAACGATGCGGCCGACCTTGTTGAGGTGGACGTGGCCGGGCAGGAACTCATCGAACGAGTTGGCGATGGCGATGATGGGCTTCTTGCCCATGTCGTCTCCGTTGACGCCCGCAGCACGGTAGAGGCTCGGGCGCCTGCAAAGACGCGCCCTGACATAATTTTTGCAGATCGCATTTCAGTCATGGTTCTATTCAAGCCCTTGTGAGGGACACGCCACTTGTCAAGAGTCGAATAATGGAATTTGCAAAAGCGTAACGTTTCTCACACATATTTTTGGAATACATTCCTCCACTGGAAGTCTGGCGGAGGTCCGGCAGAAGTCCCCCCAAACGGCTACACTTGCTTCGGTTGAGATAGATTTTCCAATGTCTGGAGATAAGAACAATGGCTTTTGGTACTGACCCGACACCCGACGGTCTTGCGAACCCGCCGATCGACGACCTGATGAAGCACGCCGATTCCAAGTACGCGCTGGCCATTTTCGCCGCCAAGCGCGCACGCCAGATCAACTCCTACTTCACGCAGCTCAACGAGGGCCTGCTGCAGAACATCGGCCCGCTGGTCGAATACCAGAACAATGAGAAGCCCCTGTCCATCGCCTTCCGCGAAATCGACGAGGGCCTGCTTGAGGAGACCTTGGGCGAGGACGACGCCAACGAGGGCAACTGATCGATTCCGACAATTCGTTTGGATTGTTTGGACAGTTCGTCGCCGAATGATGGTGTGAGAGTTCTCTCACAACTGATTTTGAGCGACACGCTTGCCTGAGTTATCGCAATCGGCTATAACTCAACATCGGGAGCGAATAAGACGCAAGGCTCGCGCCACCGCGCTGGTTGGCACGAGCCTTTATTTATGCCCGCTTCCACAGTGACAAGTAAAAATTGACACCGTATCATTGTGCCTCGCATCCCGCGGGGCGATAAGTCCTGAAGAAAGGGATGATATGACAGAAGAACATCGGCTTATTTCCGCCGAATCCGTGACCGAAGGCCACCCTGACAAGGTCTGCGATCAAATCTCCGACGCCATTCTTGATGATTTGCTGGCCCAAGATTCGTCCAGCCATGTGGCCGTGGAGACCTCCGCCGCCACCGGCGTGTTCCTGGTCTTCGGCGAAGTCACGTCTGAGGGATATTGCGACGTGCAGTCCAAGGTCCGCGAGACCCTGCGCAACATCGGCTACACCTCCTCCGAAGTCGGCCTTGACGCCGATTCCTGCGGCGTTGTGGTGGCCATCACCGAGCAAAGCGCCGAAATCAACCAGGGCGTTGCCCGTCTGACTGGCGATCAGGAGACCGCCGCCAGCCGCGAAGAACGTTACGAGGCACAGGTGCCGGCGATCAGGGCGTGATGTTCGGCTACGCCACCGACGAGACTCCGACGCTGATGCCGCTTCCGATCTATTTGGCACATCGCCTCGCCTTCCGTCTGACCGAGGTCCGCAAGTCCGGTGAAGTGCCGCACCTGCGCCCGGACGGCAAGACCCAGGTAACCATTGAGTATGACGATAACGATAAGCCCGTTCGTCTGGACACCGTGCTGATCTCCACCCAGCATGATCCTGAGGTTACGCAGGATTGGCTTGCGGTTGAGCTGAAGAAGCACGTGATTGACCCGGTGCTTGATGAGGTGCTGGGTTCCAAGGTGCCGCATGACAACTACCGCCAGCTGGTCAACCCGACTGGTTCGTTCATCCTGGGCGGCCCGGCGGCCGACGCCGTCTGACCGGCCGCAAGATCATCGTCGACACCTACGGTGGCGCTGCCCACCACGGCGGTGGCGCGTTCTCCGGCAAGGACCCGTCCAAGGTCGATCGTTCCGCCGCGTACGCCACCCGTTGGGTTGCGAAGAACATCGTGGCTGCCGGCCTGGCCCACAAGGTCGAAATCCAAATCGCCTACGCTATTGGCGTTGCCGACCCGGTATCCGTCAACGTGGAGACCTTCGGCACCGAGCAAGGCGTGACGCGCGGCCAGATCGCCGCCGCCGTACGCAAGGTCTTCGATCTGCGCCCCGCCGCCATCATCGACGAACTCGACCTGAAGCGCCCGATCTACTTGAAGACCGCCGCGTACGGCCACTTCGGCCGCACAGACGTTGAGTTCCCGTGGGAGAAGACCGACAAGGTCGAGGAGCTCAAGGCCGCGATTGCTGCGGAGTGATATCGACTAGTCCAAGAAGGGTGTTTCCGCTGATGCCAGCGGAAACACCCCTTCTTGTATATGAGTCTAGTGCTCGTTCTTCGTCTCGCTTTGTCCATCCGTATTGTCGGTATCATCGATGTCGAATCCGCCCATGAGTACGAAACGCTTCAACATATTGGTGGCGCGCATACGCACCTTGAACACCGGCAATGCCTTGTGATCATGCTGCTCAAAGAAGGCTTTTGCCCGTTGCACGTCAAGCGAGGAACGCAGTGCATCGAAACGTCCGAACTCGTTGATGTTCGCCTCGTCTATACGTTTGGCAAGGAATTCCTCGACCACCGATCTGTTGACACCCAATCGATCGACCAGTTTGTCGACTTGCTCATTCTTCTCGCGTGCAGCATAGCGCGTGATGTAATCACGTAGCGTCATACCGGCTTCGACCTCCACGTCGCCACGCTCCACGTCATGCAGGAACAGTTCAGCGAGTCGTTGTTCGTCCCGTGAGAGTGCGGCAAAGGATCGGTGCAGCTGCGCAGACATCTCCGCCAGCTCCGGGCTGTTCTCCTTGAGCGCCTTCAGCCATTTATTGAAGTTGGCATTCATGTATCGGTATCGATAAGTCCGGTATTGATTTCGGTAAGATAGCCATCCAATTCATATGGCGCTTCGGGATTATTTTTTACGCCATCATCTGAATCACCACCGCAGCTGCTATTGCCATAGAACAGTTCTTTATAGCGTTGCGCAAGAATGAGGTATGTACGTTCGTCGATTTGAGGACGCACTACTTCAGACTCGTCATGCTCATCATTGTCCTCATTCGCATCGTCAGTATCCGTACTATCGACCTTGTATTCTGGGGTACTCCAGTCAAAGCCCTGCACTTTCGCAGCTTCAAGGTACCGGTTCAGCTCCACGAACTCCTTGGCAAACTTGCGCCTAGCCTCCACCGATTCCGGCAACTGCATAAGGTCCGATTCCCCGTTATCCGAGAACACGTCAAGAATTTCCCGGTACCGCGTATCCATGGATTTTACGTTCGCCGGCAATTTCTGCACGAACAGGTCAAGCGGCCGATCGCCCGAATACAGTTTCACCGCTGCTTCAATGAAGCCATGCATGGTGTGCGGTTTGCGGTAGTAACGAATGACACCGAACGGCTTGTCCGGTCCGAACAGACGATTCGTGCGACTGAATGCCTGGATGATGCTTTCGTAGTCGATAATCTTGTCGAGATACAACGTATTCACCCATTTTGAGTCAAATCCGGTAAGCATCTGGTCCACGACAATGAGCAAATCGAGCTGCTGACTGCGGTTTGTTGCTATGCCGCCGTACGGACTCTTATGCGATAGTCGCGACGAAATATCTTTCTTCATCGCCGGCCATGTGGAGATGATGAACTCTTTGCCGAACGCCTCATTGTAATCGGTGATGATTTCAGTCAGCGCATCTTCTTTGTCCGTTGCTCCTTCGTTGTTGTCGATGTTGGGATCGAACAACGCCGTTACATGCAACTTAGGTGCTTGCTGCTTGAACAAGTGATAATAGTTGACAGCTTCAGGAATGGAGCTAGTGGCGAGCATCGCATGGAATTTGCCCGCATGGCTGAGCACCGGGAACTGTTCGAGAATGTCCGAGACCACCATACTCGGGTGCGGAGAGTCGATACCATATTGGTCTCGTCCCAGGAAATCCTCGATGCCACTGATGCGGTTCCCGGCACCATCAACCATCGGACCCATGGGGACCTCAGACTTATCCATGTAATGCTGGAATACTTTGGCCTTGACCGAGTCGGCGAGCGCATCTTCCGCACTCTCCGCCTTCGCCTTGTCGAGAGCCACGGCACGTCTGACTTCAGAATCCTTGTACGTGGTCACCATGTACGGGTCGAACCCGAGCACATTATGGTCGCGAATGCCGTCGGCAATGCTGTATCGGTGCAAACAGCGGCCGAATACCATGGCAGTGGTGGAATTCTTCTTTTGGTTCTCATCCAGAATGGGTGTGCCGGTGAAGCCGAAGAACAGCGCATTCGGGAAGGAACGACGGATGTCCTGCAACATGTCGCCGAATGTGGAACGATGGCATTCGTCCACAATAAAAACGATACGTCGTGCAGCCAGCTGATCCAGCCACGCCTGGGTGACGCCCCGCTCCCCTGCTTTCACGTTGCTCATCTTCTGGATTGAGGTGACGATCAGGGTGTCGTTGACATTGGTGCTGTTGAGTTTGTCCCGCAAAACGCCGGTGTTCTCAGTACCTTGTACTTCCGTCTCACTGTCAGCAAAACTGCGGTATTCCTTCAGTGATTGGGTGCCTAGCTCGATGCGGTCCATAAGGAACACGACTTTATCGGCGTCATGCGAATCAGCTATGAGTTGTGCCGATTTGAAGCTGGTCATGGTTTTTCCGGAACCGGTAGTGTGCCATACATAGCCGCCTGGTCGTCCCGGAGTAGTTGGCCGCTGTTCCCAATCGCATTTGCGCACCACGTCAGAGATGGCGTTCGCAGCGATGTACTGGTAGCTGCGCAGCACCTTGAGGCATCCGTCTGCCGAGTCGGCGATGGTGTAGAAGCCGATGACTGATGCGCCATGGGAATGGACAACAGCCCCGCAGTGCCGGAAGTACCGCCGATGAACAGCTTCCATTCGTCTTTGCCGGGGTTTTGCCCGCCGCAGATAGGCTCGTTGTTGTAGTCAGCCCAATGGAAGTAATAGCTTGGATTGAATTTGTCTACGCCCGGATTGGCGAAGTAGACGGCGTCATCGGGGTTCATGGCTACAAAAATCTGTACGAGTCGGAACAGGCCGGTGAATACGCCTTCGTGTGTGTACTTTTCAATCTGATTGGTTGCTTGGCTGACCGGTATGCCACTTTTCTTAAGCTCGATATGAATCAATGGCATGCCATTGATGAGAAGCACGAGGTCGCCGCGCCGCGAGTTCAACATCTTGTTCTTGGCGGGATAGACCGGTTGCTGAGCAATCTGATAGGTGCTTTTGCCGCCTGCGATTTCCTTGCGGTCATAGATGTAGAGGCTGATTTCCTTGCCGAAATGCGCCACATCTTCTTTGTTGTCACGCGTGATGGACACGGTACGCCCATTGACGAACGAATTGAGCGCAAGCGGGGTTCGTAGGGTCTCAATCTGCTCGATTATCTGTGCCATTTCCCCGTCTGTCAGCGGGTATTTGCCAAGCCTGTCTATGTCGTTGTTGTTGCGGTACAGGATGCCTTTCCAATTGTCGAGCAGATCCTGTTCGGTTGGATAGCGCAAGACGCCATCCTTCCATCCATGCTGCTTAAGCACGGTAATGACGTTGTCCTCGAACACCGATTCGCTATCGAATATCACGATTCTTCTCTCCCTCGGACTTCCCAGTGTCCTGCTTTTCGCGAGCCGACGCGCTTGAGTAATCCACGCCCAATGAGTATTTCAGCATCTCTTCGCACAGTCGCTGATGAAACTCCCGCAGCACGAGCCATATCCTCGTATGTTGTACTGGGATTCCTTTCCACGAAACGAAGAACAGTTCGCTGTCTCTCGGTTATCTGCTCACTTGGACCGTTTAACTGCTCATTATTGTCAGTTATCTGCTCACTTGGACCGTTTAACTGCTCATTATTGTCAATTATCTGCTCATTGTGAGCGGACTTGGCATCCGATTCCAGCATAAGCGTGAGTATCGTACGATCAGCCTCGCCGAATTTTTCCTCAATCCGTGGTTCGGGAAGTCCTGCATTCGCCCATGTGGCAAACACATCAGGAACACCAGTACCGGCTCGCTCCCCCACATCGATGAGGCTGAACATCTTCATAATCAGTCCGTTGCGCGGATCAGATACTCCGCCAAGGCGCATTTGCTCAACGCCCGTTCGGATATCACCAGGATTCTCGAAAACCAATTTATCGGGTGTGCGTCTGACCACCACTCCACGCACGCCATAATAATCGGCGTTGAACAAGCAGTTGGCCAGCGCCTCGCGAACCGCCTTATGCATGGGAGTGTCGTCAACACGAAAGATACCGTTAAGTTTGAAGGGGGTCTTCAGAGACTCGGCAAGCTTACGATTCACACGGAAAAAGAAATCAAAGAGGTTGCCCGACCACATGCCATCGCCGGAATGAACACGATCGGTCCAACGAATCGCCGGGTCTAGGGTCTCCTGATAGTCAAGAAAGTAATGGGGACATTCGCGCACGATGTCATAGTCGTTGCCGAACATGAGCAAACCGCCGAATGTGGGATGGAGCTTACCATCTTCACGGCTCACCATTGCCGCACCAACCGCACGCAGGAAACGCTCGTCATCAAGATCAGTCCAGGAACTGCCCTGACGTGCCGCACGGAAACGGGTGCGATACGCCCGCACCGTATCCGCATTGAAATCGGCAACAGTGAGATCGTCCAGCACCTTGGAATCCATCGTCTCGGTTCCCTGATCTCGGAGCATTGCCGAAATCTCCTGCCGCGTGCAACGATAGTCACCTTCACCGCGCCGGCGGTAGGTTCCCTCAAAGAGATTGTCGTTGATATGCACGGGACGTTCGTCGCGTGGAGCACGTGGAACATGAATAGCCACCACCATGCCATCATCCGCTTCAAGCACTTCGACTTCCGATTCGATGGGCAGCACGGCGCTTACCTTGGATCGATTGCTGACCGTATTCCAAAAATCCTGACGAAGGTGCTCCACCTCGGCTGGCGTAAGCCCGACTGTTTCGAAGGTACCGTCTTCACGTTCCTTGACGCCGAGCAGAATGACGCCGCCATAGGTGTTGGCGAAGGCGGAATAGGTCTCCCACATACTGCGCGGGAGACCACCTTTCGCGGCTTTCGCCTCAATCCGATTATTCTCGCGATATGAGGCGAGCTTTACGATATCGAACGTTTCCATTGCGGCTCCTCCCCTCACACAAACATCTTGTCAAGCAAAGATTTCTTGATATCCTGCAGCAATTCCAACTTACGCTGATGAAGGGTGATGAGGCCATCAAGGTTTGACATGAAATGCCCGATTGCCTGCATCTCGGATTTACACTCCGGCATGAGAGTTGCGAAAGTCGCGAATTTAGAAATCCAGTGCCTCTCATGGCTCACAGGCGTGTAGGCAATATTTTGCAGTACCTGGTATGCAAAATGAATGTCTTCGTTTTTTGTCGCGAAGAGTCAGCAGTTTTATAGCAGAACTCTTGACTTTAAAGGGGAAATCAACAAAATGGCTCGAAGTCGTAAAATCATCAAAAATGATAACGGGATGCTCAGGGCTCGCCATCTTAATCCCCTGCTTCTCATTTGTGTATCCCAGAACGAAACTTTGACCGGCAGTCAAAACTGTATTTCGTCAAGTCGGTGTTTCGTGTTTAGTCATGTATTTTTTTCGGGTTTAGGCAGTTGCATGCATTTTCCTTATTTTTCCGGTTGCGCGGAGGTGTTCCTGCCGAACATGAGGGCCTCACTGACGCGGCGGCTCTGGCCGGTGAACTCGAGGAGCCGCCCGTG
>ENA-OQDD01000825-OQDD01000825.1-human-gut-metagenome-genome-assembly--contig:-NODE-825-length-11470-cov-1.612801_pt1 | contig 11470 bp, 19 predicted proteins | sample MGYA00242507_ERZ504598 | MGnify/ENA primary metagenome ERZ504598 (study PRJEB26092, sample SAMD00036318) | human gut metagenome | host: Homo sapiens | study: EMG produced TPA metagenomics assembly of... | reverse complement strand
AAAAATTAGACATTTTCCATGTTTTATGGTGCATAGGAGCTTATGAAGGGTATCATTCTCGCCGGTGGATCTGGCACACGTTTGTATCCATTAACAAGGGTAACATCTAAGCAGCTGTTACCAATCTATGACAAGCCGATGATCTATTATCCGTTATCGGTTTTAATGAATGCAGGAATCAGGGACATCCTGATCATTTCTACACCGCAGGATACTCCTCGGTTTAAGGAACTTCTGGGGGATGGAAAGCAGTTCGGAATCAATCTTACATATGCAGTGCAGCCGTCACCGGACGGACTGGCTCAGGCGTTTATTATCGGAGCGGATTTCATCGGTGATGATACAGTAGCGATGGTTCTTGGCGATAACATTTTTGCCGGACACGGTCTGAAAAAGCGTCTGGAAGCAGCAGTGAAGAATGCTGAAACTGGCAAAGGTGCGACTGTATTCGGCTACTATGTAGATGACCCTGAGAGATTCGGTATCGTAGAGTTCGATAATTCTGGTAAGGCTATTTCTATTGAAAGAAAAACCGGAAAAACCGAAGAGCAATTACTGTGTAACAGGATTATATTTCTATGATAATCGTGTTGTTGAGTTTGCAAATCTGAAGCCATCTGCCCGTGGTGAGTTGGAGATTACAGATCTGAATCGTATTTATTTGGAAGACGGAACTCTGAATGTGGAGCTTTTAGGACAGGGATTTACCTGGCTGGACACAGGCACACATGAGAGTCTTGTGGATGCGACAAATTTTGTCAAAACAGTGGAAACTCATCAGCACCGCAAGATTGCCTGCCTGGAAGAGATTGCTTATCTGAATGGCTGGATCAGCAAAGAGCAGGTTCTGGAAGAGTATGAGATCCTGAAAAAGAATCAGTACGGACAGTATCTGAAAGATGTGCTGGATGGAAAGTACATTGATGCCTGATCACAGGTATTGAATAATTTGTATAGCATCATAATAAAACACAGAGGATGGAGAAAAAATGAATATTATTGTAACAGGTGGAGCAGGTTTTATCGGAAGCAATTTTGTATTCCATATGCTGAATAAATACCCAGATTATCGTATTGTTTGCCTGGATAAGTTAACTTATGCGGGTAATCTTTCTACACTGAAGCCAGTAATGGACAACCCGAATTTCCGTTTCGTTAAAGCGGATATCTGCGACAGAGAAGCAGTCTATAAACTGTTTGAAGAAGAGCATCCGGACATGGTTGTAAACTTTGCAGCGGAGAGCCATGTAGACAGAAGTATCGAGAATCCGGAAGTTTTCCTTGACACTAATATTAAAGGAACTGCAGTGATGATGGATGCCTGCCGTAAATATGGCATCAAACGTTACCATCAGGTTTCCACAGACGAAGTATACGGAGACCTTCCGCTTGACAGACCGGATCTGTTTTTTACAGAGGAGACCCCGATCCACACAAGCAGCCCGTACAGTTCATCTAAGGCAGCAGCTGACCTTTTGGTCCTGGCATACCACAGAACTTATGGCCTGCCTGTGACTATTTCAAGATGCAGCAACAACTACGGCCCATATCATTTCCGGAAAAACTGATTCCGCTGATGATTTCAAATGCGCTGGCAGACAAGCCGCTCCCTGTTTATGGAGAAGGTCTGAATGTTCGTGACTGGCTGTATGTAGAAGACCACTGCAAGGCAATCGATCTGATCATCCATAACGGAAGAGTTGGAGAAGTTTACAACGTAGGCGGACACAACGAGAAACAGAATATTGAGATCGTTAAGATTATCTGCAAAGAGCTTGGCAAACCGGAGAGCCTGATCACACATGTAGGTGACCGTAAGGGACATGATATGCGTTATGCAATTGACCCGACTAAGATCCACAGTGAACTTGGATGGCTTCCTGAGACAAAGTTTGAGGATGGAATCAAAAAGACGATCAAATGGTATCTGGAAAACAGAGAATGGTGGGAGACGATCATTTCCGGTGAATACCAGAACTATTATGAAAAAATGTACAGCAACCGCTGATTAGCAGGAGATTTTTAAAATGGGACAGATTACAGTTGATAAAAATGTAGGCGGCATCGAAGGGCTTTGTGTGATCAAACCGGCAGTTCATGGAGATGACCGTGGCTACTTTATGGAGACCTACAATGAAAAAGATATGAAAGAGGCAGGGATTGATATCAAGTTCGTACAGGACAATCAGTCCATGTCAGTGAAAGGTGTTCTGCGAGGACTTCATTTCCAGAAACAGTATCCGCAGTGCAAACTGGTGCGTGCGGTTCGTGGAACTGTTTTTGATGTGGCAGTTGATCTTAGAGCAGATTCCAAGACCTATGGCAAGTGGTATGGGGTTACTCTTTCTGCTGAGAATAAGGTACAGTTTCTGATTCCGGAAGGATTTGCACACGGTTTTCTTGTGCTGAGCGATGAAGCAGAATTTTGCTACAAAGTAAACGATTTTTATCATCCAAATGATGAAGGTGGAATGGCATGGAACGATCCTGAGATTGGGATTGAATGGCCGGAGCTGAAGGGCGAATATCAGGGAAGTGCATCCGCAGAAGGCTATACACTGGCCGATGGAACTGCACTGATCTTAAGCGATAAGGATCAGAAGTGGATGGGATTGAAGGATACATTAAATTTTAAAAGTTGGAAGCCAATACGGGTTCGATTCCCGTACTGGCTTTCTTGATAACATAAGATGAGTTATATAAAGCAATATTGTGGACGGCAATGCCTCTGTATCCATTATTCACCTATAAAGTGAATCTAATGTAAGCAGCAAAACATCTTCATCAGATAATGAGTTGAACCAATCTGTATATCCTGATAGAGAAAAGAAAATATATTTTGAAATTTTGTATTTATTGGATATAAGAGTTCCTCTTCTGACCAAGGTTTCATAAATACCCTTGTCAATTTTTTCGTTTTTGAACTTACATTCGCCAATAACTGCTTTTTATCTATATCAGATAAGGCAACGATATCTATATCGGCAGATTGTGCTCGTATAGAACCGTTTTATCTGTAATATTTTCTACACCCCACCAGGTTCCGACTGAAGTAACGAAACAACCATATGCACCGACTATTCCCTGATTCAGAGTATAGTATCGGCACATTTCTTCAAATACAGAACCCATAAATGAATGTAAGAATGGTTTGACAGCTTTTTGATAATAAAGTGCACCTTGTCCCATTTCAATTACACTGGTTGCTTTTGGGATAAATTCGTACCAGAATTTGAACATATAATCTTTTAGAACATATTGAGTTTTCTTTTTGTTTTTTTCCTCTGTGATACATTTCTTTTTTTCAATTAACCCAACACTGATTAATTTTTCTAATGAGTATAAGACAGTTGGCTCTTTCTCGTTAATTTTTCCAGAAATGGTATTAAGTGTATTTACTCCGGAGGCAATTTGTTCCACAATATTATTTACGAGTGATATATCAGAAAATTCCTGTGTCAGTAAGTTTCTGGTTTCATCATATAAATAACCATCTGTCCTAAAAAATAATTTTATAATGTTCTCGTCAATGTTTTTTTTTCGGATCGATCATGGAAAGATATTTTGCAACACCGCCAGTAATGCCATAGCAGATTGCTTTATCTTCGTTTGAATAGTCAGGAACAAATTTGGCTGAATCTAAATAATTAAATGCTTCTAATTTTATCTGTGAATCACGTCTTCCAAATAAAGGACTTTTTCACTGAGCACTTTATTTTCCATAAAGCTTAATGCTGAACCACATAAAATTATTTTCAGATTTTTGTCATTCCAAATCGTATCTATATATTTCTGCAGAATAGATAAAAGAGAGTCATCTTTTTCAGCCCAGTATGGCAATTCATCTATTACAAGTACTATCTTATCATTAGCTATATTTTATCAATAAATCAAAACAGCTTCTATACTGTTAAAACTGATGTTTTCAATTCCGGGCATGAATAAATCTAACACTTGTTTAGAAAATAGCTCCAGATTTCTGGTTTTTCCGATTTTTGTTGCCGTATAAAATACAGTTTTTTTATCTTTGACGAATTCGGTAATAAGAGTAGACTTCCAATACGTCTTCGCCCATAGATAACGGTCATGCCAATGCCGTCTTTGGCATAAAATTCTTCTAACGATGCCAGCTCTTGTTCTCTTCCTACAAACATATGAATAGCCTCCTTTTATTTAAAATAGTTTTATTAAAATTTATTTTATTAAAATTGATTTGAATAAAAACAAGATAGCACATATTATTATATATTACAAGTAGTTTTTGCAGTTTTATTATTGAAAATCCATTTGGCGGAGGGAGAATGCAGGAGAACGTGAGACATTTACAAAAGATTTGACAGATAGTGTATAATAAGACCACTTGGAATGTTTTATGTGAAGGAGCAGTAGATGGATATCTATCAGATCTTGACGGAATACAATAATCCGTGGTCAAGCCGGGAAATCTTTTGTTTCTCGTGTATTATGGTGATCGCGGTTATTATGATGATTTATTTATTACGTAAGGAAAAAATGAATAAGCTCCAGGCAGCTGCGATTTTGGCAGAACTGGTCTTCCTTGGGATTGTGTTTGGTTCTACAGTATTTACAAGGACGGGTTCGGTCCGGCAGTGTGAACTGATTCCATTCTGGTCATGGAGTGCCATACTCAGGTACCATGATATGGAATTGCTGAAGGAGAATCTGCTGAATTGTATTTTGCTTTTACCGGCGGGAGCGTTGCTGCCGCTGATCATGAACCGGAAGGTGAAATGGCAGGAGGCACTGGTATTTGGCGTGCTGATATCAGCCACAATAGAAACGAGCCAACTGATCACAATGCGTGGATTGTTCGAATGGGATGACATGATTCACAATGGATTGGGGTGCATGGTTGGTGCGGTTCTTGTGAATTGGATGATTGGATTTTTTGGAAAAAAGGACGAAAGATAAACTTTCCCCTATCCCCCCACAGGGTTGTGGCGGGGACTTTTTTTTTTATATACTAAAAGAATACTATTTTAGGCGGAGAAAATAATTATGAGTGATCTGAAAAATGAAATTCATGACTACTGGACGAATCGTGCCAGGGGTTATTCAGAATATAATCAGCAGGAAATGGCAGATGCGAGACGGACGATGTGGCGAGACAAGCTTTTAAGCCTGCTGGGGGAGGCGTTCCCGGAACGTGAACCAGGGGAAATAAGAATCCTTGATGTAGGAACGGGCCCTGGATTTTTTGCGATCCTTCTTGCGGAGGCCGGCTATCAGGTGACGGCGGTCGACTATACAGAAGAAATGCTGAGGGAAGCACAGCAGAATGCCGGTGGATTAGCGGAGTGTATAGTGTGGAAAACAGGCGATGCGCAGGCTCTTGATGTGGAAAGTAACAGCTTTGATGCTATCGTGACGCGAAACGTGACCTGGAATCTGCCAAGACCGGATCTGGCATATAAAGAATGGCTTCGTGTGCTGAAACCGGGCGGAGTTCTCTATAATTTTGATGCAGACTGGTATGGACATTTATATAATGAAGAAAAGCGCAGCGGATACGAGAAGGATCGTCAGCAGACAGAAGCGCAGAATGTAGAAGACTACTACAGTGGTACGGACATTGAGAAGATGGAAGAGATTGCGCGTCAGGTTCCGTTAAGTCGTCTGGAACGTCCAAAATGGGATCTGGAAACGATGCGAAAGACAGGATTTCTGGATGTTTCCTGTGACGAAAATGTCTGGAAAGAGGTCTGGACGGAGGAAGAGATCATTAACAATAGTTCTTCTCCAATCTTCTTTTTAAGTGGACGCAAAAGAGAGGCTTTTCATCTGAAAAACATTACGGTTGAGCCTGGTGAAAAATGGAATGGCGAGCTGGAACTGGCGAATGGAGAACTGCGTTTTCCGGCAACGGTGCTTCATGGACATGGAACAGGTAAGACGATGCTGATCACTGCCGGTGTGCATGCCGGGGAGTATGTGGGAATCCAGGCGGCGATCGAGCTTTCACAAAAGCTTAAGATTGAGAAGGTCACTGGTACGATCATTATCGTGAAGGTGCTGAACCGTCCGGCTTTTGAGGCGCGTAATGGAAGTAGTGGGGCTGGCGGATGCAAAGAACCTGAACCGTGAATTTCCGGGAAACCCGGATGGTACGGAGATGGAGCGTCTGGCATGGGCGGTTTCGCAGGAGCTGCAGCCGGTGGCTGATCTTTATATTGATCTGCACAGTGGAGATGATTATGAAAGCTGACTCCATATGTATATTATGCGGGAGCTGCGCCGGAGGATGTGGTGAAGGTTTCTCGTGAGATGGCGGAGCAGGTGGATGTGCCATATATGGTAAAGTCCAACGTGGCTTCGGGTGGTTCGTATAATTATGCGGCTTCGCAGGGAATCCCGAGTATCCTGATCGAGCGTGGCGGCATGGGCGACTGGAATTATGAGGAGGTCCGTTCGACTCGAAGAGACGTCCGGAATATTCTGTGTCACATGGGAATCTATCAGGGATTGAAGGATTTTCGTACGTATTATCCGCTCGAGGTGGCAGATGTGCGATATCAGGATGCGGAAGAAAACGGGCTCTGGTATCCGTTTAAAAAGGTCGGTGACATGATCCAGGAGGGCGATATCCTGGGTGAAGTCCGTGACTATGAAGGCAAGGTTAAGGAAGTCAGTGAGGCGGAGTTTGACGGGGTGATCCTGTATCAGACGGGCACGCTGCAGGTGGTTGAAAATGGTCCGATGGTGACCTATGGACGTATTGTAAGCCGCTATGATGAGCGCAAAGAGCGTATCGTTAACTACTGGGAAAAACGCAGCGACAGCTTCTGGAACAGAGGCGTGCGGAGCTTCACAGTGCGATGGCGGACCGCTGGATGAAGGAGATCCAGGCACAGCTTCCAAAGGATAATAAGAAGCTTCGCATCCTGGACGTTGGATGTGGAGCAGGATTTTTTACGATTCTTCTGGCAAAGGCTGGCCATCAGGTGACAGGTATCGATCTGACACCGGATATGATCAAGAATGCAAAGCAGCTGGCAGAAGAGGAGCAGGTAGAGTGTGAGTTTGCGGTGATGGATGCGGAGAATCCGGAGTTCCAGGAAGGTACGTTTGATGTGATCGTTTCCAGGAATCTGACCTGGACGCTGCCGCATGTAAAGCATGCATATGGAGAGTGGCTTCGTGTGCTGAAAAAGGGCGGCGTGCTGCTGAATTTTGATGCGAATTATGGAATTACAGACTTCTCGAATGTGGAAGATTTGCCGGAAAATCATGCCCACAATATGCTTGGAAACGAGATGATGCGTGAGTGTGAGGAGATCAAACGGCAGCTTCCGATCAGTTCTTACAGTCGTCCGGCGTGGGATCTGGAGACGCTGGGAGCGATGAGTCTGAAGGAGTTCCATGTGGATCTGGGCATCAGCAGCAGGATCTATCTTGAGAAAGATGAGTTCTATAATCCGACACCGTTGTTTATGCTGAGGACGGTAAAATAGTATGGATTTAAAACAATTACAGTATTTTGTAGTATGTGCACAGACGGGTTCTTTCAGTGATGCAGCGAAGGTTCTTTATTCTACGCAGCCGAGTGTGAGCAAGGTTGTCAAGGCGTTGGAGGATGCTCTTGGAATGCAGCTTTTTGAGCTGGCTTCCGAGAGGAATACGCCTCACAGTGCAGGGACAGAAAGTTTATCAGTATGCAAGCAGAATCACAAACGAGATCAGCGTTTTGGAAAATATGGCGTCGCACGGAATGACAAAATGGATCCGTGTTTCGCTGAACCCGAGCTCCTGGTTTGCGAATCAGTTTGTGGATTTTTATAATGAAACATATGAGAAAAATTATCATTTTCAGCTGACTACGGCAGGTGTTCGAAGCGTTATGGACCGTGTCAGGGACTACGTGGACGACATTGGTTTTGTATATATCCTGAGTCAGCAGAAGGAGAATTTTCTGCATGAAATATCTCGGAATAAGCTGCAGTTTGTTCCGATGTATGAGACGGATGTGGTGTTTTATCCGGGAAAAGAGACGGAGCTTTATGACTCTGGTAAGAGCAAAGTTGAGCTGAAAGATCTGGATGGAGTCCGGTTTATTCAGAATTATCAGGATGAATTTTTTGACATTGGTTCTGTGCATGAAGAGTCTTTTCAATGGAAGGATATTGACATTTCGGTGCTGACAAACAGTGACTATATTATGGAAAAGATGTTGAAAAACAGCAGGGTCTCCAATGTGAGTGGAAGCTATCTTTCTGAGAATAAAACGGGTACAACACCTGGAATTCCATTGGATATGGGGGACAGCAAGGTGCTCTTCGGTTATATTGTTCATAAAGGGGAAAAAATTGACGAAAGTGTACAGGAACTGATCGATTTTTTGGTGGCACGACTACATAAAAGTTAAAACAGACTTATTCCATAATGCACGAGAGATATTCTTTTTTAGAATAGCGCATAACCCTCCCCGGGGGTTGTGTGCTTTTTTTTGATTTGTTAGACTTTATTTAACGAATTAATGTGCGGATATTTGATCTGTTTCAGACAGACATAAAGGAGTACTCATGATTAAATATATTATTAAAAGGCTTCTTCAGTTGATTCCGATCTTAGTCGGGATCACTTTTTTGTCTTTTGCCATGATGCGTCTGGCAGGCGGCGATGCTGTCACGTATATGTATGAGAATGCAGGTTCGGCAGTTTCTCAGGAAGTGATTGACGAGACAAGAAAAGAATATGGTCTCGACCAGCCGTTTCTTGTTCAGTATGCAAAGTGGTTTGCGGGAATGGCAACTGGAGATATGGGAAAGAGTTACGTATCCAGGAGGGATGTCTATGAAACTTTCATAGAGAAACTTCCGGCGACGATCATGCTCACAATATCTTCTGTACTGCTTACAATGCTGATTCGCAATTCCACTCGGCATTCTTTCAGCGGTACAGCATAATAAATGGAGCGATTACCTGATACGTTTCTTAAGTTTTATTGGAAATTCCATGCCAAATTTTTTTGTAGCACTGGTGTTGATGTATTTTCTTTCTATTAAACTGGGATGGTTTCCGGTTATTACAACAGAGAATAAATTACAGAGTCTGGTGCTTCCGACGCTGACGCTCGCAATCTCCATGGCATCCAAATATACCAGACAGGTGAGGGCAACGATCCTTGAAGAACTGAATAAGGACTATGTGCCGGAGCAAAGGCAAGAGGTGTGAGAGGAAGTGTAATTATATGGAAGAATGTTATGAAATCTTCCATGCTCACGATCATTACCCTGCTGGCTTTATCAATAGGAAGCCTTTTGGGTGGAACCACGATTGTTGAAACAATTTTTATGTGGGATGGCGTTGGTAAAATGGCAGTAGATGCGATCACCATGCGAGACTATCCGATCATTCAGGCATATGTGGCATGGATGGCGATTATTTATGTGGTTGTAAATCTGATCACGGATATCATTTATCATTACCTGGATCCTCGAGTAAGATTAGGAGGTGACGGAGCATGAGATGTATAAATAACACAGATAAAAATGTTACTGTCCGAAAGCAGAAAATCCGCAAAAATCATGTCAGAGAAAAACTGATCTTTTTTACAATACTGGCACTGATCCTGCTTCTTGCAGCAGCTTTTGCCCGGAAACTCTGTCCATATGATCCGGATGTACAGGATCTTCTGATGGCACAGAAGCCACCCAGTGCAGAACATATACTGGGAACCGACCGTTATGGAAGAGATATGTTTTCGCGTGTACTGGTGGGAAGTACGACCAGTATTTATTGCAACTCTGCTTCTTGTAGCAATCATTACTGTGCTTGGAACTGTGATTGGTATCATCTGCGGATGGTGCGGGGGAATCCTTGATACAGTGCTGATGCGTATATCCGATCTTTTTCTTGCATTCCCAAGTCTTGTTTTTGCTCTTGCAGTAGCAGGTGTACTCGGTGGTGGTATTCAGAATGCAATCATAGCTCTGGCGGTGATCGGCTGGCCAAAGTTTGCCAGACTTGCCCGGGGACTGACTCTTGCACAAAAAGATTCGCCGTATCTGATGGCAGTGAGACTGTCAGGAAGCATTACACCCAAGATTATGTTCAAACATATCTTACCGAATATTGTAGGTCCGATACTGGTCACATCTGTACTTGATATTGGAACTATGATGATGGAACTTGCAGGGCTTTCCTTCCTTGGACTTGGTGTACAGCCTCCGATGGCAGAGTGGGGAAGCATGATCAATGATGGAAGAAGTATGCTTCAGATATCACCATGGATGGTGCTTGCACCGGGACTTGCCATATTTATAACCGTTATGATATTTAATCTCCTTGGAGATACACTGAGAGATTTATGGATCCAAAAGAAAGAGCAAAGAGATAAGCATATAAAGAAAGGAAACAACTATTATGAAGAAGAAATTAATTGCAGCGATTCTTACAGGAGCAATGCTGGTGGCAGGAATGTCCACAGGTGTATGGGCAGAGAGTGAAAAGTCATTCGTGTATGGAACAACCGGATACAGCGAGGAGATGGGAGATGCCGGATTAAATCCACATGATAATTATTCCGGATGGAGTGCACTTCGTTATGGCGTTGGTGAAACCCTTTTCAAATACAATGACAACATGGAAGTAGAGCCATGGCTTGCAACCGATTATGAATTTGTGGATGATACAACCGTAAAGATCACACTTCGTGACGGGGTAAAATTCTCCAGCGGACGTACCATGGACGCAGAAGCTGTTAAGGAATGTCTGGAAGATCTGATCGCAGTTCATGACCGTGCACCTTATGATCTGAAGATCGATCATATTGATGCAGATGGACTGACACTTACCATTTATACCACAGAACCATGTCCGGCAATCATCAATTATCTTGGTGATCCATACGGTGCGATCATTGATATGGACTATGGAATCCAGGGGGAAGGCGGTTCTGCAAATGTAGCTGGAACAGGCCCATATGTTGCAACGAATGTTACACCTACCAGATCGATCTTGTTAAAAATGAAGACTACTGGGGCGGCGATGTCAAGGTCGATAATATTACAGTAAAATCCTTTGCAGATGGAAGTGCTCTGACCGCAGCATTGCAGACAGGGGATATCCAGGGAACTTATGGATTGCAGTATGACAACTATCCGTTATTTGAAAATAATCCGGATTATACCATCAATTCCTGTGCGACCAGTCGATGCTTTTTTGGACAGTTTAATATGGAATCAGAGCTTATGCAGGATCAGAATCTCCGCAAAGCGGTTGAGATGGGAATCGACAAAGAGGGCTTCTGTTCTGTGATTATGCAGGGTCGTGGTGTGCCGGCAAAGGCGGCGTTCCCAAGCAGCTTTTCTTATGGAAATGATGCGGTAGAAACGGTTTCTTATGACCCGGATGGAGCGAAAAAACTCCTTGAAGAATCTGGCTGGACAGACACAGATGGTGACGGATAATGTGGATAAGGACGGAGAGAAATTAAGCATCAACTGGCTGA
>ENA-OQDD01000824-OQDD01000824.1-human-gut-metagenome-genome-assembly--contig:-NODE-824-length-11473-cov-1.839855_pt1 | contig 11473 bp, 11 predicted proteins | sample MGYA00242507_ERZ504598 | MGnify/ENA primary metagenome ERZ504598 (study PRJEB26092, sample SAMD00036318) | human gut metagenome | host: Homo sapiens | study: EMG produced TPA metagenomics assembly of... | reverse complement strand
ATCGTTCCACCATGGTGGAACGATTTTTACCCCACGGAGGAACGATATTTTCCGCATGATGGAACGATTTAAGATTAGCACTCCAGGAACGAAATCCTAATAAATGAGGATTGTCCCTTCCGCAAGAATCCCTTTACTTTGCAGGCGCTAAAAAACCAGTTTATGAATAGATATAGAATTTTGACCGGTATCTTCTGCCTCCTGGCAACCGGCAACGTACTTGCCGAAGAGGCAGACACCTTGAAAGTGGTGGATGTAGAGGAAATAACCGTCATTGCCGCCCCCAAAGAAAACCGGAAACTGCGCGAGCAGCCCGCCGCCGTCACCCTGCTTTCGCAGCAGGACATGCAGAACGCACAGGTGAACTCCATCAAGAATCTGACATCCGTAGTGCCCAATATGTTTATCCCCGACTACGGCTCGCGACTGACTTCGGCAGTCTATATCCGCGGCATCGGCTCGCGCATCAACACTCCCTCCGTAGGACTTATGTAGACAATATACCTTATATAGACAAGTCAGCCTTCGACTTCAGCTATGCCGACGTAGAGCGCATCGACGTGCTACGCGGTCCGCAGGGCACGCTCTACGGGCGCAATGCCATGGGCGGATTGATTAAGGTGCACACCAAATCGCCCTTCTCCTACCAGGGGACGGACTTCCGGCATGGGGCAGGTACGTACAATGCCTATAATACCTCGCTGACCCACTATCACCGCCTTTCGGAACGGTTCGCCTTTTCCACCGGAGGTTTTTACGATTATCAAGGAGGATTCTTCCGCAACACGGTGAGGGACGAGAAAGCGGACAAGGGGCAATCGGCAGGCGGACGCATCCGCGCCATCTACCTCCCCTCGGACAACTGGAAGGTGGACCTAAACATCAACTACGAATACAGCGACCAGGGTGGCTACCCGTATTTCTACCAAGGCAGCCTGGCCCCCGAAGCACAGAGCGAGCCGCTGAAGCCCTACATCGGAAAAATCTCCAATAACGCCCGCAGCAACTACTACCGCAACCTGCTGAACACGGGTCTGAACCTGGAATACCAGACACAGCACTTCACGTTGAGCATGGTCACCGGCTACCAGTTTCTAAAGGACTGCATGGACATAGACCAAGACTTCACCGCCAACGACATCTATACCCTGCAACAGAAACAACGCTCCCACGCACTGAGCGAGGAAATCATCTTGAAGAGTAAAAGCGGCAGCCGCTGGCAATGGACCACCGGCGCCTTCGGCTTCTACCAATGGCTGAATACGGAAGCTCCCGTCACTTTCAGGGAAGCCGGAATGGGGATGCTGAACCAGATGTTGGGCAGTGTCATCCCATCGCAAATACAAGTAGAGATGGGACCGTCCATGAGCATGAATATCCTGCCCTCACTGGGCATCAGCAGCCGGACCATGCCCATCGGGGGCAGTTTCGACACTCCGCTGCTGAATGGGGCACTCTTTCATCAATCCACCTTCAGAGATTTATTCGGGCTGAAAGGAGTGTCGTTCACTGCCGGGTTACGCCTGGATTATGAGCGTATGAAGATGGATTACAACTCCGGCACCAGCCTGGACTACAAGGTGGGCATCAAGGGAGAAATGAAGCGGGGCGACGTCGTCATCCGCGAAATAGAGATGATGCCGGAGACGGCGCTGACCGTAGAGTCGCGCTACCAAGGAAACATTGATAAGGATTATCTTCAGCTGTTGCCCAAGTTTGCTTTGCAGTATGACTTTGCGCGAAACAGAGGAAATGTGTATGCAACGGTCAGCAAAGGTTACCGTTCGGGAGGCTACAACGTGCAGATGTTCTCCGACCTGCTGCAATCCAGTTTGAAGAATGACATGATGCGGCAAAGCAAAGAGGCGATTATGCCAACGTGCCGGATGCCTACAAAGAGCTGGTGGGCAAATACTTCCCCGATGCGGGAGAGAATCCGGATGCAAAATCCGCCACCGTCTACAAGCCCGAACAGACCTGGAACTACGAAATAGGAACACACTTGAATCTGCTGGACGGACGTCTGCATGCCGACGCCGCCATCTTCTGGCTGGAAACCCGCGACCAGCAGATTTCACGCTTCGCCCCAAGCGGACTGGGACGCGAAACGGCAAATGCCGGCAAAAGCCGCAGCCAGGGGGCAGAGGTTGCCTTGACGGCTGCCGTTGCTACGGACTTCACGCTGAATGCAAGTTATGGTTATACCTATGCCACCTTTAAGGATTACATCACCAACGAGAAAGTGAATGGGGAGCTTCAGGAAATCAGCTACAACGGCAAGCACGTACCCTTTGTTCCCAAGCATACCATGAACGTGGGCGGTCAGTACATCTTCCGCATCCGTCCGGGACACTGGCTGGACCGCATCCAGCTGAACGCTAACTACACCGGTGCCGGGCGCATCTACTGGACCGAGAAGAATACCGTGAGCCAAGCCTTCTACGGCACGCTGAACGGACGTATCAGCTTCCAGAAAGGACATGGACAGATTGATTTCTGGGTGCGCAATGCACTGGACAAAGAGTATGCTTCGTTCTATTTTGAGAGTATGGGGAACGGATTTATGCAGAAAGGACGGCCTGTGCAGGCGGGAATAGAGTTGAGGTGCAGGTTCTGATTGGAGAGCTTTGTCCCTCCGAAAGTAAAGGAAAATAGAAACGGTCGTCGGTACTTACACATTGCATACCCGAACGACCGTTTCTATGTTTCTATCTGACAGAGGAGAAGTTATCCTCTATGTACCCAGTTTTCAATTTCAATATTAGGTATTCTTTCCAGATGTTTCTTGTTTTCAGTAACCATTATCATTTGGTTAGCCACCGCTGTACATCCTATAAATAAGTCCAAATCCTCAATGGGAGTTCCTTGACTATATAAGGCAGCCTTACTCCAGGCATAACAACATAAAGCCGAGGACAAAGGTATTACCTTGATATCTTGGCAGAAATCAGTAACAAGCTGCAAGTTTCTCTCCACATTATTACTTCGCTCTGCACCGAACAACAACTCTGCTACCGTAACCTCCGAAATGCAACAATGTTCCCAGCCCACCTTTTCAATATGTTCGTCTACTCCAAATTTCTGACGCATGAAGTGAACACAAATATTAGATCAAGCAAATATCGTTTCATTCGTCAAAGGGGCTAAAGTTTTCTTCTTTTCGAGAAAGGCGTGATGCATATATATCATCATTGATTTCATCAGAATCACGATTGTCTTCCAACTACCGGCATACTTTGCAAGCATACGCTTAGTCAGCAATTTGCTATCTGCCGCTGTCGGAATGGAATGACTATTCTTATTCAAAACCTCCTTCATATATTTTCTGAGGCTCTCCAATGCAGTACTGCTATTGATATTGACTATCTCACGAATCAACTCCAATTTTCCGGCTTCCAACTCCAAACTACTCATAATCAATTCCTCCTTTTAAAAGTTCAACTACAAAGTTACATTTTCCTACTGAATATGGAAAAGTTACAAAGCTTTTTTATTCATTGATAGCTCCGCAATGTGGGCAGACTCCCTTCTCCCTCAGTTTCTGCCCGCATCTGCCGCAACGATAGCGTGAAGCCAGCAGCGAAATGCGAAGCCTTTTGAGGAATACCCATACAAAAGCGGTCAAAAACAAGTATCCGACGTAGATAGATGTAGTCAGGATAAAGAAAAAATAACAGAAGATGCAGCAGGAGGCCAGCCCCAACAGATAGAATACGGCCGCCGCCGGACTTAACTGGCGAAACAAATCGTCGAGTACCGCCAGCAACACCACTATAAACAGCCAGATACCCATCAGAAAAGCAGAAAGCACAAGCGGTACCTTGAACGGCGACAAGGTAGGATTAAAATAGAAGTGTTGCCACGTCTCCGGCGCAAACACTTGTATAGATTCGTAAATAGTGGCACAGAACGCCATCAGCAGACATAGCAACAACGGATAGAGACTGTCTATATCATTAAAGTACACCATCCTCAACTGCTTGCGCCGAAAAGCCCGGAACAGCCAGACTGCCACAAACAAGGCAAAAATAATGATAAAATAAGAGGCATGGGTATCACTGAACAAGTAGATGGCCTGCGAAATGCTGTCTGTAGGACAAAGGCATGCAATCATTCGGACTCCCGCAACCAACCCTGCACTTCCTGCGAATGGGCAAGCTTCACCCGATACACTATCCACACTGTCGGCAGGATGGATGGCGAACTCGGCAACCACCACGCGGTCTCCCCGATAAAGCATATTATAGCAGTCCTTCACGGGCAGACAAGCCAAATTCACAGAATCTGCCAGCACTTCCAGATTGGTATTCCAAGTATAATGCCGCTCAAAAAGATAGGCCAGCGAATCACGCGTCTCCTTAGACAGATGTTCATCTTCAAGATTAGGACGGGAATAATGGCAGGAAACTAAAGCAATGAAGCATGAAAAATAAAGAATGCAGAATAGGAGGGAACGCAGTGAACGCAAAGGATGTTTGTCCCTGCCCGCTTCCCGGTACCGGTCATTTGCCAGCCTTTCATTATGTGCCCGTTCCTCACTCCTCATTTTCAAGTCTTTATTAGTAATTCCTCATTCTTCGTCCTTCATTAAAGCGGCTCTTCATGAGCAATGACTTCATCTGGCAATTCTTGCAATCAAAAGACAAGCGGAAACGCTTGCCGTCCGTCCCAACCAAATAATAAGGTTCCCTATAAGGAGAATGTCCTTTCTGATAGGTGGGACACCATCCCATACTGAAACGCAGGCAATGTTTGCAGAACATGAGTACAGCATCCGGAACCGCTTGTGCCTCGTAGGCAGGTGCTATAGACGAAAGTCCATGCTCACGGTAAAAACTCCGGGCAGCACTGTTCATCACATTGCCCAGATAGGTCAGTGAAGTAGCAGGGAAAGCATGGCTTGTCGGTTTCCAGACAGCCAACTCACGACGATAAGTAACACGCCGAGCCACAATCAGCCTATCTATCACCTGCCGACGCCAGTCTGCCACCACGGAAGCAGGAAGAAACCAGTTTTCAGAGAGATTGAGCCTGATACCCGACGCCTCTTCTGATAAATGCCCGGCTACCTCGAAAGGGGTATTCCCCAACTTAGCCAGTTGGCTGCGCAGATTATCCGCCTGTGGCGTGCGTGCCGGTTCTTTCGGATAAGGGAAAGAGAGTGTCACGCGGTTATCATCTTCGTCCGCAGCCGTCAGGCTGAAACCGAAAGAAGTATCTGCCAACTCCCAACAAACACCGATTTTGCGTTCGGAGGATTTACGGGTAAGGATACGTTCAAACTCCTGGTCGAAATTGCGATAAAGCCGTGTACGAGGTTTGATGCGAGGCACTTCCCCTGCCGGATAGAGTTTGTTACCGTCCACCCGGTTGATACGGAAACCCTGCAAACGTCCTTGCTCGTCCAAAAAACAGACGCCGTCTCCGTTGTGGAAAGCTTCACGCCTGCCACCGTAATATATCCACCGCGCTGTTCCTTCAAAGTGCCCATCTCCTCTCCTAAAGATTTGGGCGTATCGAATGAAGTGATTTCCCCTCCCTGCCTTGTAGGAAGTAATGCGTGAAACCACGGCTGAAGCTCTTGTCCAACTGTGGCTGGAAATCGAAACGGCAGGTGCCCGAAGAAGCACGGCATATTCCTTGCGACGGGCAAAAATGGCATCGAGCTTCCTACGGTAAGCCGCCGTCACATTCTTCACATAGGTCACATCCTTCAAGCGGCCTTCTATCTTCAGCGAAGTGGCTCCGGCATCCAGCAGTTCTTCCAACACCTCGCTTTGGTTGAGGTCCTTCAAAGAAAGCAGATGCTTATTACGCACAATGGTCTTGCCATCGGCATCTACCAGACTGAAGGGTAAACGGCAGAATTGCGCACATTCCCCCGGTTGGCACTCCGTCCGAAACAAGCCTGGCTGACATAGCACTGCCCGCTATAACTGACGCAAAGAGCCCCGTGTACAAAGACTTCGAGCGGCACGTCGGGACACGCCTCATGGATACCGCGTATCTCCTGCAAAGAAAGTTCGCGTGCCAACACCACCTGACGGAAACCGGCATCGGCAAGGAAACGTACTTTCTCCGGCGTACGGTTATCCATCTGCGTACTGCCATGCAACGGAATGGGCGGCAAATTCAACCGCGTAATCCCCATATCCTGTACAATCAGTGCATCCACACCGATGCGGTACAGCTCCCAAATCATCCTCTCCGTCTCTTTCAGCTCTTCTTCTTTCAGAATGGTATTGACCGTCACATAGATACGGGCATTATACAGATGGGCATGCTCCACCAAAGCGGCAATATCCTCCAAAGAGTTGACAGCAGCCGCACGCGCACCGAACTTGGGTGCACCGATGTATACCGCATCTGCCCCATGATTCACTGCTTCTATGCCACACTCCAAATTCTTGGCAGGAGCCAGCAGCTCTATTTTACGTTGCTTTATCATCGTTTAGTTACGAGTAACTCACCCTATTTCATTAATATTATACGGCGTCTCCTGATATACAAAATAATTCAGCCAATTGGAGAACAACAGATTGGCATGGGCACGCCAACGCACCAGCACTCCTTTGTCCGGGTCATCGTCCACATAGTAGTTACGGGGTATCTCAATGGGCAGGCCCTTATTCAAGTCACGGCGATACTCTGTATCCAATGTCAGCGGGGAGTATTCCGAATGGCCGGTCACGAAGAACTCACGCCCTCCACGGGCCACCGCCATATATACACCAGCATCCTCCGACTCGGAAAGCAGCGTCAATTCCGGAACCTTCTGTATATCTTCCCGGCGCACTTCCGTGTGGCGGCTATGCGGCACATAGAACATATCATCAAATCCACGGAAAATGGGATGCAACGGTTGCAAGGTACGATGTTCAAAGATACCGAACATCTTCTTATCCAGTGCATACTTCGGCACTCCATAATGATGATAGAGCCCTGCCTGCGCCGCCCAGCAGATGTAGAGCGTAGAGGTGACATGCGTACGCGCCCAGTCGAAGATTTCAGTAATCTCATCCCAATAAGTCACCTCCTCAAAATCCATCTGCTCTACCGGAGCACCGGTGATAATCATGCCATCGTACTTTTCACCGCGCATCTTGTCGAAATCCGTATAAAATGTTTTCATGTGTTCTATCGGAGTGTTCTTGGAAGTATGGCTTTTTATCTTCATGAACGAGATTTCCACCTGAAGCGGAGTATTGGAAAGCAGACGCACCAGGTCCGTTTCCGTTGTAATCTTTAGCGGCATCAAGTTCAGAATCACGATACGCAGCGGACGGATATCCTGCTGGGTTGCCCGGGAATTGTCAATGACAAATATATTCTCCTCTTTCAGCAACTCGATAGCGGGTAGTTTATCGGGTAAATTTAAAGGCATGAGTTATATCTATGGTTTAACTTATTATTGTCTACGATTTTAGCGTGTAAAGTTAGGCAAAAATCAGAGTGTGATAAATAAATTATAAAAGTTTTATTGATTTATCCCTCTTCATTTAACACGTTTAATTACATTTGTACCCGAAACCTATTAAAAGTTATTAAAAAATAAGATTAAAAAGCACTGCGGCATCAAGCGTGATACTGATAATTAGCATCCAAAAGCGTAAAAGACTTTTCCATACCGGTTATAGCTCTGCTAAATCCATATTTTTAAGACAAGGTTCATTGAGTATAATTGGGAAAGCGGAAAAACCGTTGCCCCACAATAATAATATAATGAAGAAACTTATTCTTGCAAGAGGAGTCTTGGCTGCCTCTTTATTCTGCTGCATGTCCTTAGGGAATACAGCTTGTGTGAACCGGATTGACGAAGAATCAGAAGCGGAAATCGAGGAAGGGACGACACCTATCACGTTCTCTATCAAAATGGAAAAGGCCAGTACCAAGGTCACAAGCACCGCCTTTGAAAAAGGAGACAGAATGGGCTTGTTTGCAACCACTTCCTCCGGCTCCATCAAGGGAAAACGGTATATTGACAATCTGGCCCTGGAATATACGGAAGGCTCCACACTGGTTCCCAAAAAGACAGTATTCTATCCGGAAGGAGATGTGTCACTGGACTTTATCAGTTACCACCCTTACCAAACCGAAGGGGTAGCTGCCGGTACACCCGTTCTTCCCGTATCTGTGCAGATAGACCAGAGTAATGAGAAAAACCGCGCACAAAGTGACTTCTTGGTAGCTAAAGCGCAAGGAATCACCAGTAAAACCAAATCTGTAACCCTGGAGTTCCAACACAAGCTGTCCAAACTGGCAATCTCTCTGACACCCGACGCAAGCAACTCTGCCAATGATTTGCTGAAAGCCAATCCGCGTATCATCGCAACCGGGCTCAAGACCTCGGCCGATTATAATCTGGAAGACGGGACTTTCAGTAATCTTACGGGGACACAAGACATCATAGCCTCCGGCGAATGGAGCGTCAAAGACAACAAACTTACCGGCAAGGAATTCATCATATACCCAAACGATAAATGATGGCAAGCAATCCTTCATTATGGAGTGGAGCGGACGTATATACAGTTGTGCAATACCCGAAGTGGAAATGAGTAGCAGCACGCAATGTATCATTAACATATCAGCCATGCAGAGCAACAGCAACGTACTGAGCAGTTTTGCCGGAAAAATCAAGGAATGGAGCAGCCTCCCTCCCATCGACACCGACAATATGGAAGATTACACTGCCATACATATCTCCGCTCTCTCCTTTTCTCTTTCAAATGTGTACAGAATTTATCACGAAGGGATACCCATTGCAGAAGTCTGCAAGGAATATCTCAAATCAGCGTCATTGACTTCCAGAGCCGTTATAGCCTATCCCATAGGTGAAAATGAAAAGACCGACCTAAGCAATGGAGTCATCCTACAGCTTGCAGACCGTAAAGACACCATCTGCGGAGGAAGAATAAGCTGGAATACAGACGACTATGGATTTACCTACACTAAAGGGGAATATACCGGCATAGACAAGCTCTATATAGACAATAACCATAAGCTACTTCTGGAAAAACCGGAAAACGCCATCAAAGTGAATGTGGCATGCTACACCCTTCGAGACATCAGAAAAGGAGTGTCTACCGAATACCCCATTGTCAAGATTGGAGCCCAATACTGGATGGGTAAAGAGCTCCATGCCACCACCTACCGTGACGGAGCTCCCTTGAAAAAACAGAGTGACTTGGGAACAGACAAAGCCGGATATTACAAGCCGGACAAATATGACATTTATTTTTACAATGGAGAATCCATACTGGCAGGAGAGCTGGCTCCCGAGGGCTGGAAAATTCCATCGGATGCAGACTGGGAACAGCTGAAAACTACACCGGCAACGATAGCCTCCATACTAAAAGCAGGAGAATGGCAGGCAATGGTATCCGGTGAAGTTGCCCCCGTCAACAACCATACCCGGTTCAATGCTTTCCCGGTAGGAATGTGGTACAACAAAGGACACAACAGCCCCAATAAAATGACCGCCTTTTGGAGTTGGGATCATACAAAGCATACCCTTTCGGAAAGCACCATTTATTTTCTCGGCGAAAGCGACGAGTTTGTATCAAGCACTGCCCATGTCACCGGTAAGCCCTACTATAAAGCTCTTTCCATCCGCTGTATAAAAGAATAGCCGGCAATTTCGGCATTTCTCATTTCTTTTTTGTATTTTTGTTCCCAATGTGCAAGATTTTTGCCAATCGGACAAAGATAACGAAAGAGAAATGAGAGTAATCGACCTGATAAACAGTAACGAAAAAACAGCTTTTTCCTTTGAAATATTGCCACCACTGAAAGGTACGGGCATCGAAAAGCTGTATCAAACCATAGATACGTTACGGGAATTCGACCCCCAAATACATCAACATCACCACGCACCGCAGCGAGTACGTGTACAAAGACCTCGGCAACGGATTGTTCCAGCGAAACCGCCTGCGCCGCCGCCCCGGCACCGTAGCCGTAGCTGCTGCCATCCAGAACAAGTACAACATCACCATGGTGCCGCACATCCTTTGCAGCGGCTTCACCCGCGAGGAGACGGAGTACGTGCTGCTCGACCTGCAATTCCTCGGCATCACCGACCTGCTGGTGCTTCGTGGCGACAAGGCAAAGCACGAATCCTCTTTTATCCCCGTGGGCAACGGTTACCACCACGCCGTCGAACTACAAGAGCAAATCAACAACTTCAATAAAGGTATTTTTGTGGACGGCTCCGAGATGAAAGTTACCAATACCCCGTTTTCATACGGTGTGGCGTGCTATCCGGAAAAGCATGAAGAAGCCCCAACATGGATACAGACATCTACTGGCTGAAGAAAAAAATGGAAATGGGTGCAGAGTATGCCGTGACCCAGCTCTTCTACGACAACCGGAAATATTTCGACTTCGTGGAACGTGCCCGTCAAGCCGGTGTCACCATCCCGATTATCCCGGGCATCAAGCCTTCAAGAAGTTGTCACAACTCAGCATGATACCCAAGACGTTCAAGGTAGATTTGCCCGAGGAACTGACCCAAGAGGTTCTGAAGTGCAACACCGATGCGGAAGCTCAGCAAGTGGGTATCGAATGGTGCGTGCAGCAGTGCAAAGAGCTGATAGCCCATGGCGTCCCAAGCCTCCACTTCTACTCGGTAGGAGCCACAGACAGCATCAGGGAAGTAGCCAAACAAATCTACTAAACAATGGACAATCAACAGTTGACAATTGACAACTGGCAGTGTCACAAGTAATAACTTATAACTAATTAACCCGTGTTCAGTTTCAAGGACATAATAGGCCAAGAGGTAGCCAAACAAAGGCTGATACAAGAAGTGCAGGAAGGACGTATTCCCCACGCACAACTTTTCTGTGGCCCTGCCGGAGTAGGAAAACTCCCATTGGCACTTGCCTATGCCCGCTACATCTGCTGTCCCAACCGGACGGAAACCGATGCCTGCGGTACTTGTCCCTCCTGCGTAAAATGGAACAAGCTGGTGCACCCGGACGTACACTTCGTATACCCTATCGTCAAGAGTGCCAAAGGGAAAAAGGAAGTCTGCGACGACTATATCGCCAACTGGCGGCACCTGCTGCAGAACAGCCCCTACTTCGGACTGAACATTGGCTGAACGAGATGGATGCCGAAAACGGACAAGCCATCATCTATGCCAAGGAAAGCGACGAGATAACCCGCAAGCTGAGTCTGAAATCCAGTGAAGGAGGTTACAAAGTCACCATCGTATGGCTGCCCGAAAAGATGCACGAAGTCTGCGCCAACAAGCTGCTGAAGCTGCTGGAAGAGCCGCCCGAGAAAACGATATTCCTCCTCATTTCCGAAGCTCCGGAAATGATACTGCCCACCATCCTCAGCCGCACGCAACGCTTCAACATCCCCAAGATTGAAGAAGCCGACATAGCCGAAGCCCTGCAGCAGAAGTACGGAGTGCAGCCCCGCGACAGCGAGACGATAGCCCATCTGGCAAACGGAGACTTCATCAAAG
>ENA-OQDD01000821-OQDD01000821.1-human-gut-metagenome-genome-assembly--contig:-NODE-821-length-11500-cov-1.890178_pt1 | contig 11500 bp, 15 predicted proteins | sample MGYA00242507_ERZ504598 | MGnify/ENA primary metagenome ERZ504598 (study PRJEB26092, sample SAMD00036318) | human gut metagenome | host: Homo sapiens | study: EMG produced TPA metagenomics assembly of... | reverse complement strand
CCGCGTCTTCCAGATGCAGGACTGTTCCGTGAGGCTTCTGTTCTCGCAGTAAAAACTGCCCGTCTGGCACAGGTATTTGTAGGACAGGAGCATCATGTAACTGGAAAACCGTTCATGGAAATGTGGTTGACTTCGTCCGCCTGACCGCAGATGCTGAAATCGAGTGGATGCCGGGTGTAACCGACGGTAAAGTAAAGATCGTAATGACCGTTACTTCCCCGGATGGAAAAACCGTTCTGACCGCAGAAAGCGGCACAATGGATCCGCTGACCAATTCTGCACCGGCAAAGAATCTGACCGGACTTACCTGTGATCTTCGCAGCAATCATGTACAGGCTTCCCTTACCGTAGAAAATCCGGAGCTATGGTGGCCGAACGGCTATGGTGCACAGGCACTGTATCAGGTAAAGGTAGAGCTCGTTGCAGACGATATCCTGGATACCTGGGAGAAGAAGATGGGTCTTCGCACCATCACCGTAAATACTGACGTGATGGAAGATGAAGTCTTTGATGAGCACATGACCGGCCAGTCACCGGATTACGATGACGGCGACAACATGATCATGACCAACGGTGAGAAAAAAATCATCATCACCGATAAACCTGCAAAGACCGTAAAGGGCCGTAACTTTGCGTATGAAATCAACGGACTGCAGATCTTCGCGATGGGCGCTGACTACATTCCGGAGGACAATATCTTAACCCGTCAGACGAGAGAGCGTACCGATCTGCTGCTGAAATCCGCACAGGAGGCAAACTTTAACTCCCTGCGTGTATGGGGAGGCGGATACTTCCTCGATGACTTTTTCTATGATGTCTGCGATGAGCGAGGACTCCTCATCTGGCATGACTTCATGTTTGCCTGCGCATCCTACGAGCTGACAGATGACTTCGAAGAGAATATCTCCGCGGAGATCCGTCAGAATATGCGCAGACTCCGTTCCCATGCAAGTATTGCTCTATGGTGCGGAAACAACGAGATGGAAACCCAGTACGAAACGCTGGCATGGCAGAAATCTAAGAAACAGACGTATGATTACATCCATCTGTATGAGTACATCATTCCGAAAATCGTCAAAGAAGAGGATCCGGAGAAATTCTACTGGCCGTCATCCCCGTCTTCAGGCGGAAATTACGAAAACAGCAATGCAGAGAACGTCGGCGATACCCATTACTGGGGTGTATGGCACGGAAGCGAGCCGTTCACCGCTTATCGTTCCCACCATTACCGTTTCCTGTCCGAGTTCGGATTCCAGTCCTTCCCGGCACTGCAGACTGTAAAACGGTTTACCGAAGACGGCGACCGCAACATCTTCTCCCGTGTCATGGAAATGCACCAGAGAAATACGGCTGCCAACGGAAAGATCCTGAACTACATTTCACAGACATACCTGTATCCGAAGAACTTCGACGAGCTTCTGTACTGCTCACAGCTTCTTCAGGCCGATGCGATCCGTTACGGCGTTGAGCATTTCCGTCGCTTCCGCGGTACCTGCATGGGTGCTGTTGTATGGCAGCTGAACGATATCTGGCCGGTAGCATCCTGGGCAAGCGTGGACTACTATGGAAACTGGAAAGCCCTGCAGTACGCAGAGAAGAAGATGTTTGCACCGGTCCTGCTTTCCTGCGAGGAGCACGGAGAGATCGATCAGAAACCGTTTGTCAACACACTGCCGCATCCAATTGATGTCAGTGCAGACCTTCATGTTGCCAATGAGACCGGTGAGCCGATCGTCGGAACCGTAAAATGGTCCCTGTGCCGTCCGGATTCTTCCGTAGTCAAAGAGGGAGCCTTCGAGGTGAATGCACCGGCTTACGGCGGACAGTGGATGCCGCATCTTGATTTCAACGATCAGGATCCGCTGGAAGTTCATCTGACCTATGAGCTGGTTGTTGATGGAAACGTAGTATCTTCCGGATCAACTCTGTTCTGCGCACCGAAGCATTACCATTTTGCAGATCCGAAGCTTTCTGTATCAGTAGACGGCGATACCGTAACCGTAACCGCAGAGAACTTTGCAAAATCTGTCAGCGTAGAGACTGAGAACGGTGTGCTTCGTCTGGACGATAACTTTGTGGATATGGAAGCCGGAACAAAGACCTTCCGCATTCTGCCGACCGCAGACTTACCGCAGAGGGAACCGGCGTATCGGGCGCATACCGCGTAAGAAGCGTTTATGAGACTGCAGAGAGATAAGGAAAAAGTTTAAAGAAATACATAAAAAAGAAAGAGCGTGCAGCAAATGCCTGTGCGTTCTTTCTCTGAAAAAATTCGAAAACAGATGATCGTTACCGTCCAAGCTGGAGTTTTCGTGCCTGCTTCGGCGTGATGCCTTTCAGTTTTTTGTAGCAGCGGATAAAGTAACTGCAGTCCGTATAACCGACCTCCCGCGCGATAAACGAGATGTCGTGGCTGGAAAACAAAAGCATATTTTCGGCTGCATTGATCCGGGTTGCTGTAATGTATTCCTTGCAGGTCATATTGTACCGGCGGTAGAAATTCATGGAAAAGGTGGAGTGCGACATATTGCACATCGCGGCCAGTTTTTCTACGGTCAGCTCCTCAAAGTAGTGGGAATCGATGTATTCGGAAATCAGGTCAAACCCGATTTCATAAGAAGGATGAACGCCAGGAGCCAGAAAGAAATCACCATTTTTCTGCCAGATCCGCGCAAACTTGGTGACGATTTTCCGAAGATCGGCAGTTAATACCATCGAATAACCGAATTCTTTACTCTGATATTCAGAAAGAATATCGGAAAAAAGCGGAAAAAGATTCATTTGGGCCGTCTGTTCCGGAGAAAAGATACAGGGACAGCGGTAGGCGTGAATCCCATGCAGCATGCGCGCAGATCGATTTCATCCGTTTTGCAGGACGGCAGAAGATTGGGATCGAATTTGATCACATCGTACTGAACCGGAGAAGAACCTCTCGCAAGAGCGATGGAGTGGACGCATTTGGGCGGAAAAAGAATGACAGCGCCCTTCGTGCAGGTGGATACGACATTGTCAAGGGAAACTTCGATTTCGCCTTTGCGGACGTAGAGAAGTTCTACATAATAATGCCAGTGCGCCGGAATCGGCAGGAGATCGCGGGTGCTGTCAAAAAGAAATGCCTCATAGGGAGAAGCAATTGGATCGATGTATTCGTATAAATTGTTCATGCCAGTGATGTAAAAACCTTTCGTCTAAGTTATGCTCTATTATAGCCGCATTTTGCGGTCTTGACAAGACGAGGGGGAATCAATAAAGAAACAGGAAATTCTAAAAGAGAAAGGACAGGATAGAAAAAATACCATGCAGAACACAACAAATGATATGACAAGAGGGAACAGCATGAAACTGATTTTTCAGTTTTTCCTGCCCATTCTGATCGGAAATCTGTTCCAGCAGCTTTACAGCTTCGTGGATTCCATGGTTGTCGGAAAAGGAATCGGAGATACGGCGCTTGCCGCAGTTGGAAATACAAGCTCCGTTCATTTTCTGATTATCGCTTTGCCGTCGGACTGACGGGTGGCCTTGCATCTGTATTTCGCATTCTTTTGGTGCAAACGATACAAAAAAGCTGCGGAAAGAGATTGCCATGTCGGTCTATATCTGCCTTGCCATCGGAATTGTGATCACAACGTTCAGCCTGCTTCTGATGCGGCGGCTGTTTATCTTTCTGCAGACGCCGGAGGATATGATGACGGATACTCTCGTGTATTTCGGAACAATCCTGGCCGGAAGCACCATCACGATTTTCAATAACTTTGTGATGACACTGCTCCGCTCGGTCGGAAACAGCAAGGTTCCGCTCGTCTCCATGGTGCTTTCTGCCATTGCCAATATTGTGCTGGATCTTCTCTTTGTGTTTCCGCTTCACATGGGTGTATTTGGAGCAGCACTTGCCACGGTTCTGGCGCAGGCGATTTCCGCGCTGTACTGCTTCAGGCACATCCTCCGTGCACCGGAATTGCTTCCACAGAAGGGGGACTGGAAAGCGGATGGAAAAATTCTTGCCGCGCTGACCGGAAAAGGTCTTCCGGTTGCAGTGATGAATTCTGTTACTGCCATCGGAGGAATGGTGCTTCAGGTCTTTGTCAACCAGATGGGAACCGCCTATGTGGCTGCGTATGCGGCATGCATGAAGGTCTGCGGTCTGTTTGAGCAGCCGGGTGTGACCGTCGGACTGGCGCTTCTGACCTTTACCGGACAGAACTATGGAGCAAAGAAGTATGACAGAATCAAGAGCGGGCGTATGGGCCGGTGTGATCCTGCTTCGATTCTGGGTCAATCTGTCGTTTGCGGCGCTGGAAATTTTCGCGCCGAAATTCCTGGCATCTCTGATGCTGAACGATCCGACCGTCATTTCCTACACCTGTATCTTTCTTCCGCTCACCGGAATCGCATTGTTTCCGCTTGGATGGCTTTTCGTATTCCGAAACGCCTGCCAGGGCATGGGAAAAACGGTACTGCCGATGATTTCCGGTGTTGTTGAAGTTGTGATGCGTGTCGGCATCGTTCAGATTGCGGTTCCGCACTTTGCGTTCCGCGGTGTCGCATTCGCTGAGATTTCCGCATGGATTGGCGCGGGAGCGATGCTGATGGTTACGTATCTGGTGTATCAGGTGCGGCTGTCAAAAGGTGTTTCGAAGTAAAAATAAAAATTCCGGATTCTGGATACCTGCCGTAAAAGCAGGAACCGAAAATCCGGGATTTTTGTTTTTGAAAGATTTAGTTGTTTTCTACCGGTGTTCCCATGTAATAGAAACCGCGGCACTCATCCAGATATACATTCTGCAGCGTGCCAATCAGGGAAGCATCACCTTTGAAATGAACGAGCGTATTGTTACTCATACGGCCGGTCACAAGGGACGGATCCTGTTCATTGATGCTCTCGACGAGAACTTCCTGAACTGTGTGGGTATGTCTTGCCGTTACCTCACGGGAGATTTCCTGTACTTCAGCAAGAAGACGGTCGAAACGGTCCTTCACAACATCGACCGGAATCTGATCCTCCATAGCGGCAGCCGGTGTTCCTGTTCTTCTGGAATACTGGAAGGTAAAGGCGCTGTCGTAGCGGACCTTACGTACCACATCCATCGTTTCGAGGAAATCTTCCTCTGTCTCGCCAGGGAAACCGACGATGATATCGGTTGTCAGGGAGACATCCGGTACTTTCGCGCGGATGCGGTCAACAAGGTCAAGATACTGCTCTTTCGTGTAGCGGCGGTTCATCAGCTTTAAGATGCGGCTGCTTCCGGACTGGAGCGGGAGATGAAGATGGAGGCAGACCTTTTCGCAGTCGCGCATCGCATCGATCAGCTCCTCAGAGAGATCCTTCGGGTGGGAGGTCATGAAACGGATGCGTTTCAGCCCTTCGATTTTATTAACCTCGCGCAGAAGCTGGGCAAACGTCATCGGCTCCTCGAGATTCTTTCCGTAAGAGTTGACGTTCTGACCGAGCAGCATGATCTCCACAACGCCGTCTGCAACGAGGCGTTTGATCTCTGCAACGATTTCCTCCGGCTTCCGGCTGCGCTCGCGGCCGCGCACATACGGTACGATACAGTAGCTGCAGAAGTTGTTGCAACCGAACATGATATTGACGCCGGATTTAAACGGATATTTCCGGTCAACCGGAAGATTTTCCACGATCTTGTCGGTATCTTTCCAGATATCGATCACCATGCGGTCCTCGGTCATACAGCGGACAAGGTATTCAGCGAAGCGGTAGATATTGTGGGTTCCGAAAATCAGGTTGACGAATGATAGCTTTTTTGAGCTTTTCGACAACGAGCGGCTCCTGCATCATGCATCCGCAGAGGGAGATGATCATGCCCGGATTTTTCTTTTTGTATTTGCCAAGCTGTCCGAGACGGCCGTAGACGCGAAGATTGGCGTTTTCACGGACGGTACAGGTATTGTAAACGACAAAGTCAGCATCCTCGGTCTCCACAATGTGGTAGCCGACGGTTTCCAGGATTCCCTCGAGCTTTTCAGAATCGCGGGCATTCATCTGACATCCGAATGTTGTGATACAGGCAGTCAGGAATTCTTTGCCGTTTTTTTTCGCGCGTTCCGGGACGAGCTGCTGTTTTAAGAGCGCCATAAAGTAATACTGGCGCTGCGGTTCTGCTTCCGGAGCCGGGAGTGTGATATCAACGTCCATCAGGTCGATGCCGGAAACCTCTGCATCCGGAATCGTTCTAAGATCTATTTTCATAGTTGCTGTTCCTCTTTTCTGGGTAGTAAAAATCGTGCAGAATGCCGAGAAAAAAGACCCGTCGCATCGGATCTTATCTGTCTGTTATTTTATCGTATCTGTGGGAAAATAGCAAGGAAAAAAGGTGCTGCAATCGAAACAGAACAGCAAACCGAAAATTTTACGGTTTTTCAAAATTATAACAAAATTTCAGAACCAATTCTTGACAAATGACAAAAATCGCGCTAAAATTACAGCCGTCGTGTAAGATAAATTCTGGGAAGAGAAAAAGTAAATGCGGAAAAAGCGTTTGCAGAGAGCTGTCGGAGAAGGTGCGAGACAGCAGCGTGTCCGGATTGAACATCATCTCGGAGAAGGGAAACCCAAAGAACTGTTTTTATTGTTTCATTAAGATAAAGACAGGATTCCAGTAGGTTTTCACGGGAGTTTCCCGTTACAGAAACCGCGTATGCTTGTGCGTGTATTCGTACTTGTTTCAAAGGAGAGACAAGGGTGGTTTGCGGAAAAAATATGGTCCGTCCCTGGTTATCGTGGGGCGGCTTTTTTTATGCAGAAACACCGGTAATACAGCCTGGCAAGAAACAAATCCTGCTGCAAAACACGCGCAGACAGGAAAAGGGAGGAAACATATGAAAGTGTACAAAAAAATCATGAACGGCGTGGCATTTGTCGAGAAATTGATTCTTGTGCTGTCCACGATCCTGATTGTTGTGCTTACGGTCGGAAATGTCCTGTCCCGTAAGATTCTGCATCAATCCTGGTCATTTACCGAGGAACTCGTTGTTGCGGTATTTGTCCTGATTACACTTCTCGCTGCAGCGCTCGCTGCCCGTGACGGAGAGCTGGTCAATCTTTCTTTACTGCCGGACCGTCTTTCTGCGAAGGCGAGAAGAATCCTGCTGGTTGTCAACACAGTATTTAGTGTTGCCTTTACCGTAGTTCTGTTTAAATACGGCATGGACAAGGTACTGACCAGCTTGCCAACGGAAAGAGAACGTTCGTTTTAAACTGGCCGGAATGGATTTTCTGGTCTTTCGTACCGATCGGCGCAGCCTGCATGACGCTGCACATGATCGAATATTTGATTGATACATTCGTAAAAGCAAAAGAGGAGGGACAGAAAAAATGATCAGTGCAATTCTTTTTCTTTCATTCTTTGTTTTTCTGATCCTTGGTATCCCGATTGGCATCTGCCTTGGTCTGTCTTCGATCTGCGCGATCCTGTACTCCGGTACATCCCTGACCATCGTAGCAACCAATATGTATTCCGGTATCAGTAAATTTTTGCTCCTTGCCATTCCGTTCTTTGTACTGTCCGGAAACATTATGGCAAAAGCGGGCATTTCCAAACGACTGATTCGTTTCGTCGACACCTGCGTCGGCCATAAAAAGGGCGGTATCGCGATCGTATGCGTTATCGTAGCCTGCTTCTTTGGCGCGATTTCCGGTTCCGGTCCGGCAACCGTAGCAGCACTTGGCATGGTTCTGATCCCTGCCATGATTGAGCGCGGCGGATTTTCTGCTCCGTTTTCCACGGCCCTGATGCGACGTCGAGTTCGATTGCGATCGTCATACCGCCGAGTATTGCATTCGTTGTTTATGCATCCATCACAGGCGTATCCATTGCCGATATGTTCACAGCAGGTATCGTTCCTGGTATTCTGATGGGTGTGGCCCTTGTCATCGTTGTTCTTCTGGAGGCAAAGAAACACAACATTCAGCCGACCCAGAAAAAAGCAACAGCCAAAGAAAGATGGGATGCTTTTAAAGATGCTTTCTGGGGATTCTTAATGCCGGTCATCATCCTTGGCGGTATCTATGGAAGTGTTTTCACCCCGACCGAGGCAGCTGCCGTTTCCGTTGTATACGGTCTGTTTGTCGGAATCTTTATTTATAAAGAGATCAAACTGAAAGACCTGTGGGATCTGATGGTAGATTCTGCCAAAACAACCGGTGGAATTATGCTGATCGTCGCAAGTGCTTCTCTGTTCTCCTTTGTCTGCACAAAGTTTGGTATTGCGCAGGCAGCATCGGATCTTCTTGGAGCGTTGCTCATAACCAGTTTGTATTCCTTCTGATTGTCAATATCATTTTCCTGATTGCAGGATGCTTTATCGATGCAAACTCTGCCATGTATATTTTTATCCCGATTATGCTTCCGGTCTGCAAAGCCCTTGGCTATGACCTGGTAGCATTCGGTATCGTGGCAACCGTCAACCTGGCCATCGGACAGGTAACTCCACCGGTTGGTGTCAACCTGTTTGTTGCCATTTCCGTAAAACTGAAAAAGGAATGGAAGTTACCATTCAGCAGATTTCCAAAGCCGTTATGCCAATGATCGCAGCATCGGTAGCAGTTCTGCTTCTGATTACGTATGTTCCGCAGATTTCCACGTTCCTTCCAAAAGCACTGGCAAAAGTCGGAGCTTATACCGGAGCGGTAGCTGCAGCAACGAATTCCGATACTTCCAGTGGCGATGGTGCGGATGGCAGCACAGCAGGAAATTCCTCCGGCAATGAGGATTACAATGATATCGCTGATTACAGTGACCTTGGATGGGAAGAGCAGACCTGGAACTTTACCTGCTCCACCACTGAGACCAGTACCTGGCAGAAGGCGGACGTAAGTTCGGCGAGCTCATGGAAAAAGCAACCGGCGGCAAAATTAAAGTCAACGTATATGCCGCAGACCAGCTGACCAACGGAAACCAGTCCGAAGGTATCCAGGCGTTGATGAACGGAGACCCGGTACAGATTTCGATGCACAGCAACCTGATTTACTCTGCGTTTGACCCAAGATTTAACGTCGTATCTCTTCCGTTTCTGTTTGATTCCGTAGAAGATGCGGATGCAAAACTGGACGGCGAGGCAGGCGAAAAATTAAAAGAGATCCTCGATGAGTACGGCCTGCACTGCATGGGAATCGCCGAGAACGGTTTCCGTCAGCTGACCAACAGCAAGCAGGAAGTAAAAACCGTCGATGATATGAAGAACCTGAAAATCCGTGTCGCAGGAAGCAACCTGCTGATGGAGTGCTACAAACGCTGGGGCGCCGATGCCACCAACATGAACTGGTCCGAGACCTACACGGCCCTGCAGCAGAAAACCGTAGAAGGCCAGGAAAATCCGCTCCCGGCTATCGATGCAGCCAGCGTACAGGAAGTACAGCCGTACTGCTCGATGTGGAATGCAATTTATGATTGTCTGTTCTTCTGTATTAACGGAGACATTTATGACAGTATGACACCGGAGCAGCAGGAAGTAATCGATGAGTGCGGACGTCTTGCAACACAGTACGAGCGTGAAATCAACCGCGCCTGTGATGATGAAATCATGAACCGCTGGCAGAATGAAAATGGTGTTACCATTACCAATTATGAGGATATGGACATTGATTCCTTCAAACAGGCGGTAGACGGCGTGGACGAGTGGTATCAGAAAGAACTGGAAGGACAGGGATATGATGATGCCAAAGAGTTGATTGAGACGTTTACAAAATAGGCAGGTTCGCAGATGTTTCTACAGGCTTTGCCGGGTCTGACGGGAAAATAATGCAGCCAGATACATATGGTAGAAAATAAAAATCCATCCATAACTGGGAGGCCTTTGATGAGACTGCTCTTGGGTATGGATGGATTTTTTATTTGAGTTTTCCAGGAAAACAGGTATACTGGATGGTAGCAGAAAACGGGAGATTTGAATCAATGAAACAGAAAAAAGAACGGGAAAAAGAAATCAGTCAATGGCCATGGATTTCCATGCTGCCGTTCGGAATCCTGGCGGGATACTGGGGAGATAAGGAAGTGCGGATTACGGCAATTTCGGAATATGGCTTTCAGACCCGCCTCGCGGCACCGGCCACAGCGGAGCAGAAAAACGCACCGTGGGAACTGGCATTTTACGATCAGAAAACGGCATCCTACCAGCGGATTCTTCTTCGTGATGCGACTTTTCTGCAGGAAAAGAGGAAGATTTTGATGTTGTTTATACCTTCGCCACGGAACAAGAAGATTATCGAAATGCGGTACAGCACCTTGCCCTGCAATACAGCCAGTATATTCGCTGGAAAATGGAGGACGATGATGCCGCTCTTGCAGAACAGATGACAGGATATCCTGCGGAGCAGGACGCGTTTCATCTGGAAAGTCTGGAAGAGCAGAAAAAAGTATGGTTTTCCGGAATTACGAAGGAAACCTTTGTGGCATTGCAAAATAGTGCTGCCGGATCCGGGCAGCCGATTGAGCTGGCGCTCGAACTGGACCGGCCGGAATGGTATAAGGCGTATCTTTCGATGGAAAGTGGGGTGTTTTTTGATGCTTATTTTCGGAAAAACCAGATTCCAGATCCGCCGCTTTTTCACCCGGACCGGCTCTATATAGGAAATGCTTTTTGCCCGCATCTGGCGCCAACGGAAGAGGAACTGTTTGCACTGATGGACAAAGCCTGTCGGGAGTCATTTTCAATTACGCTTACGTTTCCATTTTTGCTGGAAGAAAATCTGTCGGAAACACAGCAGCGGCTGCAGCGCCTCGCTGAATGGTGCGAACGAAAGAATAAAACCGTTGAGCTTGTTGTAAATGACTGGGGAACCGCTCATCTGGCCGCTCATTTTCCTGTGTTTTCCATCTGTCTAGGCATTCTGCTTAATAAGCGAAAAAAAGATCCCAGGATGGCCTACAAGCTGGGAGACCGCACACTATTTGAGAAAAACAGCGTCCACGCGGCATTTTACCGTAAATATTTGAAAGCAGAATTCCAGATCGAGCGGTATGAATGGGAGAGCTGCGGCAATACCGGTACCGGGAAGTTCCCGGAAGGAAAAAACAGTATGCATCTTCCCTTTTATCAGACCAATACCTCGCAGTACTGTCCACTGTACGTAGCGTGCACCAAAGGAAGCCGCAGCGCGCAGATGCCGGTGCGGGAATGCCCGAGGTTTTGCGAAAAACAGGCGTTTTTATATCCGGAGCATCTGCGGATGATGGGGAGATATAATTTGTTGTTTGGGGTGGATTTGGATGTTTGGAAGAGAATGAGAGAGATGTTGAAGCTGTGTGGAGTGGATCGGGTGGTAGTGAATTTGCTATAGTTGATTGGGCTTTTTGAATAAAAAACTTGATTTTGAGAAAAGAACAATACAATTATGATTAGCGCCTATTAGGAAAACACACTGTCAAAGGGGTTTGTAGCGGGGGTTAGCCCGCTACTGCGGTATCTTCCGTAGTGTTGATTTCAATGTACTCGGCAATCTTGCAGAGTTCGTCAGCAAATTTGAATTTCACGCTGATATTGC
>ENA-OQDD01000819-OQDD01000819.1-human-gut-metagenome-genome-assembly--contig:-NODE-819-length-11509-cov-5.228782_pt1 | contig 11509 bp, 12 predicted proteins | sample MGYA00242507_ERZ504598 | MGnify/ENA primary metagenome ERZ504598 (study PRJEB26092, sample SAMD00036318) | human gut metagenome | host: Homo sapiens | study: EMG produced TPA metagenomics assembly of... | reverse complement strand
CCAGCATATCGGCGATGGAACGTGGACGCGGCTCCGGATCGGCCGCGCCCATCAGATCATCGGCCAACGATCCTTGAGCGGACTTGCCTTGCCCGCGCCCCATATGGTATTCGTCCGTAGTGATTTTGCCGTCAAGCAGCATTTGGGCATCATCGGGAACATCGGTACCTTGCGAATATTCGGAAGCCAGCAGCGACTGCCAACCTCCAAAGGAAGATATCCTTCACGGATCTTCGAACGGCAATCGCCCGCATAGGTGCGCGCCAGCTCGTCCACCTTCTCATTGCCGGCATTGCCGGCATGACCCTTGACCCATACGAATTTCACCGGTCCGGGGCGCTTGGAGATTTCGGCATCGATCGCGCGAATCAGATCCGCGTTCTTTACCGGCTTCTTCTGCGAGTTCTTCCAGCCGTTCTTCTTCCAGCCGTGAACCCACGTGGTGGAACAGTTGATCGCATACTGCGAATCGGTTTCGATCACCAACGGTTCGGAGCCGGGGTGCGCGCGCAACGCCTCCAGCACTGCGCACAGCTCGCCAATCTGATTGGTGCCGTTCGTAGCTCCGCCGGCATCGCAGTCGCTGTCATGGTGATGCCCCGGCTTGCCGCCTGTGGCAAGCTCATGATCGGCCCAACCCCAACCCATCGGACCATTCGGATTGCCTAAAGCGGAACCGTCTGTAGAAACCGTAATCGTCATATCTCTACCCTACGAAAGCCGTGAGACGCTGCCATACGTGGTGAACTGCGAACTGTGATCGGGCGACGTCGAACGGGAATCTCAATCATCCAAACACAGCATGACGGAAGCGCGGAACAGCGTGCCGTCATAATCGAACGAGGTTGCGCCATGATGCCGTTCCGCGGTTTCGCGCACGGTGGCGGTGCCCAAACCTTCACCCCCATGCTTGGTTGAGGCGAAAGCGTCGCCAACCTGCATAATGGAGGAATCGTGCGTGTTGTCGACCACAATGAACAGTGATGCGGGCGGCCCAGTGCGATATTTGATGCGCACCCTGAGTTTTTTCTCCCCATCCTGTTGTTTCATAATGGCCTCAGACGCATTTTCCAGTAGATTGCCGACCATGGAACATAATTCGGCATTATTGATGTTGAGATATTGCGGCACTGACGCTTTGACGTCGACTTCAGCCCCTATATGGCGGATCCAGTCACAGTAGTAGACCAGCACCGCGTTCAACGAAGCATGTTCGCAATACTGCATGGGGATGGGCTGCAACAGCCTATGATTGGCCATCTCCTCCAAATACGAGGTGATGCCGGGCATATCGTCGGCCGCGGCGAGAGCCTGCAACGTCTGAATATGATGCCGGATATTGTGCTTGATCTGCCTCGCTTCGTTGATGCGTTCGTTCATATGCTGCAGCTGCAAGGTCTGCATGGCTTCGTAATGTTCGCGTTTGCTGGCTTCGCGCAGTCGGTCCGCCTGCTGGACCATATACCAGATGAGGAAGTAGGCCATGGTCATGAAACCGGAATATGCGATGGATACGGTGAAGGCGATGCTAAGCACGCGGGTGTCGAGCAGCGATGCGTTGTCGGCGGGCATGCACCACACCACAATTGCTGTGGAAATGAACGGGAAAAGCCAGATGACCCTCCAAAAATTCCTGCTGATGGAAGGTGAATCGAATGTTGCGGAAAATGAATGATGGAACGGATGGAAAAGTGTAGTCGCCGCAATCAAATCAAAAATCAGCAGACTGATCATTCCCGGCCATCCGACACGTAAATTCATGGACTGCTCATTCAGAACAGCTAAATCCACGGCCAAAGACAGGTAATAAATGATCGCGACGATATATGCGGCTGTTGAAACGACGAAAAGAAGCTGCCCCCAAGGAAGATTCGTCATCTTACGTAAAGCCAATACCACAACCGGAGCCGAAGGAATCACGGACCAGAGCGAGGGGACGTGGGCGAGGCAACATGCGATGCCGCACAGGAAGAAGACAATCACGCCGGAAATCATGAGAATAAGGCCGTTGCGCTTGGGATTCTCCATATGATGCCAGGTCATGTACAGGCAGAGAAGCAGGCCCGTTAGCGCGTTTAGCTGCTCGCCGATGGCGAAGAACATGCATGATGGCGCGATCGATGCGAGTGCGTCAAGCATGGCTAGTCCTCCATTCTCATGCGGGTGAACGTGTATTCCGCGTATTTTCTGCAGGTGGTGGTCACCGCGGTTTTCGTGATGGGAATGTGCTTGCCGCCTTTCATCACGAATTCATTGTTGCTGATGCCTGACACGTAGTCGAAGTTGACGAGCACTCCTCGCGCGGTGCGGTAGAAGTTGCTGAATACGGTGAGACGATGTTCCACATCGGAGAAGTTGGTGCGGATTTTCGCGCAGGTGCCGTCGGCGAAGGTGAATTCCACATAATGCGCGCTGGAAAGCGCGTAGGCGATAAGGCGACGGTCCATGGTGATGGCGGGATTGCCGAACGCCACCTGCCATGCGGCGTCCGTGCTGCTTTGTGCATTGCCCGTCGATTGATGTTTTTTCAGATGAGTGACCGGTGTTTTCGTGTCGAGCTGCGCTGCGACGCGGTCCATGGTCGCATGGAACGCGTCGTGATTCAGGGGCTTCAACAGATATCCGCTTGCCTGCACCTCGTAGCCGAGCACGGCGAAATCAGTGCTTGACGTGATGAACACGATCGGGCAATCGTCGTTTTGTCTGCGCAGCGTCCGTGCGATATCAAGTCCGGTCGCCGCATGCGTGGCGGTTTCGTCGTCCGACAGATAGCAGTCGAGCAGCAGCAGGTCGTATCGGGCGTCTTTCCAGCTTTCGATGAAGGATTCCGCATCGGCGAAGGTCACGCATTCCACGCCGATATCGCGGGTGCGTTTGAAATATTCCGCGCACATGACGGCCATCAGTTGGCGTTCGGCGGCGTGGTCTTCGACGATGGCGATGCGCATCGTTCACCTCCCATGAAGATTGGCGGGGACCGCTGGACTGAGTGTTGTGTCGCTATCATTCAAGCGTAATGCGAAGCGGGGCCGGCAGGGGGTGATAGCGTGCGTGTCATGCCAGAATTCGGCGTTTCGTGCCATATCGCACGATTCGTGTTCGTTGCGATTCGTATTCGGGCGGATATGCGAGAAGCCCGCCTTTTTCAGGAAAGCGGGCTTCTCAGTGAGTTTGCGAATGATTGGCGAATGGCTGGATTACGCCGATTCGTCAATGATCACTCGGCCAAGGCCTTGTCCACACTCGGTGGCTTCGGCGAGCACCTTGTCGAGGGCTTCGGGGGATTCGAAGGACTCGGCGTACACCTTGTAGATGTTCTCGGTGCCGGAAGGACGGGCCGCGAACCAGTTGTTCTCGGTGGTGACCTTCAGGCCGCCGATCTTGGCGTGGTTGCCCGGGGCTTCGGTGAGCTTGGCGGTGATGTCCTCGCCGGCCAGCTGGGTGGCCGCGACGTCGTCGCCGGAAAGCTTGGCGAACTTCTGCTTCTGCTCCAAGGTGGTCGGCGTGTCGACTCGCTTGTACCAGCTTTCGCCAAAGCGATCGACCTGCTCCTGATGCAGCTGGGCCGGTTCTTGCCGGTCTTGGCGGTGATTTCCGCAGCCAGCAGGTCAGGGATCAGACCATCCTTATCGGTGGTCCACACACGGCCGTCCTTGCGCAGGAAGCTCATGCCGGAGCTCTCTTCGCCGCCGAAGGCGACTTCGCCCTTGAACAGCGGGTCAACGAACCACTTGAAGCCGACCGGAACCTCAACGAGCTTGGCGTCGATGGAAGCGGCCACGCGGTCGATCAGGGAGGAGGACACCAGCGTCTTGCCGATGCCGGCGCCTTCCGGCCAGCCCGGGCGGTTGCCGCCGAACAGGTACTCTACGCACACGGCGATGTAGTGGTTCGGGTTCATCACGCCCCAGTTCGGGCATACGATGCCGTGACGGTCGGCGTCCGGATCGGTGCCGCCGACCAGGTCGTACTTGTCCCAAGCGCCGTTGTTGAGGGAGTCCACAAGACCCTTCATGGCGTACGGGGAGCTCGGATCCATGCGGATCTTGCCATCATGGTCGATGGTCATGAAGCTCCAGGTCGGATCGACCTGCGGGCGCACCACGTCGATGGTCAGGTTGAACTTCTCGTTCATCAGCGGCCAGTAGTTGACGGAAGCGCCGCCGAGCGGGTCGATGCCCAGGCGCACGCCGGAGGAACGGATCACATCGAAGTCGATGACGTTCTCCAGATCGGCGACATAGTGCTCGCGGAAGTCGAAGCGCTCGACCAGGTCGGACTTGACGGCCTGCTCGAACGGAACGCGCTTGATGTTCTTGAAATCGCCGAGCAGCTCGTTGGCACGATCCGCGATGGCGTTGGTGACGTCGGACGGAGCCGGGCCGCCGGTGACCGGGTCATACTTGAAGCCGCCATCGGTCGGCGGGTTGTGCGACGGGGTCACCACGATGCCGTCGGCCAGGCCTTCGCCGGTGAAGCGCTGGGTGCCATCCGCTGCGCGGTTGTGGGTCAGGATGGCCTGGGACACAACCGGGGTCGGGGTGAAGTCGTCGCGGGAATCGATGCGCACGGTCACGCCGTTGGCGACGAGCACTTCGATGGCGGTCTTCCAAGCCGGCTCGGACAGAGCATGAGTGTCGCGGCCGATGTACAGCGGGCCGGTCACGCCGGCCTTCTTGCGGTATTCGGCGATGGCTGGGTGATGGCGACGATATGGGCCTCGTTGAACGAGGTCTTCAGAGACGATCCGCGGTGGCCGGAGGTGCCGAAGGAGACACGCTGTTCCGGAACGTTGGGGTCGGGGACGACGTCATAGTACTTGCCGATGACCTCGTCGACATTGATCAGATCTGCTGGGGTAGCGGGCATTCCCGCATTGTTTGCAACCATAGTCACTATTCTGCCACGCTTTTGCGTCAGATGTGCGTAATTGTCCCAATTATGCGCGATGAATACGTTGTCTGTTTAGTGCATGTTCGGATGTGTGTACATGAATTTTCGAAAATGGCGGATTCTGCGCTTAGCCGAGTTGCGCAATGTCAAACGATGGTGTATAGTTCTATGCTATTCGACTGATGCAGGGTTGCTAGTCAACATAAAGACGCAAGACCTGAGATGTGGCTGAACTATAGCCATATCTCAGGTCTTTTTTTGTTGCCCGAAGCGGTGTTGCTCGGATCGAATCGGTTGTAAGGGAAAGAAGGAAATCAGGATGGCTGACTCACTCGCATCGCAGATCATCACTGCAATCGGTGGTCCTGAAAACGTTCGCAGTCTGACGCATTGCGCCACTCGACTGCGCTTTGAACTGGTTGACGCATCCAAGGTCGATCAGAATAGTCTCGAGCACATGCAGGGCGTGCTCGGCGCGGTGCCGCAGAGCGGCGACCGCTTCCAGGTGGTCATCGGCGGTGGCGTTGCCACCGTGTACGAAAACATCATGCATCTGCCCGAAATGGCCGGTGTCGGCGGTGCCTCCGCATCCGACGATGGTCAGAAGAGCAATGCCGACGTCAAGGCCGAAGCCCGTTCCAAGGCCCGCGGCAAGGTGGCTTGGCTGGACTCCTTCTTCGAGTATCTCTCCGATTCCTTCCGCCCGATTCTGGGCGTGCTGCTCGGCGCTTCCATCATCATCGCGCTGGTCAACCTGCTTATTTCGCTGAACGTCATTCCGAATGACGAGGTTTCCGCAGGCTGGGTATTCGTGAAAGCCATCTGGAAGGGCGTATTCTACTTCCTGCCGATCATGGTCGCCTACAACGCGTCCAAGAAGCTCAAAGTCGACCCATGGCTGGGTGGTGCCATCATGCCATGCTCATGACCCCGCAGTTCACCGGCTTGATGGACGCCAAGACCACCACGTGCGTGGAGAACGCCGCTCTGGGCACCAAGTCTTGCATGGCCAACATATTCGGTCTGCCGATGGCATTGAGCGACTATTCCGGCAACGTGTTCGTGCCGCTGCTCATGGCCGCCGTGCTTGCTCTCGTCTACCACGGATTGAAGAGGATCATCCCGGAAAGCGTCCAGCTGGTCTTCGTGCCGTTCTTCTGCATGATCATCGTTGGCGCGCTGACCGCCTTCATCATCGGCCCGATCGGCGTGTGGGTCGGCAACGGCCTCGGCGTCGGCTTGGCCTGGATGAACACCCATGCCCCGTTCATCTTCGCCATCATCATTCCGATGCTGTACCGTTCCTCGTGCGCTCGGTTTGCACTGGCCGCTCAACGCCCTGATGCTCATGAACATCCAGACTCTCGCTACGACTTCATCCAAGGCCCGATGGGCGTGTGGAACTTCGCCTGCTTCGGCGCTACCGCTGGCGTGCTCTTCCTGCTGTGCGTGACAAGGATAAGGACATGCGCCAGACCGCTTTGGGCGCACTTGCGGCCGGCCTGCTCGGTGGCGTTTCCGAACCGTCTCTGTACGGCATTCACCTGCGTTACAAGCTCATCTACAAGCGCATGCTGGTGGCTGCGGTCTCGGTGGCGTCGTCATCGCCATCCTCGGTTGGCTCTTCCCGTCCGTCACCGCCGCCGGCCAGACCGTGCATGGCGTGACCACCACCGCTTTCGCATTCACCTCGTTGCTGACCATTCCGGTCTTCAATCAGATGTGGGTGTATGCAGTGTCCATCGCCGTGTCCTTCCTCACCTCCTTCCTTCTGATCATCACCTTCGACTACCGCACTCCGGAACAGAAGGCCGAAGTGCTGGCCCGTGCGGCTGCCAATCAGAAGACCGCTGTCTCGTCGGTCGAAGCCAAGGGAGTCGCTCCGGCTGCTGCCACCGCGACTGCCACTGTTGCCGCCACCAAGACTGAAGCCCCGGCTGCTGCTGCCACCACCACCGTGGTGAACGCTCCAGTCGCAGGCCATGTGATTTCCCTGGATGAAACCGGCGATCCGGTGTTCGCATCCCGCGCACTAGGCGAAGGCGTCGGCATCCAGCCGGCAGACAGCACCGTCGTCGCGCCGGTATCCGGCGTGCTGCAGACCGTCGCCGAAACCGGTCACGCATTCGGCATCAAAACCGATGATGGCGTGGAAGTGCTCGTGCACGTCGGCATCGACACGGTGAAGATGAACGGCGAAGGCTTCGATGTGAAGGTCAAGGCCAACGAACACGTGAACGCGGGGGACAACCTCGTTGTCGTCGACTTTGATAAGGTTAAGGAAGCTGGATACAGCACCACCACATTGATGACGGTGCTGAACACAGTGGCCTTCGCGTCCGTCACGCCAAAGACCGGCGTCGACGTCAAGGCCGGTGAGTCGGTGATCGACATTCAGCGCTGACCAATCGCATAGTCGGAAGGGGCCGACGTGGACGTTCTTCGCGTATTCAACAATAATGTCGTACTGGCAAAAGACGGCAACAGTGAGGTGATTCTCACCGGTCGAGGTATAGGTTTCCAAGCCAAGCCCGGCCAGCATGTTGACGACGCGAAGATCGTCCGTCGGTTCGTTCCCGCAGATGGCAAGGATCCCGACCATATGGCCCAACAGGTGGCCGGGATTCCGCCCGAAATCATTCGTCTCGTTACGGACGCCATGAACCGCACCGGTCTGAAGGAACAGGCCGACAGACAGCCTGCATTGGTGCTGGCATTATCCGACCATATTTGCGGTGCGATCCGCCGATCGCAAAACAAGCAGACCATCGAATATCCGCTGGAAGCCGAAGTGCGTTCGCTCTACGCGAGCGAATATGCCAAAGGCAAAGCTCTGGTCGATGCCATGAACACGTATCTGGGCGGTGCGCTGCCGGATTGCGAAGCCGTGGCTTTGGCCCTGCACTTGGTCAATGCGGGCTTCTCTACCGGCGATCTTTCCGCCACATACACCATGACCGGCGTCATCCAGCAAATGCTGACGGTCATCGAAGGCTATTACGGCATCACTCTCGACCAGAACAGCGTCAATGTGGCGCGTTTCATCACGCATCTGCGCTATCTTTTCGTGCGCATCCACCAACATGAACAGCTTGATGACGAGCCTGAACCAATCGTGGAATCCATCAAAACCTCATATCCGAAAGCATCGGATTGTGCGAACAAACTTGCGATCATCGTCAAAATGCGATTGAACGTGAGTCTTTCGGAAGCGGAAATCGCCTATCTCACCTTGCATGTCGCACGAGTGACTTCTCATGCGACGGAATCGCATGAGAATGACGATACCAATGCATAATTTGCATAAAATACATAATCATCGTAATAAATAATTTAATAATTACGATAATAGTTACTGATTTACATTGGAAGTATTGGCTTCGGGCGCTTCCGGCACGCGCACGCACAACGACTTACGCTCCACACTGAAACGAATGTGCTGCGTTTCGGGAAGCATGTCGCCATCCACCTGAGCCAACACGGGCTTCTCCAACTTGATTTCCGCGCTGACGCCCTGAATCTGGTCAACCGTGGAATTCGTGGACAGCGGACTCTGCTGGGCCTTGCCGGTGATCGTCTGATGCAGCACATCGCCGAACAGATTCGCCCAACCGATCAAACCGCCGGATGTGTCAATGATCTCGTAATCGAGAATGCCGTCATCGTACACGGCGTCGGGCATGAGCGAAAATACCGGAATCTGGCCGCAATTGCCGGCCATGAACGTGCGGAAGGTCAATCCGTGCGTGGTGTGCGTGCTGCCGTCGGCGCTGGTAATGGTCACATCACCCTTGTACTTCGGGGCGAACAGGTTCTTCACGCCCGACACGAAATAGGCGAGCCAGCTGATGTTCTTCTTCAACTCAGGATCGGTGTCGTCGATCATCACCGCATCAAAGCCGATGCCCGCGATAATAAGGAACGCATGGCCGTGATCGGCGGCTTCATCATCGAGCAGCGTCAGTCGGCCGACATCCACCAAACGCGAACCATGAGATGTGGCGACGGTCAGCGCCGCATCGATATCATCCACAGGAATGCCCATATTGCGGGCAAACAGATTGCCGGTGCCAATAGATGATGCCCAGCGCGTGGCCGGTTCCCGAAAGTGCGCTCGCCACCGTGCGCACCGTGCCGTCGCCGCCGACCGCGACCACCACGTCGGCGCCATGCTCCAAGGCTTCCAGCGCGCAGGCGCGACCATCCTTATCAAGCTGCGTTCCGATATATTCAACCTGCGTGAGATGCTTCGCCTCGCAGAACTCCTGAATATGCTGCTTGCGTTGTTCCGCCTGCGGTTTCGAAGGATTGATCACAAACGCGTAATGCACCTGATCATCGTCGCGCTTGTCGAGCTGTTCCGCAAGTTTGCGATGCTTATACGCGCGTACTGCGAAAAAGACGGCCGCGCACACCGCTGCGACCGCAAGAACGACAATCAGAATGATAACAGGCATAGGCATGTCATCTATTGTTCACGGAAGATGCGAAAAAAGCGAATCAAGACTGATTTATTCGACGATTCCTGCACGTTGTATACAAAAATGAGAGGACTGCGGCGGGTGTCGGCTTTCAGCACTAGGCTAGGAGGCATGCTTGATATCCAATTCATTCGTGAACATGCTGACGTTGTTAAGGAATCCCAGCGCAAGCGTGGCGAATCGGTCGAACTGGTCGACGAGGTGCTGCGCTCCGACGAGGTTCGTCGTTCCTCTCTGAAGGAATTCGAGGCTGCCCGTGCGCAGCAGAAGGAAATCGGCAAGAAGGTCGCCGCGGCTCCGGCCGACGAAAAGGCCAAGCTGATTGCCGAAACCAAGGAACTCTCCCAGAAGGTTTCCGAATACAAGGCCGCAGCGGACGCCGCAGCCGAAGAATACACCACCGCCATGTGGAAGCTCTCCAACGTGGTTGAGCCGGAAGCTCCGGAAGGTGGCGAAGACGATTACGTGGTGGTCAAGAAGGTTGGACAGATCCGCGATTTCGCAGCCGAAGGTTTCGAGCCGAAGGATCACCTGACCCTCGGTCGTGGCGTTGCCGGCATCGATATGGAACGTGGCGTGAAGGTCGGCGGTTCCCGCTTCTACTTCCTGCGCGGCCAGGTGGCACGTATGCAGATCGCCATGCTCACCATGGCTGTGGACCAGGCCGAAGAGCACGGCTTCACGCTGGCCATCACCCCGACGCTGGTGCGTCCGGAAGTGATGCGCGGCACTGGCTTCCTCAACTCCCATGCCGACGAAATCTACCGTCTGCGCGAACCTGATGAGCAGTATCTGGTCGGCACCTCCGAAGTGGCGCTTGCAGGTATGCACGAGAACGAGATTCTCGACCTGTCTGACGGTCCGCTGCGTTACTGCGGCTGGAGCTCCTGCTACCGCCGTGAGGCTGGCGCAGCTGGCAAGGATACTTCCGGCATCATCCGCGTGCACCAGTTCGACAAGGTGGAAATGTTCGTTTACACCAAGCAGGAGGACTCCTACAAGGAGCATGAGCACCTGCTGGCCATGGAGCAGGAAATGCTCGGCAAGGTCGAGGTGCCGTACCGCATCATCGATACCGCTGCCGGCGATCTGGGCTCTTCCGCAGCCCGCAAGTTCGACTGCGAGGCTTGGGTGCCGACCCAGGGTCGCTACCGTGAGCTGACCTCCACCTCCAACTGCACCGAATATCAGGCTCGCCGTCTGAACATTCGCGAACGTATGGAAGATGGTGGCACCCGCGCCGTTTCCACGCTGAACGGTACGCTGGCCACCACCCGTTGGCTGGTTGCCATTCTTGAGAACCATCAGCAGAAGGACGGCTCCATCGTCATTCCGCAGGCCATGCGTGCCTACATGGGTGGCAAGGAAGTCATCGAGCCGACCAAGTGGGAAGCTGATAGAATTTGGGTTTGCTTGGCAGAGTCTGATAGCTTGGGTTGCTCGTGGAGTTTGGTAACTCGGGTTTGTTTATCGGTTCCACTGAGTTGCTGAGCTACTAAACTGCTGAAACGGACTTCTGCAATACGAAATATGGAAGTCTGAGGATGCCTGGCATTTGGCATTTGCCGATTTCTGGCTTTTCTGGCTTATGGGAAGGGACTCGCGGTGAGCGGGTCCCCTCTTTTTGTTTTCGCCGCGTTCTTTCCTTTGTCCTTGCTCGCTTTCTTCCCCTCGTTCTTTGGGTTGTGCTATATTAGCGTTTCGTGCGTGATGCACATGGGTAGGTGTCTGAGCGGTCTAAAGAGACGGTCTTGAAAACCGTTGAGGTGCAAGCCTCCGCGAGTTCGAATCTCGCCTTACCCGCCTATAAGGCTTACTGAGAGCGCTCTAAGCACCGGTAAGCCTTTTTTGTTGCTGCAATCCGGGTAAACTCCACCAAGTTCGGCTCAGCACCGTCCAAGTCTCAATTCTTCCATCCACTGGAATAATTCTCCCCGCTAGGGAGCGCGTGAAAGTCCGTATTCTTCCATCCACTGAACAATCTTCCGCTGTTGGCCCTGTGAGCGTCCAGATTCTTCCAGTGGGTGGAGGATTTGGGTCGCTGGGATGGTCTGTGGCGGGGTGATTCTTCCAGTGACTGGGGGATTTTTCCCGCTGGGGGCTTGTCGCGTCTGTTTTTCTCCAGTGGGTGGAAG
>ENA-OQDD01000818-OQDD01000818.1-human-gut-metagenome-genome-assembly--contig:-NODE-818-length-11516-cov-2.343402_pt1 | contig 11516 bp, 17 predicted proteins | sample MGYA00242507_ERZ504598 | MGnify/ENA primary metagenome ERZ504598 (study PRJEB26092, sample SAMD00036318) | human gut metagenome | host: Homo sapiens | study: EMG produced TPA metagenomics assembly of... | reverse complement strand
CCGGAAATGTGCTCCGAAGACTGGACAGCAGTTCCCGGACGGAATATTCCAGTTTGAAAAGGTCATTCGGTATTCAAGTTTACAGAACTGAATCAAAAGAGCTCGAAGGAGCTCTTTTCCTTTTTATAACAGTATCTGGGACTGTTGTTCCGTTGATAAGATTTTCAAGTTGTTGTGCGACTTCGGCTTGTTTGTTTGGATACAGACGACTATAAGTATTTAAGGTTTGAAAGAATTGTAGAGCAGATGAAACAGGCACAGGGGATCACGGAACAGTTAAAGGCAGAAAATCAGATGGAATGGGTAGCGAGAATGAACAATATGTAATCGTGTGCAAGGGAGATTGTGGATACAGAGATGGTTTATCAATAATGGAAATAAAATGAAGGAGAAAAGGCGGCAGTTTAGAAAGGCTGTTGCCTTTTAGGAATTGTTGTTTATTTGTTGTTTTTTATAAGATATACTATAAAGAAAAGATAGCATTATAGCCAGAGGTGGAATTTATGAACTATAAAATTTTAATGGTTGATGATGATAGAGAATTGCTAAAAATGTTGAATCAATACTTTACATTGAAGAATTATACAGTGATTATTGCAGAAAATGGCATAGAAGCAATGGAAAAGATAAGTGTAAATCCCGATATTATTTTATTGGATGTAAATATGCCGGGAATGGACGGAATTGAAGTGTGCAGAAGAATCAGAGATATGGTTTCCTGTCCGATTATTTTTTTGACTGCAAAAGTAGAAGAACAGGATCGAGTAATGGGATTGTTGTCTGGTGGCGATGATTATGTTTTAAAACCATTCAGTTTGAAAGAATTAGATGCCAGAATTATTGCCCATTTGAAACGTGAGGAACGTTTACATAGAAAAACAGAACAACGGTTTTATGGGGAATTAGTAATTGACTATGCCAGTAAATGCGTACATATTAAAGGAAATGCTTTAGGGCTTACTAAATTAGAATATGAGATTATAGAACTTTTATCCATGAACCCTGAAATGGTGTTTGATAAGGAACGTATTTATGAAAAGATTAGTGGATACGATGCAGAAGGAGATAGCCGAGTGGTGACAGAGTTAATTCGTAGATTCGTAAAAAAATCAATCAATATACGGAGCATGAATATATTGAAACGATATGGGGGATGGGATATAAATGGACAAAATAAGAAATCTTTCGTTGAGAAAACTATAGTTTTGTATATGATTGTTAGTTTGATAGTTAGTTTTTATCTTTCAGCATTGATTATGCGAATGGCAGCCACTATACAAGATGACATTTGGTGGAAATATGTAGATCAAGAAAAGTATTTTGAAATGGCTGAAGGTGACGGTAGAAAGTATTTGACAGATGTTCCGAGACCGAATTCTTATGAAATGAAAAAATTTGATTATCATGTATCAGAGATATGTGACTTCCTTCAGACGTTTACAGTACTTATCGTGTCTGTGGTAGGCAATATCATAGCAGTGTTTCTTTTTTATAAGCATAAATTGAAAAATCCCATTGAAGAATTAGAACTGGCATCACAACAAGTTGGTCGAAATAATTTGGATTTTCATATTACCTATGAAAATAAAGATGAAATGGGAAGATTGTGCAGAGAATTTGAACGGATGAAGGAGCAGCTTGCAGAAAATAACCATCAATTATGGAAAATGATTGAGGAAGAAAAGGCTTTGCGAACAGCGATTGCACATGATATACGTTCTCCACTATCTGTGCTGGAGGGGTATCAGGAAATGCTTTCAGAATATCTCCCTAAGAAAGAGATAAATATGGAGCAAGCCCTAGATATGGTAAATGAAAGCAAAAAACAGATTGAACGTATGGATATATTTGTGGAAACAATGCGAAAGATGAGCAGTTAGATGCAAGGGAGTTGGTGGCAGAAAAATTACAAGTAAGCAGTTAGAAACAGACATACGTGCAGAGATGAATGTGTTTGAGAAAAAATTTGGAAAGCAATACGATTTAGAATGTTCGGAAACAGCAGAAAAATTTTCGGGAGATAAGGAAGTGATTTTAGAGGTTATAGAAAATCTTTTGTCAAATGCCTTTCGTTATGCCAAAACAAAAGTGGAAATGGAAGTTCTCCTTACTTATTCTGAATTACAAATCAGAGTAAGGATGATGGAGTGGGATTTACAGTAGACAAACAAAAGGCAACAGAGCTTTTTTATCAGCAAAATGTGAAAGATAGTTTGAAACATTCAGGAATGGGTATGTATATCAGCAGATTGTATTGTGAAAAGCATGGCGGACAGTTACTTATAGAAAACGAAAAACAGAGTGGAGCTGTAATAACAGCAGTATTTCATCGGATTGCATAAGCAGTCCGATTTTTTATACTGTTGTCTTTTTGTTGTGATTTATATTTTATGATGTCTATAACAAGGAAAGGAGACAAACGTATGATTGCTATTTTTAAAAGAGAGATTAAGAATTATCTAAAGCGACCGTTATTTTGGGTAGGTATTCTGCTTGTGATTTATGGTGTGTTTAATACGACAAGTCCATATTTAATGACACACTATTTAGGGCAAGGAGAGAAAATTGTCAATGATTATCCTGATACAGTTCGCTTAGGAGATGTTTATGAAGGATATATTCCTGCGAATCCTGAAAAACATCGAGAAATATGGAGTGGACAGATAAAACAAGCACTAATTGATGAATTAGAAATGTCTGATTTAGAGGCACAATCCGTAATGAGCGAACTTGTTGATATGGAGTTAGAAGAAGCATTCGTATATCTGGAGGAAAAATATGATTGGTATAGTGCAAGATATATGTACGAAGATAGTGCCTATTACAAAGGAACATCAGAAGAAATCAACGCATATCTGAACGAAAAAATGAAAAATAAGACGTTTTCTTTTTATTACTCAAGAAAATTTGCTGATTTTGCAGGGTTGTTTATGTGTTTTTTTGCAACAATTATGTTAGCGGTTCTGTTTTTACAGGATACGAAAAAGCATACTTATGAATTGCTTCACACGAAACCGATCACTGCCGGAAAGTATGTATTGGGAAAAGTAAGCGCAGGATTTGCAATTTGTTTGATTGCTCTGACTATTATAAATCTATTATTTTGGGCATTGTGTGTTATTTATACAAAAGACAGTGGGTTTGAAGTGCGGTTCTGGGATTTTATAGTTTCTACTGTACTTTATATACTTCCCAATATGCTGATGATTGTAAGTGTATATACATTGATTTCACTCCTATTTAAAAATCCACTTCCGGGAGTGCCACTTCTGATTCTTTACATGGTATATTCCAATATGGGCGGAAGAAATGCGGAAGGAGTTTATGGATATTGGGGAAGACCTTTTGCGATTATGGTTCGATTCCCTGATCAGCTTTTCGATACGACACCGCCACCAATGGCATTTTTAAATCAGAGTCTACTTATTTTAGCATCTGTAGTGATTATTCTGATTTCAATACAGATTTGGAAGAGGAGGCGGATGTAAATGAAGAAGGAAATGAAGATTGTTCTGCCGTTTTATAAGATTGCTTATGCAGTATCTTTTGTTGTGATTTTAAGCTTGATACGTGGGGTTGTATTCACAAATGAAATAGGACTTTCCATTGAGGCACCTTTTGCTATATTGACTGCTGTTTTTTGTGCGGACACTTATGTGCAGGAAATTACAAGCAAGCGATCAGAAATCCATAGGCTGTATCCAATAAGAAAGAGAATTTGCTCCATCATGCGGCGAATAATAATACAGGAAGTTTTTTTATTACTGCTTGCTGTTTTAGGTTACGGATTGTTTTTTGTGTTTCAAAAACCAGTCACACATCCGGCAACAGAAAGTGAAATACTTCAGTTTATTGCATATTTTGGGGCGATTGTAGTAACCATTTTCTTTTGGGGAATATTGGCTAATACATTGTCTATGCTTTTTCGCAATATGTGGATGGGGATTGGAAGCAGTCTTTTGATATGGGTAGCAACAAATTCCACAGGTGGAGATAAACTTTTCGGAGCATGGAATCTGTTTTCTTATTCTTTTAGGGATATAGAAAATACTGCCGATATTACATGGCTGTATGGGAAAGGCTTGTGTATTTGTATCGGACTGATTTTGTTATTGGCATTGCCGAAGATCGTAAGAAAGAGAGGGTAAATTTATGAGTATTCATATTGAGGATTTAACGGTAAGATTTAAGAATAGTGTCACAGCAATCGACCATGCAGATTTAGATATACCAAATGGGATATTTGGACTATTGGGAGAAAATGGAGCGGGAAAGACAACTTTGATGAGAGTTTTGACCACTGTGCTTAAACCTACAAACGGAATGGTTACATTAGACGGAATTTTGTATAGCGAAGGAAACTATGAAAAATCCAAAGAAAGATAGGGTATTTACCACAGGAAATTGAACTGTATCCTAATTTGACGGTTCAGGAGTGTTTGGAGTATATGGGAGATCTGGCAGGTGTTCCGAAAGCAGAATGTAGAAAGCGGATAGATTATTATTTGAAAAAGACCAGTCTTATAGAACATCGTAAGAAGAAAATGAAGCAGTTATCAGGCGGTATGAAGCGACGGGTAGGATTGGTGCAGGCGCTTTTAAATGAACCGGAATTTTTAATTGTGGATGAGCCAACTACCGGTTTAGATCCGGAGGAACGTATTCGCATCCGCAATTTGTTAGTAGATTTTCTGAAAACAGAACGGTTTTGTTTTCAACTCATGTGGTAGAAGACTTAGCTGCCACCTGCAATCAGCTTGCAATTATGCATAAAGGTCGATTTCTGTATGCGGGTTCTATGAAGAATTTGACAGAAGAAGCACAGGGGAAAATCTGGATTTGCAAAGTACCTGATGAGAGAAAAGCAAGAGAAGTGGAACAGAAGTATCGTATTACATCAAACAGTATGTTGAGGGGGATTGCAGTTAAGAGTGATTTCTGAAATACAGCCAGAATTGGAGTGTATGTCAATTCCTGCAACGTTGGAAGATGCTTATATTTATGTGACGAATCAATACGAGTAGATAAAGCACCATCTGATGCTTTACTACCAGTTGCACGTTGTTCGCTTTGAATATTTGTGGAGAAAAAGTATGTATTATTTTGGCTTTCTATAAAACCTATAAACCAGCCATTTATATCCTGCCCGTTCACTCGTCCGGTTCCGGTTTTTCCATAAATTCTCCATTTTCAGAGGCGGTAAGATGGATGGAATTTTTGACGGCATGAATATTAGCAGGAGTAAAGTTGAAGTTGTTTCGATATAAATTTTTCAAAAGTTCAACTTGTTCTACTGGTGAAATCTTTAAGGATGACTGCATCCAGTAGGAAGAGAAATCTCCGGATATATTTTCATTGCCATATCCTATTTGCTGAAGGTATGAATTTATAGTGGAAGCTCCGAGCTGCTTGTCGATTGATTCAAAATACCAGTTTGTATATATATTTTAAAAGGTATATGATTAAGAAAAACGGCAGGAGGTATCTGAATGAAATCACATAAATATTGGTCTATCGGTGCACTGATTACAATGCTTGGAACTTTTTATACAGGTTATAAGGGATCAAAAGAAGGCCATAAGTACTTTGCAGCAAGTTCTTTGCTTTGCATGATTATGGCTATTTATACAGGACACAAGATGATTTCTGGTAAAAGTAGGAAGAAAAAAGAAGTTTCAGTAGAGAGTGTTGAAGATTAAAAAACAAAATATTTTAATAAATAACGCCGGTGCGGGATTTTTGATATCCAGTACTGGCGTTATTTATTCTACAGGGGCTTGGGGGTGTAGCCACCAAATATACTATTCGTTTTCTGCTTCAGCAAGTTTGTTAAGAATCCACTCCCGATTGATAACAATATCCTCATCATCTCGGAGATCTTTGAAATCAGTGCAGTGTGAAGAAGCAAATTCATACATATCGTCAATGTCAACTGCACCAGTGGTCTCACCCTTATTAATGATTACAAGAATATTTGTTCCGTCATCGTCGACAGCAAAGCGCAGTTCATCAAATTCTTCATCAGGATTATTTTCGAGAAGAGAATCTGTCGCAAGTAATTTAACAAGTTCCATTATCCTGTCATCTTTACCTGCATCAAAAATCTGTATCTTTTCAACGAGCTGATTTGGTGACGTTACGATTCGGGATAAATATTTTTCAGTACGAAAATCAAACAAAGCATTTTCACCATAAAACATTTCATATGTCTTTTCTACTTCTGATTCAGAAACCAGATAAATCATGATAAGATCTTCCATCTGGTGATAGAGTGTAGGATAGTTTAAACGAAAGGTCTCTCCACAGCTCGGGCAAGTATAAAGGAAAATAGATTTATTAAGTACCTTCTCTTTCATTTCAGGATCCAGTGCAGTATTAATACTGTCCCAGAGCTCAAAATCCCCCTCATGATGGCAGGAAGGACAAGTTACTTTTTCAATATGATGTCTTGACATAAATGTTCCTCCTTTCAGTGAGATAAATCTATAGTTTTCTTATTGTAGAATGCGCTTATCCTTTATTATTTTGCCAGGAAATTACTCTGAATCTCCATCGGCATATGATAAGCCTGGCCTCGTTTTGTCAGGCTGTATAGTTTAAAGCTCATGAGTTCCGGAGTTGCATTCAGAGAACTGCAGAGTCCGAAGTAATCCAGGTCTTCGTTCTGAACCATATCTTCGATCTCCTCATCATCAATCAGAAGATCGGCAGCAAACAGATTGGCCTGGTATTCTGTATTATCCGTCATATTGTAGAGTGTATCATCTTGCATCGGAGCCATTTTCAGCTGGGAACGATGCAGGATGATATGCCCTAATTCATGGGCGGCAACGATCATCTTTTCTTCTTCTGAAAGGAAACTGCTGATCATGACATAGATCGTCTTGCAGCTCATAAAACAATATCCTTTCAGTGTCTTATATCTGGAAGTTTCCCCGACAACAATGTTCATCTGATCCATGATCTCAAAGGGATCCCTGGTGCCATATTTCTTGATTAATTTCTTTGTTTCTGTATATATGTAAGTGTTTCTCAAATAAATCACCTCAAAAGTAAAAAATAAAAGGGCAGAAATATCCTTGTAACTATAAGGTAACAGATTAGGTGTACAATAATCCCGCCTTCTATTATTTTTCCTCTTGGTTTTCAGATATTTTTTCGGTGTAAATTTCTTTGCACGTCTTTTGGAATCCAGATAAAGGCTCTGGATCTCATCCATAAAAGCTATTTTATCTTCGTCTGTCAGTGATCCACCGGCAAACATAGCTGCAGCCTGTTCCAGAATCTGCTGAGCCTGTCTGGCACCACGGTTACCAAACTGTTCGGATGCTTCTGTGATAAAAGCTTCATTCTCACTCATGAGATAAGAAACGTCACACTGTAATGCATCTGCCAGTTTCTGATACAGAACATTTTGTTTTGGGAAACGTCCTTCTACTTCCCAGGATCGAATGGTCCTATATGAAACACCAACCATACTGGCCAGTTCCTGCTGACTCATTTTTTTCTTTTCTTAATGATCTTACTTTTCACCGAATGTCATAAACATACCTCTTTCTAAGCCCTGTCTTATAAGTTTCATTAGCCGCTTCAAGGCAAAACGGGAAATGTGTTTCCTTAAAAATAAAAATTAATCTTGACAAAGGGAAATATCTCTCCTATAATGTGAATCACAGATAAGGGAAACATCTTTCCTATAAGATACACAATATTTCCTCTTTTGTCAATGGATATGTGAAATGAATTTCCTGTAATTCAATGAAAACAGGAAGGATAGACAATCATTGATAGTCAAAATGGGATACATGTTACAAAAAGAGGAAAGACGTATGGGAGGTGGCAATGTGAGTCAGGATCAGACTTCTATTATCTGTATTGATCTGAAGTCCTTTTATGCTTCTGTAGAATGCGTAGAACGTGGGCTGAATCCATTTAAAACAAACCTGGTGGTTGCAGATCCGACCAGATCAAAGTCAACAATCTGCCTGGCAATCACTCCGGCTATGAAGTCTCTTGGCATCAAGAACCGGTGCCGGATCCATGAGATACCGGATTGTGTGAAGTACATTACAGCCATGCCGAGGATGCAGTTGTACATGGATTATTCCGCAAAGATCTATGGAATCTATCTGCGGTATGTCTCAAAGAAGATATCCATGTGTACAGTGTTGATGAGTGTTTTATTGATGTGACAAACTATCTGCAGCTTTATCATCTCACTGCAAAAGAAATGGCGGTAAAGCTTATGCAGGCAGTCATGGAGGAAACTGGCATCACTGCAACTGCAGGTGTGGGAACCAATCTGTATCTTGCTAAGATCGCAATGGATATCGTAGCAAAGCATGTGGATGACCATATTGGAATCCTGGATGAATTCTCTTACAGAGAGCAGCTATGGGATCATAAACCATTAAGTGACTTCTGGAGGATTGGATCCCGGACTGAAAAGAAACTGGCTGGTTACGGGATCCATACGATGGGCGATATCGCAATGGCTTCTTTAAGATCCGAAGACTGGCTGTATAAGATGTTTGGGATTGATGCAGAGCTGTTGATCGATCATGCATGGGGTTATGAAACATGCCGGATGAGTGACATCAAGAACTATCATTCGGAAGAGCACAGCCTATCGAATGGCCAGGTGCTGATGCGAAATTATTCTTTTGACGAAGCACTTGTGATCGTAAGGGAAATGACAGACAATCTGGTCCTGGATCTGTTTGAAAAAGGACTGGTAACAAACTCTCTCACCTTATGGATCGCCTATGACCACAGGTATGAGCATGAGGCATCCAAAGGAACCGTAAAACTCGAAAGAGAAAGTAACAGTTCCAAAAAGATCATAGATGCAGTGGAAGATTTATATCGCAGGATTGCAGACAAATATACCGGAATCCGAAGAATCGAGGTGTGTGCGAACAGGGTTGCTCCTGAAAATTATGTGCAGTACAGCCTGTTTGATGATCCCAAACAGACCGATAAGGAACGGCATTTACAGGAAGCAGTATTGAATGTAAAGCAGCGTTATGGAAAGAATGCGATCATGCGTGGATCCAATCTGCTGGAGTGTTCTACTTATAGAGAACGCAACGAGCAAATAGGTGGTCACCGTGCTTAGAGGAGGTGCAAAAAGTGCTGGCAAGTGCATATCAACCGTATTTATATTTACCAAGACCGGTTTCCAGGAGACATCCCATGGATGTAGGACGCAGGGCAAAACAGTTTGCTCCATTTGCGGCACTTCGTGGACTGGATGAAACGATCCGGCAACAGGAAATCATTTACGAACCAAAAAGAGATTTATCTGAGGAAAAGAAAAATGAGCTGGATATGAAATTAAGAATCCTGGCATATGGAATGAAGATACAGGCAACTTATTTTCAAAAGTCATGGAAGAATCCATTAATTGGTCAGTACCATACATTATCTGGAACCGTAGAATTTTTTGATCCATCAGTCCACTTACGGATTGATGATACCGAGATCCAGATCCAGGACATCTGTGATCTGACTGGTGATGTATTTGAAACTATTGAAATATCATGTTAATGAATCACAGCGGAATTTTTTATACCGGAAAGAGTGAGTGGTAGCTGGTGAAAGGATAAAAAAGGATGCACAGATCGACAAAGCAGATCTGATCAGAATAGAAATCGTGCTGTTCGTGTAGCTTTGGCACTTACGGAATGGATGGCATGATGCTCATAAGGCGGATTTGATTTCCCTTTGGTCCGTTGAGTAATAAATGGAGAATATCTTATTGCTTAAAGGAGGAAGCCTATATGGGATCAGGTGCTATTAAATGGCATGTACACTGCTCTGTATGTGGAGCATTTATTGAAAAGAGCGCACAAAGCGATTCAGAAGTGGAGTGCAAAAAATGTCGCAGCACATTGGAGATATTTGTAAAGGATGATATGGTGTCGGTTCGTCCGATTCACATCCGAGATGAACAATTAAAGTCCAGGATGCGGACGTATTCCCGAAAGATGATGAATCAGGGATCATAACAGAATAGAATGAGCTGTCTGTAGTAAGCGTTGGATTTGGCAGGAACCATCAAGAACGCACCAGACAGCAAGAGTTTGTCAAGGAGCTGAACCTGACTGGAATCACTAAGAGCCCGGCAAAACATTTACGGATACACTGCAAGATCAGAAGTATTTTCTGGTTTTGGAGATTGTTGAAGTATTTGTTTTGTCGGGCTTTTTTGATGTATTTCAAAAAATTTTTAAATTTTTGTCGTACCCCACTGTAAAACAGGCTCTCAGCATTTCGTTATATAGAGGTTGAATTCTTTTTTGCAAAAATAATTGTAAATAGAGATTTTGATAATATGACACAAAGGAGGAAGCAAAGATGACTGAAATCGAATACCAGGAATTTGTAAGGCGTTGTCCTTACGATGCTATGGGCGATTATTCCATGTTTCGCAAACAGCAAACAGAGAATAAATCAGAAGATGCACATAGCAACTGAATAAGCCAGGCAATCTGGCAAACTTAATCTAAACGCAGATACATGCGTTACAAAGGAGTCGCGGACTCCCGTTCAAAAAAAACGGGTGAGTTCGTGACCTCTTGTACTGCAGTTCTTTATGTCTGTGCAGGAATTTTATAAAAGATGGAATGGACCACCCGGAGCCGAAAGGCAGAAAGGTGGTCTTTATGTTGACATTAAAAGAACTGAAAAAATCGTGAAAGTTGCTGATGTGGAGAAGAGAATCCCAAGCGTGAAATCCTTGAAGGAACACAAAGTTGTAGTAAAGGAAATGATCAATGCAGATACAACAATCTCTGTTTATGATCACGGATATGTACTTTATACAGCAGGAAATCAATCAACCGTATTTCCGCTTCATAGTTGTGATGACTATGAATATGTGAGTGTAACTGGCGATAACAAGGAATTCAATAAAGAGTTCTTTGATAATGAAAACTGGTATATCCGTCTGCTGATGGAGGCTGAAGACCGTATGGCATACAGCCAGAGCAAAATCAGCACCAATCATGGTGTATTTTCTAACAGCGATGTTACAGATGATGCGGAGATTATGAGAGGATCTTCAAAAGATTTTGTTGACGATGTTATCGACAGAGAAATTCTGAATGCGCTGATCAAGGAATTGACAGAGAGGCAAAAGACGGTACTCAATCTGGTTTATTTCGAGGAAATGCGTCAGCAGGATGTTGCAGATTATCTGGGAATCAAACAGCAGAGTGTAAATGACCTCCTGAACAGGGCATTAAAAACGATGAAAAAAAGGCGGAAAACGAAGAATTTTAAAAAAATTGAATTAGACCACTGTAAAACAGGCTCTGAGCGTTTCGTTATATGAAGGGTTTGCATAGAACACCTTCATGTACCTTGAAAAATGAATAGCCTGCCCGGAGTGATATTCGGTTTGAACATGCATAGAGCGAAAAGCTGCGTGTCTGCCAGAAGAAAACGTATCAGAGATGGAAACTGATATAGGAAACGGATCCGGGAAAGAAAACAGGAAAGACTTAAAATCT
>ENA-OQDD01000817-OQDD01000817.1-human-gut-metagenome-genome-assembly--contig:-NODE-817-length-11522-cov-1.650724_pt1 | contig 11522 bp, 16 predicted proteins | sample MGYA00242507_ERZ504598 | MGnify/ENA primary metagenome ERZ504598 (study PRJEB26092, sample SAMD00036318) | human gut metagenome | host: Homo sapiens | study: EMG produced TPA metagenomics assembly of... | reverse complement strand
TAAATTCATATTATCAATAACAATATTTATACATCCATAACCTCGATAAATGCCTGTTTTATAACGTTTTATACAGTATCTTCAAAAAAAGCCGGGCGACATACAACCGCCCGGCTTTAGAATTATCTAATATAATTCTGTTGTAATATATTATAACTGTGGTCCTGCTCCAACAAAGAAGATCCCTATGTTCGATTTCGAGGTTCCTACAGAGCTTCCGGGAGTTGATTCAGGAATCCTTGATCCTCGTGACACATATGCTGATGCTTCTGAGTGGGAGGCAAAGGCTAAAGATCTTGCAGAGAGATTCAACAAGAACTTTGTTAAGTACACAACAAATGAGGCTGGTAAAGCACTTGTTGCAGCAGGACCACAGTTATAATATATTACAACAGAATTATATTAGATAATTCTAAAGCCGGGCGGTTGTATGTCGCCCGGCTTTTTTGAAGATACTGTATAAAACGTTATAAAACAGGCATTTATCGAGGTTATGGATGTATAAATATTGTTATTGATAATATGAATTTAAGTTATATTAACGATATTGCTTGACAAATACAGATTATAGTAATATTATCATCATGTGAACAGAAATAATAGAAATTGTGAGGAAGGTTTTTCGATGAGAAGACAGGCATTATCTCTTTTAGTTGAGAACAATCCCGGAGTGACCAGTCGTATTTCAGGACTGTTCAGTCGCAGGGGATTTAATATTGATAGTTTCTCCTCAGGGGTTACAGCAGATCCGCGCTATACACGTATCACAATTGTTGCAAGCGGTGATGAGCAGGTGCTTGAGCAGATAGAGAAGCAGTTGGCGAAGCTTGAGGATGTACTTGATATCAAGAAGCTTGAGCCGGGACTCTCAGTGTGCAGGGAGCTTATTATGATAAAGATAAGAGCACTCGATACACAAAGACAGGCAGTTATGAATGTGACTGAGATCTTCCACGGCAAGATAGTTGATGTCACTCATGACTCTATGATTATTGAGCTCATAGGTACACAGGACAAGCTTGATAAATTCATAGACTTACTTAGCGGTTATGAAATATTAGAGCTCGCAAGAACGGGAATCACAGGACTTACCAGAGGTTCCGATGATGTAGTTATGTTGGATTAGTCACAGGACAATCCTTACATATAAATAGTTTACTTATAACAGGAGGAAAACAAAATGGCAGAACCAAGATTATTTTATCAGGATGATTGTAACCTTTCATTATTAGAGGGCAAGACAATTGCCATTATCGGTTACGGCAGCCAGGGACATGCACATGCACTTAACTTAAAGGATTCAGGATGCAATGTCATCATCGGTCTTTATGAGGGCAGCAAGTCATGGAAGAAAGCAGAAGAGCAGGGATTCAAGGTATATGTTGCTGCAGAGGCTGCAAAGCAGGCTGATATCATCATGATTCTTATAAATGATGAGTTACAGGCAGATATGTACAAGAAGGACATCGAGCCAAACCTTGAGCCGGGCAACATGCTTATGTTCGCTCACGGCTTCAACATCCACTTTGGATGCATTAAGCCACCAAAGGATGTAGATGTAGCTATGATCGCACCTAAGGCTCCGGGACATACAGTACGTTCAGAGTACCAGGCAGGAAAAGGAACACCTTGTCTTATCGCTGTAGAGCAGGATGCTACAGGAAAGGCATGGGACCTTGCACTTGCATATGGTCTTGGAATCGGCGGGAGCAAGAGCCGGACTTCTTGAGACAACATTCCGTACAGAGACAGAGACAGACCTCTTCGGTGAGCAGGCAGTTCTTTGTGGTGGTGTTTGTGCACTTATGCAGGCTGGTTTCGAAACACTTTGTGAGGCAGGTTATGACCCAAGAAACGCATACTTCGAGTGTATCCATGAGATGAAGCTCATCGTAGACCTTATCTACCAGTCAGGCTTCGCAGGTATGAGATACTCTATCTCTAATACAGCTGAGTATGGTGATTATGTAACAGGACCTAAGATTGTTACAGCTGAGACAAAGAAAGCTATGAAGAAGATTCTTCTGACATTCAGGATGGTACATTTGCTAAGGAGTTCTTACTTGATATGTCACCGGCAGGACGTCAGGTACACTTCAAGGCTATGAGAAAGCTTGCTTCTGAGCATCCTTCAGAGAAGTTGGTGAGGAAATCCGTAAGCTTTACAGCTGGAATGATGAGAGCGACAAGCTCATCAACAACTAATCTGTCAGATATATATGACAATAAGACCCGGGGCAGTGATGCACCGGGTTTTTTATATAGCAAAACTTGACAAAATATAGTGTGATGTGTAAAATTATGAATGTTAATCAGACGGATTAAAAATACGCCTTCGTCTCTTTGAGAGGCGGAGCGTTTTTGATATAAGGAGGCAAGTATGTCAGAACCATACAATCACAAGGCCATAGAGAAAAAATGGCAGGAATACTGGAAAGAACACGAGACATTCAAGACAGATGTTTGGGATTTTTCAAAGCCTAAATACTATGCACTTGATATGTTCCCTTACCCTTCAGGAGTAGGCCTTCACGCTGGACATCCGGAGGGCTATACAGCTACAGATATCATGTCGCGTATGAAGAGAATGCAGGGCTACAATGTACTTCATCCGATGGGATATGATTCATTCGGTTTACCGGCAGAGCAGTATGCTGTAAACACAGGTCATCATCCAAACGGTTTCACTCAGAAGAATATAGAGACCTTCTCAAAGCAGTTAAGAGAGCTTGGTTTTGATTATGACTGGTCAAAGATGATTTCTACAAGTGACCCTGAGTTTTACAAGTGGACACAGTGGATTTTCAAGAAGCTTTATGAGGCCGGATATGCAAAGCATATTGATATGCCTGTAAACTGGTGCGAGGAGCTTGGAACAGTTCTCTCAAACGATGAGGTTATAGATGGCAAGTCAGAGCGTGGCGGCTATCCTGTAGTCCGCAAGAACATGAAACAGTGGGTTATTGACCAGCCGACATTTGCAGAAAAGCTCCTTGAGGGGCTTGATGAGATAGACTGGCCTGAGTCTACCAAGGAAATGCAGAGAAACTGGATTGGCAAGAGCACAGGTGTCGAGGTCAAATTCCAGATTGTAGGTGGTGGAGAGTTCTCTATCTTTACTACATGTATCGAGACAATATATGGTATCACATTTATGGTGCTTGCTCCGGACGGAGATATAGTAAAGGGTCTCATGGACAGAGTCGAGAACAAAGAAGAGGTTCAGGCTTACATAGATGAGACTGTAAAGAAGAGCGATATGGACAGAACTGAGCTTAACAAGACAAAGTCAGGCTGTGAGCTTAAGGGACTTCATTGTATCAACCTGTAAACGGCAAGGAAGTGCGCATGTTCATCGGTGATTTCGTACTGGCAAGCTATGGTACAGGTGCTGTTATGGCAGTTCCTACCCATGATCAGCGAGATTTCGAGTATGCACAGGCTCATGATATTGAGATGATTCAGGTAATTGATGGTGCAGATGTATCAGAGCATGCATTTGAGAAGCACGATTACCTTGGAAAGGGCTGCAAGCTCATCAACTCAGAGGAGTTTACCGGAATGGTAGTTGAGGATGCTAAGGAAGCTATTACAGCCAAGCTTGAGAAGATGGGCGTGGCAAAGAGAACTGTAAACTACAAGTTCCGTGAGTGGATTTTTGCACGTCAGAGATACTGGGGAGAGCCTGTTCCATGTGTATACAAGGAGGATGGTTCAATCTATTTCCTTCCTGATGATGAGCTTCCGCTTGTCCTTCCTGAGCTTGAGGATTACAAGGGCAAGAATGGCAAGGCACCTCTTGAGAACGCTACAGAGTGGAAGCAGTATGACAGAAACGGCGTAAGGGTACTCGTGAGACATCCACCATGCCAGGCTCAGCAGGATCCTCATGGTATTATATGAGATATATCGATCCACACAATGATAAGGAATTTGCAAATCAGGAGCTCTTAAAGCACTGGATGCCTGTAGATCTCTATGTTGGTGGACCGGAGCATGCGGTAGGACACCTCATGTATTCAAGAATCTGGAACAGATTCCTCTTTGATCAGGCTTATCTCCAGTAAAGGAGCCTTTTAAGAAGCTCGTACATCAGGGAATGATCCTTGGATCAAACGGTATCAAGATGGGCAAGAGATTCCCGGAGTTCGTAGTAAATCCTAGTGATGTAGTCGAGGAGTACGGCGCTGATACACTTCGTCTCTACGAGATGTTCATGGGACCACTTGAAGTTTCAAAGCCTTGGAACGACAGCAACGTACAGGGAGCAAAGAGATTCATCACACGTGTATGGAATTTCTTTACAGAGCCTGAGAATATTATCGAAGAGGATGATGGAAAGCTCACAAGAATCTATCATCAGACAGTAAAGAAGGTCACAAACGACTTCGAGGCACTTGGCTACAATACAGCTATCAGCCAGATGATGATTTTGTCAATGAAGTATACAAGGCAGGCAGATGTCCTAGAGAGTTTGCAGAGGGGCTTATCAAGATGCTTTCTTGTGTATGTCCACATGTTGGTGAGGAAATCTGGCAGAGAATGGGACATGACGATACAATCGCATTTGAGCCATGGCCGGTATACGATGAGGCAAAGACTGTTGAGGATACAGTAGAGATTGCTGTACAGATCAACGGAAAGACTAAGGGCACTCTTGAAATCGGAAAACAGGATCCTAAGGATGAGGTTATTGCAAAAGCAAAGGATGTTATTGCAGATAAGCTTACAGGAAATATCGTAAAAGAGATTTATGTTCCGGGACGTATTGTAAACATCGTAATGAAATAAAAATCACCCGGTATTTTGCACAGCCACTAGACGGCCGGCAGAATACCGGGTGATTTTATTTTTGAGAACATGTGGTGGAAGTGATGGATCACTTCCGCGAAGCTTCTGCATACCGCGCTGGATTGCATCCTTGGAATTTTTCCAGTCGGCATCTTTATTTTTATAATCATATTTTTCGATGAACCATGCAACATCTTCATATATGCGGTTCATGTTTTCGTGCATTAGAGGGAGCACGATATCGTAAAATTCTTTGCGCTTATCACCTTTTAAATAAGTGTCAGCTCCTTCCAGAACCACTTTCAGGTGATCGAGACAAAATCCTTTTGTGTTCTTTAATTTTTCTTTTAGTTCAGGATCCTTTTCATACATAGTGAAGAAGGTCTTCATGTATGCATTAAAGGTCTTGTTTACGCTGTCACATATAAAGCAGGTTGATTCACGTTTGTTAATCCAGTCCACGATGGAATTGGAGGAGGCGTTTGCTTTTTTGAAAAGACCGCTCCTTTGCACTGAATCAGGCTTAAAGTTCTTAAATTCTTTGTCCATCTCCTCAATATGGCGCATGTACATGGTTTTTAGTATCCAGGCGTTTCCGAGTGAATTGCCATAGTCAAACATTTTTTTGAAATGTGCACGGCAGAAGCCTCCTTATCGGTCATATCGCGTATGTCAGCCTCCATGTAAGAGGCACCATGACCAAGTACAAAATCCATGACGTGATCCTCGGTGCGTTTTTCTATATAGCAGAAGGGGCATTCACCGGCATTGTCAAAGGCGTCTGATATGGGGATAGTGTGTATTTGTTCTTTCAAGGTAATACCTCCGGGGTCATATTTTGTTATTTAAAAATCCTCTGGTGTGTAGCTCTCATAAAACTTGATAAAGGTCTGTAAAGAGGTGGAAAGCTTTGAAGACTCCTTGTAAGCAAAGCCAACCTCACGCTTGTGGATTGGTATGCCGAGAGGAATTTCAATCAGGGTACCGTCAGCAAGCTCTTTTGAAACTATGCTTTTTATGACGCATGCCACACCTACGCCTATTTTGCAAAGTCGATGAGCAGGTCCATATTTGATATATCTATAGAGTCCTTTACGTGTATCTGGTTCTCCTGCAGATATCATCAATATATTTACGTGTCATATTGCCTTTATCGAGAAGCATGAGAGTAGAGTTTTGCAAAATCTCGCTCTTTTTGACACCACGGGCGCTTAAGTTGCGCAGATAGTCCTTTGTAGTGACAAATATATCCTCGATGTTGTCCAGATAATAGAAATTGAAAGTCTTAAGGGATGCTGGTTTTCCTATCAGACCTATATCTATTTTGTCATCATCGAGGAGCTTTAAGGTCTCATTGGTGGACTGACATTCGATTGAGATGCTTATATGAGGATTTCTGTGTATGAATTCCTTGAGATATGGCAAAAGCATATATTTGCAGAGTGTTGAGCTGACACCAATCTTAAGCTGGCCGACACCGAGCTCTATTGAGCGCTTCAGCTTTTCCTCCCCCTCATTTAATGCCTCAAAGGCCTCGCTTACATGATCATAAAGAAGCCTGCCCTCATCGGTCAAGACGACACCTCTGGAGCTTCTGGAAAAAAGCTTGCATTCCAGTCCGTCCTCAAGCTTTTGAATTGACTTGCTGATGGCAGGCTGGCTGATATAGAGCTCCTTGGCTGCCTTTGATATATTGCCGGCATTGGCGACAGTATAGAAAATCCAGTAAGATGAGAGATTCTGGTTCATTTGTACCTCCTGTGGTTTGTACTTTTAATGGGCTGTAATCGTTGCTTGTCACAAAAAGGTGTGAACATCAACAAATCTGTGTTTATTATACCATGAGATTTAGTTATGGTAAATATGTTTATTATGTATTTTTATTATGGAAAATCATATGTTATGATGTCTTAAGTAAACTTGATTCAGATACAATCATAATACAATATTTTTATATGCTAGGAGGAATATAAGCATGGGAATGACAATGACACAGAAGATTCTTGCTGCACACGCAGGCCTTGACTCTGTTAGTGCAGGACAGCTCATTGAGGCTGATTTAGATCTTGTGCTTGGAAACGACATTACCTCACCTGTAGCGATTCATGAGATCGACAAGATGAAGGTAGAGGGAGTGTTTAATAAAGATAAAATCGCACTCGTTATGGATCACTTTGCACCAAACAAGGACATCAAGTCAGCAGAACACTGTAAATGTGTTCGCGAGTTTGCTTGCAAAAACGAGATTACAAATTACTTTGATGTAGGAAAAATGGGCATTGAGCATGCACTTTTACCTGAGCAGGGACTGACTGTAGCAGGTGATGTGATTATAGGAGCTGATTCTCATACATGTACATATGGAGCTTTAGGAGCATTCTCTACAGGTGTGGGAAGCACTGATATGGCAGCGGGAATGGCTACAGGCAAGGCATGGTTTAAGGTACCTTCTGCCATCAAGTTCAATATCGTCGGAAAACCGGCTGAGTGGATCAGTGGTAAGGATGTTATTCTTCATATCATCGGTATGATTGGTGTGGACGGCGCACTTTATAAGTCAATGGAGTTTGTCGGAGAGGGACTTAAATATCTTTCTATGGACGACAGATTTACTATCGCCAATATGGCAATTGAGGCCGGCGGCAAGAATGGTATCTTCCCTGTAGATGATCTCACAAGAGAGTACATGAAGGAGCATTCAAAGCGTCCGTTCACAGAGTATGAGGCTGATAGTGATGCAGAGTATGATGAGGAGTATACAATCGACCTTAGCACACTTAAGTCTACAGTTTCATTCCCACATCTGCCTGACAATACGCGTACCATCGATGAGGTGGGTGATGTAAAGATTGACCAGGTAGTAATCGGCTCATGTACTAACGGTCGTATGGATGATCTGCGTATTGCAGCAAAGATTCTTGAGGGTAAAAAGGTTGCGGATGGTATCAGGGTTATCGTGATTCCTGCAACACAAAAGATTTATCTTCAGGCTATGGAAGAGGGCCTTCTTAAGACATTTATCGAGGCGGGTGCCATTGTGAGCACACCTACCTGCGGACCATGTCTTGGCGGATACATGGGAGTGCTCGCTGAGGGCGAGAGATGCGTATCTACCACAAACCGTAACTTTGTCGGACGTATGGGTCATGTGGATTCTGAGGTTTATCTGGCAAGCCCTGCTGTTGCAGCTGCAAGTGCCATTACAGGTAAGATTTCAGGACCAAAGGATGTTATGTAAAGATTGGAGGAAGCACAATGAAAGCAGCACACGGTCGTGTATTTAAATATGGAGACAATGTCGATACAGATGTAATCATTCCTGCAAGATATCTGAATTCTTCTGATCCTAAGGAGCTTGCAACACACTGCATGGAGGATATCGACAAGGATTTTGTAAATAATGTAAAGGCCGGGGATATCATGGTAGCCAACAAGAACTTCGGCTGTGGTTCATCAAGAGAGCATGCACCGATTGCCATCAAGGCTGCCGGCGTAAGCTGTGTTATCGCAGAGACATTTGCAAGAATTTTCTACAGAAATGCAATCAATATAGGTCTTCCTATTATTGAGTGCCCTGAGGCAGCAAAGGCAATAAAAGCCGGTGATGAGGTGACAGTAGACTTTGATTCAGGTATCATCACAGATGAGACAACAGGAGAGAAGTTTAAGGGACAGGCCTTCCCACCGTTCATGCAGAAGATTATCGACTGCGAGGGACTTGTAAACTATATAAATCAGAAGTAATTATAAAAATTCCCGAGGTTATATAACCGCGGGAGTTTTTAGTACAATATTAAAAATAATGGTAATATGCAAACTGTGGGATATGCGTTCTATAAATCAAATTGCTGCAGATACTGCAAATATTATTGGAAACTGTCACAGAAGTGTAAATATCCGCGTATTCCTTGCCTGATATACTTTCGATATAGTTTTCGGGATAGTTTTTTTCTATGCCATGTGCATGAGCCATATCGACAGCTTTATTGTATGCAATAGCGGCCTTTTCGATTGTGTTGTAGGTTCCTATGACAAAATTACCGTTTATGTGTATGCGAGCTTTATATTTGTCGAGCCCTGCAGTTTTGACAATCTCTACACCATGGTATGGATTTAACAGCTTGATGTTTTCGTAGCGCATGTCGGTTGAATCGTTGTTTACAAATACATAGTCCCGTCCGCAAACAGCATGAGGCTGTATGCCATAGCGGTTAAGCAGGGTGACCTGCATGCCGTAGTCGTTGACGTACAGATGTCCCTGGCGTTTTAATATGCGATGCTCAGAGTTAGTAAAACAAATTCGTCTATATCGAATTTCAGCTCATGTGATATATCCAGATAGTAGCTGAAATAGTTTTGCGCAGGTATATTGGGGTTTTGATGTACATTCCGTTATCACGGAAATTAATAAGAGTTACAATTTTATCAAATGCAAGTGCATGGGTGTGAAAGTAAGAGTCCTCTATGCTGTTTGTTTCTTTTAATAAAATTGTCGATGCAGTGGCATAGGCGCGGCTTGCAGAAAGCTCACTGTCAAAGCTTCCGAGACTGATGTGTTTGCTTTTGTAGGTGATGTTGGACCTGTAGTAAATGGTGCCGTCTTTTCTGACAGCGGTGTAAACTCCTTGCAGCATAGATGTATTGTGTCCCTTTCACATATATTTTGTTATTGTTTGTTAAAACATTTATATAATTGTAGCATTTTTGTTATTGATTTGATATATGAAATTTATTATACTATAAAGGATAATAATTGTCTGCATATAGATGCAGCAATATGGATTTAGAGATAAAAAGAGAAATGAGGTAAAAAATGGATTTATTATATTCAAGCACAAGAAACAGTGAAAAGAAAATAACAGCTTCACAGGCTATCCTTAAGGGCCTTGCCGATGACGGAGGATTATTTGTACCTGAGAGCATTCCGGCACTTGATGTTTCTATTGAGGAGCTTTCTAAGATGTCATACCAGCAGGTAGCATATGAGGTTATGAAGCTTTTCCTTACGGATTTCACAGAGGAAGAGCTTAAAAATTGTATTAACAGGGCATACGACAGCAAGTTTGATACTACTGAGATTGCACCGCTTAAGTTTGCTGACGGCGCTTACTACCTTGAGCTGTTCCATGGCTCTACAATAGCCTTCAAGGATATGGCATTATCCATTCTGCCTCATTTACTTATCACATCTGCAAAGAAAAACAATGTTAAAAACGAGATTGTCATCCTGACAGCCACATCAGGAGACACAGGAAAGGCAGCTATGGCAGGCTTTGCTGATGTTGAGGGTACACAGATTATCGTTTTCTATCCAAAGAATGGTGTCAGCCCGATTCAGGAGAAGCAGATGCTTACACAAAAGGGTGCCAATACTCATGTAGTGGGTATTCACGGCAACTTTGACCAGGCACAGTCAGCAGTAAAGGCTATGTTCAATGATAAGGCTCTTGCAGAGACGATGGATGCCGCAGGTATCAGTTCTCATCTGCCAACTCAATCAATATAGGTCGTCTTGTACCACAGATTGTGTACTATGTATATGCTTACTCAAAGCTTTTTGCACAGGGAGCTGTCGCAAAGGATGAGAAGATAAATATCGTTGTTCCTACGGGAAATTTTGGAAATATACTTGCAGCATTTTATGCAAAGAACATGGGACTTCCTGTTGCAAAGCTTATCTGCGCCTCAAACGAGAATAAGGTGCTTTATGATTTCTTCACAACAGGAGAGTATGATAAAAACAGAGAGTTTATCCTCACAAATTCACCATCCATGGATATTCTCATCTCTTCAAACCTTGAGAGACTCATTTACCGTATCGCAGGAAATGATGCAAATAAGAATGCGCAGCTTATGGCTTCACTTGCTAAGGAGGGCAAATACACTGTAACACCTGATATGAAGGCCCAGCTTTCTGACTTCTATGGCAATTACACAAGCGAGAAGGAAACCGCAGAGGTTATCAAAAAGCTTTACGAGGATACAGGATACATTATTGATACTCATACAGCAGTTGCAGCAGGTGTATATGACAAGTATAAGGAGGCTACAGGTGATACAGCCACAAAGACTGTTATCGCATCTACAGCAAGTCCATTCAAATTCACAAGAAGTGTGATGGATGCAATTGATCCTAAGTACGATTCAATGACAGACTTTGAGCTTGTCGATGAGCTTTCAAAGCTTGGCAACGTTAAGGTACCAAATGCCATCGAGGAAATCAGGGATGCAAAGATTCTTCACAACACAGTATGTGATGTGGATCAGATGGAAACACTGTTAAGAAAATGCTCGGTGTGCAGTAATAATATATTGTTACCTTTGACTCTTTAATCATATAATTGTAACTGGTATGATATATGATTATATATAGCGCAACATAAAAGAACATCTGCTGATTTGCAGATGTTCTTTTGTGCTCTAGTAAATAATTATCAGATTACTGAAACTGCCTTGCAGAGATATTAGAATTCAATAATAAAGTGAATGGCTCCGAAAGGTATAACAGCTTGAGCTTGCAGGCTTTATTGAAGCTGCGTGTCTGTCCATCAAAATGCTCAGGTGCAGTGAGAGTAAGCTCAAGTGCCTGATCATTTGAACAGTTGACCAGAAACAGTCCATTGTTCAGGTTCAGGAAATCATCGAGAGATGCCTGTACATACTCGTCGTATACTGAAAATGATTCATTTACATAGCGTGATGCAAAATTGATGGCTGTTGTCTGACTCATG
>ENA-OQDD01000816-OQDD01000816.1-human-gut-metagenome-genome-assembly--contig:-NODE-816-length-11543-cov-5.374212_pt1 | contig 11543 bp, 21 predicted proteins | sample MGYA00242507_ERZ504598 | MGnify/ENA primary metagenome ERZ504598 (study PRJEB26092, sample SAMD00036318) | human gut metagenome | host: Homo sapiens | study: EMG produced TPA metagenomics assembly of... | reverse complement strand
GGGTGCACAAAACGTCCCCCGGTTTTTGCGTTCTGTTTCAGTATAGCAGAAAGTTTCCCGACCTTCTACCTTTTACGTCTGATTTTGGTAAAAAATTTGAATTATTTTGTGTTTTCGGCCAGTGGGCAGGCCGCGCAGCAAAAAAGGCACAGCCATCTGCAGACAGCTGTGCCTTCTCCCTTAAAATTCAGACTTTTTCGTAGCCCTGCGGCATCTCGTTCTTCCGGTTGCGGTCCATCAGGGTGCGCAGCGCGTCGCTGGCGCTCATGCCCTCCTTCACGATGGCGTTCACCGTCTGCACAATGGGCATTTCCACATTGTACTTTGCTGCCAGCTCCATAGCGGCAGGCAGTGCATTGATGCCCTCCACCACCATGCCGACCTCCTTCACGGCCTGCTCCGGGCTTTTGCCCTTGCCGATCAGAATGCCCGCACGATTGTTGCGGCTGTGCATACTGGTCGCCGTCACGATCAGGTCGCCGATACCGGCCAGACCCGCAAAGGTGTGGATGTTGCAGCCCATGGCCACGCCCAGCCGGGCGATCTCGGCAATGCCGCGGGTGATGAGGGCTGCGCGGGCGTTGTCGCCGTAGCCAAGGCCGGTGGAGATGCCAACACCCAGCGCAATCACATTCTTCAGTGCGCCGCTCAGCTCCACGCCCTTGATGTCGGCGTTGGTGTACACACGCATACAGGTGTTGCTGAACACATCCTGCACATACTCGGCAGCGGCTTCATCCGGGCAGGCCGAAACGATGGTGGTGGGCATGTCCAGCGCCACCTCTTCCGCATGGGTCGGGCCGGAAAGGGCCACCAGCTTTACGTTTTGGGGGCCGCCCTCACGGTTCAGCTCGTCGGCAATGACCTCGGTCATGGTATATAAGGTTTCCGGCTCCATGCCCTTTGCAACGTCCACAAGGATCTGGCCGTCCGGGATGTAAGGCCGGGCCTTGGCCGTGGTGGAGCGCACAAATACCGACGGCACTGCAAACAGCAGCACATCCTTGCCGGTGCACACTTCCTCAATGCTCTTGGTAAACTGCAGCTCTTCCGGGATCTTCATGCCCGGCAGATTGGGGTGCACCCGCGTAGCGGAAAGGTTCTCCACCTCAGCCGGAAGCGCCGACCACACCTGCACATCATTGCCGCTGACACACAGCATCCGTGCCAGAGCCATGCCCCAGGTACCTGCACCCAGAACGCCAATTTTTTTCTTCGTCACGTTCGTGTCCTCCGTGTCTGCACCGCGCAAAGGGCACTGCGCCCTCTGCGGTGAATTTGCGCCTGTGCCGGGCCAAGCCCGGTGCGCGTTGTTATGTTCATTGTACACGAAAGCCGGTGCGCCGTCAACCGCTTGCCGCATTGCACAAAGTTTTCCAGATGGGCCGTCCGTTTTTGTACACATCACACGTTTTGAGCAAACCGTTTGCACTCCATCCGGATTCATGCTATAGTATTCTGGTAGGTTTTGTAGGAATTTTAGAAAAAGCCCTTGACTTCAAGCGCACTCCAAGCCTTATAATACCTTTATTCTTACGATTTACAGAGTATTTGAATACCGTTCTGAAGGGAACATTTTTCATGTTTGAAGCATTTCTTTCCAACCGTACGGTCAGCGTGCTGGCGGAGGCCCTGCCCCGTATCCTTACGGCAGGCCTTACCATGACCATCCCGCTCACGCTGGTCTCCTTCTTTTTTGCCATGATCATTGCCGTGGCCGTTGCGCTGGTGCAGTACGCCAATGTGCCGGTGCTGCGGCAGATCGCGCGGTTCTACATCTGGGTCATCCGCGGCACGCCGCTGCTGGTGCAGCTGTTCATCATCTTTTATGGTCTGCCCAGCGTGGGCATCATGCTGGACGCTTTCCCTGCTGCGGTCATCGCCTTTGCCTTCAACGAGGGTGCCTACTGTGCCGAGACCATGCGCGGCGCACTGGAAAGCGTGCCGCAGGGCCAGCTGGAAGCCGGTTACTGCGTGGGCATGAACTGGTGCAGATCATGCGCCGCATCGTGCTGCCGCAGGCCCTGCGCACCGCAGTGCCCGCCCTCTCCAACTCGCTCATCGGCATGATCAAGGACACCTCGCTGGCGTCCAACATCACGGTGGCCGAGCTGTTCATGGCCGGTCAGCGCGTGGCCGCCCGCACCTACATCTTCCTGCCCATCTACTGTGAGGTGGCCGTGGTGTATCTGCTGTTCTGCACGGTCATCACCAAGCTGCAGGCACTGCTGGAGCGTCGGCTCAACGCCCACGGCTTCCAGTAAGAAAGGAGTGTGGCAACCATGTCCATGTTAGAGATCAAAAACGTCCACAAATCCTTTTTCACCTACACAAAGCCCCGCCTGCAGGCAAGCATCTTCCACCGGCCCGGTGCACGCAAAGTGACCAGCGAGCTGCAGGTGCTGCGCGGCGTGGACCTGACCGTGGAAAAGGGCGATGTGGTGGCCATCCTCGGCCCTCCGGCTCCGGCAAGACCACCCTGCTGCGCTGTCTGAACTTTCTGGAGACTGCGACGCAGGCCAGCTCACCTTTGACGGTGAGACGTTCGACCTTGCCCAGGCCAGCCGTGCCGACATTGCCCGGCTGCGCAAAAAGACGGCCTTTGTGTTCCAGAGCTACAATCTGTTCCGCAACAAGACTGCCCTGCAGAACGTGACCGAGGGCCTCATCATTGCCCGCAAAATGCCCAAAGAGCAGGCGGATACCGTTGGCATGAAGATGCTGGAAAAGGTGGGCCTTGCCGACCGAGCCGACTACTATCCGCGCCAGCTTTCCGGCGGCCAGCAGCAGCGCGTGGCCATTGCCGGGCACTGGCCTCCGACCCGGAGATCATCTATTTTGACGAGCCGACTTCGGCCCTTGACCCGGAGCTGACTGGCGAAGTGCTGGCCGTGATGCGGCAGCTGGCCGAAGAGGGCATGACCATGCTGGTTGTCACCCACGAGATGGGCTTTGCCCGCAATGTTTCCTCCAAGACCGTTTTCATGGAGAACGGCGTGGTAGTGGAGCAGGCTCCCTCGCATGAGTTTTTCGCCAACCCCAAAGAGGAGCGTACCCGCGAATTTTTGCGGAAGATCGCTCACACCGAGTGAGGTTTAACCAATCCCCCAGTCTGCTTCGCAGACAGCCCCTCCGGGATGGGGCCTTTGGCAAAACCAGAAAGTCTCCCTCTTTGCCTGAAGGAGTTTATTTCACAAATATTTTTATAGAGAAAAGGGAATCCAACTATGAAACGCAGAACTTTTATTTCTCTTATGAGCGTCATGGCCGCTGCCGGCGTGCTGACTCTGTCCGGCTGCTCCAATTCTTCCGGCAGCACCGCTGCTTCCGGCACGGCCGCCTCTGTGGCTCCTGCTGCCGGCGACCAGCTGTCCAACATCCAGTCCAGCGGCAAGCTGATCGTCGCCCTGGAAGGCGCATGGCAGCCCTGGAGCTACCACGACGAATCCGATACTCTGGTGGGCTACGATGTGGAAGTCTCCCGCGCCATTGCCGAAAAGCTGGGCGTGGAGCCGGAGTACGTCGAAAGCGACTGGGACAGCCTGTTTGCCGGTCTGGACGCAGGCCGCTACGACATCGTGTGCAACGGCGTGGAAGTGACCGACGAGCGCGCCAAGACCTATGATTTCACCGAGCCCTACGGCTACATCCACACTGCCCTTGCCGTCCGCAAGGATAACGACGAGATCACCAGCTTTGAAGACCTGAAGGGCAAGACCACCGCCAACAGTCTGGCTTCCACCTACATGGAGCTGGCCGAGAGCTATGGCGCCACCGTGCAGGGCATCGACACGCTGGAAGAGACCATCCAGCTGCTCACCGCAGGCCGCATCGACGCCACCCTGAACGCTGATGTCTCCTTCTACGATTACCTGAACGTCCACCCGGACGCAGATTTCAAGCTGGTGGCCCAGACCGAGGATGCATCCCACGTTGCCATTCCTCTGCGCAAGGGTGATGCCAGCGCTACCCTGCTGGATGCCATCAACACCGCCATCGATGATCTGCGTGCCGACGGCACCCTGAAGGAGCTGAGCGAGAAGTATTTCGGTCAGGATATTTCTGCGGAGACTGAATCATTTGAATGCCCTCCGCTTTGCTCTGGGCATTTTCAGCGGAAAATTTATTTTAATATTGCAAACCCCGGCAGACTACGGTCTGCCGGGGTTTGCCTTTTCACGGGAAGGGCCGTAACCGGCAAATGCATCAATCGCGTTTTCTTCAGCTCTGCACATTCATTGCATCTGAATGCAAAAAGCTCTCCCTTTCGGGAGAGCTGGCATCGCGCAGCGATGACTGAGAGGGTTTTATTCGTGAAAATACTCGTAGATGGTCTGTGCCGTCTGTTTTCCCACGCCGGGGGTGTTTTCCAGCTGGTCAGGCGTGGCTTCCTTCACCGCGCCCACGCTTTTGAACTGGGCCATCAGCGCCTTGGCCGTTTTGGGGCCGATGCCGGGGATCTCCGTCAGGGTGGAGGAATAACTCTTCTGCTTCATCTGCTGCTTGCGGTAGGCATTGGCAAAGCGGTGGGTCTCGTCCTGAATGGCCGTGATAAAGGTAAAGGTGCCCCGGTTCATATTGATGGCAATTTCCCGGCCGTCGCTGTCCACAATGGCGCGGGTGCGGTGGTGGTCGTCCTTCACCATGCCGTAGAGCGGCACATCCGCAAGGGCAGTCCCGGCCAGTGCATCTTTTGCCGCGCTCACCTGCCCCCTGCCGCCGTCCATCAAAAGCAGATCCGGCTTCTGCCCGAACCAGTTGCTGCAGGGTTCTCCTTTTTTTGCAAGCTCTGCGTACTTTTCATACTCTGCCGCCCGCCGGGAGACAGTCTCTGCCAGTGATGCATAGTCGTCAGTGCCCGCAACGGTCTTCATCTTGAACTTGCGGTAGCCCGCCTTGTAGGGCTTGCCGTCCTTGAAGGTGACCATGCCGCACACGCTGGAGCCATCGCCCCAGTTGGAGATGTCGTAGCTCTCAATGGCCCGGGGCGGCTTTGCAAGGCCCAGCACCTGCGCCAGCTCGTCCAGCAGCTTTTCCTCCCGGGCATAGCGGCCGCTCTCCCGGGCAAGACGCTCTACCGCGTTGGTGTGGGCCATCTCCACCAGATGGGCCTTATCGCCGCGCTGGGGCACATACAGCTGCACCTCACTGCCGCGCTTTTCGTTCAGCGCCTGCTGCAAAGCGTCGCTGTCCGGCGGCAGCTCGTCCACCGCAATAATCTTGGGGATCTGTTCGTCATCCAGATAATATCGGGGCAGAAATTCCTCCCGCACGGCGGCAATGTCCGAAGTATCGTGGAACAAAAACTCCCGCTTATCGGTCAGCCGTCCGTCCCGGAAGCGCAGCACCGCCGCACACACGCTGTCCGGCGTGCCTGCCAGCGCCACCACATCCATCTCCACATCCGGGTCCACAATGACCTTCTGCCCGGCGCTCACCTTGGTGATGGCTGCGATCTGGTCCCGCAGCAGCGCCGCCGTCTCAAATTCCAGCCGGTCCGAGGCCTCCTGCATCCGCTCATTAAGGATCTTCAGGATGTCCTTTTTGCCGTAGCGGATCAGGTGCACGGCGCTCTTGACGGCCTGATTGTAGTTTTCGCAGCTGATCCTGCCGCTGCACACTGCCATGCACTTGCCGATGTGGGCGTTCAGGCAGGGCCGTCCTTTGCCGATCTCCTGCGGGAAGCGCTTATTGCACCTTGGCAGCAGAAAGGCATCCATGGCGGTTTCTGCCATCTGCCGCGCCGCAAAGCTGGAGGTATAGGGGCCGATATACTCAGCATCGTCCTCCTCCTTTTGCAGCACGAAGGAGAGCCGGGGCCATGGCTCCTTTGTCACCTTGATATAGCTGTAGCCTTTATCATCCTTGAGCAGGATGTTATACTTCGGCGTGTGGGCTTGATCTGGCTGGCTTCCAGCACCAGCGCTTCAAACTCGCTCTGGCAGACGATCACGTCAAAGGCATAGGCATGGGCGATCATCTGGCTGACCTTGTTGTCGTGGGGCACGCCCTCGCGGAAATACTGGCTCACCCGGATGCGCAGCCGCTTTGCCTTGCCGATATAAATGATGGTGTCCGTCTTATCCCGGATGATATACACGCCGGGCAGCAGCGGCAGCATACAGGCTTTCTGATACAGTTCAGCTTTGGTCATGGATTCTCCTTGAAAAACAAAAAGCGGCAGGTTCCCCCGCCGCTCCATTTATAGACACAAATTACTCAGCAAAACCGGACTCCACCAGCTTGATCAGGCCGTCAACAGCAGCCTGCTCATCAGCGCCGTCAGCGATGATGCGGATGGTGGTACCGCCCACGATGCCCAGAGACAGAACGCCCAGCAGGCTCTTTGCGTTCACGCGGCGTTCTTCCTTCTCGACCCAGATGGAAGACTTGAACTCGTTAGCCTTCTGGATGAAGAAGGTAGCCGGACGAGCGTGCAGACCAACCTGATTTTCAACGGTAACTTCTTTCACGTACATAGTAAAGCGCTCCTATCTAATATCGTTTTGGGTATAGAATCTGTATCCTGTGCCTGTTGCGTTACGATTATTTTAGCGCAAGTCGAAACGGTTGTACAGCCCCCCGGCGCATTTTTGGCGGTTTCTCCAATGAAAAGCGGCCCATTTTTCATTATTTATACAAAGATAATAAAATTATTCCCCGAAGGTTAGAGGGTAGATACAAAAGTTTTCAACATTTTTTCGACCGTCGGGCAATATCTCGGCCGTTTTTGTGCGTTTCCAGCACCATACCCTCTGGCCCGAGCATCCATTTTCGTGCCTTTTTCGCTGTCCGATGCACCTGCAGCTGCCGCCCGGAGTTACTTCTGTGCGCTGCCCTCGTACCGCATCCAGACCAGAGCACACTTTTTCACCACAGCCGGATATTGCTCCGGCGTGAACTCCAGCTCAGTGCCGCTGGTCAGCTTCCAGCCCATGCGGGTGTAAAGCGCTATGGCGCGGGTGTTGGTGTTCAGCACGCTCAGCACCGGGTGCTCGTGCTCGCTGAGCTTTCTGCGGGCAAAGTCCAGCATCTTCATGCCAATGCCCCTGCCGCGGGCTTTTTCAGTGACGAACAGATGTTCGATGTGCCCCACCTTGTGGTTGATGCTCACGATGCCGTCCGGCACATCCTTGGTGGTGTGCAGGTAGCACACCCAGCCTGCGGCCTTTTCCTGCCGCAGCTGCAAAAGATATTCTTCCTCGTTGAGGCTGGCACAGTATTCCGGGGTCCAGTTCTCGGCACAGGTGGTGCGGCGGCCCTCCACAAAGATGCGGGCAGCAGCAGCAAACTGCTCGTCGGTCTTGACAAGGCGCATGTTCTCGCCGCGCTTCCACTTGGGCAGCTCGGTCACAGGGTGGGTCTCATACCACTTCTCGTACAGCTCCGGGCGGCGCAGGCGGGTGCGCTCCCGGCTCTGTTCCCCGCGCCATGCATCGATTTTCTGGTGGTCGCCGCCCAGCAGCACCTGCGGCACGGCGCGGCCTTCCCACACCTCGGGGCGGGTGTACTGGGGATACTCCAGCAGGCCGTCCCAGTAGCTTTCTTCCTCGTAGCCCTTCTGCTCAGCCAGCACGCCGGGCTTCAGGCGCAGCACACTGTCCGCCACCACAAGGCTGGCCAGCTCGCCGCCGGTGAGGATGTAATCACCGATGGAGATCTCTTCATCCGCAAAAGCATCGATCACACGCTCGTCGATGCCCTCATAGTGGCCGCATACCAGTGTCAGGTTATCGTACTGGGCCAGCCGCTTTGCGTGCTCCTCGGTGTAGCGCTGGCCGCCTGCCGTCAGGAACACGATATGCGGGGCCGGACGGCCCTGTGAAGCCACTTCCTGCTGCACAGCACGCAGGCAGTCTGCGATGGGCTGGGCATACAGCACCATGCCGCAGCCGCCGCCGTAGGGTAATCGTCGGTCTGCTTCTGTTTGTTCAGGGTGTAGTCCCGGATCTGGTGGCAGTGGGTCTCAATAAAGCCCTTCTTTGCCGCGCGCCCGATGATGCTGGCATCCAGCACCTGCTGGCACATTTCCGGGAACAGGGTCACGATGTCCACACGCATTCCCATGGCTCACTCTTCCTCCCGTTCGCTGTCAAAGTCATCGTCCAGCAGGCCCGGAATGGGGGTGACGAGGAGATAGCCCTCCGGCGGGTTGCGCTCTTTCAGAAAAGCATCCACGCCCGGGAACATGTATTCCTTGCCGTTCGGTGCTTTGACGGTGTAGATATCCTGTGCACCGGGGTGATCCACGCTGGTCACAACGCCGTACACCCTGCCGGTGTCGGCATCCCGCACTTCGCACCCGATCAGGTCGGCCACATACCAGCGGCCTGCGGGCAGGGTGGCATCATTACGGTCAAAGTAGAACACCTGCCCCGCAGCGCACGGGCAGCATCCATATCGTCCACGCCTTCCAGCTGCAGCAGAGCCATCTGGCCCTGTGCGCGGATGGACACGATCTTATAGGCCCTGCCGCCCTGTGCCGAGGGGTACAGCCTGCCCACCTTTTTGAGAAAATTCACGCCGTCGCACCAAAGCTCCAGCTTCATTTCGCCGCGCACGCCGTGGGTGGTCACGACCTTGCCCGCTTCCAGATATTGCTGCATAATCTTGCTCCTATAATCAAAAAGGCCCCTTGCCGCAAGGGCAAAGGGCCTGTAGGGTGCTCAGTCGATCTCAACAAGGACCTTTTCATCGACCCGCACAGCAGCCGCGCGCATCACCACACGAATGGCTTTTGCGATCCGGCCCTGCTTGCCGATGACACGGCCCATATCTCCCTCTGCCACGCTCAGGTGGTAGACAATGGTGCCGTCCTCGCGAGGCTCGTCCACCGTGACCTTAACGGCTTCCTTATCCTCCACGAGACCGCGGGCAACTGCCAGCAACAGCTCCTGCATGAGTCAGCCCTCCCTACTTACAGAACGTTGGACTTCTTCAGCAGGACGCGAACGGTATCAGTGGGCTGTGCGCCGTTGGCGATCCACTGCTTTGCCTTCTCAGCGTCGATCTTGATCTCGGAAGGCTCCTTGTTGGGATCGTAGGTGCCGATCTCTTCGATGAAACGGCCGTCACGGGGGAAGCGGCTGTCAGCAACAACAACACGATAGAAGGGAGCCTTCTTGGCGCCAACGCGGCGCAGACGAATCTTAACTGCCATGGTAAATATCCTCCAAAAATTGTTTTGTGCGGCCCTTGCGGGCGCATGTTGATTATATTGTACAAACCCGCAAGGGGGTTGTATCACAAAAATTATTTCAGTCCGCGGAAGGCATTGGGGTTGCCCATCATGCCGCCCAGGCGGCGGGCAAAGCCCTTGGGGCTTTTCTTGAACTGCTTCATCATCTTCTGCATCATTTCAAACTGCTTGAGCAGCTTGTTCACGTCGGCCACGGTGGTACCGCTTCCGGCCGCGATGCGGCGCTTGCGCTTGGGGTTGATGATGGAGGGCTTCTCGCGTTCTTCCTTGGTCATGGAATAGATCATGGCTCGATGCGGTCGAATGCCTTTTCATCGACCTGACTGGGATCGATGCCGCTGCCGCCGGGCAGCATGCTCAGCATCGCGCCTGCACCGCCCATCTTGCGGATCTGTGCGAACTGGTCCAGCATGTCGTTCATGTCGAACTTGTTCTCCATCATCCGCTTGGCGGTCTCTTCGGCTGCCTTTTCGTCGGCCGTCTCCTGCGCACGCTCGATCAGGCTCAGCACATCGCCCATGCCCAGAATGCGGCTTGCCATGCGGTCGGGATGGAACACATCCAGATCGTCCAGCTTTTCGCCGGTGCCCTGGAACTTGATGGGCTTGCCGGTAACGGCCAGCACCGAAAGTGCCGCACCGCCGCGGGTATCGCCGTCGGTCTTGGTGAGGATGATGCCGTCGATGCTCACCTTCTCGTTGAAGGTCTTGGCAACGTTCACAGCGTCCTGACCGGCCATGGCGTCCACCACCAGCAGGGTCTCGTCCACAGGAACGGCTTCCTTGATGTCCACCAGCTCCTGCATGAGCACATCGTCGATCTGCAGACGACCGGCGGTATCCAGGATCACGATGTCATTGCCGTAATCCTTGGCGTGTGCCAGCGCCTTCTTTGCAATTTCCGGCGGCTTTGCGCCCGGCAGCGTGAACACCGGTGCGCCCGCCTGTTTGCCCACCACCTGCAGCTGATCGATGGCCGCAGGGCGGTAAATATCGCAGGCCACCAGCATAGGGCGGCGGCCTGTTTGATAAAGTACTTTGCCAGCTTTGCGGCGTGGGTGGTTTTACCGTTGCCCTGCAGGCCGCAGAGCATGATGATCGTCTGGCCCTTGTTCTTGATGTTCAGGCGGGCCGCCTCGCTGCCGCCCATCAGGGCAACCAGCTCTTCGTTGACGATCTTGACCACCTGCTGTGCCGGGGTCAGGCTTTCCATGACCTCCTGACCCATGGCGCGCTCGGACACCTTTGCACAGAAGTCCTTGGCAACCTTGTAGTTGACATCGGCTTCCAGCAGGGCCATGCGCACCTCACGCATCGCGGCCTTGATATCTGCCTCGGTCAGCTTGCCGTGACCGCGCAGCTTTTTGAACACACCGGCAAGGCGGTCGGTAAGGGATTCAAATGCCATTGTACGGTGCTCCTTTCACAGGTTTCAGCTCTCGTTTGCTTCGTCGATGGAGCGGATGAGCTTTAACATTTTGGTCAGCTGGTGTTCGTACTCGGTGGTGGTCAGGCCCTGCGGGCCGGTGCACTCGAACCGTGCATCGATCACCATTTGCTCCAGCTCTTCCAGCTTCTGCTGCACGCGGCGGTAACGCGCCGCAAAGCCGACCTTTTCCTCCAGCTCCTTCAGCGCGTTCTCGCCATGCTTGATGGCATCCCGCGCACTGACGGGTGATGCCGAAGTTCTCGCCGATCTCGCTCAGCGAAAGGTCGTCGTTGTAATACTGGCGCAGCATTTCGCGCTGTTTCTCGGTGAGCACCTCGCCGTAAAAGTCCAGCAGATAGCCCATTTCCAGATCTTTTGCCATCCTCTGATCCCCCGGTTTTGTGCCTGTACTCTCGAGAAGTGATGTAAAGTTCATTTGCTTTACGGATGAAGTATAGCAGATGCACCGCATCCTGTCAAGAGCCTTTCGGAGATTTTTCCAGAAAATCCGCCAAAAATTCGCCGTTTTTGCTAAAACGCATCTTGACGCGCGCAGTCCTTTTGCGTTAGGATAATATTGTTGTATCCCATGAAAGGAGGGTCTTCGTGCCGATCTACCCCAATTTTTACCAGACGCTCAGCGCCTGCCCCATCGTGGAGCTGCGCGGCTATGCTGCCGCCTGCGGGCTGAAGGGACGGCTGTATGCCTATCTGGACTTTGCAGGCCCCACCGCACGGCCCGGGACGGCCTTGCCGAAGGGATGCTGGCCCTTGCCATTGAAAAAAAGAAGCTGATCTCCGGTCAGCCCATCATTGAAGCGGCCTCCGGCCCGTTTGCCGCTGCGCTCACGCTGGCGGGCCTGACCGCCGGTCACCCGGTGGTTCTGGTGATGCCGGAAGATGCCCCCGCCCTGCG
>ENA-OQDD01000815-OQDD01000815.1-human-gut-metagenome-genome-assembly--contig:-NODE-815-length-11560-cov-1.957229_pt1 | contig 11560 bp, 7 predicted proteins | sample MGYA00242507_ERZ504598 | MGnify/ENA primary metagenome ERZ504598 (study PRJEB26092, sample SAMD00036318) | human gut metagenome | host: Homo sapiens | study: EMG produced TPA metagenomics assembly of... | reverse complement strand
CACCGCAGGAGCCAGCAATTGCTGGAGCTTTCGGACGAAAGACCCGTGCTTTTTATGCGCGCCATATCGGGCAGACGATGCCGGTGTTGCTGGAACGTCCCAAACCCGGACTGCCGATGCACGGCTTCACTCCCAATTATATCCGTGTGGAAGTCCCTCATGATGCTGCCTTGGACAACCAGCTCGTGTCTGTGCGCCTGGGCGATTTCAATGCCGACGGCACCGCACTCTTGGGAGTAATGGAATGAGGAATGCCGCCTTTGCAACAAATAACTCATAACTTATAACTCATAACTGACGAAGTGAAATCAAAAATTGTCTATTGGTTGACTTATGCGGGCATGTGGCTTGTGGCACTTCTGCCTTTCCGGGCGCTTTATGCATTGTCTGACGGGCTGTACTTCCTGATGCGCCACGTCGTGCATTATCGGAAGAAAGTCGTTCGCCGCAACCTTCGCAATTCCTTTCCGGAGAAGTCGGAAACCGAATTGATGGAGATAGAGCGCAAGTTCTACCATTATATCTGCGACTATATGCTGGAAGAGGTGAAGATGCTGCGCATGTCTTTCGAGGAGCTCTGCCGCCGGATGAAGTATGATAATAAGGAAGAATACCTTGCCATGATAGAGAAGCATGGAGGCATTGTACTGTTGATTCCCCATTATGCCAATTTTGAGTGGATTATAGGCATGGGGGCCATCATGCATCCGGGCGACATCCCGGTGCAGGTGTACAAACCGCTAAGCAATAAGTATCTGGACGAGATGTTTAAGCATATCCGCGCCCGGTTCGGAGGATACAATGTGGCGAAACATTCCACGGCACGCGAAGTGATAAGCTTCGCCGTGAAGGCAGGCGGATAGCCATCGGCCTGATTACAGACCAGTCGCCCAACCGCAGCGAGGCCCATTATTGGACCACTTTCTTGAATCAGGACACCGTGTTCATGGATGGTGCCGAGCGCATTGCCAAGCTGATGGACTTCCCCGTCTTTTATTGTGAATTGGAACGGACATCCAGGGGATATTGCAAAGTGCTCTTCGATTTGGTTACCGAAACTCCCAAGCAGACGGCGGATGGCGAGATAACCGAGTGCTTCGCCCGTCGTCTGGAGCAGACCATCCGGCGCGAACCGGCTTATTGGTTCTGGTCTCATAAACGCTGGAAAAATAAACGAAAAGAATCTGTGCAACATGGATAAGATTGCTGTTGTCATATTGAATTGGAACGGATGTGATATGCTCCGTTCTTCCTTCCTCTGTTGTGCGTTTTCGGAGGTGGATGGTGCTGTGGTGTATGTGGCGGACAATGGCTCTACGGATGCTTCCGTGGCAATGCTCCGTCGCGAGTTTCCTTCTGTGCACTTGATTCTGCTGGAAGAGAACCACGGTTTTGCCGACGGATACAATCTGGCATTGAAGCAGGTGGAGGCAGAATATGTAGTGCTGCTCAACTCCGATGTAGAGGTCACCGAGCACTGGCTTGTCCCGTTGGCAGAGTATATGGATGCCTATCCGGAGACGGCCGCTTGCCAGCCGAAGATACGCAGTTGGCGTAACAAGGGGCAGTTTGAATATGCCGGAGCTGCGGGAGGTTTCATCGACCGCTATGGCTATCCCTTCTGCCGCGGCCGTATTATGGGCGTGGTAGAAGAGGACAAGGGGCAATACGACACGGTGATACCCATTTTCTGGGCTACGGGGGCGGCTCTGTTCATCCGTCTGGCAGACTACCGGGAAGCGGGTGGGCTGGACGGACGTTTTTTTGCCCACATGGAGGAGATAGATTTATGTTGGCGGCTTCGTGCCCGTGGCAGACAGTTGGCATGTATACCGCAGAGTGTGGTATTTCATGTGGGAGGGGCCACTTTGAAGAAGGAGAATCCGCGCAAGACCTTCCTCAATTTTCGTAATAACCTTGTCATGCTTTATAAGAATCTGCCGCAGGAGGACTTGGCGTCCGTGATGCGTGTACGTGCGGTGCTCGATTATGTGGCTGCGTTCAGTTTCATGCTGAAAGGCCAGTTACCCAATGCTTTGGCCGTATTCCGTGCGCGCCGTGCCTACCACTCCCTCCGCACTTCATTAGCAGCGTCCCGCAAAGAGAATCTGAAAAAAACTACGCTTGCCGTAATACCGGAACGGACAAAAAACAGTATATTGGCGCAGTTTTATCTGCATGGAAAGAAATTCTTTTCCCAATTGTAGGAACTGTTGCCTTTTATAATTGTTCAATCTATTAAAGGTTTTGAATTATGGAAAAACTAGTTAGAAAAATCGGATTAGTGGCACACGACGCCATGAAGAAAGACCTCATCGAGTGGGTACTGTGGAACTCGGAATTGCTGATGGGGCATAAATTCTATTGTACGGGCACCACGGTACCCTTATCCTCGAAGCTCCGGGAGAAACATCCTGATGTGGAGTGGGATTTCACTATCCTTAAATCCGGTCCTTTGGGCGGTGACCAGCAGATGGGCTCGCGCATTGTGGACGGAGAGATTGACTATCTTTTCTTTTTCACCGACCCGATGACCCTTCAGCCGCACGATACGGATGTGAAGGCGTTGACCCGCCTTGCCGGTGTGGAGAACATCGTGTTCTGCTGCAACCGCAGTACGGCAGACCATATCATTTCCAGCCCGTTGTTTGTCGACCCGACGTATGAACGCACTGTTCCCGATTACAGCAACTACACCAAGCGGTTTGCAAATAAGCCGGTGGTGGCCGAAGCGGTGGAATCGGCAAAGAAGCGGAAACGGAAAAAATAAGGATGAAACTCGGTTCTACTGGGCATTCTTAATCTATCGCTACCCTTCGTTCATGGACAGCCACACTGGTGCGATAGCCCACCCTTGCCGTTTGAAGTCATAGAGTTGCACAATAATGGTGTTGGTGAATCTGCCCATTCTATGTCGTTGAGGTATTGGTAGGGGAAGCGGAACTCTGTGAGGTTTATTTTCAATAGTTCATTCCTTCTGAAGTCTGCATAGTTGTATGGGTTTGTAAAGTCGTAAGGGGTGGGCAGGTAGAGGGCATTTCTCCAATGAAACTCGGAGCTGTATTTGATAGCAAGCGGCCGGTAGCAGGAAGAGAGCGACGATGGGGAGTAATGCCAGTCGTTGTATAGCGTTTCTCATTGACTTTTTGTTGATGATGGGGCAAAGGTACGGAATATTGGTATCAATGGTTGTATTCTACGGCCGAAAAGTTGCTGCATGCTCACTGCAGAACTTCTGTATACATTTTGCAGCGCCACTGCAAAAGCATGCAGTGTCTTTGCAGTGGGAAGTGTCTGTGTATCAATAGTGAATGGGGTGATTCGGCAATCTGTCATTCTCCGCGGCGTTGGCATATTTCCACTCCTGCAGCTCTATATCCGCGCCCATCGGTGGATTGCGCTTTGCCAGCTTGAGGGTTATTTCTTCTATCTGTGGGAAGTCGTGGAACAATCGGTTTATAATTCGCCCGCATACATGTTCCAATAGTTTGGAAGGAATGTCCATCTCTGCCTTCACAGCTGTATGTACATCGGCATAGCTCACGGTGTCGGCTACGTCGTCCGTTTCTGCCGCACGCCGGATATCAACTTGCAGGCGCAGGCTGACGGTAAACTCATTGCCTACCACGGTTTCTTGTTCGCCCACGCCGTGATGGGCGAAGAAGCGAAGCGTGTCAAGGAAAATATAACTGGTCATTACTTGTAGATTGTTTTCTGCAAACTTACTGATATTTTGTGGTACGGGCAAATCAGTATCCGGTTATTACGATTCAGGTTGCGGATTGTATTCTGTAAAATATAAAAATAGCGCGAAATTGTTTTTTATAGAATACAATTATGTGAGGGTCGGAATAAACTTATCGAACTATTTTAGGCACGGAATTATACGGGTTATCACGGTTGCTTTCAATATTATCCGTGATTGTCCATGTAATCCGTGCCTAAAATAATACTTTGCTAAGAATCCTTTCTTATCTTCCGGTGCTTTCTATCATGCACCTTATTTTCTCGTTCAAGCTTTCTGCCTTCATCAGTTGTTCCAGTGTCAGGTGCATGCGCCAGCGCCAGTAGTGCCGCGGGTTGGCAGGAATATTGATGCGTTCTTCCTGCACGTTCGGGTTGCGCCATTTGCCGTCCATGGACATCCAGTCTTGCAGGGAGAGGATGCAGAGGATGGAGTTGCTATGGAGGTGATTGCGAACCACTTCTTCGCAGAGCTCCGGCGTGGCCGTTGCCGGTGCGGCACCGTAGTGCCCGAGCATGGTGTTGTAGTAACGCTGCGTCTGTTGGAAGTCTTCTTCCCACCAGCCGCGCAGGGTAGACATGTCGTGCGTGGAGATGGTGCAGACCGAACGGTACGGATACCAGTCAGTGTGGCCGAATTCTTGTTTCGGGTCTTTCGGCATACGTTGTATCTCCAGGGAAAGGATACGCAGGTCGTTCATCACCCATGCCACGCAATCGGGAATCATGCCTAAGTCCTCACCGCATACCAGCATGCGCGTGGACTGTGTCAGTTGCGGTAGTTTCTTCATGGCTTGCTGTCCCCAGAAGTCATTGTGGCGGTGATAGTAGTACTGGTCATACAGCCGGTTGAAGGCAGCCTTTTCCCAATCGTTCAGTGCGCGGTAGATGTAGTCGTGCTGCACGCCGATGCGCGGATGGTATTCGTGCGGATTGTTGCGGTCGGGCACGAACAGCACATCGCTGATAAGGGCGTAAAGCCCGTCACGAATCCAGATGCTGTCATCGTCCGTCTTTCCGGCAAAGTAGGCTTCCACTTTGCGCTGGGTGTCGAACTCGGGACGCATGCGGTAAACCTCCCACGTGTCTGTCGGCTCTATGAAGGTCTGCTTCACATAGTCTGTATGCGGGCCGAAGATTTGTCCGAGGAAGTACTCATGGATATAGGGCTTCAGGAAGAAGTCTTCGCGGAATGCCAGCCCGTAGCTTTCTATCTCCTCGCGCGTCATGGGCAGGGCGGGGACGAATTGTCCCAACAGCCCGTGTACGGCGTGCATCGGTATCTCCCAAATGCGGAAGAAGCCGAGGATATGGTCTATGCGGTAGGCATCGAAGTATTCTGCCATTTTGTGGAAACGCTTCATCCACCAGGCATAGCCGTCTTTCTCCATGACATCCCAGTTGTAGGTGGGAAAGCCCCAGTTCTGCCCGTTCACGGAGAAATCATCGGGCGGTGCGCCGGCTTGGCCGTTCAGGTTGAAGTAGTGGGGTTCCTTCCAGGCTTCCACACTGTTGCGGCTGATGCCGATGGGGATGTCGCCTTTCAGCACTACGCCGTTGGCGCGCGCATGCTCGGTGGCGGCAAGCAGTTGCAGGTGCAGATTGAACTGGATGTAGTAGTAGATGGCAATATGCGGATAGTCGGCAGAGTCCGGCCGGCACAATGTCTCTATCTCCTTGGCATCGTAGGTGGCATACTTGGGCCACTCGCGGAAATTCGGGGTCTTGTAGGCATCACGCAGGTAGCTGAAGACGGCATATGGCTGCAACCATTCCTTGTTGGCCTCGTAGAAATTACGGAATGCATCCGAGGCCAGCACCTTTTCCCCTTCCTGCTTGAAGATGAGGTGGAAGTATTCCCACTTTGTTTTGTTCACAGCTTCGTAGTCCACGGCGGGCAGGGCATTCAGTTCTTTCTGGCGTTTGTTGAATTCGGCCATCACCTTCTTGTCCTTCAAGCTGCCCAACTGCTTCAGGTCGGCGTACATGGGATGGAAGGCATAGATGGAGATGCTACTGTAAGGGTAGGAGTCTGTCCAGGTATGCGTCATGGTAGTGTCGTTGATGGGCAGAATCTGCACCGCCTTCTGATTGGTGGCAACTGCCCAGTCAATCATGCGCTTCAAGTCGCCGAAATCGCCTACACCGAAGCTTTTCTCGGAGCGTAGGGAGAATACGGGTACGGCTACTCCGGAACCTTTCCATGCAGGAAGATTGAAGTATACATAACGGTCGCCGACAGCCAGCGTTTCGTTGGCGGCTATCTGCGGGTCGGCCATATAGCGGTTGGGATTGTTCTCCCAGGCCACGGCACGGCGCTCTTTCTTGTTGTAAAGGACGAATTTATACTCCAGCGGGAAGCTGATTTTACCGGCATCCACTTCTACCTGCCATTCGGGGAAGTCGATGTCGCTCATAAGGGCAGCTTTGTCCGGGTTCCAGTCACCCAGCGCCTTCTGGTTTCCGCAGAGTGCCAGGCAATGGTCACTGTCTATGCAGGGGCGTACGCCTTTATCAGCAACCCCTTTTTGTAGCTTTTCGGGGCGGCACTGCGTTCGCGATGCGCCAGCAGGGATTCTGTGAAAGCGGATGTATAAAAATACTGCTGCTCGGGCAGATTCTTCCAACAATCTTCTATGCGGTAAACTTCTTCGGATTGTCTGCAACGTGCAGGATGCGTGGCAGGCTGTTCCACTCTGTCCGTATGGTTCTGCCATCTCGATAGATGTGGTAACTGTATTCGACGCTTCCATTACCGGGAATCTGGATATCCACTTCCGCGTCCAGTGAATGCCGTCTACAGTGTGCAGGGGGGTGGCTTTGTTGGGCTGGTTGTTGCCAAGTTCCGGGATGGAACCCAGGACTCTGACTTCTTCACCCCAGCTGGTGCGATACTCGATATTGAATATTAGTGTCATATTATATTAGATTTAGAAATAGCAATAGCTGCAATGATTATGCAAGTATAGAAATTATTCCTCATAATCATGCAGCTACCGTTATCTAAGTCATTTAAATTCCTATGCAAACGTTTGTGCTTGCCGTGGGATTATCCACAGCGAGAAGCTCCGCACGTCTTGCAGATGAGGCAACCTTCTTGGTAAACCAGTGTTTCGTTACCGCAGTTGGGGCATTTCTTGCCTTTGGCTTCCGTGCCGTCCTGGATGTATTTCTTCAGGGCGCGTTCCACACCGTTCTTCCAGGTGTTGATGTTTTCGCTGTCCAGTTGCAGTGAACCTACCAGCTTGATGACCTGCTCGATAGGCATGCGGTAGCGCAATACACCGGAAATCAGCTTGGCATAGTTCCAATACTCTTTGTTGAACTTCTCGGACAGACCCTCGATGGTGACTTTGTATCCGCGCTTGTTCTCGAACTGGAAGTCGTAACGCTTGTTTCCGTGCTCATCCACATTCTTGATGATGTGGCCTGACACCACATTCTTCGGCAGGATGATGCCTTCATCATCATCCAGCACACCGGTGAATATTTCGTAGGGATGATTGTCCAGCAAGCCGACGAATGCCACCCATTTCTCCTTGTTGTTCTGGAAGCGGACAACGTCTGCATCCAATATTCTGGGACGTGTTTCAACGACCGTAGGCGGTTTGCACGGGGGAAGTTCGGACTTCTTGTCACTCTTGGTAGAGATGAGCACGCCGGAACGCGAACCGTCGCGGTAAACCGTACAGCCCTTGCAGCCGGATTTCCATGCTTCTACATACAGACGGTTCACGAGGTCTTCGTCTACGTCGTTCGGCAGGTTGATGGTTACGCTGATAGAGTGATCCACCCATTTTTGGATACGTCCCTGCATCTTGACTTTCATCAGCCAGTCCACGTCGTTGGAGGTTGCTTTATAATAAGGTGATTTCTCTACCAGGGCATCCACTTCTTCCTGCGTGTAGCGTTTGGCGGGGTTGTATCCTTGTGCTTCCATCCAAGTCACGAACTTGGGGTGGAACACGATATATTCTTCAAAGGCATCTCCGGTTTCGTCGATGAAGTCCACATGGACGTTCGTATCGTTGGGATTCACTTTGCGGCGGCGCTTGTACACGGGCAGGAATACGGGCTCGATACCGGAGGTGGTTTGAGTCATCAGGCTGGTGGTGCCGGTCGGGGCGATGGTCAGACAGGCAATGTTGCGGCGTCCGTACTTCTTCATCTCCTCGTACATTTCCGGGTCAGCTTCACGCAGGCGGTTGATGAACGGGTTGTTCTTTTCGCGTTCTGTATCGTACACCTCGAATGCGCCGCGTTCTTTGGCCATTTCTATGGAGGAGCGATAGGCGTTGAGTGCCACCGTCTTGTGTACTTGCTCCGAGAATTCGGTTGCCTCTTCAGTGCCATAACGCAATCCCAGGGCGGCAAGCATGTCGCCTTCTGCCGTGATGCCTACACCGGTACGGCGGCCTTGGGCGCTTTTCTTGTAAATCTTCTGCCACAAAACGCGTTCTGTATGTTTCACGTCTTCACTTTCGGGGTCGGCATCTATCTTGCTCATGATGCGCTCTATCTTCTCCAGTTCAAGGTCGATGATATCGTCCATGATGCGTTGGGCCAAAGCTACATGCTTCTTGAATAGCTCAAAGTCAAAGTAGGCGTCCGGCTTGAACGGATTGACCACGTATGAGTAAAGGTTGATGGCGAGCAGACGGCAGGAGTCGTACGGCACAGTGGAATTTCGCCGCATGGATTGGTGGATACGGTACGGTAGCCCAGGTCTGCATAGCAGTCGGGCACGGATTCCTTTAATATGGTATCCCAGAACAACACACCGGGTTCTGCCGATTTCCATGCATTGTGCACAATCTTTTTCCATAATGCGGATGCGTCAATGTCTTTTGAAATGCCGGCTCTGTGGCGTCAATCGGATATTGCTGTGTATATGGTTTGCTCGATGCGGCCTGCATGAAGTCGTCGGTCAGTTTTACGGAAACGTTGGCTCCGGTCACTTTGCCTCAGTCATCTTGGCATCGATGAAGGCTTCCGAGTCGGGGTGTTTGATGGATACGCTGAGCATCAGTGCGCCGCGGCGTCCATCTTGAGCTACTTCGCGTGTAGAGTTTGAATAGCGTTCCATGAAGGGAACCAAGCCGGTGGAGGTCAGTGCCGAGTTCTTTACCGGTGAACCTTTCGGACGGATATGGGATAAGTCGTGTCCCACGCCGCCACGGCGTTTCATCAGCTGTACTTGTTCTTCGTCTATCTTGAAGATGGCACCATAAGAATCCGCTTCGCCGTCCACACCGATAACAAAGCAGTTGGACAGAGAGGCTACCTGATAGTTGTTTCCGATTCCGGTCATCGGGCTTCCTTGCGGAACAATGTACTTGAAGTGGTCGAGTAAGCCGAAAAGTTCCTCTGAACTTAATGGATTGGGGTACTTGGCTCAATGCGGGCTACCTCATTGGCTATTCGCCAATGCATGTCTTCCGGAGACTTTTCGTAAATATTTCCGAAAGAATCTTTGACTGCATATTTGTTTACCCAAACTCTGGCAGCCAACTTCGTCGCCTTGGAAGTATTTTAAAGATTCTCCGTAGGCTTCGTCATAAGAATAATTTTTCTTTTCCACAATGTTGTATCTCTTAGGATTAGTTACAAATAAGTAAAGTTGTAGAAGTTGTACTTATCGTTAACAAATGCATTTGCAAAGCTATGAATGTTTTTCAACTTGGCAAAATTAAAATGAATGTTTTTATCAACCGATGTATAGTTTTCTATTGATTGCTATTAATTTATTGGTTTATAATGTTTTAATGATTTGAGTAAACGAATAAGTTTTCCAAAATGGAATTTATTAACAACTTGTTGGGCTGAAAGGTTCTCGGTTTAGTCGAACATAAGGTTACTTTTATCTGCTCGTAAAGATAATAATTGTTCATTTCTTGTTGAAAAGATGTATTTTATTCCGGATATATGATGATAAAAAAAGTGTGAACTCTTGAATGAATTGTTCGTGGATTACATTATCTTTGCAAAAAAAGAAAGAATGGAAAGCTTGAAACAAAGGAGAACAATCCGAAAATACCAGCAGAAGGATATTTCTGCTGATTTGTTAAATGATTTGCTTGAAACCTCTTTCCGGGCTTCTACAGTCGGGAACATGCAGGTTTATAGTGTGATTGTGACGCGTGATGCAGAGCGTAAAGCCAAACTGGCGCCTGCACATTTCAATCAGCCGATGGTTCGGACGGCGCCGGTAGTGCTTACTTTCTGCATAGATTTGCGCCGCTTCAGCAAGTGGTGTGAGCAACGTAAGGCTGAGCCGGGATACAACAACTTTGAGTGGTTTGTGACGGGGGCTGTCGATACCTTGCTGGTGGCACAGACTTTTTGTGTGGCTGCCGAGGAGAAGGGGTTGGGCATTTGCTATCTGGGAACTACCACTTACAACCCTCAGATGATTGTCGAAGCGTTGGAGTTACCGGAATTGGTGTTTCCCATCACGACAGTCACAGTGGGATGGCCTGCCGAACAGCCGGAACAAGTGGACCGTTTGCCGCTGGAGGCCATTGTACACGAAGAGGTTTATCATGATTATACTCCTCAGGACATTGACCGGTTGTATGCCTATAAAGAATCGCTTCTTGAGAACAAGCAGTTCATCTTGGAGAACAATAAGGAAACGCTGGCGCAGGTCTTTACAGATGTGCGTTATACGAAGAAAGACAGTGAGGCAATGTCGGAGAATCTTTGGAAGATAATGAAAAAGCAGGGATTTTGAAAATTAAGGATAAGGGATAAGGGATAAGGGATAAGGGGTTAAGCTAATGCATACTTAGCTGCATTTAATCCCTTATCCTTTATTCTTATCCTTTTTTCAGTGCGGCTTGAATCTCGTCGATTTCCGCACGGAATGATTTGTCCACCTCTTTCAGTTCTTTGATGGTTTTACATGCATGCAATACGGTGGCATGGTCTTTATGTCCAATTAGCGCACCGATTTTTGCAGTAGAGAAGTCTGTATGGTTTTTGGCTAAATACATGGCTATTTGTCGTGCTTGCACCACTTCCCGCTTTCTGGATTTTGTGTGGATGGTGGCAGTTTCCAATCCGAAGTGCTTGCATACGGTGTTGATGATTTCATCGACAGTCACTGCCTTGCTTTCGCTGTTCACTACCTTGCGGACGATACGTTGCGTCAGTTCCAGGTCTATTTCTTTATTGTATATGGTGGAATGCGCCATAATGGAAATGACGATGCCCTCCAGGTCACGTACACTGTCGCCCACGTTCTCTGCAATATAGTCAATCACTTCCTGGGGGAACTGCAGGCCGTCACGGTGTATCTTGTTGCGCAGAATGTTCTTGCGGAGTTCTACGGTAGGTTTCTCCAGCTCAGCCACCATTCCCCATTTAAAACGTGTAATCAGACGCTCTTCCATGCCCTGCAGCAATACCGGTGCACGGTCGGAAGTGAGGATGAGCTGCTTGCCGTTCTGATGCAGATGGTTGAAGATATGGAAGAATGTATTCTGCGTTTTGGTCACGCCGGCAAATTCCTGAATATCATCAATGATTAGAATATCAATGGTCTGGTAGAAGTTGATGAAGTCGTTAGTCGTATTGTTACGTACGGAATCGGTGTATTGCACTTGGAATAGGTGTGCAGATACATACAATACCCTTTTCTCCGGGTATAGTTCCTTGATTTTGGTTCCGATAGCATTGGCAAGATGGGTTTTGCCTACACCTGATGCTCCGTATAGGAACAGCGGATTGAAGATTGTTTTAGCCGGATTGAGAGCGACAGCTTCTGCAACGCTGCGCGACAGCTTGTTGCTGTAACCTTCGATGAAGGTTTCAA
>ENA-OQDD01000814-OQDD01000814.1-human-gut-metagenome-genome-assembly--contig:-NODE-814-length-11563-cov-1.923837_pt1 | contig 11563 bp, 13 predicted proteins | sample MGYA00242507_ERZ504598 | MGnify/ENA primary metagenome ERZ504598 (study PRJEB26092, sample SAMD00036318) | human gut metagenome | host: Homo sapiens | study: EMG produced TPA metagenomics assembly of... | reverse complement strand
ACCTCTCGTTCAAGGCATTCAATGAGGGTATACGCTTGAAGGACTGTATCCGTATGCAGCAGAAGCTTATGAATGTAAGGGTAAGATGTGTGGCTGCCGATTCCATATATGCCAATAATGCCAACAGGAAGTTCTGTACGAAATACGGGGATATCCACTTCCTTTGCACGCAAGGAAGGGCAGCAAAAGATGAGCCCTTGAGGAAGGTGCTCAGAAGTGAGCTCTCAAAAGAAAGGGCCACCCGGCTTAAAGGAAGCTTCGGTACTCAAAAGCAGCAACATTACTCGCTTTCAAGGATAAAGGCCAGGAACAGGAAGACGGAAATCCTGTGAATTTTCTTCGGAATACATACGGCAAATACCATACTGATGATTGACAAGATCAAAAACAGAACGGTGAAAGCAGCATGATATGAGTTTACTGAACAGACCTGAAGAGGTCATCAGGCTTCTTCCGCAGCATCATGTCTTGATAGATAAGAGTATAGGAGAAAATACAGAAAAATAACAATAAAAATGGTATATGAAGTGATCATGCTCTATCATTTTCATATGCCATTGTATTTTGTAGGGACATTTACTGAATATCCCCTAAATACTACTGGTGCGATAAAATCGCACCAGTAGTAAATTCAAAGAGAAAATAACTATAAAAAGGTAGAGGGTAGACACGTTTCTCGTGACCTTATATACCATGTTCTAAATCAAGACTCTTTTTTTGAAGTTGAAGGTTTTATATTCCATCCGGAAGTCAATATCACTTTCTCAAAATTCTTTTCTACAGTACCCTTTGTATAAGTGAAGTGTTAATTTTTATAATATACTGATAAATAAAGATTTACGTTTGAATATTTCTTGTTGTTTTTAGTTGTTCTACACTTCTAAATACAGTGTTGTAATAGCAAATGTCCTCTGCCATCTTGCAAGTGCGCGGTATCTCACCTATTGGCATCTCACCGTTTTCACATCATTACTTAAGGGGATAAGAAAGGAATGATCGTGAATCGGTCAGCATTCCAACAAATCGCTCAACAATCCGAGAAGGGAAAAGATTTACGCCAATCTGATAGATACTCTAACCCCCAAACCAAATTAATTTCCTAATGGCTGTTGCTGACGGTGTTACCAATTTTTCATCTAAAGAAGTGCTTACTAAATACCAATTAGGGACATCTGTCAACATAAAAATCTGAAAAAAGTTGCTACTGAAAAAGACTTAATTGACATACTGCCCGGAAATAAAATTGAACTTCAAGATCCAGTATTCGAATATTGGCTAAAGCACATTTATAGATAATACTATTGTTCGAAGTTCAGCGACAACTGCCCATCCCCCAGAAGATTGAACGTCAAGCGATGATAGGTGTAGTACCCCGCTCAGCAATGGCGGCACGATGTTTCTTGGTGGGATACCCCTTGTTACGATTCCAGTCATAATACGGATATTCCTCGTGAAGGCGGTTCATGTAGTCATCACGATAGGTCTTTGCCAAAATGGAGGCGGCAGCGATGGAAAGGTACTTCCCGTCTCCTTTCACTACGGTAGTATGCGGCAAGTCCCGATATTTCTTAAAGCGGTTGCCGTCTATCAGCAGATGTTGCGGGCGGACATTCAGTTGGTCAACAGCACGGTGCATGGCAAGAAAGGAGGCATTGAGAATATTGATTTTGTCAATTTCTTCGGGAGAGACGACGCCCACCGCCCACGCCAGAGCCTCTTTCTCAATCACTTCACGCAAGGTATAGCGTTGTTTTTCCGTCAGCTGCTTGGAGTCGTTCAAAAGTTCATTCTTAAAGTCCGTTGGCAGAATAACAGCAGCGGCATAGACCGCACCGGCCAGACAGCCGCGACCGGCCTCATCGCATCCTGCCTCTATCAAATCTTTATTCAAATAAGGTAATAACATATATATCGCTATCTTTGAGGCACAAAGATAAATCTTTTTGGAGGGAAACCGGACTTCTAAGAAGAATTAATTAAATTTGCAGAAACAAGACGATGCCATGAAGAAAAACCTATGTCTACTACTCGTATGTCTTCTGTCAGCAGCTGCCCCACTGCAAGCTCAAGACATGCAGCAAGCACAGAAATTGATTGACCAAGCACAGAAATACCTGTACAACAACCCCAAACAAGCTTCCTACTATGCAGCTCAGGCTTCTGCCTTGTTTCCCGAAGATGAGCCCAGTGAGGTCCGCGCACAAGCCATGATTCTCTACTGTCAAGCCGAACAATTGTTGGGGAACTTCGACCTAAGTATCAAGAATCTTTATGACACCCAAAAATATATCCATCCCACCAACAAAAAACAAATGGCACAACTCTGCTCCTTGATGGGGCGTGTATACAGCAAACTAGGCGATTACAACAAAGCCATTGAACTGAACGACAAAGCAACCTCCATCTTCAAATCCATCGGCGATTCCACCTCTGTGGCCGGATGCTATAACGAACGTGGAGTAATGCACCACTTCATGAGTGAATTTACCGTTGCCGAGCGTTTCTTCCAGCGTGCGCTGGCCATCAACCGTGCCCAACGAAACCTGAAAGAGATTGCAACCAACTTGAACAACCTCTGTCTGTACCGAGGCAATACGGAAGAGAAACTTTCTTTCATCCAGGAAGCCATCACCATCAACAAGAATCTGGATGCCCAATGGTCCCTCGGAGAAAACTACAATAACATGGGAAAACAGTATTACTACGGCAAACAATACTCCAACGCTTTGGAAGCATTGCGCAAAGCCTATGAATATGCCACAACATCGGAGCCCGCGAACTGATTTGCGACAATTACGAATATTCGTCCATGGTATATGCAGCTATAGGTGACTATGCCCAAGCTTATAAGTATCTGGACAAGAGGTACCACCTGGGCAAGGAACTGCAAAGTAGCAACAAGCTACGCAACATCGAGCAGGAAATTTCCTATAAAAGATACCAAGACCAAAAATATGCTACTGAAATGCAGGAACAAACCTACAAGATAGAGCTACTGAAACGCAATTTGTGGCTTTTGGGCAGCGTACTTATTCTGGGAATAGCTTTCAGCATCTTTCTATATAAATGGTATAAACGCCGAAAAGATTTGCAACTGATAGAAGCACGCTACCAATTGCAACTGTCCGAAAAAGAAGTGGCCGAACTGAAGATGCATCAGCAAGAGCTGGAACTTCAAAATGTACACAATGCCCTGGCTACCAGTCGGCAGGAGGCAACCAGCTTCGCCGTATTCCTGAAAAGCCGCAATGAACTGCTGGACAAAATACGCGGAATGGTGAAAGAAGGATATAAGATGGACGCGCAAGCCATCACGCCCCACCTGAAGAAAATCAACGCATTCATCAGCCAGAGCCAAAGCGGAGAACAAAACCAACAGTGCCCTATTGACAAACATCGATGATAAAAGCAATGAATTCCTCCAAAGACTGGTAGCGATTCATCCAAACTGACACAAGGCGAGAAATATCTTGCCACCCTGCTAAGGGTGAACCTGTCTACCAAAGAAATATCCATGTTGACCGGTACTACCCCTAAAACCATCAACATGAACCGTTACCGCCTGCGCAAATCCCTCAACCTCTCTTCCGAAGAAGACCTGACCGACTATCTACAAAATATATAACCCGGCTCAAGGCTGAAAATATTTATTTTGCATTTCTACCCTCACCGCCCTCACTGCTTACCTAAAAGTCTTTATTCATCGGACTTTCAGAGGTGAGTAAGGGCAATTTCAAAAAGGTGAGGGTAAAGTTTGCTCTCACTTTGTCTCAGTAGAAACAAGACACCGAACAAGCAAGCATGAGCTTGGCAAATCCGGAAGACACTGTCTACAGAAAACGTATAACAGATTCCTTTTTCCCAAAATAAACCGCTTGTTTCAATACGTAGAACAATTTGTTTCGACGTGTAGAACAGTTTGTTTCATTAGGGCGAACACTTTGTTTTATCATATCAAAACATTTTGTTTTCCTATAATGAAACAAAGTGTTCACCATTGTAAACTAATAAATTATGTCTTTTCCTGATTTAGCTAGACGTTTTTTTCTTTTATAAACTATATGAGTAGACGTTTTTTGGAATGTCATACTGATATAGTAGTCATTTGTTCCGAAGTCATACTGCTCGAATAGACACAACCGAATAGGCTGTGCTGTTTTCATTGACACCGTTCTTACCGGACTTGCCGAGTCCCACTTGCTTGTTCGGCAATACAAGGTGCCCCTCAACGGGGCCCTTTGTATTTGTCATGTACGCCGACATGTGCCTTCGCCCTGACTTGTTGTTCGGCCCTGCAAAGATATTGTATCCTGCCTTTCCTGGGAGTCTTTGGCAGGATATTTTTTCTTTTTCCATTTCTTTTTCTGCTTTCCCGTTTCCAGATGAGCCAATGCAGATATTTTGTACCCGATGCTCATATGCGGTCTGCGGTAATTGTAGAAGTGGATATAACGCCCTATGCCCTGCTTTGCCTGCCCAATGTCATTGAACCTGTCCCTGCGATAGACACATTCCGTCTTGATAATCCCGTTGGCACGTTCTGCGACAGCATTGTCCGTCGGCTTATAGTCCTCCGTCATGCTGATTGCGATGTGATGTTTCTGGAGGGTCTCCACGTATAAGTCGCAGCAATATTGCACGCCACGGTCCGAATGGTGCGTCAGCCCGGCAAGGTCTTCGCTCCCCTTCATTTCGACGGCCTGCCTTATGGCCTGCCGTAACGCGTCGACAGTGGCGGAAGCCCGCAAGGTTTCGGCAAGTACCCATCCCACCACCTTGTGGGAATATGCATCGGTAACCAGATGCAGGTAACACACTTCGCCATTGGCAAGTGGAATATAGGTTATATCACTGACCCATAACTGGTTGGCGGAAGTAAGCACAAATCCTTTGACCAGATTTTTCCACTTGTGGTAGCGGTGGTTGGAATTAGTCGTGCAACGTGTCTTGCGGGGAGGAAGCATCAGGTGGTGCCGCCGTAGCAAGGTGTAGAAGCTGTCACGACCGGGCATAAAACGGGAGCCGAAAAGGACAACAAGCATCACCCACAGCTTGTAGCCGCCGATGCGGGATCCTCGCTGCGTATCTCACGCACGCTGTCCAATATGAGACGCTCATTCTTCAGGCGAGTCTCGATGTCAGCTTGGACTGGTAATAGGCTTGACGACAATGGCCAAACAGACGGCAGGCAAGCGTAACCTTGAGGTTGCGATGCCTGACCAGTTCCGTTACTGCTTGGCCCCAGATTTTTTCTGATGGGAATGTCAAAGTACTCTTCCGCCCGCGTGATCAGCAAATCACGGGCTTCGGTTTCCAACTTGGAAAAGGCGAGGGCCTTCTCCAGTTCCTTGACGCGTCTCTTAAGTTGCGCATTCTCCTCCTTGTAATCTTCCTTGCTACGGTTGGCCATGTCCAGGGCTTCGTGGTTGGAGGACAAAGGTAGCGACTTTAATAGAGAATCGTACTTCTTAATCCATTTATTCAGCAAGGAAGTACCGCAAAGACCATGATGGAGGCAGAATGAACGCTTGCTCATCCCGGAATGATAATAGGAATCAAGAAGAGACAATCTTTCCTCTTCACTGTAATACTGTTTTTCGCGCATAATTAGGTATACATGTTATTAGTTTGTAAATGTGTCTACCTATATCAGCATAAGACAATGCAAGAGAGAAGACAGAATGCCATCCGTCTTATATTCGACTTCCTCTTTTGCAGATGGCAGAAAAATGAGAAAAAAACTCTGTGTAGCGGCAGCAGGTCAGGCAGGAATCTTTTCTTCATTCAACCACCGTTTAGCTGCGCAACTCATAATTAATGCAAATCGGGAGAAGCTAATGCAAATATACTCTTGTAGATATAACCCTCTCCATTTTATCACTGTTTATCAAGTTTTTACGATACAATTTGTAGATAATAAAACAAAGATTACTACTCTCTTGTAGTCCATCTGTAGACAACATTCTTTAGCATTTCCTATCTATGAATTTTAATTTAGCGCCGTGAAAAGCCAAAGTATTAACCTTAAAAACTTATTCAAATGAGTAAAAGTAACTATTACAAAGAAAGAGTTATTCAGCTACTTCTTTTCTTTACCTTCATGTTGCCTATAGGCGCATTGGCACAGAACAACATTCAGCTGACAGGTACCGTAACCGATACAACCGGCGAAACCGTAATCGGTGCCAGTGTATTAGAAAAAGGTACAACTAACGGAGTAATAACCGACATCGACGGTAACTTCTCACTCAGCGTTTCTCCTAACGCAACAATCATTATTTCCTACGTGGGCTATGCCGCCCAAGAGATTCCCTTGAATGGCCGCCAAAGCCTGAAAATAATCCTGAAAGAAGACACTGAAATGCTAGATGAAGTAGTCGTTATCGGCTATGGCACGATGAAGAAAAGCGATATGACGGGAGCTATTTCTTCGGTAGACACCGAAGAACTGACTAAGCGTGCCACGACCAACCCTGCCGAAGCCCTACAAGCAAAATTGCCGGTGTAAACATCATGAAATCCGGTGGTAACGCAGCGCAGGCGTATCTGTAAAGATTCGCGGCGTAAAGTCTTTCGGCAGCAACGAGCCGCTCTACATCATCGATGGTTTCCCAGGCGACATCGACAATGTAAATCCGCAAGACATCCAGAGTATGGAAGTATTGAAAGACGGTGCAGCCGCAGCTATCTACGGTTCGGTGGCTGCCAACGGTGTAGTCATCATCACTACCAAGAACGGTAAGAAAGGTGAAACACACATTGACTTCAACACCTACCTGAGTATGACTACCGTTGCCAACAAGTTGGAAATGGTGAATGCAGAACAATACAAGAGCAACATCAAAACAATGTTCGAGAACTACAATGCCCAGTTCCCTGATGAAGCTGAAAGTATTCCTGCTTATTGCACTACCGACACCGGTATCAATACCAACTGGCAAGACCAGATGCTCCGTAGCGGACTTTCGCAAAACTATATGTTCAGCGTACGCGGCGGTAGCGAAACGGCCCAATACTCCGTATCCTACAATCACGCCGATGATAAAGGTATCTTTTAGGCAACAGCTTCCGTCAAGACAATGCACGCATGAAGATGCACATGAGCAAATATATCTTTGATATTGATGCTAACCTAAGTTTCCGCTATACCAAGAGCCACCAGCACAGTACAGCCTGCGCGAAATGTATAACAGTTCACCCCTGATGCCCGTCTATGACGAAAACGAAAAGTATGGTTATGCATTGGCAGGCAATATGGGGCTGCCTGCTTCCAACAATGTAATGGCAGACCATCACTTTCGCGAAGCAGCCACCAAGAAGTTCTATACCAATGCCAATGTATCATTGGGTGTAAAATTGACTTCTTTTCTCAATTTCAAAACCAGTTATGCTTATCGTGGCACACACTATCGCTATACGCAACACTATCCTGATTTCACTTCCAATGCCCAGTCACCCAATTTGTATCCTTATTCTTACGAAGGGACCTATTACTGGGAAGAGCAAGTGATAGACAACATACTGAACTTCAATAAAGATTTCGGTAAGCACAGTGTTACCGCTATGGTAGGTTCATCCATCACAACTACCAAGTATACCGACAACGGGGTGGGCGTAGAAGGCAAGACATCCAAATATTATGTAGATGCAAACGGGAACCTTGCATCCAAAGACGAAGCAGCAGGCTTTCTCGACCCCAGTTTCAGCACTATCGACTCGGGTGGCGGGCGGTACATTCTCGGGTGACGGAACAAAATATAAATATAACCGTGCATCTTTCTTCGGACGTGTAAACTACTCCTTTGCAGGTAAATATCTATTGCAAGCCACTATGCGCTACGATGGTTCTTCCAAGTTGTTCAGAGAACCGTTGGGGTTGCTTCCCTTCTGTAGCTGTGGGATGGAGAATCAGCGAAGAAGAGTTCTTCCCGAAAGAAGGTATTCTCAACAACCTGAAATTCCGTGCCAGTTGGGGACGTTTGGGTAATGAGAATGCACTTGGCTACTATGACTTTCAACCTCTTATCACCAACTCCAACCGTTGGGAAGGTGGTTATATCCAAGGTGGTAACGCTTGGCAGGGTTCCGCTTCATGGGAAATGGAAAACCGTGGATTGAAATGGGAAACTACCGATACAAAGAATATTGGTTTCGACTTTGGAATGCTCAACAACCGTCTGACCGGTAGTATCAACTATTACATCAACCAGACGGAAGACCTACTTATCACAAAGCGTCTCTCGCCCTCTGCCGGTTACGAAAACCCCATCCTAAATGTAGGCAAAATACGCAATAATGGTATCGAACTGGAATTGAACTGGAACGACAAAGTGAAAGATTTTGAATACAACATAGGTTTTAACTTCTCTACTACCAAGAACGAAGTGGTGGAATTGGCAGACAAAGGTCAAGCACTGCCTTCTACCGGTCTGCTTTGGGACACCGACCACGTGCCTGCATATGCCAAAGAAGGGAAACCTATCAGCGGTTTCTATCTATATCGCACGGCAGGCATCTTCCAGACTGACGCTGAAGCAGAAAACTATGTAAATCAGGACGGCAAGCGCCTCCAACCAATGCCAAGGCCGGTGATATCCGCTTCGTGGATACAGATGGAAACGGCACCATTGACGAAGATGACAAAGTATACTGCGGAACTGGTATTCCCAAAATGGAAGCCAACATAAACTTCTCCGGCTCTTACAAAGGTTTCGACCTCTCATTCAGCTTAGGAGGTGCATTCGGGCATAAACTGTACAACGGAAACCGTTATTTCTATGAGTCTATGAGTGCTCCAGGTAACATGCTCAGCAGCGTAGCCAATGCCTGGACTCCCCAAAATACTCACACCAGCGTTCCGCGTGCTATTTACAATGACCCCAACGGTAACTCCCGCGAGTCTGAACGATTCTTGGAAAACGGTAGTTTTATACGCATGCGTCAAGCGCAAATAGGCTATACTTTGCCTACTTCTCTACTGAAGAAAGTCAAAATAGAAAGATTACGCTTCTATGTGAGTGGCGACAACTTGCTTACAATCACAGGATACAACGGTGTAGACCCAGAATTCTCCACCAGCAGTCCGTTGAACTCCGGTATAGACCGCTACATTTATCCGTTTACACGTTCGTACACGGTAGGAGCACAACTCACATTCTAATATTTTATAAAACGATATTATACGAAACAATATGAAGAAACTTATATATTTAGCAAGTTATCTGCTGTGTGATGCTTTTTGCTTCTTGCGAAGACTTCTTGACAGTGTCCTCTCCAGACAAAGTAACAACCGGAAACTTCTGGAAAAACCTAAAAGAGGCCGAAGCTACCATGCTTCAGTCTATGCACAACTCTATCATGTGACAGTTATGCCACCAGCGAAGTAAGATGGCCGGTAGAGGCATTCCGTACCGACCTCTACACCATGGTACGGACGCCATCAACTACCAAACATGGACTGATATCTACAAATTTACTTACACCAATGGTAACACTCAATTTTCTTACTACTATCAAGACCTATATCGCGGCATCAACTTTGCCAATCAGGTATTGGAATATGTACCTCAAATACCTGAAGACGGCATAACAGAAGCAAAACGCAGTGAATTGATAGCCGAAGCACACTTCATGCGCGGCTACTATCACCTGATGCTGATACTGAACTGGGAGAAAATCATCATCCGCGACAAATATCTCACTGACCAGGCTGATTTGAACAAACCTCTGTCTGATCGCATTACTTGCTGGAATTTCGTTATTGACGAGCTGAAGTTAGGAACTGCACTTCCTGCCACTCGTCCAAGTACAGAAATAGGCCGTGCTACCTCCGGAGCTGCCCACGCTTATCTGGGATTTGCCTACCTGACACGTGCGTATGAAGAATCGGCACAAGAAACTCAGCATCTGGCTGATGCCTTGACAGCCTTGAATGCAGTAACTGGCTACGAATTGGTAAGCGGTGATGCATTGATTGACATGTTCAACGGCAGAAATAAGAACTGCAAAGAATCCATCTTTGAAGTGCAGTACAGCAGCAATACTGATAACGGAGCACGTTACTATTCGTGGATTCACAACTTCATCGCTTCCAGTGAACTGGGTGGTTGGGATGAAATATTGCCCAACGACTTCCTAGTAAGCGAATTCAAAAAAGAAGGGAAAATCAGTAACCACGGGCGCTACGACGAGCGTATATACAATACTATTTTTTCAAAGATGAGTATTGGAACGACGGAACCGGCAAAATCTGGGGTTACGAATACGATGATTTGCATTATTACTGGAAAGTCGATGAAGACGGCAATTATCTGGATGCAAACAATAATATAATTACAAAGGAAGAACTCGAAACCAAAGGCGTAAAGATATTCTACGACCGTCCCAGCTTCCGCCGCTTCACTCCGAGAGAATTATCTGAAATGGATACAAGATGTAACTTTAACATTCCTTTGATGCGCTATGTCAACGTATTGCTGATGAAGCCGAAGTACTGAACAAACAAGGGCATCCCGAACAAGCCATTCCTATTATCAACGACATTCGTGCCAAACACGGAAATATGCCAGCCATGAAGGGAACTTCACAAGCGGAAGTACAAGCACAAATCGAGCATGAGCGCATCATCGAATTTCCACTGGAAAGCTATCGCTGGTACGACCTGCGCCGTTGGGGCAAGCTGACCGAAGCATTGGGCAGCCGAGGATTCGTGGAAGGCAAGCACAACTTCTTCCCCATTCCGCTCTGGGAAATAAATGCTAACCCTACACTGAATAGTACCGTAGAAGAAACAACTGAATAATTCTTTCTCTCCAATATAGCCACCCAAGGCGGCATTCGCCCCAGCAATACCGTCTTGGGTAGTTTAAAAGCTTTATCTTTGCATAAACAAAGACAGTTTGCGCTATCTTTGCCACTAAAACGACATAGATATGTTTACAATCATTGGACTAATGCTCACGGGAATGCTGCTGGGCTATCTCTTACGGAAACGGGACTTAAAGAAAATCCACCAAATCATCACCCTGCTCATCTGGCTGCTGCTGTTTATCCTCGGCATCGAGGTCGGAAGTAACGAGCAAATCATCAAGGGGCTCCATACCATAGGCCTTGAAGCTGTGATACTCACCCTGGGAGGAACCCTGGGAAGCATCATCGCCGCCTGGGCATTGTGGAGAGCCTTGTATAACAAGAAAGGAGGAAGGGCATGAAAGGAAGTCTTATCATAGTGGGCTTTTTCGTACTGGGTACGATTTGCGGCGTATGCCATCTGTTGCCCTTTGATATTGCAGAAACCAATATCAGCTACTACGCGCTTTGTGCGCTGATGTTCAGTGTAGGGCTGAGCGTGGGTAACGACCCGCAAACCCTGAAGAATTTCCGTTCACTCAATCCGCGGCTGGTATTCCTGCCCATCATGACGATACTGGGAACGCTGGCAGGCTCCGCAGCCGTCAGCCTAATTCTGACACACCGTTCTATAACAGACTGTTCTGGCCGTAGGTTCCGGATTCGGCTACTACTCGCTCTCCAGTCATCTTCATTACCGAATACAAGGGAGCCG
>ENA-OQDD01000813-OQDD01000813.1-human-gut-metagenome-genome-assembly--contig:-NODE-813-length-11597-cov-6.281343_pt1 | contig 11597 bp, 10 predicted proteins | sample MGYA00242507_ERZ504598 | MGnify/ENA primary metagenome ERZ504598 (study PRJEB26092, sample SAMD00036318) | human gut metagenome | host: Homo sapiens | study: EMG produced TPA metagenomics assembly of... | reverse complement strand
TCGCACGAAAACCTCACCGTCCTTCAAGGCCTCCCGGCCACTCGCGAACGAGCGGACGATGAACTGGCAATCATTGACTATAAAGAAGTAGTACAAATACGCTCTTGAGTTCTCAAACCACCACCACACCAGCAGACCGTCCCGAACCTCAGGAGCGGAACCGCCGTGCTGAGCAGCGAGATGTAAACTTACACGTCCTTGCCGATCTACGCAAATCGACCTTCCGCAAACACCGTGTAAACCGTTGAAAAATAACGTATCTCTCGGCGTGTCGAAATCGCAGGAAAATCGAGTGATGAGCACCATTTCACAGCACAATCCCGCTGGAAAAACCTCAACATACCTCGCGACAGGTCAACATCCGGGCGTGTCGCACACGAGACGAACGAATGACAGAAAGGTACAAGACAAACAGCGGGCAAAACATCCAGCGGGAACAGACACAACACGACTACGCCTGACACACATCCAGCAACGTCAATTCGTCCGACCAACTTACGCCTTGCCACACAACCTGCGAGCGACTCCGTCTACCAGCGCTTGCCACAGCGCTTGCCACCATTGCCGGGCCTGCCACCGGCGCCCCACGGCCCGCGCCCCTCGGCATGCAGCACACCCAGATGATGCTTCATGGCGACCAGCATGATGTGCGTATCTTCCAAGCCAAGATGTCGTTCGCTTTTGGATGCATCCAACGCGCCCTGACGTTTGGCATACGCATCCAACGTATTGTTGCCGTGCGGATGCTCATCATCGGGAATCGACCCCTCATCCCAACGACGGCTCATCGGCAATGTGTCGATGATCGTGATATTGCCGGCACGATAGCTTTCCGCATATCCGGCGACGTTCAGCATGAAAAAGCTATGCTCGAACCGGGCGTTATGCGCAACATATGGCTGCTGTTCGAGTCGTTGCAGCAATCCGATCTGAGCTTCGGGCCATTCGTCGAACAGACGAAAGTCCGCGCTGGCGCGATCGCGCACGTCAATACCGGTAAGGTCGAGAATCAGAGGATTGCCAAGCAGCGCATTCTGCGCGGGAACGCCGAAGGAAAGACGTGCCTGGCCATATGCATCGCCGGTCTCGTAATAATCCTGTTCGTAGCGGTAGCCCGCGGGCTCGCCGGCAGGACGAGGCGAGATCATGTTCATGAATTCGAATCCGGCATCGATGATGTACACGCGAGCCGGATCCGTACCCGTAGTTTCGATATCAATGCCCATCACCGTGTCGATGTCACGGCCGGGAAGGTAGCGTCACGCCAATCCGACTTTTTGTAATCCGCCAAACGTCGGTCCTGCGCGGCTTCCGCCGAGTCAGCGGAACCGCCAGCGGATCCGAGGGAACCATAGTCGAACACCTTCGAGCCTCCCGGACTCGTCACCCCGCTCAAATTCGCGCGTGACATGGCGTAATCGCTGGCACGCTTCTGTTCACGTTCCGCGGCACGACGTTCGGCACGGCCATTGACGATCTGCGCGGTACGATCCTGAATATCGTTAAGATTCACGAGGCTTTCCGCTCCGGCAACAGACTGCAGCACGGGCACTATCACCCGTTCCCGCCGCTCTTCGGCAATCGTCCACAATCCCATCGCAGCACCAATGCGCCGCAACACGGCAATTTCGTCGCACAACCTACGGTTCGCATAGGCGAGCGCGCGAGGCAAACGGTATGAAGCGATCAGACGGTCGAAATCCGTCATGAAGGTGGTATTGCATTGCGCGATGATGGATTCGAGCCGGTCACGGACCGCTAAATCCTTTTTCAGCAGATTATGCAACTGTTGGACGGATAGTACCGAATCCTGCATGGGATCCGTTTTCTCCGAGGTCGACGAAAACGTGGTATCCGCGGCATTCAGAACGGCGATCAGGTCGATGCCTTGGCTTTTGGCGGCTCCGATGCCGTGTTCCAAGTCGAGAGACATGACCCAATGCCAGTCGATGCGCTCATTGTCGGCGTTTTTCGGCATCGATGCGACCATTGGCTGATGTCTTGTTTGGCTTCGGTAAGCAGGAACGGCCCGTCTTTGCTTCGTTCATACTTTGCATGGTAGCCGAGAGGGGGCGCAGTACACGTCGGCGCGTACAAAAAACCATGATGCTTCTCGGATAGCGCAATCTTAAGTTTTTTGAGATTCGAAAGGTTATCTTGGGTTCGTTTTATTTCGTTGATTTTCGGTAAGAGAAAGAACAATGCTACGAAAAACGATTATGTTCACCAAGCATTCGTCGTCAGGATACGATCATGCGCGTTGCAGACGGAGCACGACGTCGCGTACGAAATCATTCCATCGCAACGCGAACGCCGATATTGTCGATAATGCTGCGAAATGCAAACATGGTTACGCTCATACGTGCGTCTGCCGTGGGGAGTGTGATGCGTGCGCGCGTTGCACTGGTTATGCGCATGGTGGTATGACGAAAAAATGACGGTATGACAAAAGGGAGAGGCCTGTGGACCTCTCCCCTGCAGGATATTCCGCGGATTGCGCAACGATAGGATTCCGTGACAATCGGATTCCGCAGCGTTTTTCGCCGCGCATGTATGCGATTTGCGACGTGCGCTCCTGGTTTACAGTTCGAATCCGAGTTCGGCGGCGGCTTCGGTGGGAACCGGATCGTCGCACCAGAAATCCTCAAGATTCTCGTTGGTGGCGAGGCTGCGGATTTCCGCCTTGTCGATATACAGTTCGCCGCTCAGATGGTCGGTTTCGTGCTGGAAGATGCGGGCCGGCCAGCCGTGCAGATGTTCCTCATGCTGTTTGCCATCTTCATCCTGCCAGCGGGCCGTGATGTCGAGCCAGCGCTTGCGTACCGCCTGATAGCCGTCGAAGCTCAGGCAGCCTTCGTAGAAGCTGCGGGTTTCGGTGCCGATCGGCTCATAGCTGGGGTTGATGATGACGTGGAATGGGAATTCGGCCGCTTCGCGCGGGTCATCGTCATCGTCGTCGCGCACATGGTCTTCCACCACGGCAAGCGCCAGTCCGAGGCCGATCTGGGTTGCGGCGAGACCTACGCCCGGCGCTTCGATCATGGTGACGCGCATGGTTTCGATGAGCTTGTCAAGTGTCTTGCGGCTCAGTTGGCCTTCGTAGGCTGCGGTCTGCTGGCGCAGTACCGGTTCACCTGCCTGCACGATGGGAAGCAGCTGTTCCTTGCCGCCGGTTTTGATGAGTTTTTCGACCTCGCGGTTGAGCTCGAGGTTGACTTTCGAGTTACGTCCAAACATGGGGTTCCTTCGCGGATTGGTTCGGGATTTTGGATTGCCAAATACTGTGTATCGGCGGTGTGATTACAAGGCGAGTTCTTCGGCCACGACTTTGGCGAGACGGTCGCAGACCTCGTCGGCCTGCTGCTGGGTTTCCGCTTCAGCCATGACGCGCACGAGCGGTTCGGTGCCGGAGGGACGCAAGAGCACGCGCCGGTGTCGCCGAGCATTTTCTCTTCGCGTTCGACGGCCGCCTGCACTTTGGCGTTGGTTTTGGCTGCGAGCTTGTCGACGTTTGGCACATTGATGAGGGTTTGCGGCAGTTGCGGGAAGTCGGATGCGAGTTCTTTGAGACTCTTGCCGGAGTTGACCACTTCGTTGCACAAGGTCAGTGCGGTGAGTGTACCGTCGCCGGTGGTGGCGAATTCGCGGTTGATCACGTGGCCGGACTGTTCGCCGCCGAGCGAATAGTCGCCGCGCAGCATTTCCTCAAGCACGTAACGGTCGCCCACGCCGGTTTGCACGGTTTTGATGCCCATGGAACGCAGGGCGAGCTTCAGGCCGAGGTTGCTCATCACGGTTACCACGAGGGTGTCGTGGTTGAGTTTGCCCGCGTTTTTCTTGGCACGTGCAAGAATGCCCATGATCTGATCGCCGTTGACCATATTGCCTTCGCCGTCTACGGCAAGGCAACGGTCGGCGTCACCGTCGAAAGCCACGCCCAAATCGGCACCGGAGGCTTTGACCATGGCCTGCAGCTGTTCGGGATGCGTGGATCCGGCGTTCTTGTTGATGTTGTAGCCGTCTGGCGAAGCGTTGATCACGATCACGTCGGCCCCGGCGCGGCGCAACGCTTCCGGCGCGACCACGGAGGTGGCGCCGTTGGCGCAGTCAGCCACGACTTTCAAGCCTTTCAACGGTGTCGGCTGGGACTTGTCAGGCCCGATGGGGGCGATTGTGGATACCAGATGGTCGATGTACAGGTTGGTTGCGGTTGCCGTGTCGTGGCTGATACGTCCCACGCCTGCACCGGTCGGGCGTTCCCAATCCTGGCCGAGCACGTTTTCGATTTCGTCTTCTTTGGTGTCAGGCAGTTTGAATCCGCCGCGTGCGAAGAATTTGATGCCGTTGTCGGGCATGGGATTGTGGGATGCGGAGATCACGGCACCCATTTCCACGTTCAGCACGGAGGTCAGGTATGCGACGCCAGGGGTTGGAATAATGCCCGCGTCGATCACATCGAAACCGCCTGCGGACATGCCTGCGGACAGTGCCGCTGCAAGAAAATCGCCGGAAACGCGAGTATCGCGGCCGACCAGTGCACGGCGACGACCGTCGAATTCGCTTTTGTCTCCATCATCGCCAAGCACGCGCACCGCAGCATCGCCCAAATCCAACGCAAGCTGTGCGGTCAAAGCCCTATTCGCCAATCCTCGAACACCGTCTGTTCCGAACATACGTGGCATGAGTCTCAAGTCCTCGCTATCTCAAGTTATATTGCCGTGCACCATCGTACTCAACGGGTTCACCATTCAACGAAATAGTCGACAGCATGTTGCGATACCTGCATACTGCAGTATGCGATGTCATGCAAACCGCAGTATGCGACGTCGTGAGATTTCCGCAATCTCAAGTTTCTTGCGATCTCACTTCCATCCTCCGATTCCGACCGGCTGGGTCATTATGGGTCCGAACGACCCATTGTCCATAACCGTTATGGGACTTTGTTTGGAATGGCTTGTCTGGAAGCAAACAAGCCCGGACTGGCAGCGGGATAAGTCACGCCGTCAGTCCGGGCTTATGATGCAATATCACAGAGTGATATCAGAAGTAGCTGCCAAAAAACAGCTACCGTGGTGATGTCAGGAACGGCATCAGAGGGACGCGTTGAAATCGCGCACCTTGAGCGTGCGACGTGACGATTCGACATTGCCGCGCACAATGCGCTGCAACGCGTTGTCGGCGTCGGCATGCGAAGCCAGCCAAGCATCACCGAGATCCACCAGCGTGGCCGGATCGGCATAGCTCGGGTACAGGCCTTCCAGCAGAGCCTCAGCCATGTGGAAGGTCTTGTTCTTCCAAATCCAGTCGGCAACCTCGAAATACTTGGCCGCATACGGTTCAGCCAAGTCGGCACGTGGAGTTGATGCGAAGCCGCGGGCTACGGATTCCAGCTGCATGTTGGTCAGCTCGTCGTTGTGCAAAGCCTCGTTCCAAGCCCATTCCTTGGCTTCTGCAAGGCCTGCGACCGCACGTGCACCCAATGCGAACTCACGGTTCTCAGTGGTTTCACGCTTGGCAAGTTCCGCGTCGATGTCGCTCTGGCCGATGGCGTTGATCGTGCTCAGCGCGTTGATGATGGTCCAACGGAAATTATTGTCGATCTCCAAGCCTTCAAGCTTCACGGAACCATCGAGCAGACCCTTCGCATTCGCTTCGAACTCAGCATCGCCCGGCTCACCATAACCCAAGTAGGCGGTGATCAGCTGGAACTGCTCGTCGGAACCGGCTTCGGCAGACTGAGCCAGCTTGAACAGTTCGGCAGCCACATGCTCCACCACTTCGGCACGGTCGGCCGGAGCGGTGTAATGCCATGCGGTGGTGCTGACCTGCGCCAGAGCGTAACGGAACGTGGTGGACTCATGTTCCGTGGCAAGCGCAGCCAAAGAGGTTTCGATGAACTGCTTTGCCGGCAATTCGCCGTCGCGGGTCATATCCCAGAATGCAAGCCAAATCACGGAACGAGCCAACGCATCGTCGAAACGATACAGGTTCTCCGCAGCGAACTTGAGGCTCTTCTCGTCGAAGCGCAGCTTCGTGTATGTCAGATCGTCGTCATTCACCAAAATCAGCGCCGGACGTGCCTTGCCGGCGGCTGCTTCGACAATCGTCAGTTCGCCGTCAACATCAAGTTCGAACTGGTCGGTACGCACGATCTTGCCGGTTTCCGGATCCTCATTGTAGAAGCCGACAGCCAGACGATGTGCGCGCAGCACCGGATGCTCAGCCGAAGCGGACTGGCGCAACGCAAGCTGGCGAATCGTGCCATCCTCGTTTTCCTCAACTTCGGTGGCGATGGTGTTGATGCCGGACTGTTCAAGCCACTGGGCGCTCCACGCCTTGAGATCGCGGCCGGACGTCAACTCGAGTTCAGCCAGCAGATCGGCGAGCGTAGCGTTGGAGTACGCATGCTTGTTCAGATAATTGTTGATGCCCTTGAAGAACTTCTCACGACCCACATAGAACACGAGCTGCTTCAACACGGAAGCGCCCTTGGCATAGGTGATGCCGTCGAAGTTGACGTACGTGTCGTTCAGATCGTTGATCGGCGCGACGATCGGGTGGGTGGTGCTCAGCTGGTCCTGGCGCAGTGCCCAGCTCTTCTCGCCGGAGCTGAATGTGGCCCAAGCGTCCTTCCATTCCGTGGCTTCGGCAGTGGCGAGAGTGGACGTGAACTCGGCGAAGGATTCGTTGAGCCACAGGTCGTTCCACCACTTCATGGTCACGTAGTCGCCGAACACATGTGTGCAAGCTCGTGCAGCACGGTGACCACGCGGCGCTCGGCATACGCGTCGGTGACCTTCGATTCGAACACGTACTGGTCGCGGATGGTGACCATGCCGATGTTCTCCATAGCGCCGGCGTTGTATTCCGGCACGTAAATCTGGTCGTACTTGGCGTACGGATACGGCACGCCCCAAGTCTTCGCATAGAAGGCGAAACCCTTCTTGGTGATGTCGAACAGGTAGTCGACATCCTTGGCGAACGCTTCGGCGAGCGCCTGACGGCAGTACATGGACATCGGCACGGTGCGACCGTCTTCGTTGGCGTATTCGGTGTGCCATTCGGCGTACGGTCCTGCGCAGATGGCGGTGAGGTAGGAGCTCATGGTCGGCGTGGATTCGAACACCCACAGCTTGGTGGTTTCGGCTTCGTGCGCGCCGAGCGTGCCCTCTTCGGTAACGGTTTCATTGTCGGTCACGGATGCGGCAGGCATGTTGGAGGTGACGATCCACGACTTGGCTGCAAGCACGGAGAAATCGAACACGGCCTTGATGTCGGGCTGGTCGAACACGGCATACACGCGGCGGGCATCCGGCACTTCGAACTGAGAGTACAGGTAGATGTTGCCGTCGGAAGGGTCGACGCTACGGTGCAGGCCTTCACCGGTGTTGGAATACTGGCACAGTGCCTTGACGGTCACTTCGTTGTGCGCTTCGAGGTTCTTCAGTTCGATACGGCTGTCGGCGAACGCTTCGGCCGGATCGAGAGTTTCGCCGTTGAGTACGATTTCGCTCACTTCGGTGGCGATCAGGTCAAGGAAGCTGGTAGCTCCCGGCTCGGCGTCGAACGTGATGGTGGTTTCGGAACCGAAATTCTTGGCTCCACGGGTCAGATCAAGTTTGACCGTGTAATGAACCGGTGCTGCGATAACGCTTTTGCGTTCTTCCGCTTCGATTCGGGTGAGATTTGCTCCTGGCATGTCACTCCTTATTTGTGTTGAGATTCCTATTTATTGAATAGGAGACGGCGCAACCGGTTGTGCCGGTTACGCCGTCCTTCTTTTGATTATGTAATCAACAATTATTGACGATCTGTCGATAGTCCAATATTATTCCAATATTGATTTCGCTGGAATCGGCGATATTGCGAAAAATATTGACTATCTGTCGATTCATCATTGCGCTGCGTTCAATCCCATCGCTTCGTCAACATCCTGTGCGATATCGGCAACGACCGGAACGATCATCGGCTTGCGATGCAGCTGACGTGCGACCCAGCTACCCAACGTACGACGCATGATCTGCTGCAACTTGTATGTATCGTGCGTGCCAGCCATCATCGCATCCTGCAATTGCTCGACGATCTGATGACGAACCTTGTCGAATTCGCTTTCGTCTTCGGCCACCGCGTTGAGATAGATCTTCGGACCTGCGACAACGTCAGCCGTTTCCGTATCGACGACGACGAAGCTCGACACGAAACCTTCCGTGCCAAGAATACGACGCTTCTCAAGCTCGTCCTCGGTAAGTTCGCCAACGGAATCGCCATCGACGTACACGTAGCCGCATGGCACGGAACCGACAACAGCAGCTTGGCCGTGGTACAAATCGACCACATCGCCGTCTTCGGCAAGCACCACATTCTGCGGATCGACGCCCGTCTTGACCGCGATCATGCCGTTGGCCACCAAGTGACGGTTCTCGCCGTGGATCGGCATGGCGCACTTCGGCTTGACGATGTTGTACATGTACAGCAGTTCGCCCTCATTGCAGTGGCCGGACACATGCACGGCGGCATTGTCTCGATTGACCACACGAGCGCCAAGCTGCACCAGCTTGTTGATGATCTTGTACACGCCATGCTCGTTGCCCGGAATCAGGGACTCGCAAGAATGACAGTGTCGAATTCGTTGATGGTGATGTCGCGATGATTGCCGTCGGCGATACGGCCAAGCGCGGCCATCGGCTCGCCTTGGGAACCGGTGCACATGTAGACGAGCTTGTCGTCCTGCACGTCATGGGCCTTCTTCAGGTCGATGACCGTGTCTTCCGGAAGTCTCAAGTAGCCCAAATCCGCAGCGATGGACATGTTGCGAACCATGGAACGGCCCACGAACACCACCTTGCGACCGTACTTGTGGGCGGCGTCGACAACCTGCTGCACACGGTGCACATGGCTGGAGAAGCTGGCCACGATGATCTTGCGCGTGGCCTGGGCGAACGCCTGATCAAGAGCTGGGCCAATGGTGGTTTCCGGCTTGACGAAGCCTGGAACCTCAGCGTTGGTGGAATCCATCATCAGCAGATCCACGCCCTTTTCGCCGAGCTTGCCGAACTCCACCAAATCGGTGATGCGATGGTCGAGCGGCAGCTGGTCAAGCTTGATATCGCCGGTATCGATGAGGCTTCCGGCCGGAGTCTGCACGAACACAGCCAGAGCGTCCGGAATGGAATGCGTGACGTTCACGAACTCAAGATTGAACGGACCGACCTTCAGCTTGTCACGACCCTTGACCTCAACCAGTCGCGGATTGATGCGATGCTCCTTGCACTTGGCTTCAACGAAAGCAACGTGAGCTTGGAACCAATCAGCGGAATGTCGGGGCGGAGCTTCAGCAGATACGGCACGCCGCCGATATGATCCTCGTGGCCGTGGGTAAGCACCAGAGCCTCGACCTTGTCGAGACGGTCCTTGATGTAGTGGAAGTCAGGCAGAATCAGATCGACACCCGGCTGCTCCTCTTCGGGGAAAAGCACACCGCAGTCGATGAGCAGCAGGTGACCGTTGTATTCGATCACGTTCATGTTGCGGCCGATTTCGCCCAGGCCACCAAGCGGCACGATGCGCATGGAGCCCTTACGGTACTTCGGCGGAGCGATCAACACGTCATCCTGCTGGGGCGCGGTGGTCTGCGGAGCAAGACGGGAATTGCGACGGCTTCCAGCAGAAGAGCTTGCCGCGCTGGAGTTCTTGGAACCTCTGGAGTTCTTCGTGTTCTTTGCGGCCTTCACGTTTTTCGTGCTCTTCGAGCCCTTGGAGGAGCCGCTGCCGTTGCCGCGAGAACCGCCACGAACGGAACCGGACGCATCGCCCGCACGATTGCCACGGCCACCGCCACGGCCAGAAGACTTCGCCTTCTTGGAAGTCGTTTCAGCCTTGCTGACCTTCTCAGAGCTCACAGACTTCACGGATTGCACATCCGCGGTCTGCGTGTTTTCAGTGCGCTTGGCAACTTTGCTGCCGCGCTTGTGCGTAGTTACTGTTTTGGTTTCTTCTATAGCCATTTCCTAGTTGGATTTCTATTACTAATTGTCTCCGCCTGTGCGGAAACGAGGAATTCAGTTAGTTTGCCGTATTACGGCAAACCCAGCAAACTTGTGATCGCAACAATGCCCGGAATCAGCGCAATCGCGACAATCAAGCGCTTCGCAATCACAAGTTTCGCAATCACAAGTTCTTCAATTACAGCAAGCCGGAAGCGCGCATGCCATCTTCCGCGCGCTTGATCTCAGCCTCGCCCGGACCGACGTTCGGCAGACGCATCGTCGTGGAGTCGAGAATGCCACGCACCTTCAGCGAAGCCTTGGCCATAACAGCCTGGAAACCGTTGCCGTTCATTGCTTCGACCAGTGGAGCAAGCTGCACGGCAATGCGCTGAGCCCCATGAATGTCACCGCGGTCGAATGCGGCAGCCAAATCGCGCATCGGACCGGAAGCAGCATGTGCGATCACGGAAATAATGCCGACTGCACCAACCGAAAGGAACGGCAGGAACAGACCGTCATCGCCCGAATACCAAGTCAAACCGGTTTCCATACGCTTACGCACGGCACCCGCGATATCTCCGGTGGCGTCCTTGACTGCCTTGACGTGACCGAGCTCAGCCAAACGACGGTAGGTTTCCAACTGAATGTGCAGACCGGTGCGGCCAGGCACATCGTAAACGATAATCGGCTTGTCCGCGGAATCATTGACCGCCTTGTAGTGACGGAACACGCCTTCCTGCGACGGGCGCGAATAGTACGGAGCGACCACGAGCACCGCATCGGCGCCTGCTTCCTGGGTCTGCTCCACCATGCGCACGGTGTGAGCGGTATCGTTGGAACCCGCACCGGAGATAACGGGCACGCTCACCACATCCTTGACGGCTTGAACCAGCTCGACCTTCTCCTCCATGTGGGTGGTGGGAGACTCGCCCGTGGTGCCATTGACCACAAGGCCATCGGCGCCATCGGCGACAAGCTGCTTCGCAAGCTTCTGCGCGGCCTCGAAATCAACGGAACCGTCGGCCTTCATGGGGGTGACCATAGCCGGAAGAATACGTCCGAAAGGAGCAGGATCAAGAAGATGCATAGTACCGTCAGTCATAGTGCCAACGGTACTTCCCGCCACGGACGCCGAAGCGCCCGAGTTCGCGACCATATCGCAATATGAACTGCCTTCCAGAGACCAAAATCCCCCACCCGCTGGAACAATCCTCCCGTTGCCGAGCCTCCCAGAGTCCCGAAACCTCCAGTTAATGGAACAATCCTCCCGCTGCCAAGCCTCCCACAGTCCAAAATCCCCCAGCAAGTGAAGAATCGGTACGCTTAGCCGCATACTCAGGGGGATTCAAGCCAAATGACTTCACGATTTTGATCTGGTGACCGCACGATTTCGGAATATCGCACGATTTCGGAATATCGCACGATTTTGCTTTCCTGACCGCACAACACTCCAAAACAGTGCGATCACCAAGAGGGAAAAGTGCGCCCACCAAAACAAACTCAGGCAAGGTATTGGGTGGGGTTCTGCTCGAACTTGGCGGCGCAGCCGGGTTGCAGAAGTAGTAGGTGGTGCCATTGTATTCTCGGGTGGCTGCAGCGGTAGCCGGATCC
>ENA-OQDD01000812-OQDD01000812.1-human-gut-metagenome-genome-assembly--contig:-NODE-812-length-11604-cov-1.460225_pt1 | contig 11604 bp, 20 predicted proteins | sample MGYA00242507_ERZ504598 | MGnify/ENA primary metagenome ERZ504598 (study PRJEB26092, sample SAMD00036318) | human gut metagenome | host: Homo sapiens | study: EMG produced TPA metagenomics assembly of... | reverse complement strand
CCGTGGAAATATAACGTTAACGTCATCGCAATCGAGGGAGAAGGTGGTGTTGACGGGCTCCAGATCCAACGAAACCGATCAAAGATGAGGAAAATCTTGTGCTGATCGGTAAGAAAGACGATCTGGTCAAATTAAGAAAATAATAGATCGGAGGTGGATAAGAATATGATCACAACCACTCAGAATAAGCAGATCAAACAGATCATCAAATTAAAGAAGAGTGCAAGAGAAAGAAGAAAACAAGAATTATTTCTTGTAGAGGGAATTCGTATGTTTACAGAGATCCCAGAAGAATATTTATATAAAGTCTATGCATCTGAAGATTTTTATAACGAACATAGAGTGATTTTTGAACATATGGATGTGGAATTGGTATCACCTCAAGTTATGAAAGAGATTTCCGATACGATGACACCACAGGGAGTTCTTGCACTGGTGAAGATGATGAAATATTCTTTAGAAGATCTTCTAGAACAGGAAAAACCATTATTTCTGGTGCTTGAGAATCTTCAGGATCCGGGGAATCTCGGGACGATCCTTCGAACAGGAGAGGGTGCAGGAATCAATGGTGTTATCATGAGTCATGATACAGTAGATATTTATAATCCAAAGGTTACGCGTTCCACGATGGGATCGATCTTTCGTGTGCCATTTGTCTATGTCGATGATCTTTTAGAAGTTGCAGAAACGATAAAACAAAAGAATATCATCACGTATGCAGCACATCTCAATGGAACAGACTACACGAAGGAAGATTATCAAAAAGGAACCGCATTTTTCATTGGAAATGAGGGAAATGGTCTGACAGATAAGTTGACAGACAAAGCACAAAAGAAGATCAAGATTCCAATGTGTGGTAAAGTAGAATCATTAAATGCAGCTATGGCATCAGGTCTTTTAGTTTATGAGGCAAGACGCCAGAGACAGGGGGTGGATTAAATGTATGCAGTTTATTGGCTGATCGCATCCGCGGTATTTTTACTTGTTGAGATCATGACGCTTGGACTTACAAGTATCTGGTTCGCAGGTGGAGCCGTTGTTGCAGCGATCGCAGCACTATTTGGTGTTCCATTTTTGGTACAGATGTTGATATTTATCGTGGTAACATGTCTGTTATTTGCACTGACAAGACCAGTTGCCAAACGATATTTAAACAGCAAGGTGCAAAAAACGAATACCGATGCATTGATCGGACAGACAGCACTTGTCAAAGAAACGATCAATAACATGGAGGGCAAAGGGTTGGTTCAGTTAAATGGCCAGGATTGGACTGCAAGAAGCTTTGAGGCTGGAGAGATCATTCCAGAAGGCAGCGAAGTAATCGTAAAAGAAATCCGAGGCGTGAAACTGATCGTAGAAAGAGAGGTATAAGATTATGTCAATTATTTTATTTATTATTGTTGTTGCATTGCTTGTGATGATCATTTCGTCTACAGTACGTATCGTGCCGCAGGCGCATGCTTATGTTGTAGAACGATTGGGAGCTTATCAGGGAACATGGTCTGTAGGACTTCATGTCAAAGTTCCATTTATCGACCGTGTTGCAAGAAAAGTCAACTTAAAAGAGCAGGTTGTGGATTTTCCACCACAGCCAGTTATCACAAAAGATAACGTTACGATGCAGATCGATACAGTTGTATATTTTCAGATCACTGATCCAAAATTATACAGTTACGGTGTAGAGAACCCGATCATGGCAATCGAGAATCTGACAGCTACAACACTTCGAAATGTCATCGGTGATCTGGAATTAGATGAGACATTAACTTCCAGAGAGACGATCAATACACAGATGAGAGCAACACTTGACGTTGCGACAGATCCATGGGGAATCAAAGTAAACCGTGTGGAACTTAAGAACATCATTCCACCAGCAGCCATTCAGGATGCCATGGAGAAACAGATGAAAGCAGAACGTGAACGAAGAGAAGCGATCCTGATCGCAGAAGGTGAGAAGAAGTCCGCGATCTTACGCGCAGAAGGACAGAAAGAATCTATGGTCCTTCAGGCAGAGGGAGATAAGGAAGCAGCAATCCTTCGTGCGGAAGCGAAGAAAGAAGCAACGATCCGTGAAGCAGAAGGTCAGGCAGAAGCGATCCGTGCGATCCAGAAAGCGAATGCACAGGGTATTGAATCAATCAAGGCAGCCAAAGCTGACGATGCAGTCATCCAGTTAAAGAGCTTAGAAGCATTTGCCAAAGCAGCTGACGGAAAAGCTACAAAGATTATTATCCATCTGAGATTCAGGGGATGGCAGGTCTTGTAAAATCAATTACAGAAGTTGCCAAAGATGATGAGAAGAATATTGCAGATCTGATCGAAGAACAGGTACAAGATACTGTAAAAGAACAGTAAGATCAGAAAATGTTTATGAAAATATGACAACCCTTGCGGTATGCCGGAGCACTGAAGATGTGTTCCGGCTTTTGCCATGTTTGATATTGATAGGAGATAAAAGATGAAGACAATCGTTTGTTATGGAGATTCCAATACCTATGGCTATAACCCGGAAAATGGATTCCGTTACGAATATGAAGAACGATGGACAACCATTTTACAAAAGGAACTGAAAGATTCTGCGATCGTGATTCCGGAAGGATTAAACGGCAGAACAACAAGTTTTGAAGATGAGTTAAGACCAGGAAGAATGTGCAACATATTAGATCCATGTTTACACAGCCACGGACGATCGATCTGGTAGTGTTAATGCTTGGAACGAATGACCTTAAGATCCGTTTTCAGGCAACACCAACAGATATCGGAAAAGGAATCGACCGCCTGATCAAGATGATCAAATCGATCACTCCACAGAAGAGACAAGATGGACGATCCGCAAAGATCCTGTTAATATCACCACCGCATCTCGGGGATGGCTGATCAATATTCCGAGCGGAGAAGAGATGGGATTTGAAAGAGGGATCAGCTATTCTAAGAGACTGGCACCGATTTATGAGGACTGGGCAAAGTTTCACAACATTGAATTTCTGGATGCAGCAAAATATGCAAAAGCTTCCGAAATCGATGCCTGCCACCTGACAAGAGAAAGTCATAGGAAATTAGGTGAAATGGTTGCGAAAAAATGCAAGGAAATCCTTGAAATATAAGGGTTTCGGGTTGTTTTCAAAGATGCATTCCTATATAATAACAACTATATGATGTCTGCCAGAGATCAAAGGCAGAGACATCCAAGATACAACAAAATGGAGGAACAAAAGATGGACGCAAAGACAAGCTTAAAGGGAAGAAGTTTCTTAACATTAAAAGACTTTACACCAGAAGAAATTGGTTATTTTTTAGATTTAGCAGCGAAATTAAAAGCAGATAAGAAAAAAGGGATCACAGGAAACAGTCTAAAAGGGAAAAATATCGCTCTTTTATTTGAAAAACCAAGTACAAGAACAAGATGTTCATTTACGATCGGATGTGTTGATGAGGGTGCACACCCAGAATATCTAGGAAAAGATGATATTCAGTTAGGACACAAAGAATCTGTAGAAGATACAGCAAGAGTTCTTGGAAGAATGTTTGACGGGATCGAATTTCGTGGATTCTTACATGAGAACGTAGAGAAATTAGCAAAATACAGTGGAGTTCCAGTATGGAATGGTTTAACAGATGATTACCATCCAACACAGATCTTAGCGGACTTCTTAACATTAAGAGAACAGTTTGGAGAGATCAAAGGATTAAACTTCGTATTCGCTGGAGACGGAAGAAATAACATGAGCAACTCTTTAATGATCGGATGCAGTAAGATGGGGTTGAATTTCACATGCTTAGCACCAAAGAGTTTATGGCCAAATGAAGAACTGGTAAAACAGTGCGAAGAGTATGCGAAAGAATCTGGAGCTAAGATCCGTTTTACAGAAGATGTGAAAGAAGCTGTGGAAGGTGCAGACTGCATTTACACAGACGTATGGGCATCTATGGGTGAAGAAGACAAGGCAGCAGAAAGAATTGCTTTATTAAGACCATATCAGGTAAATAAAGAAATGTTAGAGATGACAGGAAAAGATACTACAGTTGTTATGCATTGCCTGCCAGCAGTTAAAGGACATGAGATCACAGAAGATGTTTTTGAACATTATGCAGATGTGATCTTCGATGAAGCAGAAAATCGTATGCACACGATCAAAGCTGTTATGGTAGCGACTTTAGGAGAATATTAGGAGATAGGATATTCAATGAAAAGTAAGATTCTCAAGGAATTAAAGAATGCAGATGATTATATATCAGGACAGCAGCTTTGTGAGCGGTTGGGAGTTTCAAGGACTGCTGTCTGGAAGCATATCAAAGCATTAAGAGCAGAAGGTTACGAGATTGATTCTGTGACAAATAAAGGCTATAAACTTATGATGGAACCAGATCTTTTGACAAAAGAAGAAGTAGCATCCTGCCTTCATACCAAATGGCTTGGAAAAGATCTTCATTGTTATGAGACAATGGATTCTACAAATCTTGAGATCCGCCGTCTGGCAGAGGCAGGTGCCGGTCACGGAACCGTTGCGATCACAGAAGAACAGACGATGGGAAAAGGAAGAAGAGGACGAAGCTGGTTGGCAGAAGCTGGAGCAGGGATTGCGATGAGCTTTCTTCTAAAACCTCAGATCGAAGCTCAGAATTCTTCTATGCTTACGTTAGTTACTGCATTAGCGGTAAATGAAGCAATCTGTGAGACAACAGGAATTCGGGCAAAGATCAAATGGCCAAACGATATCATTGTGAATGGAAAGAAGATCTGTGGAATCCTAACAGAGATGAGCCTTCAGATGGATGAGATCAATTACATTGTAGTGGGACTTGGTATCAATGTAAATATCGATCATTTTCCAGAAGATTTAAGTGATAAGGCAACTTCACTCCAGATCGAGGGAGGAAGAAAGATCAAGAGAGCTCCAGTGGCAGCGAAAGTGTTAGAATGTTTTGAGAAATATTACGATATGTTTTTGAAGACAGAAGATCTTAGCATGTTGCAAGATGAATACAATAAACTTCTGGTACATACAGACCAGAAGATCAAGGTTGTCAGAGGTTCCAAAGAAGAGATATTCTTATCAAGAGGCATCAATCATCGTGGAGAATTACTGGTAGAGGATGAAGATGGAAAGGTATCAGAAGTTTCATCCGGAGAGGTATCAGTAAGAGGTATCTTGGGATACGTATAAGAGATTCCGAGAATATATACAAGAAACAAGGAGAAATACAAAAACATGTATCAGGATAAAGTTACATTATGCGGTTCCAATGCATATGAGAAGAAATATTACTTAAACCCTGATTTTTCTGGATTACCAGAACAGATCAAACAGGAACTGCAGATTGCATGTGTACTATTTACAGCAGAAGTCGGCGGAGTCTTGACATTAGAGTTCGATGAAGAAGGCAAATTAAATTTGTTAACTCATGTGGAAGATAATGTAATTTCTTTAACGATGAGATTGGAAGTGAACTGATGATCAAGAAACTAAGACAGGAAAACAGGATTCTGGGAGTCCTTGGAACTATATTATAAAATATTCCTTTTGGGAGAAGATGAGGTATAAATTATGTTATTAGCACTCGATGTTGGGAATACCAATATAACGATCGGCGTATTCAAAAGAAAAGAGATTATAGAGGTATTTCGAATTACAACAAAGTTACCAAGAACATCCGATGAATTTGGAATTCTGATTTCAAGCCTATTAAAGGAAAAAGGATTGGATGAAGGTGAAGTGAAGGCAGCGATCATAGGATCCGTTGTGCCAAATATCATGCATTCACTGAGTAGTGGTTTGATCAAATATTTTGATGTAAAACCGATCATTGTAGGACCTGGGATCAAGACAGGGATCAATCTTGGAAGATTTAATCCAAGAGAAGTTGGAGCAGACAGGATCGTGGATCTGGTTGCAGGATATGAAATATATGGCGGACCAGCACTCGTCATTGACTATGGAACTGCAACAACATACGATATTGTCACAGAGAATGGCGTATTCTTAGCAGGTGTGATCGCACCGGGAATTCGCACTTCAGCAAATGTACTATATAGAGATGCAGCACGTCTGCCAGAGATTGAAATCTTAAAACCAAGACGATCCTTGCAAACAGCACGATTGACAGTATGCAGGCAGGTTTGTACTATGGAGTTGTTGGTGAGACAAATATATGGTACAGAAGATGAAAGAAGAGACAGGCTTTGATAACATGAAAGTTATCGCAACCGGAGGCCTTGGAAATATGATCGCACAGACGGTTGATGAGATCGACTATTACGATCCAACATTAACATTGAAGGGATTACAGATCATTTATGAGAAGCAATAAATTAAAACCTCTGGTTATTGGAGATATTACAATTGAACACCCGTTAGCACTTGCACCGATGGCAGGAGTTACAGATCTACCATATCGTTTGTTATGTAAAGAACAGGGTGCTGGAATGATGTGCACTGAGATGGTAAGTGCCAAAGGATTATACTATGGGAACCGTAAATCTGAGCCATTGATGGCAACAGATCCGAAGGAAATTCCAATAGCGATCCAGATTTTTGGATCCGATCCAGAGATCATGGGTCAGATGGCAGCGAAAGTCAATGATGGGCGGTTTCAGATGATCGATATCAACATGGGATGTCCGGTTCCAAAGATCGTGAATAACGGTGATGGATCCGCGTTGATGAAGAATTCGGAATTAGCAGGGAAAGTGATCAAAGCAGTTGTAGATGCTGTGGATATCCCAGTTACAGTTAAGATCCGAAAGGGATTTAACGATGAATTGATCAATGCACCAGAGATGGCACAGGTTGCACAGGAGAATGGAGCAGCAGCGATCGCAGTTCATGGAAGAACAAGAGAACAGTACTATTCAGGAACAGCAGACTGGTCGATCATTCGCAAGGTAAAAGAAGCTGTTGATATTCCGGTAATTGGAAATGGTGATATCACATGTGCAAAAGATGTATTACGAATGCAGGAAGAGACAGGCTGTGACGGATTTATGATCGGAAGAAGAGCCAAAGGGAATCCATGGATTTCAAAGAGATCTTACATTTCTTTGAGACAGGAGAAGAAATGCCAAGACCATCCTTAGAAGAAGTTGTCGCCATGATGTTGAGACATGGACAGATGATGATCGATTTTAAAGGAGAATACATCGGAGTCCGTGAGATGCGGAAACATGTCGCATGGTATACATTCGGTTTTCCAGGGGCAGCAAAACTTCGCGAGAAGGTAAATCATACAGAGACATACGAAGACTTAGAAGAATTACTGCAAAATTATCTCAAAGCCACGAATGGCAGGGATTAGGAATTGACAAAAGAAACTTAGGTAAGATATAATTAATCAGTTAACATTTAGAACGAAAGGAATAGTGTTATGGCAGAGGCAAAGAAGAATATATTAACCCCAGACGGTTTAAAAGCATTAGAAGATGAATTACAAGAATTAAAAGTCGTAAGACGTAAAGAGATCGCACAGAAGATCAAAGAAGCAAGAGAACAGGGTGACTTATCAGAGAACGCGGAATATGATGCAGCCAAAGATGAACAGCGTGACATGGAAGCACGTATCGAAGAGATCGAAAAGATCTTAAAGAACGCCGTTGTTATCGATGAGAAGTTTGAAAAAGGTGTCATCAGCCTTGGATGTCACGTATTATTAGAAGACATCACTCTTGGAAAAGAAGTAACATACCATATCGTAGGTTCTACAGAAGCAGATATCCTTCAGAACAAGATTCCAATGAAGCACCGATCGGTAGAGCTTTACTTGGAAAGAAAAATCGGAGATGTCGTATCCGTAGAAGGAATCAATCAGGTAAAGACTTCAGAGTCATTGATGTACAGAGAAAGTAAGAGGAAGTAAGAAAAGTGGCACAGCAGAATAAAGATACAAACGAACTGATCAAAGTAAGAAGACAGAAACTGGCTGACTTACAGGCAGCTGGGAAGAATCCGTTCGAAATCATGAAATATGATGTAACACATCATTCAAAAGAAATCAAAGATAATTTTGAAGAATTAGAAGGAAAAGAAGTAGCAGTTGCAGGACGTTTAATGTTCAAACGTGTGATGGGTAAAGCATCTTTCTGTAACGTACAGGACCTTCAGGGTGGAATTCAGGCATATGTAGCAAGAGATGAGATCGGTGTAGAATCTTATCAGGATTTCAAGAAGATGGATATCGGAGATATCGTAGGTATCAAAGGTAAGTCTTTGCTACAAAGACAGGAGAGAAATCTATCCATGCAGAAGAAGTGATTTTATTATCTAAGAGTTTAAAACCACTTCCAGAGAAATTCCACGGATTAACAGATACAGATACAAGATATCGTCAGAGATATGTTGACCTGATCATGAATGAAGAATCCAAAGAAGTATTCATCAAACGTTCTAAGATCATCAGCAAGATTCGTTCTTACCTAGATGGACAGGGATTCATGGAAGTAGAAACTCCGATGTTAGTATCCAATGCAGGTGGAGCATCAGCAAGACCATTTGAAACACACTACAATGCATTAAGTGAAGATGTAAAATTACGTATTTCCCTAGAGTTATACTTGAAGAGACTGATTGTTGGTGGACTTGAGAAAGTTTACGAGATCGGACGTGTATTCCGTAACGAAGGTGTTGACACACGTCATAACCCAGAGTTTACATTAATGGAATTATATCAGGCATACACAGACTATCACGGAATGATGGATCTGACAGAGAACTTATATCGTTACCTTGCAGAAGAAGTATGCGGTGGAACAAAGATTCAGTATAAAGATTTCGAGATCGATCTTGGAAAACCTTTTGAGAGAATCACAATGGTAGATGCAGTTAAGAAATACTCTGGAGTAGACTTTAAAGAGATCAAGACTTAGAAGAAGCAAGAGCAGCTGCTGAAGAACACCATGTAGAATACGAAGAACGCCACAAACGTGGAGATATCTTAAACTTATTCTTCGAAGATTCGTAGAAGACAAACTGATCCAGCCAACATTCGTTATGGATCACCCAGTAGAAATCTCTCCATTAACAAAGAGAAAACCAGAAGATCCAGATTATGTAGAACGTTTTGAGTTCTTTATGAATGGATGGGAGATGGCAAATGCATACTCTGAGTTAAATGATCCGATCGATCAGAGAGAACGTTTCAAAGCACAGGAAGAACTTCTTGCACAGGGTGACGAAGAAGCCAACACAACAGATGAAGACTTCTTAAATGCATTAGAGATCGGTATGCCACCTACAGGTGGTATCGGATTCGGTATCGACAGAATGGTAATGTTATTAACAAATTCTACAGCGATCAGAGACGTATTATTATTCCCGACAATGAAGTCACTCGACTCCGACAAGAAGGAAAATAGGGCATCCAAGAGTAGTACAGCAGAAAATTGCGACCAGATTGCGACCGTTGAAGAGAAGATTGATTTCTCAAATGTAAAGATTGAGCCATTATTTGAGGAATCAGTTGATTTTGATACATTCTCAAAATCAGATTTTAGGGCAGTTAAGGTTAAGGAATGTGTAGCAGTACCAAAGAGCAAAAAGCTTTTACAATTTACTCTTGATGATGGTACAGGTGTAGATAGAACAATCCTTCTGGTATTCATGCATATTATGAACCAGAAGAATTAGTTGGAAAAACATTGATTGCAATTACAAACCTACCACCTAGAGCAATGATGGGAATTGAATCTTGTGGTATGTTACTTTCAGCAGTAAATATCTTAAGGATCAGAGGATGAAGAACTTCATCTTCTTATGGTTGATAACCATATTCCGGCAGGTGCGAAATTATATTAAAAAGAGAACATGCTCAGATAATAAATGAAAACAGTACAAGGAGGATGGAAGGAAGTTTCTATCCTCCTTATTGTATAGAAGGAGTAAATATGGATAATTTGCATATTATCTGTCCAGTAAGAGGACAGTTAAAAGTTAAAAAAAAGTCAAAAGACGGCTTGACACCCAAAGAAGAGTTTTTTAGAGTTGAAGCAATTAAGTATCTAATTAACTTAGGTTATCCAAAAGAAAATTTTTATATTGAGCCAATTGTAAAAAAGTTTGGAAATGGAGGACGAAATAGTTTTAGAAGTGATTTTGTCAATATTAAAGAAGCCGAAGTCTCAATATAATAATTTTGACCCAGATGAGATAATGAAAGAAGTAATTCTCTTGTGTGAGGTGAAAAGAGACAATGCAGCAAAAGATTATGTGAAAATGACACAAGTGAAACCAATGCTTGATTTTGCCAAGGATATAAATGCAATAGGTTTATATTGGGACAATATTGAACATAGAGTATTTTGGAATACGTTAAATGATGGAATTAGGGAAATTAAAGAGGGTCCTTTATCATTTTTGCCGAAATATGGATGTAAGATTGCAGCAAAAAAACTCACATTTAATAAGTTAATGGAAGCGGATTCATTGTTGGATGTATTTTCACGTATTGAAGATATATTACATCAAGCATCTTTTTCGCCGGAAAGTAGATATGGGATTATTCTTAAATTGCTGCTTACAAAAATATTTGATGAACATGCATATGAAACACGTGGTGATGAGCCGGTAGGAATTCAGGACTATAGTGCAATTGGAACATCTCCTGAAGTCGCAATTGAGCAGTATGGCGATTTGTTATCAAGGGCAATATCATTTTATGAAACACATTTGCCGAACCCTATTTCGGATGAAGTTGAAATGAATGGAGACACATTGCTCGAAGTAATGAAGATATTAGCTCCGATTAAAATAATTCACTCAAAAAGAGATGTTGTGCAGAATTTTTATATGAAATTTGCCAAATCAATGTATAAGTGGGACTTGGCACAGTATTTTACACCAACTACAGTAACAGATTTTATTATGGATGTTATTAATCCTCAGTTTGGAGAGCATATAGCAGACCCAGCTTGTGGTAGTGCAGATTTTTTAGTGGCAGCTTTTAGAATAGGTCGAAAATATAATCCAGGATTTGCGGATTGTATTTGGGGTGTAGATAATTCTACAAATGCAGTTCAAGTGGCTGTATTAAATATGGTACTTAATGGTGATGGAAAGACAAATATTAAAAAGGATGATTCATTAAAAAATGTGGATGAATACAAAGAAAAGTATAATGTAGTAGTTTGCAATCCTCCGTTCGGTTCCAAATTGTAGAAAAGAGAAGTGCTGTACTTAAGAATTATCAACTTGCATATGAATGGACAAGAGAAGGAGATTACTATGTCAAGTCAGAAAAATTAATGGACAAGCAAGAGACAGGGATTCTTTTTGTTGAAGCATGTATAAAAAGAGTGTAAAAAGAGGGGGAGAATAGCAATTATTCTTCCTAATGGATATTTGGGTAATAGGTCAGATAAATTTGCGATAGTTCGTCAATGGATACTCTCTAATGCGCGTGTTGCAGCAATAGTATCCCTTCCGCGTTTTACCTTTAAATCAAGCGGAGCGGATGTTAGTGCTAGCATTGTATTTTTGGAGAAGAGGACAAAACCAGTTAAAAAATTTGAGGATGAATATTCATTTGCTGTTGAAATGATTGAAAAAGTCGGATGGGAAGCAGGAAATAAGAAGGCTGCGCGATTTATGTTAGAGCGAAGGAAGATGGATGCTTAAT
>ENA-OQDD01000811-OQDD01000811.1-human-gut-metagenome-genome-assembly--contig:-NODE-811-length-11613-cov-2.096378_pt1 | contig 11613 bp, 14 predicted proteins | sample MGYA00242507_ERZ504598 | MGnify/ENA primary metagenome ERZ504598 (study PRJEB26092, sample SAMD00036318) | human gut metagenome | host: Homo sapiens | study: EMG produced TPA metagenomics assembly of... | reverse complement strand
GTAATCTTGGGCGCCGCGACGTCTTCCGGCGACATGCCAATGCGATCAATAAGCGCCTTCTGCACCATCAGGAAATGCGTCACGCAGTTATGGCTATAGAGCAGGTCGACGTTGAGCTTGGTCTTAAAGACCGGCTGGCCCCACTCCCCCGTTTTCTGGAACATGTCCTCGTCGCAGAACAGGACCTGGGGACGCTCGTCCTCGGCAGCCTTGTTCAGCGCGGCAACATAGTGGAACAACGCGTCCGGTTCCAGGATGTCGTCATGGTCCAAGAACGCGATGTAGTCGCCCGTCGCTTGCTCGATACCTGCGTTGGTGTTGACCACAATGCCGCCGTTGCCGGGAAGCTCGATGCGACGGATGCGCTCGTCGTTGGCACCTGCCGCAAGGGCGGCCACCGCATCCCATTCAGGCGAGGCATCCATAAGGAGCAGTTCCCAGTTGTCATAACTCTGGACTAGCACCGAGTCCAGCAGCTCGCGCAGGTATTCCCGATCAGTCTTGTAGCACGGCACCACAATACTCACGAGTGGTCTATAGGCAAAAGCCACCGAAGCGACACGCTGGCACGCTAAATCGCCCGGCTTTGCGCGATGTTGCTCAAACCAACGTCGATAAGCTGCGTCGTCTGCACGCGCGTCCTTCATGCGGTTCCAGCTGTCGTCGACAATGCCGTTGTACAGGCGACCATCCATGGCGCAAAAACCGCTCTGGATTAGGCCCGTGGGATCAGCCGCAATCGCGACAAAAACACGTATATCCTGGGGCATCTCAACGCTCAAATACGTTTTATTGACGCGGCAACCGTTGCGCTGCGGCACATCGATCTGCGATTCAAACACATGCACGGTGACATCGATGGCATTCATATGCGCATCGAAAATCTGGAGCTCAGGGGTGCACTTGGAGTCTCCCACCCACGTAACCTCATAGCGCCACACCGCGCCGGCGTCTGCCGGCAAATAGCGAATGGCATCGATCTCGTAGCGACCGCAGCATTCGCCACGCTGCGCATCGCGGATAAGCGCACACAGCGCAGGCTTTGCTTTGTAGTTAATCTTGGATTCCAGCTTGGCCACGCGGCTATCGAGGCGAATAGAGCCCAACCTTTGGCCACCGAATGCAAAAACGGCATCCATCGACGAGCCATCCAAAAACGGAAGTACCAAGACGGCGAGCTCGCGTTCGTAATCGGAAACGGAAGGGCAAAGCGCCAGCACACGGCCATGATCGACCGGGAGGACCAGCGACGGCACACAAGAGCCGCTCGTCGTCGCATGGGCAAACGCTTGAGAACCCTCCCGCTCAATAAGCGCGGTGACATCCTGACCGGCAAAACGAAGCAGCACAAACAGACGGCCCTGACTGCGGCAAAGTGCCAAACGCTTGATACTCATCTACACTTCTCGCTTTCCCAGGGCGTTCGCTGCCATACGTTTGCAGGCACCCAGGTGTCCAAACCTCAAGACGTCGTAATCGAACATGAGCTTTTTGCACTCACGGGCATTGGGGACCTTGCTGGTAAGCGCCGCACGCACCATAGCGGCAACAGAAGGAGCGCATTGTGCGAGCGCAGCATCGCTGCCCACGGCAGAACCGGCAAGCGCCGCGGCAACGGCGGCAAACACCTTGCCGCAGTCCGAACCCAGCAACCTGAGCGCATCGTACAGCACCAGATCGCATAGGAAGTACGCCAGGTCATCGGCATACTGGACATCAAGACCGTCGCGTTGCCAGTCAGCCAGCACCGCGGAGTAAATCTTCACGTGCTCCAGCAGTCGCGTCTCGTCGTCATAGCGCATGGTGTCCATAAGCGAGCCCTTGCGCGCCACGCGGTAGTCATACAGCTTGTTCGAGATAAGCGCGGTCTTACGCGAACGACCGTACACGGCAAAATCGAAGACCTGGTCCTCGCCATACTTAACGGTTTCGTCAAACACGATCCCGTTGCCCAGCAAAAACTCACGCTTGCAGGCGGTGCGCCATGCAAAGGGCGAGACGCTTCCTTAAACAGCAGGTCAGAGCTATAGCCTTCAAACGACACATCGCGCGGGCTCAGCACATAGTTAAGCCACGGATACCCCGCCTCCAGCGGATACGGATTCGCGCCAAAGGTCAACACGTCGCAATCCTCGCGTTCAAAGGCATCGACGATCACGCGGCATGCATCGGGCGTAAAGCGGTCGTCGGAATCCAAAAAAGCAACAATAGGCGCCGTGGACGCAGCGATACCCGCATTGCGGGCGCTCGACAGGCCGCCGTTGGGCTTATCGACCAGCGTAAAGCGCGCGTCCTTTTCGCAATAGGCAGCCGCAATATCGCGCGAACCGTCCGGCGAGCCATCGTTGACCAGCACGCCTTCCCAATCGGGCATGTCCTGCGCAAGCAGGGAGTCCAGGCACCAGGCCAGGCACTCCTCCACGTTATAGATAGGAACGACAACGGAAATCTTGGGGGTAGCCATAGTCAAGTGCTCCTACTGTGCGACCGGAACGTCATCGGGGTGCGGGTTGTCGCCGTAGGCGCGCTGATACGTCAGCACGCGCCAGACCAGCGGCAGGCCGCCGATCTTAAAGTAGTGTTTAAACGTATTGAGCTTGCCCGGCTTCTTAAAATCAAAGCGCGAATCGATATAGGCGCGGGGCGACTTGACCATCAGTCGCAAGTCGGTCTCGCCACGCGGGTCGAAGAGAGACAGGTCAAAGCGACCGGCATCCCAATCGGCCTTGAGCTCGGGAGATGCCTTCTCCCAAAACTGCTCGCGCAATTCATCGACCAGGCGCTCATCATTCCAACGGTACGTATCGACCTTCATGCGCATTAAAATGCCCTGGAGCTGAGCCTTAAGCTCGGGGCGTTCATCCAAAAAGCGCTGCATCTCGGTATATTCGTCGCACACGCAAAACACCTTGTTAGGAGAATTAACGGAGCTCTTCTCGTTATCTTGGCGATAGCACAAAATGGGGTCCGCGATAAACGCAGCACGCTCGGCGCATGCCCAGACCTTAAAGTTAAAACCCGCATCCTGATACGAAGCACCTGGCGTGGGAAGAAACCGAATCTGATTGTCGTTGAGGAACTCGCGCCGTAGATAGCCGACCAAATGGAAGGTTTGCGGTAGAAGATGCCCGGGCGATCGACGGGGCGATACGCGGCGCCCGTCATATGCTCGTCGATGATCCCAAACAGCTCACGGCGCTCGCTGGGCGTGGACCAATACAGGTAAAAGTCGCCCTTTACCACATCGGCATGCTCAGCATCGGCCTTGGCGACCAGCTTTTGGAGCGAATCCTCAAACATAAAGTCGTCGGACTCAAGGATGCCCACGTACTCACCGCGCGCCATCTCCAGGCCGCGGTTCATCGAGTCGCCGTAGCCGCTGTTGGCTTTATCGATCATCTTCACACGGGGGTCTCGCTCCATGTACTCGCGGATGATGTCTGGCGAGCTATCGGTGGAGCCGTCGTTGATACAGATGATCTCGATATCCTTGAGCGTCTGCGCCACGGCGGAATCGAGGCACTCGCGCAGGTAGCGTTCGACATTGCAAATGGGGACAAGCAGAGAAACTTTAGGGGTATCAGAGTTCTGCAAGAGAACCTCCTGTTGGATAGCGTGTAACAGGGTTATTTTAGCAGCCGAGTTGCGGCGGGCGGCAGCGCTTGGAATTAGATAAAGCGCTCCAGGCAGGCTTTGAGACCGCGAGTCGAAAGATAGAACAGCGTGGCGTCTGCCATCGAAACGCCCGAGGTCGCCGCAACGAGCTTGTGGGCAACACGGCAAACGGCGCCCTTAGCAGGCATATCCGCCCACTCCGTTCCCAAAAACGTCGTGAGGTCCATGTTGACGCGAGCCGCCACGCGATGGAAGTCATCGGCATCCAAGCGCGCCAGGTCGAACACAATGAGGTCTAAAAACCAAGTTATCAGCTCGCCGGGGCACAGGTCCAAAAGACCGTAGGCCGCCCAGCCCTCCAAGACCTCCTCGAGCATCCTCATGTGGGCGTCAAGCTTTTTGACGCGAGCCTCGGCACTGTTGACTCATGCGTCGCCGATTCGCTCTCCATCACGTAGTGGTAGAACTTGTCCGGCATGACAACGGCCTTGCGGGCAAGCGCATAAGCCGCAAATTGGAAGACAACGTCCTCGCCCAAAGCCAAACCGGGGGCGAAGCGAATGCCTTCGCGATTGAGCAGCTCGCGCGAAAAAGCCGCACGGCAGGCGTAGGGCTGCGCATTCGCATGGAACAGCAACTGGGGATCACGGGCGCGAAGGTACCGGCTTTGGGGCTCATGAGTTGTTGGACGCGTTGGGGGCAGCATCGGCTGGTTCACAGACGCCGCCAAAAACGGAGACCTCGGCATCTGCAGGCTCCATGGCATGCAGCACGCGCTCGACCGTCTGGACATCGATGTAATCGTCGGCGTCCACAAAAAAGACGGTCTCGCCCTCGGCGGCATCGATACCGGCATTTCGAGCGCACGAGACGCCCGCGTTTCCTGGTCAATAACCAGTACGCGATCGTCGGCCAGCTCGATCTGGCGCAACACGTTCAACGAATCATCGGTCGAACCGTCGTTGACGCAGACAACCTGAATCGAGCGCTCGGACTGGGCCAACAGCGAATCGACGCATCGCTGAATGGAGCGCGCAGAGTTGTAAACGGGGACGACAATGGTAGCTTTAGGACACGAGGCCTCTCCCATGCCGACCTACCCCCTCAGCGATTCGATGAGGAAGGCGGCGACCACGCCTGGGCCTCCAACCGAGGCGTAATACTTAGCACGCCCCAAGGCACCATCGTCGCAAAACTCGGATGCTCGTCAACCCAGCCCTCAGGATCTTTGAGGATGGCAGCGAGATTTGCGCGCTTCCACGGCTTGAGATCGTCAAGCGAAAACTCCCCCGCGTCCAAGGCCGCTTGGAACTCCTTGGCCATCTGAACCAGGAACTCCTTATAGAACTTAGGCGCTAGACGCACGTAGTTCCACATGTACGAATCGTACTTAATGAGCTGATTGAACTTGAGCATGCGCGCGACGTCATCACTTGCGTGGTCGCGGGCATAATCCTCTCGAATCCAACGCTCAATCTCGGCATACTCGGTATTGACGCAAAAGACCTTAGCCGAAGAATTGACCGAGGAATTCTCGTTGTCCTGGCGATACGACAGCACGGCATCGTGCAGGTAAACAGCCTTATCGGCGCACGCGATCACCTTAAAGGCGAATGACGTGTCCTGAAAGGATGCCCCCGGAGTCGGCAGGAACGTAATGCCGTTGCGCTCAAGAAAATCGCGACGGTACACGGCCGACCAAATCGACGGCTTTTGCTTAAAGAACTGCGTCGTATCGCTCGGGTGCACCGGCTTGCCACAGTCCTTGGCTTTAAACATCTCGTGCAGCGAACGGCGCTCCTCGGGCTTAGACCAGTAGAAATCAAAGTTCGCCTTCGCGAAGTCGGCATTATTGCTATCGGCGGCCGAGACAAGCTTTTCGAGTGCGTCGGACGCCATAAAGTCATCGGACTCCAAGATGCCCACGTACTTGCCGCGCGCCATCTCCAGACCGTGGTTCATCGAGTCGCCGTAGCCGCTGTTGGCCTTGTCGATCATCTTGACGCGCCTATCGTGCTCCATATACTCGCGAATAATCGCCGGCGAGTTGTCGGTCGACCCGTCGTTAATGCAGATGATCTCAATATCCTTGAGCGTCTGTGCCAGGGCGGAATCGAGACACTCGCGCAGGTAGCGCTGAACATTGTAAATGGGAATAAGCAGCGACAGAACAGGGCTGCCAGAGACGTTAGTAGACAAATGTGCTCCTTAGGAAATACCTGTCGTTTCATGGTATCAAAGGGTCAGCGCGCCAGCGGGCGTTTATATAATCTATGGAGCCTCTTGCGGGCAAAGTAGCCGCACGTCATGCGGCGGGCCCGTGGCAGGTTCCTGCGTTTTATTCAAAGCTTGCCGTCAAGGTGCGCCGAGCCTTTACAATAGGACAGTCCCAAGGACGTATTCGATAGCTTCCGCGCAGCGCTCGCCCGCCGCGCGTGAAAGGATATATTGCCCCATGCCTTCAACCCTTCCCGCTCCCATCGATAAGCTCGCCATCGTTGTCGTTACGTACAAGCGCCAGGAACTCCTGGCCAACCTGTTCGACTCCATGACCGAGCTCACGGCAACGCCCTGGCGCATCGTGATTGTCGATAACGAGAATTCGCGCGAGACCGAGGCCATGTGCACCGCATTCAACGAGCGCCTGGCCAGCCTGTGGGGCATCGACACCGAGCAGCCCGACGCGCAGGGCGGCACCGACCGTGTCATCTACGCCCCGCAGCTCGAAAACGGCGGCGGTGCGGGCGGCTTCTCCGCTGGCACTAAATGCGCCTACGATCTGGGGGCCCAGTGGTTCTGGGTGATGGACGACGACGTGCTCGTCATCCCCGAAGGCATCGAGCGTCTTGCCAAGTGGACCGACCGCTACGATGTCATCCAGGGTTCGCGCCTGGACTTTGACGGCGGCGCTTTCTTTTGGCAGTACCAGCTCATCCTTTCGCTCGGCATCCCTAACCCCATCGCCAAGTGGGACTTGGGGCCCGAGGGCTACCGCACCATGAACCAACTGTGCTTTGAGGGCGGCATGTTCTCGCGCCGCGTGGTCGACAAGATTGGCCTGCCCGACGCGCGCTTCTTTATCTACGGCGACGATGCCTGCTACGGTACGTGGCCAGCCAGCACTTCCCCGCCGCCGTGGTTGCCGACGTGGTGCTCAAGCGCGCCCGCGCCGTCTCCAACTGGGATATCGCCGGCAAACGACAGCTCAACTCCACGAGCGACACCAACCGCTACTACATCATGCGCAACCGAGCTTCCTCGCTCGCTATATGCAGATCTACGGTGACTACCACCCATGCTGTTCCGTCTGGGCAATGCCGCGACCTTCTGCAAGGAGTTCATTCGTCTGGCAGCAGTCGACAAATGCTTTAAGACCGGCATTCCGGCGCTGCGCCGCGGCATGAAGGACGCCCGCAAGATCGTTAAGGATCCCAACTGGAAGCCCATGCCGCCCCTGAAGGACGCCGAGTAGTAAAGGCTTTCGCCCGCCGCTACAGTCGTTGGCACACCACGGACACACGCTGACCGTCAAAGCCAAAACCCCAACGCATGCGCCCGACGGCGGGGCGCGGCACGCGGATATCATCGATGCCGTCGCGCTCTATGTCGAGCAGCGCCTGAACCGCCAACAGTTCCAGGCCCAGGGCATCGACGCCAGGGTCGTACAACATGTTGACCGTAATGAGCGGTCGCTCATCGAGCATGCCGAGCGTGTCGGCCACGTCAAACACCCGACCGGTGGGAATCACCTGGATATCCCAGCGATCCGAGACGCCACTTCGCTTGGAGCTGGGATTGCAATAGCCGGGCAGTCCAAAGCAGAGCCCCTGAAGCGCCAGATGATAGGCTGTCCGCATATCTGATTGGCCCACATCGATGCCAGATCGCCGATAGCACAGCTCAAAGCTTGCTTTACAGTGTCCTCGTCTCCTCGACACAGCCCGTCATGGAACGAGTCGATAACTCCAACGTCCTCAACGGCGCACTCAAACCATTCCAGAATTACAAGACGGAGCGCCTGACGCACTTCGTTATTAGGCAGACGCAGGGAACGAAGGCACGCGCCGTCCTCCGAATGCCCCGTCATATCCGTCGTAAGGAATCCAGACAGATACAGCGCAGTCCAGATATCTTCGGGCTTGGCGGCATCGACCTCCTCGGCATGCATATGCACTGGCGCCTCAATAAACCCATGCGGCTCAACCAAATCGAACAATGTGGACAGGCGAATGATATTCCAGTCGCCGACGCATGCGCCCAGACGGTCGGCGTAACAATACAGATCCGCCCGAACGGGCGCGACGCAATCGCGATGTGCGTAGTCCACCACGCGCTCCGGGCTCGAGCAATAAAAACCACCAAACAGATAGCCCTCGAGCCACTCACGCGCGTCATCCAGACAGCCGTTGCGACCGATGCAATCCAACAGCACTTGGACTTCGTCGTCCGAAAAACCGAACCATCGATCACACCAACTCGACAACGCTGTCGCCGACCGATAGGAAACCCCACGTTGGGACAACGCAAGCTCGGCAGGACCGGGGCGCTCGCCCATAAGACACGTCAATCGCAACGAGTCGCCGGCGTCGGCAATGGTGTCGAACAGCATTCGGCTGAGCGACTCTAGGGAATCCACGCTACCGTCGTCCTTAGCGTCCAAACGCTTTGGACATACCGCGTCGTAGTCGTCTATCAGAAGAACAACCTGCTCATCGAAAGCTGCCTGGAGCAGCTTGATAAGCACGCCAAGCGCCGCATCGATCTCCTTATCGCTGGCCACCCCACGCGCCGCCCTCTCGATAAGACGAACCTCACGTCTTGACAGATCAGGCGCGGCAAGCAGCGGCAGTAATCGGGCGCACTCGCGCACGACAGCCCCGCGAATTGCTGCCGCAGCACCAGCACCATGCCTCGAAGCGGCAGCTGTAAAGTCGAGCATGATGACCGGATAACTCGCGTACTCATCACGATAGCGACCGCCGCCCGCCTGCCAAATCTGGGTACCAGCGAACAGGCTTCGATCCGGCAGCCGGCGATCAGGTCGTTCCAAATAGCACTTGAGCATCGATAAATTCATGCTCTTGCCAAAACCCTTGGGCCGACAGCAAAGCGCAACAGGTGCTTCACTGTCCAATATATCGGCAATAAACATAGTCTTATCGACGAGTAAACACCGATTGATTGCATCGGAAAAGTCGCGTGCATCAACCGGTAGAGCTGCGCTATCCGCATGATTGAGCAACCGTGCACCAAACGCATGAGTAAAACCACAATTCACCTGTTCAGACACCGTAAACTCTCCTTCTAACGCAGCACGATGCCCATTGTAGCGAGCGGGTAGAGCGCAACAATATCGACATGCAAACGTTTCGGGCAGCGGTAGCAACAGACCCCCGAGGGGCATAACAAATCGTTGCACAACAAAAAAAGGGGGGCCGATGCCGCCGCACCGGACCCCGTCCCAAACTCTTATAGAAAACGATCTGGAAGATTACTCCTCCAAGCCGTCCTCCCCAGAAGCCTTCTTCTGCTGATCGAGCTTATGCTTACCACTTACGATAGACGTAGCGCCCAGTGTGGCCAAGCTTGCACTGGCAAGGCTCGCCATCACAATCAGATCGCCCGTCTTGGGCATGTTGCCGCCCGAGGACTTGGTAGTTGTAGTCGTCGTGGTCGTGGTGGTCACCGTTTTGGAGTCATTTTGCTCTTGGACCTGGTTGTCAGCACCGCTCTTGTCGTCGTCTTCGGACTGTTTCTTTTCGCCCTCGGCCTTGCTCTTGTCCTTCTCCTCAGATTCAGACTTCTTATCCTCGTCCTTCTTCTGAGCGACTTGTCGTCCTTCTCATCAGAGCTAGAACCTTATCGGATTCAACCTTCTCGGAAGCCTTATCCTTGGAGTCGCCCTTTGCGGCTTCGGTCTTTTCCGTGGAAGCCTGATCAGAGTTGTCCTTGTTCTGGGCCGAGCCGTTATTGACGCCAGCCATCAGCGAAGAACCCAGCGTAGAACCAAGCTGCTCGGAGAAAGAAGGCTTCTTGTCCGGCGAAGCAACGGGAGCGTCCGGCGCCTTATTCGAGTCGTCCTTGGAAGCATCGGAATCAGGGGTTGCGTCAGAGCCAGAGCCGTTGTCAACGGACGAATCGCTCGAGCCGGTGGATGAGTTAGAGGTGTCAGCGTCGGTCGAACCAGAAGCGTCGCTGTCCGTATTGCCGGCAGAGCTTGAAGACGAATCGCCCGCAGCAGAGCCGTTCGAATTGGAGCCGTTCGAGGTAGAGCCGTCGTTGGTAGTGCCACCAGCAGAGCCATTACCGTCAGCATCGGTCGAGGGCGCATCCATCCTGTCATCGTTGGCATCGTCACTCGAGTCGTCATTCGAATCAGGTGTCGGCGAGGGCGCCGGTGTAGGCTCGGGCTGCACGGGCGTCGCAGCGGCAGCGGCCTCGTCCTCGGCGATATAAGCCAAGCAGTCCTTCAGCTCATTCTTATAACGGTTCTTCCAGCCCTCATGATACTGGGGCTGGCTCGAATACTTGGTGGCGACATTGTTGACCACGCTATTGGAGAGCGCCGTCACAAACTCACGGTCAGTCATATCATTAGAAAGATTCGCCCAGCGGAAGAAGTCCCTGCAGCCACCGGTGCCGCACATGTTGGTAATGCTCCACGCCATGCCCTTGACGCAATCGGCACGGCCCGAAATATCAATACCAAGGCCGCTCTTGAGCCACGCCTCGGTCACCGCATAGTACGAGTTGTACGCATAGGCATCTTGAAGTGCTGAGAACTCAACAGGATCGGTGTTGTACGCACCTTGGAAGGCCTCCTGCGCAATACGGCCCAACTCGGTGAGCTGGCCGTTCTCGTACATGGCATTGCTCATGTTGGAAATCTCGCTGCCGCGATCAATCGCATCCTTGAGCATGCTGTATTTTTCGGGGTTGTAGTTGTAGGCCTGCTTCATAAACGGAATGAGCGACCAACGACGGTCGAACTGGTAATAACCCAGCGCGTTATAACCGTCACCGTACGAAAAGCCCTGGTTATAGTTGCCGTGACTCTCATATTTGGTGAAGTACTTCATCTCGGGAGTCACGTTAACAAACGAAACGCCCTGGACCGACCTCAGCACGCCCGAAAAGGACTGCTGGGTATAGAGACCTTATCGATATCGGTCGCATCCGAGGCAACGCCCGGCGTGGACTCCTCGGCAGCGGCGGGTGCCGGCGCGGAAACGGCGCCAAACGAAAGCGCCAGCGTCAGGCCCGCGACAATCGCAGAATGCTTGGGCTGCATAAGATCCTCCCTGCATTGGTGTAGTTAAAGTGCAGTTTGCAAAGATAAAAATAAGTATTGCAGCTCGCCCGTTGTTGCACAACAACCCCTCGGTAAACGGCAACAACCCTCCGCGAAATCTTAAGGAATTGCGCTCAACCTACAGCTTAATGTCGAAGTTGATCTCGGGGACGGCAGCAAGGTCGCTAACGTCACGCCGTCGACGTACTTTTCGATCACGTCGTCCAGACCGCGCCAGAATTTGACGGTCGAGCAGAGATCGCTGCGGGCGCAGCTGTTGTCGATACCATCGCACGCCACCGGAGCCGTGCTGCCCTCGACGGCGCGCAGGATGTCGCCGGCACGCACCTCGGCCGGTCCTTGGCCATCATGTAGCCGCCACCCTTGCCGCGCACGCTCTTAAGCAGGCCTGCCTTCATAAGCGGACGCACCAGCTGTTCCAGATACTTTTGCGAGATACGCTCGCGGTCGGCGACCTCGCGCAGGGCGATCTTGCCCTCGGCGTCACCAAGCGCTGCGATATAGATCATCAGTCGGAGGGCATAGCGGCCCTTAGAAGAAATGAGCATACCTACCCTCCCATCGCATCTGGGACAACATAACCATGGGACAACATAACCAGGTTTGTTTGTCCCATTTCTTAAGTAAGTGGGACAAACACAACAGGTTATTTGTCCCACATTCTAGAAAAGTCGAGTGGAATTAGT
>ENA-OQDD01000810-OQDD01000810.1-human-gut-metagenome-genome-assembly--contig:-NODE-810-length-11624-cov-1.824737_pt1 | contig 11624 bp, 12 predicted proteins | sample MGYA00242507_ERZ504598 | MGnify/ENA primary metagenome ERZ504598 (study PRJEB26092, sample SAMD00036318) | human gut metagenome | host: Homo sapiens | study: EMG produced TPA metagenomics assembly of... | reverse complement strand
AGCCATTCTGTATAAGATACCCGGCTGATATACATACTTTCCATCTCTGGGAAGTACATCCAAAGAGATTCGCTTACGGACATTATAACCGTTCTGCGGAGAGTCGAAAGTCATATCCGTATCACGGCCTCCTTGAAGGAAGTTCACACGACGGTTATCAACTCCCAGCCATGCGCCATTATAGATGACGGAAACATAGAAGCGAGGCTCCCGGTTGCAATACATGTTGTAGGTACCTTCTTCTGTTACCGGGCTTACACCGGTTTCTTTATTGGCAAGGTTCGAAGGTCCACCGCCCGGCCACTTCGTGGTTCTATACTCTGTATTGGTAGAGAATCCGTTTTCCACATACCCCGATTCCGGGTTGATAATGGGCGAACCATCCTCGTTATATCCCAATATAGGCATTTCACCGTTCTTCATATAAAAAGCGTCCACCAGTTCCTGAGTAACACCCATAGCGGCATTTCCACCGATACCTTTCGGCAGATGATGAGCCTGCCAGTAGTTCAGGTCCACATTTTCGGGGCGTCCGAAAAGAATCTCCTTGTTGCCTTCTGAGAAGCGTTTCAACGACATGTTGTAGTAAGACATGAAGGGGTCGATACTTCCATCCACATTATACTCATAGTACAGCTTATGTCCGGCCGCTTCGGCTGCCTTTATCAAGTCGAGATGAGCTTTGGCAGCCTTTTCCCATCTTTCCGGCTTGGCTTCGGCATCAAAGAGGAATTCTCCTTCCGAATTCTTCCAGTCCTTGAGATCCGGATTGCCGTTGAACAATGGACTTGCGGCAAATAACAGTGTTTTGGCACGTATTGCCAAAGCCATGATAGAGGTAGCCCTGCCCCAATCGGTATTATTGGGATAGACAGCGGGCAAATGCTCTGACACTTCCAGCAGCTCTTTGTCAATCCAATCTACCACTTCGGCATAGGGTCTTTGGGGAGTCATCATCTCCGATTCGGGCGCATCGACGGAAACAAGCACACCGGGAGTAAACGGTATGGCACCATACAACTCAATCATCAAAGAGTAATAGTAGGCTATCAGGAAACGGACTTCGTACTTCATCTGGTTGACATAAGATTCCTTCAGGTCTTTTTCCGGAAGTACTTTTGCCTCTTGCAAGAAGATAAGGCCGGAACGTATGCGCTTGTGTAATTCTACCCAATAATAGGGGTCCCATGTTGAGATAGGACTCCAGTTTCCGGTGGTGTAGGCATACACATTGCTCCATCCATACGGCGACCAATCTTGGGGAATAGTGATATCATCGCCCATAATGTTATAACCTTGTGCCTTGAAATACCCCACATGGGGCTGGGAATGGATGAATAAACACCTGCCAACCAGTCCTCAGTCCTTATCTTGTCCGTGAAAATCATCTCCATGGTAAGCTGGTCGTCGGGAGCCTTGTCCAAGAAATCGTTGCAACTCGTTGTCAATGCCAGGGTGCACGACAATAAGACAGCTTTTGCTATAGATTTATATTTTTCATTTTCTTCGTATCTTAATTAATTGTTGAAATTGATGCTAAAACCACTGATACAGATTTCATCTGTGGGTATCTCAATCCATCGGTAGTTTCCAGTTCGGGGTCCCAAAGCTTGAAGTTGGAGAACGTCAGCAGATTGGTTCCTCTTGCAAACAAACGCAGCCGCGGATGCCAATTTGGTAGTCCAACGTTGCGGAAGGGTATATCCAAGTTCCAGATTCTTCAAGCGCAGGAAACTCATGTCACGCAACCACCATGTGGAAGCTTGTTCATTGTTTGCCACAGCCTTGTCTCCCATACGGGGCCAGAATACATCTTGCCTCGGATTTTCGGGTGTCCAACGGTCAATGTTCGAATAGATGTTACCAGTACACCTAAGGAAGAACCCGGCAACCAGGTCTCTCCGCCCAAGAGCTGGTAGGTTTTACCTGTTCCTTGGAAGAATACTCCCAAATCGAACGACTTATAGCTTACTGTAGCTCCAAAACCATAGACAATCTCGGGAATACGTGTACCACCAATGGCTGTTTTATCTACTGCGGTCACTTCACCATCCCCGTTCAAATCTTTGTATTTAATGTCACCGGGACGTAGGTTACTCATATCACTGAACTTCTGTGCCGGAATTCCTTCCTTAAGCATACCGTTTTCATCGAAATCATCTTCCGTAAGAGCCTTTCGGCTATCAAGCCAAACAATTGCCTATAGGTTACCGGTTTGCGAACGGTATGTACCCAAGATGGCGGCAGGTTCGTCTATTTCCACAACCTTATTGTGTGCGTAGGTATAGTTTGCCATAGCGGAAATGGCCCAATCGCTATTGAACTTATGGTTGACATTCAAAGACACATCAAATCCCTGATTCTCGACCTTGCCATAATTGGCCCAAACGGGGCGGTTGAATCCGGTAGAACCAGGTACATTGGTACGCTTCATAAAGATATCTTCACGCTTCTCCTTAAACACATCCACAACAATATTCACGCTATTGTTCCATAACCCCAAATCTAGTCCAGCATTCATCTTAGTCACAGTCTCCCAGTCAGGTCAGATACACCAATCTCACCTTCCGAACGTCCCAAGCGATATATCTCTGCATCCGTACCCCAGCGATAAGAACCCGTATCAACGATAGTGGAAATATATGCAAAACGTCTGTAATCTGCGCGTCCCCTGATTCCCAACTCACTGTTTCCTGCCTTACCCCAAGTAGCCCTCAACTTTAAATTGGAGATGATACCTGAAAGCGGCTCCATAAACTTTTCCTGAGACACAATCCATCCTATCGCCGCTGCCGGGAAAAAGCCGAAGCGTTTGCCCTTGGCAAAGTTCTCGGAACCGTTATAACCGAAATTCAGCTCGGCGATATAACGGCTGTCATAAGTGTACGAGAGTCTTCCAGCTATACCTTGTGTACGATAAGGAAGCGCTTCTCCGTTGTTGTAGTCCTTTTGATTGTACAAAAACATCCCCCCCACATCATGTACGTCACCGAAAACATGATTGTACGAAAGCATTCCTTCCAGATAGATGGACTGGTCGCCCCATTCAGCTCCTTTTGCATAGCCCAGGAACTCTTGTCCGGTGGTCTGCACATCAGTGATGATGTTGCCCTCTGCATCGCGTGCGGTGGCGGGATTGTAGTAATAGGGGTTCTTGGAACGTGTTACGGAAGTTGCCGAGAACTTGTCGAAAGAGAAGGTTCCTTTGAACTTCAATCCCGGTGTAACGAACTTCAAATCTTGTTCCAACGATACTAAGGATTCAATCTTATTATGATTTAGTTTTTCGTATCCACGCTGCGTGGCCCACGCCCAAGGGTTCTCCTTGTACATCACACGTGGAATGCGCCCATCGGCATAGATAGCCGGATGCACGTAGGGAGGTACACGCATGGCTTGATAGAAAATGCCCTGGTTGGTTTCCGTGTCTCCCGGAGGAGCGTTACGAGTTTGCAGGAATACGCCCACATTGGCGCGGAACAAAGTGGTGGGAGTCACATTCACATCTACATTGGAACGCACCGTATATCGGCTCACCTTCAGGGAAGAGTCCCACTCCTGGTTTTTGTCGCGTTCAATGATACCGTTCTCATTGTAATATCCTGCCACCAACGCATAACGAAGAATGTCCGTACACCGTTGACACTAACGTTCGCCTTTGTGTTGTCTGCATGGTCTTTGGAGATAACATCCCACCAATTCACATCGGGATAGAGTTCCGGGTCGGTCTGGTTCTTGTAGTTCAGCAGGGTGGCTTCGCTTACAAACGGGTTTCTACCCTGCTCGGCATACATTTCGTTAATCAGTTCCAGATACTTCACACTGCCGATGTAGTCGGGTATCTTGATGGGTTGCGTAAAGGAGTGTTCGAAGCGGACGTTCACCTGCGGCTTTCCAATCTTGCCGCGCTTGGTCTCAATCATCACTACACCATTGGCACCGCGCACACCATAGACGGCACTGGCGGCAGCATCCTTCAACACGGAAAAGGAGGCGATTTCTTCAGGTCGATGTCGTGGAGCGAACGCTCGACGCCGTCCACCAATACCAGCGGATTGGTATTGCCAGTAAAGCTACTGATACCACGAATCCAGAAGTCGGAGTTATTGAACCAAGGGTCACCGCTACGCTGAACCGCAATCACACCGGGAACCATACCCGCCAAGTTGTTACTAAGCGAACGGCTGGGAGCCGCGGCAAGTTTGGCCGGCTCTATATTGGTAATGGAGCCGACCACAGAAGCTTTCTTCTGCGTTCCGAAGCCACTACCACCACTTCGTCAAGGGCTGCCACATCTTCTTCCAAAGCTACATCAAGCACTCCTTTGGAGCCTACCGCTACCACTTTATCCTTAAAGCCAATATAAGAGAATTTTAATGACGGCTTATTACCTTTCAACGTAATCGTATACGTACCGTTGATGTCCGTCACCACACCATTAGAAGGGTCTGCCGCCTCCGTCACATTCACACCGATGAGTAACTCACCTTGTGCATCCATCACACGTCCGGTCACCTTCTTAGGCGACTGGGCAAATGCCGAGATACTGATGCACAACAGTAGCATCAGCATCCAGCCCGCAAATTGCTTTTTGGGAATATTCTTCATTTCGTACCTTTATTAATGATTTATTGAATTTGCTGCTCCGTAGAACTATTTTTCCATAGTCGTGCCAATATAGTGGCACAGTTTTGCCAATATAGAGACACAGTTTTGCCAATATAATGGCAAACCCCGGATATAAATATCAGCCTATGAACGTATAAAAAAAGAGCGTTACAAAAGTTTACTCGTTGCCCCACAGAGTGGCTTTGTTACCCTTGGACTTACGCCAGGCATCCCGCCAACGATGTATATCAACATGGTTGATGAAAGGTTTCGGAGCACGCTGTGCCTTTGTAGGAGCTTCGGGAAGAGCCACAGCCGAATCTTGGTACCAATAAGCCACGGTAGACAAATCCAACGTCAAGTTGTTGTTGGAGCCATGTTCGATGGTTCCCTTCAGGCTCTTTTCAAAGAAAATGGGATCTTCAATGAAGAATCGGTAAACGTGGGTACGACCCAGCCAGCCTATATCATTGTTCACACGGGGATAACCGAAGTAAGGATGCGAGAAGGCTTCTTTAGGACACCAGGCCGTATTGAAGAAGTCTTCCGTACCTGTACCTATCAGCGAGGGAACCTTTTCTCCATCAATGAACACATGTCGTCACCTTCGCCATACCACATGGGAGTGGGACAATGCACATAGTAATTGATACCTACAAAGTGTCCCTTGCCTTGGGTTTCCATGAACACATAGTTGCGTTCGCCGGTGGTGTTCGGCTTCTGGGCACCGGTAACTCCCCACTCCGTCTCGCCTTCGGGAAGTGCTTCAGTCAGGTTGTGGTTATACCAGGCATGAAAGCGGCCCATGTCCTTGGGAAGCTTCGCCATCTCCAGATAATCCACGTAGAAGTAGAAAGCATCTATGTTGCGGTCGCTCTGGTTCTCAATTTCAATGCGTGCGCCCTTCTCGAAAGGCATAGCGAAATAGCACGACAGACCGGTACCGTTTTCAGGACCGGCCGAAAGAGGCAAGGATGCGTAGTTGTATCTCTCATCCAGCCTTGTCCGAAGAAAGGGCCGATGGGAGACTCTACCGAAGGATAATCGTTGCCGTCCCAATACATGCGAATGATAATGTCGTTTCTGCTCAAAGTGGGAGGTGGAGGCGCAATCGTCACCCAAATGTGGTTGATGACTCCCGTTCCTTGATGTCTGCAATGATGCGTTTCTCACCTGGTTTGAAGGGCTCCAAGTGATCTCTGTTACCTCCGGTAGGATCTGTACTGGAGATTCTTTTGTTTTTTACACCCGACTTCAACTTTGCCAAGTCAAACATTTCGTTCGTCATGTTCGACTGTGCAAAAACAGTAGGAAAGTACAATCCCAGAACAAGGGAGAGTAACAAACTGATTTTGTATCTCTCATAAATTTTTGTTTACATTGATTAATAGATGATTAATATTCCAATAAATATGGTTTCTCATTGAATGTTTTCCACAGCAATTCTCCAAACAATGTATTGGCCCATGCAAACCAGCTCCTTGTGAATTTCTTGGGGTCATCCTTGTGGAATGACTCGTGCATGAACCCGGTACCGGCATGCGTTTTCTGGAGCATCTGGATACATTGCTGTAACTCTTTATCGTCTTGAGCAGTCAGGGCTTTCATTATCAGGCTCATCGGCCATATCATGTCCGTACCAATATGATGTCCTCCTATCCCTTCAAAATAAGAACCTTTAAAGAAATAAGGATTGTATTCCGACCACACGAATCTTCTGGTATTGGCATAAATTGCATCATCACTATCAACACCACCCAGATAGGGTAACGCCAGCAGATTAGGGACGTTGGCATCATCACTAAGATAAGCCGATCCAAAGCCATCTATTTCAAAAGCATAGATTTTACCGAACTTCGGATGATTCACCACGGCATAAGTCTGCAAAGCATTATAAACTTCTTTACTCAACGCCAACAGTTCATCAGCCAGTACATTGTCTTTGGTTATCTTTTGAACCATTTCGGAAGCCTGCCTCAAACTGGCCACCGCAAAGAAATTGGACGGGACGAGAAAAGGAAAGATAGTGGCATCATCACTAGGCCTGAAAGTAGAGCAAATCAATCCGACCGGATTTACTTTATAGCCCACTCCACCCATAGGAACAGCATCTATAGCCCATTCCGAAGTTCTGCGAAAGCTATAAGGCCCGTTACCATCTTTTCTCTGCTGTTCCTTGCAGACCCTTAAAACGGTTTCTATCGCCTTCTTCCATTGCGCATCGAAAGGAGAAGCATCATTTGTCTTTTTCCAGTATCCATATGCCAGGCGAATGGGATAGCAAAGCGAATCCAACTCGTATTTACGCTCATGAATACCCGGTTTCATCTCCGTATGGTCGCTGTTCCATCTTGTATACTTCGTATCATCATCATAAAAGGCATTGGCATACGGATCCTTCAATATAAAGGAGGTCTGCTTATTGATAACGCCAATTATCAGTCTTTGCAGGTTCTTATCTTCAGACATGAAATCCAAATACGGATATACTTGGGCAGAACTATCCCTTAACCACATGGCATCAATATCACCGGTAATCACATATGTATCCGGTCGGCCATCCTTTTCTGAATAAAAAACGGTTGTGTCCAACGTATTCGGAAAACAATTCCCAAACAGCCAGCCCAGTTCTTCATTCTTGACCTTCTGTTTAAAAGTAGCAATGGCCTTTTCAATGGCAGGACTTTTGAAGTTCCTTTCCGATATAGGCTTCCTTACTGTTGGAAACGACGAAAAAGAGGCAGCTGTCGAAGCTACGCCTGAATTCGCAAACATCAAGTTTTATTCAGCGCATATCCTGCCCCCAAAAGGCCCACTCTCTTTATAAAATTTCTTCTGTTCATGTTATAAATCCATTGACTAAAAATATTATCCTGGAACAATCTTCTTATCCTAACAAACTAACAACTGATTGAAATACAATTTCAACTGATAAACATCACCCTTATAACCTTCTGATATGTAATAGCGCTCCTCCATCCTTTGCCAGATTCAGTTCAATGATATCCTTCCTTGTAACTTTCCGTACCTGTCTGTCCAGATGGTTTGGATTCCGGTCTACATCCTCTGCATCGGTATAGATCGTTGCTTGGTAGTCTCCCTCACTAAGGAAGTCCAATTCCAATTTCAGATTCCTTTCCGCACCGTTGTTTAGCGAGCCTACCCACCAGTCCGAACCGCTCCTGCGGGCCACCGTGACATGCTCATTCATCTTTGCCAGCGGAACTCTTATCTCATCCCACGTTCCCGGCACGGTACGGAGCACCTCGAACCCCGGTTGACCTTCATAAGCCTTTGGCGTATCGCACAAAGAGGTGAGATGGTTTTCCAAAACCACATACATGGCCAACATATGGCAGCGTGTGCTCATTACATGAGGATTTACATACTGTATCTTGAACTCCGAGCGCGGCAGTGCCCTGAACCCTCCCAGGTGATAGTCCGTCGCTCCCGCCAGCATCCTGGTGAAGGGTATCGCAATGTCATGGTCCGCATTCACCAGCGTGTCCCATTTGCATACTTCATAGTTGAGTGTCCCCTCCGTGTGAATTCATTCGGATACGTCCTTACCAGTCCGGAAGCTTGCTCGACCCATGGAACTGTATGAAGAGCCTGTGTCTTGCCGCACATTCCAGTATCTCTTCTTGGATGCGTATCATCTCTTGGTCATTACGGTCCATGAAGTCCACCATGAGTCCTTTTACTCCCCATCCCTCATAGAGCGCAAAGGCTTCTTCGAGTTTGTCGTACAACGGTCTCCAGTGTACCCACAGATGTATGCCAACCCCCTTGCTCCTTGCATATTCCACAATTCTCGGCATGTTCAGGCACGGTATCGGTTTTGTAACGTCCGCATTGGGTCCCGCCCATCCGAAATTGAAGTTGTCATCATAGTACCAAGGAGTCTCCGCATATCCGTAGATTCCATGTGCATCCAAGCCATTGCGTGCTGCAAAATCAATGTAGTACTTGTTTGTATCGAAGTTGTTTCCCGGAGAGAACGTGCTGTCCGGCACGACATTCCCGTTCCACCATGTGAACGTGGTCCTGCAAGGCTTAATCCATGAAGTGTCTTCAATCCTGCAGGGCTCGTTCAGGCTTGTTAGTATATTCGTCTCCAGCAATCCTCCCACCGTCTGCAACGGAGATTACGCGCCACGGGGTACGGTGCGGGAAACTGTCTGTCTCGACCTTTATCTTCTCCTGCCCCAGTTTTGGCGAGAGCTTTCCCACCAGTCCACCCTTCTCCTTCACCAGGTACATTCCCGCATAGTCCCTTATGGCCGCTTCAGTTATAACCACTGCCACCCCGTTGTCGAACTCGAATGTCGCCGGCATCTCTATCAGCTTTTCCTTGCCACCTTGTCATATCTTACATGACTGTATACCCTTCGTGTGTATTCACATACCCGGGCAGGTACATGAGCAACGCCATCGGGTTTCCTTGCAAGTTGAACTGTGTCCTTTCATCATACATCACGTATGAATCCCATGCTTTCTGTTCCGGAAATTCATATCTGAATGCTATCCCGTCATCGAATGCCCTTACAACCAGGTTTATCAGGACGGCCGGAATCTGACCGTTCCTGCATGGGAACGGTCATTTCATTGCAACGGCTACGTACACTACTTGTCTTGCCGACAATGAGCTTGTATGTCTCATCAATCTTTTTACGCTGCACCTTTCCTGCTTAAGATTCCTTCCGAACTCTCCGCTATCAAAGCTGAAACCAAGCAAAGAATTTGCTATAAGAGACTGCTTCCTATAGTCGATGTCATATGAAACACTCTCCGGCGTTACTTTCAGAGAAAATCTAAGTTTTCCGTCAGGAGACGATACAGACATTCTCTGCTGTGCAGAAACAGCTATAAAACAAAATAGTGCAACACACAAAACAAGAAGTTTCTTCTTCTCTGTCATCTTAATCTGTCTTTGATTGTACATCCCTATCCTAATTGACCTCAATCCACAATCTTGCCTGAAACATTATAGCGTTTCACATCAATGTTCCATAAACCACGTTCAACACAGGCTTTCCTGCTTTCCATTCAATAGTTCCGAAACCGGTATCAGTACTGATGAAACTTTTGAAATTCAACCAATCTTAGAATTGAATGTACATGGTTTTGTCAACAGCATCATACCGCACTCCTGTAAGCCCCTGCAACATTCCATAGCTTGCCATGGCACGTGCATACCAATGCCCGCACTCTATCTCATTGAATGGGTTTCTTACTCTTCCATCATATCTCTCACGGCATTCACGGACAATATCCAAGCCCTTTTCCACCTCACCTTTCATCATCAAATGACTGGCAACCTGATATTCGATACCGGTCCAGACTTCATTGCTGTATACAAAAGGCAGTGACAGCATACCACCCTTCGGCCATGTGCAAAGCAATAATCCGCCATCCTTACCACAAGCATACACCGGTCTTTGAGGATTGAAATGGTCTACCAAGTCATGTTTCAGATTGTATTTGTGTACGGCCACCAGATGGCTCCTGACCTTTTCATTGTCCAGCACTTCATCCAGTCCGCATACGGAAGCCATCCACATCCCTAAAATTCCATCGGACAGACAACCGGTACCGTATTGGTATTTTGGCCCTTCTTCCTTCAGCAATTTCAGGGCCTCATCGGAATAACTTCCCCCGAAAGACATTACATCAACCGGATTGGGAGCCTGAAGCCCTTCCCACTGAATCTTCTGTATGAAATATTCTCCATCGAAGAGTGCAGTTTCCATATATTTCTTGCCCTTTGACAGCAGGGCCGTATATTCCTTAACGGGTTGCTTCAGCTCCTTGCCCATCTCTATAAACGCAGTCAAAGCTCCCAAATAGAAACTTGTACACATGCCGTCCGGTCCCCAGAACTCGATGTCATAAGTATTGTGGTGCGGCTCTTCAAGATAGCCCTTATGCAAGGGGTCCCATGTACGGATGCAATAGTCAAGACTCTTTTTCACTGCCGGGAAAAGGTCTTTCATCACTGTGTATCCCCGCTGATACGCCATTCACGGTAAACTTCATAATCCCGCCCAACTGTCCGTCGGCAGCAGCATGGAAGTTGTGAGGCGGTGCCGAAATAGGCAAGTTGACTCTAAAATTCTGGTGTCCTTCCGTATTCTGGCTTACCCTGAATTCCGTTTCACGCAAGGTTCTTTCCAAAGACGGGAACAAATGGGGCAAAGCCTGTGCATAGTTCCACACATGCGTACAACTTCCGTGACAAGAGCCAAAAGAATCCTGACATCCTTCCCAAGCCCAAAATCTTCCATCCCATTGACGTAATACCGTAGGAGATTTCAATATAGTTAAATTAGTAGCAACAGCCTCCAGTACTTCTGCCGGCAAAGAGGAACTATAGAATGCATCACTGAACAGCCGGCTGTTCTTTTCCAGCATCGCCTGATTTGCATCCCAATAGCCGATAACCTCATTCAAACTCTTGAAACGCTCCGAGTACCAAGGTCTGTAGGTAGCTTCGACATCTCCTTCATCTGCCAGGAATTGTTTTCTTCTTCAGAAGAATCCCACAACCTGCCAGTCTCCCCAACTGTTGCTTTCAAAATCGGCAAGTAAGGTGGATGTAGAAGACAAGTTGTAAATATCTTCATTCCTATTGTCTGTCAACACAAACTGGTCGGCCAGAATATGTCCCCACGGGTAAACATCCAAATCAATGACTTTCACAAAAGCCTTCTTTCCTTGATAAGGTTTCAAATCCCATACGGTTTCACTCAGAGTCTCCGTCTGATTTCCGACCGCCGTCTCTACAATCTTTCCGTCTACTACAAGATTTACAGAAGTACGGTCAGCCTGACTGCCTCCACCTACCAGAAACTTCAGATATCTTTTCCCAATATTGAACTCAGGAGACTGAATAATACCCGTCAGTCCATCTCCACCCTTATCGAACGAGTTCAGCAACTGCTTGCCGACAAAGCCGCTCACAGGTTGCTGACCGGAAGCCGTTCCCTTGCAGGGCATCCCCGTAAATGCCTGTC
>ENA-OQDD01000809-OQDD01000809.1-human-gut-metagenome-genome-assembly--contig:-NODE-809-length-11635-cov-1.976625_pt1 | contig 11635 bp, 11 predicted proteins | sample MGYA00242507_ERZ504598 | MGnify/ENA primary metagenome ERZ504598 (study PRJEB26092, sample SAMD00036318) | human gut metagenome | host: Homo sapiens | study: EMG produced TPA metagenomics assembly of... | reverse complement strand
CGACGGGCGCCACACCCAGGAAGCGGTAGTCGCCGCGCAGGTTGCCCAGCGACAGATTGCGGAAGAACAGGTTGGCGTCTTCACCGATGCCGGGATGGGCGGTCATGAGCATAAAGTCGCTGTAGAGTTTGGCCGTCTTCTCGTTAAAGTTGCCGGTGCCCAAAAGCGTGAGACGGGTGAGCGCCATGCCCTCGCGATAGGTGAGCTGGCAGATCTTTGAGTGGCATTTAAAGCCTCGGAACCATAGATGACGGTGCAGCCCGCCTCTTCCAGACGCTCGGCCCACTCGATGTTGTTCTGCTCGTCAAAGCGGGCACGAAGTTCCATGAGCACCGTGACCTCTTTGCCGTTCTCGGCAGCATCGATCAGCGATTCGCACAGGCGGCTCTGCTTGGCCACGCGGTAGAGCGTGATGCGCAGCGAGATGCACTCGGGGTCGTAGGCGGCCTCGTGCACCAGATCCAGGAAGGGGTTCATGGCCTCGTAGGGATAAAAGAGCAGCTTGTCGCCCTGCAGCACCTGTTCGCGGATGGAGCGGGTCATGTCGATGTTGGGGTTGGGCTGCGGCTTAAACGGCGTAAAGAGCAGCTCGTTGCGCAGGTGCTCGGGAATCTTGCCCTCAATGCCAAAGACGTAGCCCAGGTCGAGCGGGATATCGCAGGTAAAGACCGAGCGACGCGAGAGCTCGAGCGCCTTGCGGATAGTCTTGAGCGTCGCCTTCTCGAGCGACCCCGAGACGGCGAGCACTACCGGCTGCAGGCGCAGGCGCTTCTTGAGGATGCGCTTCATGTGCTGGCGGTAGTCCTCTTCCTCTTCGACGCCCTCGCCGTCCGGATCGATGTCGGCGTTGCGGGTGACGCGGATCAGCGCACGATCCAGCGGCTTATAGGAGCCAAAGCAGCTGTCCAGGCAGGCGAGAATGACGTCCTCGAGCAAGATGTAGGAGTAGGTGCCGGTGGGCGAGGGAATCTCGACCACGCGGTTCATCGAGGCGGGAATCTCGATAAGCCCAGCAGGCTCTCCTCGTCGGTGGCGCCGTCCAGACCACAGGCCAGATAGAGCGCGCCGTTGCGCAGGTTGGGGAAGGGGTGGCGCGGATCGATGACCAGCGGCGAGATGACCGGCGACACGTAGGCCTGGAAGTAGCGGGTTACGAAGGTGCGCTCCTCGGGCGTAAGCGAATCGATGCGGGCGCGGTGAACGCCCAAGGTGTCGAGCTTGCCTTCGATGCTCTTAAAGATGGATTCCCAACGAGTAAGGAGCCCGGGCATTTCGGCCATGACAGCATCGACCTGTTCGGAGGCGGTCATATTGCTCTTGTTGTCGACAGGCTGTTTTTTGAGCTCTGCCAGATCGGACAGGCCGCCCACGCGCACCATGAGAAACTCGTCGAGGTTAGACTCGAAAATCGACACGAACTTTAGACGCTCGAACAGCGGAACGGTCTCATCGAAGGCTTCGTCAAGCACGCGGTTGTTAAAGCGCAGCCAGCTAAGCTCTCGGTTTTGCGTGTACGAGAAGTCGCGCGGCGGCTTGCGCAGCTTTGCAGCGGCTTGCTTCTTTTCGATTTTGCTCGGCATATGCATCTGTCCGTTCAGTCCCCGTAGGGGACGGTAGCCTAACTCTTATTCACTATTGTCTCAATTTAGTCGACCGCTGGCACGAACGTATCGCGTGAACGGTATCTTTACCTACTTCTTACGCTGACGAGTCATAGGACTGACGCCCTGCTCGTCTGCAAGCGGTCTATATCCTCACTCACTGGTACGTAAGTGTGAATAAGAATGATGGATAGCTGAATATCATTGAATGCAGGCGGAAACGTAAACAAACATCATTTATATACATAAAACCGATTTAGCTATGCAATTCTGAATCAAAAGTTTAGAGACGCAATCGCAAATGGTTTTTAAGAAAAAAGAGCGTTTACCTTAGAAAAGTTACTTTAGAACGCCGAAGTACATCATGGGGGAATCACATGCGATATACCGTTCATCGCACTTTGTTGACCGTTCGGGGGCGAGGTGGAATTGCGGGTGGAATTTGGATATAACTAGAGCTGTCAGCAAGCAGTGCCCGTTACGGAAGGGCGCTGAGAGATTCGGCCGAAAGGCCCGAAAGAAAGGTAGGAGGCCATGACGAAAGGTCTGCACGTGCCTTCCGAGATCGGCAAGCTCAGGAAGGTCTGCCTGCACCGTCCCGGCGACGAGCTCCTCAACCTGCCGCCCGACGAGCTCGAGCGACTCCTGTTCGACGACGTCCCGTTCCTGGAGGTCGCGCAGCAGGAGCACGACACCTTCGCCCAGATCCTGAGGGACCAGGGCGTGGAGGTCCTCTATCTCGAGAACCTCGTCGCTGAGGTGTTCGACCAGGTCCCCGGCGCCCGCGCCGAGTTCACCGACCAGTACATCGCCGAGGCCGGCATCCGCGGCCAGCACATGCCGCAGATCGTCCGCGAGAAGCTGGACTCCATCGAGGACAACCTCGAGTTCGTCAAGAAGACCATGGCCGGCATGACCAAGTCCGAGATCGACATGCCCCTCACGGCGTCCACGACCCTCGACTCCCTGGTCAACTCCGAGTCCGAGTCCGACCTGATCATCGACCCGATGCCCAACCTCTACTTCACCCGCGACCCGTTCGCGGTCATCGGCGAGGGCGTCAACCTCAACCGCATGTACTCGGTCACCCGCAACCGCGAGACCCTGTACGGCAAGTACATCTTCAAGTACCACCCCGACTACAAGGACGTCTCGCTGTACTTCCGCCGCGACTGCCAGTTCCACACCGAGGGCGGCGACGTGCTGAACATCAACGAGAAGACCCTCGCCGTCGGCATCTCCCAGCGCACCCAGGCCGCCGCGATCGACGTCATGGCCAGAACATCTTCTGGAACTCCGACTCCAAGGTCGAGCGCATCCTGGCCTTCGACATCCCGGTCTCGCGCGCCTTCATGCACCTCGACACGGTCTTCACCCAGATCGACGTCGATAAGTTCACGATCCACCCCGCCATCATGGGCACCCTGCGCGTCTACGAGCTGACCGCCGGCAAGAACCCGGGCGACGTGAACATCCGCCTGATCGAGGACACCCTCGAGCACGTCCTGGAGGACGCCACCGGCGTCGACCAGGTCAAGCTGATCCCCTGCGGCGGCGGCGACCCGATCGCGGCCTCCCGCGAGCAGTGGAACGACGGCTCCAACACCCTGTGCGTCGAGCCCGGCAAGATCTGCGTCTACGCCCGCAACACCGTCACCAACGACGTGCTGTACAAGGAGGGCCTGGACCTTCTCGTCGTGCCCTCCGCCGAGCTCTCCCGCGGCCGCGGCGGCCCGCGCTGCATGAGCATGCCCTTCTGGCGCGAGGACCTCTAGGGTCTTCAAGGACCCGTACAGGTCATAATACATACATCTAGCTGCCATTAGATGTCTCCCATTGGGGCGGTGCGGGTTTTCGCACCGCCCCAATCTTGTATGAGGAACGTCAACACGATTGGACGACTGCTTTTGTAAGGAGCTTGGCCATGGACATCAAGACGATTGGCGTTGAGGAATGGCTCAACGTTTGGGAGAAGAGCGCCACGTGGGACATCGCCCAGTCGACGATCTCGTCGCTCACCATGGGCGAGCTGCGCGCGCTCGATGAACAGGACGGCGCCACGTTCTACGAGCGCCTGGACCGCGAGAAGATGAACTACGGCTGGATCGAGGGCTCGCCGGAGTTTAAGGCCGAGGTTGCCAAGCTGTATCGTCGGGAGGTCAATCCCGATCACATTCTGCAGACCAATGGCTGCACGGGCGCTAACCTCAACGCCATCATGCTGTGGTCGAGCCCGGCGACCATGTTATCGCCGAGTGGCCCACCTACGCGCCGCTCTACGAGATTCCGCGCACGCTGGGCGCCGAGGTCGAGTATTGGGAGCTTCGCGAGGAACTCGGCTGGAAGCCGATATCGAGGAACTCAAGCGCTTGGTGCGCCCCAACACCAAGCTTATCTGCATAAACAACGCTTCGAACCCCATCGGTACGGTGCTCGATGCCGATATGCTCGGCCAGATTGCCGAGATCGCCCGTTCGGTGGGCGCCTACGTGCTGTGCGACGAGGTGTATCTGCCGCTCGAAAACACTGAGTCCTTTATGTCGATGGTCGACATGTACGAGAGGGCCATTGTCACCAACTCGTTGTCGAAGACCTATTCGACGCCTGCGGCCCGCGTGGGCTGGGTCCTGGCCGACGAAGAGGTGTCCAACCGCATCCGTACCTATCGCGATTACACCATGATCTGCGGCGGCGTGTTCAACGATGCCCTGGCGACCTATGTGCTTGAGCACAAGGATAAGATTCTCGAGCGCAATCGCAAGATCGTGTTTGGCAACCGCGATATCGCGCAGGCTTGGATCGATACGCAGCATCGCGTTTCCTGGACGGCCCCGCAGCGTGTCCACCTCGTTTATCCAGCTGGATATTCCCGAGGACGACGAGGAGTTCTGCAGACGCCTGCTGTCCGAGAGGGGAGTGCTGCTGGTCCCCGGTAGCCGTTTTGAGCTTCCCTGCGGCGCACGCCTGGGCTACTGCGCGAGCGAGGACGTTCTGCGCGAGGGCCTGAGGCTTTTGGGCGAGGCACTGGCGGAGTTCGATCGCTAGGATTCCGATGGTCTTCGGGGGCCTTATCCAAATTAGCCGAAGATAATCGAAAACGGATCCGTTTCCCTAGTGAAGCGGGTCCGTTTTTCTATACCGAGAAGTCAAGTTGTTACAAATGGGGCCGTAAAGCGAGCCGGTATCCGCTGGGCCTTATACTGAGTTTCCGGTGAACGGTATCAAGCGTCTGGTAAACGGTAATTTATTTACCAGAAATGAATAGGACAAACTTTTTTCTGAATAAAAATGAAAATGGTTGAGACGCGGTGTGAACCGCTAATTCTATTCATAGGTTTATTGGAAATATGCAATTTGAGGATGGTTTAACAAAGTTTAGTTCCATTTGATTTTAGGATTAAAACGCGTTTAAGCACGTAAATACGCTTTATTAAGATGAAGTGTGCCATGCGTGAAGTATATGTGTATGCCGTTCACCCCCTATAAAAAACCGTTCGGGGGCAAGGTGGAAGTATGAGCTGATTTTGGATATAAATATGTCGTCAGCAATAACGCCTCACACGGAGGGGCGCTAACGAATCGGCCCTGACAAGGGCCCGAAAGAAAGGTAGGAGGCCATGACGAAAGGTCTGCACGTGCCTTCCGAGATCGGCAAGCTCAGGAAGGTCTGCCTGCACCGTCCCGGCGACGAGCTCCTCAACCTGCCGCCCGACGAGCTCGAGCGACTCCTGTTCGACGACGTCCCGTTCCTGGAGGTCGCGCAGCAGGAGCACGACACCTTCGCCCAGATCCTGAGGGACCAGGGCGTGGAGGTCCTCTATCTCGAGAACCTCGTCGCTGAGGTGTTCGACCAGGTCCCCGGCGCCCGCGCCGAGTTCACCGACCAGTACATCGCCGAGGCCGGCATCCGCGGCCAGCACATGCCGCAGATCGTCCGCGAGAAGCTGGACTCCATCGAGGACAACCTCGAGTTCGTCAAGAAGACCATGGCCGGCATGACCAAGTCCGAGATCGACATGCCCCTCACGGCGTCCACGACCCTCGACTCCCTGGTCAACTCCGAGTCCGAGTCCGACCTGATCATCGACCCGATGCCCAACCTCTACTTCACCCGCGACCCGTTCGCGGTCATCGGCGAGGGCGTCAACCTCAACCGCATGTACTCGGTCACCCGCAACCGCGAGACCCTGTACGGCAAGTACATCTTCAAGTACCACCCCGACTACAAGGACGTCTCGCTGTACTTCCGCCGCGACTGCCAGTTCCACACCGAGGGCGGCGACGTGCTGAACATCAACGAGAAGACCCTCGCCGTCGGCATCTCCCAGCGCACCCAGGCCGCCGCGATCGACGTCATGGCCAGAACATCTTCTGGAACTCCGACTCCAAGGTCGAGCGCATCCTGGCCTTCGACATCCCGGTCTCGCGCGCCTTCATGCACCTCGACACGGTCTTCACCCAGATCGACGTCGATAAGTTCACGATCCACCCCGCCATCATGGGCACCCTGCGCGTCTACGAGCTGACCGCCGGCAAGAACCCGGGCGACGTGAACATCCGCCTGATCGAGGACACCCTCGAGCACGTCCTGGAGGACGCCACCGGCGTCGACCAGGTCAAGCTGATCCCCTGCGGCGGCGGCGACCCGATCGCGGCCTCCCGCGAGCAGTGGAACGACGGCTCCAACACCCTGTGCGTCGAGCCCGGCAAGATCTGCGTCTACGCCCGCAACACCGTCACCAACGACGTGCTGTACAAGGAGGGCCTGGACCTTCTCGTCGTGCCCTCCGCCGAGCTCTCCCGCGGCCGCGGCGGCCCGCGCTGCATGAGCATGCCCTTCTGGCGCGAGGACCTCTAAGTCTTTCCGTTTCCGGTGCGGTCCCCCTACAACCGCACCGGCTTCGCCCGTTAAACGGGCAACACTAATACTTACGTAATTCATTTCTTCGAAAGGAATCGAACCATGGGTGTTAACCTCTCCGGCCGTAGCTTCCTCAAGCTTCTCGACCTCACCACCGAGGAGATCGAGTACCTGCTCAAGCTCTCCAAGAACTTCAAGGACATGAAGCGCGCTGGCGTTCCGCACCGCTATCTCGAGGGCAAGAACATCGTTCTGCTCTTCCAGAAGACCTCCACTCGTACCCGCTGCGCCTTTGAGGTCGGCGGCATGGATCTGGGCATGGGCGTCACCTACCTCGATCCGGGTTCGTCGCAGATGGGCAAGAAGGAGTCCATCGAGGACACCGCCCGCGTTCTCGGCCGCATGTATGACGGCATCGAGTTCCGTGGCTTTGCCCAGGACGATGTCGAGGAGCTCGCTGCTAAGTCCGGCGTGCCCGTGTGGAACGGCCTGACCACTGAGTGGCATCCCACCCAGATGCTCGCCGACATCCTGACCGTCCAGGAGAACTTCAACTACGACATCAAGGGCAAGACTCTCGTTTTCATGGGCGACTGCAAGAACAACGTTGCTCGCTCCCTCATGGTCGTCTGCTCCAAGCTCGGCATGAATTTCGTGCCTGCGGCCCCGAGGAGTGCATGCCCGCCGACGACGTCATCGAGCCTGCAAGCCCATCGCCGAGGCCAACGGCTGCACCATCAAGCTGACCACCGACGTCAAGGACGGCGTCACCGGTGCCGACGTTATCTACACCGACGTGTGGGTCTCCATGGGCGAGCCCGACGAGGTCTGGGCCGAGCGCATCGCTCAGCTCACCCCGTATCGTGTTACTTCCGAGGTCATGGCTATGGCCAACCCGGGTGCCATCTTCCTGCACTGCCTGCCCAGCTTCCACGACACCAACACTACGATTGGCGCCGAGAAGTGCGAGCAGTTCGGCATCACCGAGCAGGAGGTCACCGACGAGGTCTTCGAGAGCCCCGCTTCCAAGGTCTTCGACGAGGCCGAGAACCGCATGCACACCATCAAGGCTGTCATGTACGCCACGCTCAAGTAAGAGCATCTAGCATCTCGCTCGGGGTGTATTGCTGCTCACCCCGAGCGGTTTTGTCTGGTAAATATCTTGCGTCGGGCGGTGGGCACGGCACGGAAAATCCGCTTCGCGCGAGAAAGTTAAATGATTTATGAAGGGGGGATGAGAACCATGACTGAGACCGCTAAGAAAAAGCGCGGTATGCCTTCATCGTTCACCATTCTTCTAGCTCTGCTGGCAATTGTTGCAGTTGTTACCGTTATCGTCTCCGGCACGTCCGGCGGCGCGGTTACTGCCGCCCGTCTGAGCGATTTCTGCACCGCCCCGATTAAGGCTTCGCTGACGCTCTGCCGTCTGCCTCTTCGTTATGATCCTGGGCGGCTTCCTCGGTATGATGACCGAGACCGGCGCTCTGGACAACGGCATCGCGTCCTGGTGCAGAAGCTTAAGGGCAACGAGATCATGCTCATTCCCGTGCTGATGCTCATCTTCTCCCTCGGTGGTACCACCTATGGTATGTGCGAGGAGACCGTTCCTTCTACGCCCTGCTCGCCGCTACCATGATGCTGCCGCTTCGACCCGATGGTCGCGCCGCTACCGTCCTGCTCGGCGCTGGCTGCGGCTGCCTCGCTCCACGGTTAACCCGTTCGCCGTCGGCGCTGCCGTCGACGCCCTGACCGGCGTTGACATTGCCGTGAACCAATCCATCATCATCGGCCTCGGTGCCGTCCTGTGGCTTGTTACCACCGTCATGTCCATCGTCTTCGTGATGAACTATGCCAAGAAGGTCAAGGCTGACAAGGTTCCACCATCCTCTCGATGCAGGAGCTCAAGGACGCCGAAGAGGCTCACGGCAAGGCTGCTTCCGAGGTCCACAAGGAGGTCAAGCTCACCGGTCGTCAGAAGGGTGTTCTGATCGCCTTCGCCTTCACCTTCGTCGTCATGATCGTCGGCTTCATCCCGCTGGCCGACCTCAACGAGGGCGTCGCCAACTTCTTTGACGCTGGCGCTGTCTACGACGCCGACGGTAATGCCGTCGTCCAGGGCTGGTCTGCCTGATCACCGGCCTGCCCATTGGCCAGTGGTACTTCGACGAGGCTTCCACCTGGTTCTTCCTCATGGCTATCCTGATTGGTATCATCGGTGGCCTGTCCGAGAAGCAGATCGTCAACACCTTCATCACCGGCGCTGCGACATGATGTCCGTTGTTCTCGTCATCGCCCTCGCCCGTGGCATCTCCGTCCTCATGGCTAGCACCGGCCTCGACGTCTTCGTCCTCGACGCTGCCGCCAATGCCCTGGCTGGCCTGTCCGGCGTGATCTTCGCTCCCATGAGCTTCCTGGTCTACTTCGGCCTGTCCTTCCTGATTCCTTCGACCTCCGGTATGGCCACCGTCTCCATGCCCATCATGGGACCGCTGGCTGTTAAGCTCGGCTTCTCGCCCGAGGTCATGGTCATGATCTTCTCCGCCGCCATCGGTGTCGTGAACCTGTTCACCCCGACCTCCGGCGCCATCATGGGCGGTCTCGCCCTGGCCAAGATCGAGTGGACGACCTGGCTCAAGTTTGCCCTTAAGCTCATCGTCGCACTCTCCGTCGTCTGCGCCGTCATCCTGACCGTCGCCTGCGTGCTGCTCTAAGTACCAACGGGTACCCCACGGAAACCTTGACGATCCTGTAAAGGATCACCTGGTCATCGTCTGTCCGGTGGGGTAAACCCACCGGTAGACTCCTACCTTTAGCCCCCTCCCGTTCCGTGCGCGGGAGGGGCGCTCTTGTGTTCCGGCGTTTTACCAAACGCCGGAACTGCTCGACGCTGCAAGCCCCGCCAGAGCGGCAATCTGACGTTCAATCGTCGGGCATGGCCAAAAGGCCTATGCCCTCCTCTTTCACGTCACTTTGCTCGCTCTGGTGGGCTTTCGCTGACTTATGCTCCACCTGCGATGTTGCCGTTGTTGGTGTAATGGGGCGGTGCAATGGGGTCAGGTTAGTTTGCACCAAATATGTCCGACAAGAGGTTTGACGGATGTTTGGTTGGTGCCTGTTGAGGGTCTGGGTATCGGGGAGGGCGGGCTCCGTTATAATCGCCTAGAACATTAATTGGAAACGGGACGGGAGCCATACATGCGCCAGGGTTTCGACAACGCGAAGTATATCGAGCTGCAGGCCGCTCATATTAAGGAGCGCATCTCGCAGTTTGGCGGCAAACTCTATTTGGAGTTTGGCGGCAAGCTGTTTGACGACTATCACGCGAGCCGCGTGCTGCCGGGTTTTGAGCCGGATAGCAAGTTTCGCATGCTCAAGAGCATAGCCGACGACGTCGAGGTCATCATCGCCATTAACGCGAACCACATCGAGAAGAACAAAGCTCGCGGTGACCTGGGCATTACCTATGACGAGGATGTGCTGCGCCTGGTTGACCTGTTCCGCGGCAACGGCTTTGCCGTCGCGGCTGTGGTCATCACGCAGTATGCCGGCCAGCCCGCTGCCGATGTGTTCCGCAACCGCCTGAACGCGCTCGGTATTCCCGCCAAGCTGCACTATCCATCGAGGGGTATCCGCACGATGTCGATCTGATCGTGTCCGACGATGGCTACGGCAAGAACGAGTTTGTCGAGACCACCCGACCGCTCGTCGTGGTTACTGCCCCCGGTCCTGGCTCGGGCAAGCTTGCCACCTGCCTGTCTCAGCTCTATCACGAGCACAAGCATGGCACGGCCGCCGGCTATGCCAAATTCGAGACCTTCCCGGTCTGGAATCTTCCTCTGACGCATCCGGTCAATATTGCCTACGAGGCCGCCACGGCTGACCTCGATGACGCCAACATCATCGATTCGTTCCACCTTGAGGCCTACAACAAGACCACGGTCAACTACAACCGCGACGTCGAGGCCTTCCCGGTAGTCCGTGCCCTGATGGAAAAGATCCTGGGCAAGAGCCCCTACCAGAGCCCTACGGACATGGGCGTCAATATGGTCGGCTTTGCCATCACCGATGACGATGCCTGCCGCGACGCTTCCAAGATGGAGATCGTCCGCCGCTACTTTACCGCGGTCGAAAATGTGCGCCGTACCGGCGTGGGCGATGAGCAAGTCGACCGTCTCAAGATTATTATGAAGAAAGCCGGCATCGATAAGAACTACTCACCGGCGCGCTCGGCGGCCCTCACCAGGGAGCAGCTGACGGGTGGTCCCGTGGGTGCCATGGTCATGCCCGATGGCTCCGTGGTGACCGGTAAGACCTCCACGCGCCTGGGCGCCGCAAGTTCGCTCATTATGAACGCCCTCAAGCATGTCTCGGGCGTCGACCTTGAGCTCGAGGTCATTAGCGATGAGGCGATCGAGCCCATCAGCAAGCTCAAGACGCATTTCCTGGGCAGCAAAAACCCGCGCCTCCACACCGACGAGACGCTTATGGCGCTGTCGATCACCTCGGCCACGAGTGAGACGGCCGCTCGCGTCCTTTCGGGCCTGGAGCAGCTGCGCGGTTGCGATGCCTTCTTTAGCGTGATTATCTCGCCGACGGACGAGACGGTACTGCGCAAACTGGGTATCAACGTGTGCTGCGAGCCCAAGTTTGAGCGCCGCGGTTTCTTCCATCGCTAAGTTTGAAGCACCGCGGTAATTGCATTGCATTTTGGCCGTATCGGGTTAGCGCCCGGTACGGCTTTTTGATCAATAAAGCGTCTATTTCGGCGAAAAATAGCCGTTTACCTGCCTAGAAACAATTTGAGCGGTATACAATAACCGTAACTGTTTCATCCTTAGCGGGATGCCGCATGATGGATATTACCTGCCATCGTGAGGTGTGTCGGTCGCGCACGGCGCGTTAGATGCTCGTGCTCGGTTTGAGGAGGCTGCTATGGCGGGCAAGGGTCGTGCGAGTGTTAACGATATGAAGCGTGTCGAGGTGCTGGTGTTGATGGAGATCGACCAGCAAACCGAAGACAATGGCGGGCCGTATGGTTTCTCGCGCAAAACGCTTGCCGAGCGCGTGGGGTTTCGCCGTATCGTGCCCGCGCGCAATCGATCGCTTGGAATTCCGAAGGTATGATTGATGTCGTCTCGCGTTATGAGCGACGACGGCGGTCAGTCTTGCAAAT
>ENA-OQDD01000808-OQDD01000808.1-human-gut-metagenome-genome-assembly--contig:-NODE-808-length-11647-cov-1.905035_pt1 | contig 11647 bp, 17 predicted proteins | sample MGYA00242507_ERZ504598 | MGnify/ENA primary metagenome ERZ504598 (study PRJEB26092, sample SAMD00036318) | human gut metagenome | host: Homo sapiens | study: EMG produced TPA metagenomics assembly of... | reverse complement strand
GCCCCGTCTATCGCTCTTTCAACTGAATATTTGCGGGTGTAGTTCAATGGTAGAACACCAGCCTTCCAAGCTGGATACGTGGGTTCGATTCCCATCACCCGCTTGTGCGATAGTGGCGTAGTTGGTAACGCGCGACCTTGCCAAGGTCGAGACCGCGGGTTCGAGCCCCGTCTATCGCTCTTGGGACTTCGGATTTTCCGAAGTCCTTTTTTATGTTATAGGAAATTACTCCGTAATGTTCCTATAACATAAAAAGCCCTTCGGGCAGGATCGCACTGCGGCGTAGAGGAATTATGTCGCTGAAGCGACCCGCCGCAGGCTGAGAATCCTGCTTGCAGGATTCTTTCTTATTCAGATTCAGTGTCTGAATCGCCGTAGAAGGTCAGAAGACAGAGTCCACAGATTCCTACCAGACCATATATGATTCTGGAAATCCAGCTCATGCTTCCGAAAAGGAGAGCAACCAGATTCAGATTGAAAAAACCGATCAGTCCCCAGTTAACAGCTCCGATGATGGAAATCGTCAGTGCCGTATATCTTAAACATTTACTTCCCATAAGTCACCATCCTTTCGTCTCCCTGTGGCTGCAGACAGCTCTGACAGGAATCATAAAGCTATTACATTTCATATTGTGCCATGAAAGACAAAAAATATGCACAGCAGGTTCAAATTAATTTGAATCGATGTGCATATTTCAACAGAATCAAATAAGTTTTCTGCTTCAATTGAGGATATCTGCCTGACAATCGAATTATTTTACTTTAAGTATCTGTCTGGCATTTGCGTCTTCATCGAAGGAAAATGCCTCCTGTGCCTGAACCGTTACATCACTCTCATCTGTCAGTGTAAATGCCTGGCATACATTAACGGTCTGTCCGGGCTGAATCTCAGCTGTAAAATGATCGATGGCATCGTCATTATTCTCGGGAATCGCTGCCTCGCAGGATTCTCCATGCTGGTAAGCTTTTAGGCTGACATCAACCATTGCACTGGATGCAGAGGAAGAATTATTGGTGTAATCGTAATAAACCATAATACATGGATTTCCGGCAAAGTCTTTGGTGATCGTATGTTTGGTATATTTGATCGTAAATTTTTCTGTTGTGAGATTAAGCGTATCATCTGCAGATGCCTCCGGTGCATTGGAAGAAGAACCTGAGGAATCTTCGTTATCCATATTGTTGAGGGAGTTGTTTATTTCCTCTTCAACACTCTTGAAGTTTGCTGACATGATTTTTACTGTCTCATCATCCAGAGAAACAATTTTCCATCCGGAATCTGTTTTGATCACCGGATAGGTGATATCTGTTTCGGAGAATACATCTTTTTCCACTTTTTTTGCCTGTTCATTCAGAATGGAAGCAAGTTTTGCCTGTGTCTCTTCTTCTGTAAGCTGGTTTCCGGCATAAGCGTTGGAAACGATCTGACGGAGAAATTCAGTGATAGTCGCTTTATAAATATTGGTTCCGTCAATGTAAGTGATATGTGCTGTGACAGAAGCTGTACCATTCTGGATGTCGAATCTGTTTCTGGTGATCTTATAGGTCATCTTTTTGTTAATTTCTGAGAAGAAATCCGTGTATGCGGCATCGCGGATATCTGCATTGTCCAGTGCTGTGAGATCGCTGCTCTGGATCATGGATTCCATTGTATTGAAGTCCATTTTCTTCATACTGTCAAGAAAATTTTCAACTGCCTTGCGTGGCTGCTGTCGCTGATAGAAATAGAAACCTGTACCTCCGCCAATGACGAGAACCAGGATCAGAATGAAAATAATCAGCCCGGCATGTCCTTTTTTATTACCTTTTGTCATATTTCCTCCTGCCTTAGAGCATAACCGCTCTGAAACGTATTATGTTAAAAAGTTTCAATTTTATATCTGCAACAACATTCGTGCAGATGTAATGTTACTGAGAACAGAGTGAGCAGTAACGATATAATTGATTATATCAGAATGCGTTGACAATGGCAATTGTCTTACTTATAATCAAAATTATAGAAATCAGAGCGGATAATATAAATATATAAGAAAATACAGAAAGAAGGCGTGGATCTATGAAGTATGAGAGTTCTTTTAAATCAGAAGCAGACGGGCTTGAGATTTCGGTCATGGCACTGATACCGGATAAGAAACCCTATCGTGCAGTTGTACAGCTGGTTCATGGAATGAGTGAGCATAAAGAGAGATATATTCCGTTTATGCAGTATCTGGCAAAGCTTGGATATGTGGTGGTGATCCATGATCACAGAGGACATGGAAAAAGTGTAAAACATCAGGATGATCTCGGTTTTACATACGGTGGGGGAGCACAGGCGATGCTTCAGGATATCCGGACAGTGAACAGGAAAATCCATGCATACTATCCGGAACTTCCGCTGATCCTGATGGGGCACAGTATGGGCTCGCTGGCAGTGAGGGCATTTGTGGCAGAACATGACAGCTGCGTAGATATGCTGATCGTGTGTGGTTCGCCAAGCTACAATACTGCCATGCCTCTGGGAGTTGCCATTGCAAAGACAGAGAAAGCAGTCTTTGGACCGAGACACAGAAGTAAACTTATCGAAACAATGTCATTTGGTGCAGGGGCAATGAAATTCCGAAAGGATAAGAGATGTACAGCCTGGATCTGTTCTGATCCTGATGTGGCGAAAGAATATGAGGAATCCGAATTGTGTGGTTTCACTTTTACGGACGATGCGTATCTGGCATTATTTGAACTGATGAAGCGTGCCTATGATGTGGAGCATTTTTCCTGTACAAATCCAGATATGCCGGTATTGTTTGTAAGCGGGGCCGAGGATCCCTGTCTGATCAATGTGCGCCATTTTGCAAAGACAGTGCGGGCTATGCGACGGGCCGGTTATAAAGACGTAAAGGGGAAACTGTATCCGGGAATGCGTCATGAAATTCTTAATGAGATCGGCAGGGAGCAGGTTTATCATGATATTGCTGTCTATATGAGAAAAAAAGGTTTCTGAGCGGATGTATAAAATGGAGAGATATCCGGTTAAACTATAACGATCTGTAACTATTTGTTGTTTGATGGCTACGAATTGCTATAGAACCATTAAAATCCATTTTAAGAGAGGGGAACCGGATATTGGGAAAAAACAAAATGATATTGTTGCTGATACTTGTTTTCGGCCTTGGCTGTGCAGGATGTACGGAGAAAAAACCGGCAGCAGAGCAGGGAGAACTTGTAAAAAGCGAGAGACTGTCGGAGCAATTCGGCAGTCTTTCTATTCTGTTAAGGTATAAGACTTTACGTTTGAAAGAAAAATGATAAGATAGTTTCATCTGTTAAGGTGTTGAACAGTTATAAATATGAGGAGGTTTTTATGGAGAAAAACGAAAACGAAGAACTGCTGGAACAAAGCCCGGCAGAGATTCAGCAGGAAGATACGCAGGAAATTGCAAAGAGCGGGGAAGAAGAGTCGGATACAGAAAAACAGAAAGTCTCCAATGGAAGATTTATACTCTGGAGTCTGGCGGGAGTGTATCTGTTGTATACAAGTTACAGTCTCTGTAAGGGATATGTGACAGGCGAAGAAGGAACCAGTATGGGATTTATGCTTGCCGGAATTGCATTTGCAGCTATTGGTGCTGGTCTGCTGTTTTTCGGCATTAAAAATATGCTCTCAGAAGAGAAAATCAGGAAAGCAAAAGCAGCGAAGAATGCAGCAATGGAAGCTGCCGCAGGCGGAGAACTGAAGAAAGAGGATGCATCCGGGCAGAACAGATCAATGAGCATTGCTGAAAGGGCTAATATGGTTAAGAATCTGGAAGATGAAGAGGAAGACGGGGAAAACGAGAAAGAATGAAAATATTGATCACATTGCTGAAACCGTTGTCTTTTTACCGGCACTGCTGATGATGTATATCATCTTTCATTCTCAGCCCAGCCGGGTGAAGTTTCAGGTAATCTGAGCTATAAAATAAGTTATGAGATCATAGAAACGAAGAGCGAGCTTTTGTCAGAGAATCTGAGCAGTGAAGAGATTGCTTATAAGGCAGATGGAATTCACTACTATGTGAGAAAAGTGGCACATATGACAGAGTATTTTCTGCTGGCTATCGCTATTTCTTTTCCATTATATGTCTATGGTGTGAGAGGAATCTGGCTGATGCTTCTTGCGGGAATTGTCTGTGTGGGATTTGCAGGGCTGGATGAGTATCATCAGTCTTTTGTGGATGCCCGTACACCTGCGGTAAAGGATGTGGGAATCGACAGTATAGGGGCGTTTATCGGAATACTTCTTGTTCAGGCATTCTGCTGGTCTGTACTGAATAATCCTAATAAAAAGAAGAAAAAAGAAGTCATTAAATAATCAGGAAAAATACAATAATTCGAAAAAACGGAAAGACAAAAAGGAGCATACCACATTAATAAGAACTTAATGTTGGTATGCTCCTTTTGACATTGGTTCACTGGTAATATCCTGCGAAGCGTGTTGTTGTGAACAGTAATTTTTGACTTGAATGTACACTTGATTTCCTGCTGCGTTTAAGCCTGGATTTCTGAAAGTCTGTCCAGTCCGGCTTTGGTATGGCGGATAAAAATATCTCTGACCGCCTGGATCTCGCCAAGACCTTTCAGAGTACATTTGACAGAATATCCTTCCTTTTCCAGAATGCTTTTCCAGGAGTCATCATCTTCACCGGACATATCATTGGTGGCGTGATCGCCTGCAACGATCATGAAAGGTGCCAGATGAACATGAGCCGGATGCAGATTTTTTAATTTATCCAGAAAGCTTTCAATGGAGAAATCCCCTTCAACCGTTCCCATATGCATATTGGAATAGCCGAAATGCTTAAACAGTTCGTCCATCTCAGGATAAAGTTCATTGGCAACATGCTCTGTTCCATGTCCCATAAATAAGAGAATTTCATCAGAATCAGGGTGATATTCCTGTGCCATAGCCTGACAGACTCTTCTTTGTCCTGTTTTGTAACCATCAGAGAATCACAGATAATGACAGAATCGAAATCCTTTTTATGTGCAAGAACTTTTTCTTTCATAGCATCACTCTCAAATCCGGTGATCACATAGGTTGGCTGTACAATTACATTTCGAATTCCGTCCGCTTTCAACTGTGTCATTGCCTCATCAATATCCATAATGTGGATCCCGTCCCGCTTCCGGAGTTTGGCGCGGATACGGGGACTTGTCCATGCGCGGTATAACGGATATTCCACAAATGCATGATGCAGGTCAGATTCAATCTGTTCAATTGTTTTTTTTCGTGTTTCTTCATAACTTGTACCGAAGCTGATAACAAGAATTGCTGTTTTTTCAGTTACCCCCATTTTAAATCTCCTTATAATAAGTATATTGGCATTTACCACAACTGCCACTGACAGGTTTTCCGCAAAACAGATGTAGTGGTGGTAAAGGTAATTGACTGCGCACTCATATAAAAAAGATGTCATGATAATAGACATTGTTTTTTATTATACAGGGAGTTATAGGGAAACACAAGTAAAAGCTAAGATTTTGACGTCTGAGTATCTCTGTATGCAGATGGAGTGACATTCATTTTTTTCTTGAAGCTTGTGCTGAAATAATATTGATTGGCGTAACCGCATTTCATACTGATTTCCTTCAGAGTCATGTTTGTGGCTGTAAGATAACGGCAGGCGGCGTTGATTCGTTGAGTAGTGATATAGTCACTAATACTCACGCCCTGTTTCTTTTTAAAGAGGGCACTCAGATAAGCCGGGCTGACATTGGCTTCGCTGGCGATATCGTTCAGGCACAGAGTATTGCTGGCATAGTTTTCGTCAATATATGAAGTTACAGATTCGCATAATTTCTGGTGATAATCATTCAGAGAAGAATCCAGTTTCCGGCAGAGAAGGCGGCAGAGTTCGTTGAGCCAGCCACATAGTTCTTCTGTGGTATGAAATTCTTCCAGATGATTGTATACATACAGGATTTTTGCTTCCAGATCATGGGTATCCAGGTTTAGTTCATAGAAAAACTTCAGAATCCTTCCAAGCAGAGAGTAGATCTGGATAAATGTGAAACTTTTGGTGCGGAAGTTTTCAGTAAGCCATCTGGAGAAATCCTGAAACCAGGAGTCAATTGCAGAAACATCCTTTTTACACAGAAGGCGGATTAATTCCTCCTCTCTGGAATCGGAGAAATCAGTGGCAGATAAGTCATGTCCAAGAGCCTCACGTCCGTCAAATACGTTCTGGTGTGGGAAAAAGAAACGATAATCCAGTGCATGAACTGCACTTTCATAAGAACGGTTCAGATCCCACAGATCCTGTACAATGGCACCGATTCCGGCATTCAGAACCAGTCCCTGTGAATTGCAGTTATCTACAAGTGCAGAAATGATTTTATAGGTAAGCTGGCGAAAATTTCCGGACTGGCAGCCGCTTTGTCCGATCACACACAGATAACCATCAATATCCTGCAGGGGATAAATATAATTTAATTCTGAGGTTTGTTCTGTGATCAGATCACGAAGATTCAGCAGTTCCATCTGAAATTTCTCAATGCCATAGGAATCCCTGAGAGACTGTGCATTTTCCAGTTCAAGAATCACTACGTTATAAAAATCATAATCCAGTTTAAGGTTCAGGTAGTTCAGATAAGGTTTGAGACGATAGGAAGCCTCCTGCCTGGAACGGTGAGTGATATCACGGAAAAATTTTTCGATAAGCAAAGGCCTGCTCTGTTTAAGCAACTGCAGATTTTTCTGCTCACGTTCCATCAGGGCAAAAGCATTTTTTACTTTCTGGATCAGATATGCGTAATCCAGAGGTTTTTCAATATAATCCAATGCACCAAGAAGCAGAGCGCGTCTTGCATATTCAAATTTATCATAGGCACTGATCAGTATGATTTTTACCATTGGATTAATATCCAGTGCTTGCCTGCTCATTGAAATTCCGTCCAGATCCGGCATTTCAATATCTGAGATGATCAAATCTACAGGTTCTTTTTTCATAGCGTCTATCGCAGAGGTTCCGTTGTAGCAGATATGTACGATTTCTGCGTTCAGAACTTCCCAGTCTATGTTCTTTTCAATTCCTTCTGCTGACAGATAATTGTCATCTACAATCATTATTTTCCTCATCTGTATCCTCCATTTGTTGAAATTCAATTGTGACATAGGTACCGTTTCCGGGATGGCTGTCAATACGCACAGAGCCGTTACCGTACAAAGGATTGGAAATGCGGGCGCTTACATTTGAAATTCCAAAATGTTTTTCGTAATTTATGACTTTGTTGTCTATGGCATATCGGAGCTGTTCCAGTGTCTCCGGAGACATTCCGGCTCCATTGTCTTCAATGGATATCACTACGGTATCATCACCGTAGAGTACCTGAATGGAAATAAAAACTTCAGGTGTATCGGCTGAAAGACCGTGCAGGATAGAATTCTCCAGGAATGGCTGTAATGTAAATTTGCAGATCGTGAAATTTTCTATTCCGTCTTCGGCATTGATCTCCCAGTTAAGATTATCTTTATGGCAGAGTTTCTCCATTTCCAGATACAGGCGGGCAATTTCCAGTTCGTCTTTGATCGGTATCAGTTCTTTTGATTTTCTCAGCGTCAGTCGGTAAAAGGCAGTCAGATTTGTCAGCATCTGATCTGCAATATCCAATTTGCCAAGTGCCTGGCAGGTTCGGATGGTTCCAAGGATATTGTAGAGAAAATGTGGATTGATCTGTGATTGTAATAACTGATATTTCAGCCGTTCTTCATTAATGGAGAGACTGACAATTGATTTCAGATTCTGGGCAATTGTGTGCTGCATATCTTCAAAGGTAATCCCCAGATTGTCTATTTCATCATAATTGGAAGCATCGGCCGGATGCGGGAGTGTGATGATGGAAAGGTGCTCCGGATCATGTCCGAGATGAAAGGATTCCATGGCATAGGACAGTGCGGCAATTCTGCTTGTCAGTTTCCTGGAAAAAGGATTACAATAAAAATAGTCAGCGGCAGAGAAATAATTACAGTGATCAACAGTGTTTTGATCAGTACCTGTGTATTGCTTTTGATATAGTTTTCCGGGATTTCCGTAATATGCAGCCAACCGTTATCCAGAGTGCGGCAGTTATAGTAGATGTCATTGTCTTTAAAGAAGGAATTGGTATTTTCCAGAAACATCTGTTTTATTGAATCTGAAATCCAGGTCTGATTACGGGAAGAATCACTGTGAGCTGCAATTTGTCCCTGTGGTGTCAGAATGTAACTGGAAATTGCGGTATCAGAAGCAGAAGTCTGAAGATACCGGGAAAATTCATCGCAGTCAAGTGCAATACAATAAGCATATTCGAGAACATTGCTGGATTTGTCCTGAAGAGCACGAAAACACAGCAGTGTATTTGCGCTTCTTTTGGAAGCAGATATAACTCTGGGTAAGGTGGTATTTTCTTTAACAGCCACAGGGAAGAAGAACCTATGGAATGTAATTCAGATTCGCTGAATTCCATAATTGAAAGTTTATCTGTGGAAAAGAAATATATACCCTCATCAGCTCCGGTTTGTTCCGGTTTTAAAAAAACATATATATGAAAGAAATCAAATGTAGATTTATATAATGAAATATTGCTTCTCATGGATGTTAATGCCTGCATGGTGCCAACCTGATCTGGGGAAGAGTGTTCAAAAGCGTACATCTGATACTGGATGGTGTCAGCAACGTTTTCGGTCTGGTTCAGACGGCTGTTTAGCTGAAAAATAAGCTGTTCATCAGACATCAATGCAGAGTTTGTGATTCGGTCTCTGGCAAGATTATAGGAAACATGGTAACTGACCAGTGCAACAAGTGTCAGAGGAAGCAGGGTTGCAACCAGAAAGGCAATCAGGAGTTTTGCCTGAAATGAGGAAAATCTGGAAGGAATCCATTTATGATAATTTATTTTTTCAAGTTGAGTTTCATTACACATAATACTCCTTATATGAATAGGTTTGATTTTATCAGGTATCTTTTTGAAGATTGCCATATTATACAGCAATTCTGTAAAGATGCAACACAGTGTTCATCTGCTATCTGTATTATAAAAAATCAGAATGAAAAAAACAATAGAACGAAAAATAATATAAATCAATCAAAAGAAATTGTATTTAGTAAAAAGAGTGTTTTTGTTATTCTTTAATTACCAAATAACACAGAACAGTTGATGCGAGAGAACTGTTCGGAAAAGGAGAGAATATGAGGAAAAAAGTGTTAAGTGCAGTTTTAGCTGCAACAATGGTGGCAGGAATGATGGGGAATGTTGTAAGTGTATCAGCAGAGGAGAAATATGATCTTACTTTATACAGCGTTAACACTACTGACCCGGATTTTGATGACTGGCTTGCAAATGTAGAGGAGGCAACGGGTTTAAATATCAATGTTATTGCAGCTCCGACAGATACAGACACACGTCAGCAGAAGATTACAACGATTCTTTCTACAGGAGATTCTTCCGTAGACATTGTCGAAATCAACGATGAAATGAGTGCTGCATTCAAGAATTCCGGATGGCTGGAAGGTCTGAATGACACGGTTATGACAGATGATATCATTGATCAGTTTGCGCAGGGGTATATTCAGGATATGATCACAGATAAGGATGGAAATATTGTAGGAGTTCCGGGATATACAGGATATCTTGCGGTAAATCAGGAAATTATGGATGAGGTGGGAATCGAATCCATTGATACAAAAGAAGATTTCATGAAATACATGGAAGCAGTTTCAAAAGATGGACGTTTCGGATACGGCGGTTCCTGGGAAAAGACATATGCATCTAATGAAATTGCACAGTTTGTAAATAGATTTTGGCGGTGACTACTTCGACTGGACAAAAGAAGAAAATAAAGAAGCAATTCAGTTCCTTCATGATCTGGTTGCCAACAAAGAAACACCTGTTGATCAGATCGCAGATAAATATGATCAGATGAATCCAAAAATCAATGATGGCAAATACGGATGCTGGTTTATGTGGGGCTTAGGTACGGATTATGCAAAGGCAGATATGCTGGGAGCTGACAAGATCCACATGGCAATGGTACCTGATTTCAGCGGCAATGGAGAGCGAGCAATCTTTACAGATTCCTGGAACTATGTGCTGAACAGTGCATCCAAAAACAAAGATGCAGCCATTAAATTCCTGCAGTATATGGCAGATGAAGGTGGAATGGAAGCATCCTATAAAGCATTTGACAGATATCCTGCAAGAAAAGATGTTGCAAGAAAAAGTTGTTCCGGATACTGATCCTGCAAAAGAAATGTACAGCCAGTATGCAGAAGAGTGCAACGTACAGGGACGTCCGCTGGTAGCACAGACAATGGAGTTCATCAGTGATATGGGAACTATCTTCCAGTCCTGCATGAAAGATGAGATCACAGTAGATGAGTTCTGTAAAAAGCACAGGAAGTCGTTGATACATATCAGTAAAAACGGTATTCGTTTAAAAGTCTTTTGAAATACTGACACATAAAAACTGACATAATAAATGAAGGTATAAAGCAGAAAAATCTGCTTTATACCTGTGCTTAAAGATATGAAGGAGGGAGTACCTGTGACAATCAGTAAAAAATCAATGAAATGGATTCCGTGGCTGTTGGTGTTACCTGTGGTTATTATTCGTGGATTTACGACTTTGTATCCGATTTTAATGACAGTTAGAAATAGTTTTTTTGATATTAAAATTCTGTCCGGAATTAATGAATTCTGTGGAATTCAGAATTACCTGAAAATTTTTTCAGATCCCAAAGTGCTTACATCTATACGTTTTACAGTGATTTTTGTAGTAGTATCAATGATATTCCATGTAATATTAGGCGTAGGTCTTGCTCTGATATTAAATATGAAATTTAAGGGACGTCGTTTTCTTCGTACGATTGTACTGATTCCCTGGCAATGCCGGCAGTTGTTGTAGGTATGGCTGCAAAATGGGCATTTAATAATGATTATGGTCTGATCAATGACTTTATCAGATTGTTTGTCCATGGATACCAGAATAGCTGGCTGATCAATACAGGATCTGCAAGAGCTGCTGTAATTGCCGTGGATCTGTGGAAAGATCTTCCGTTCTTTGCGATTCTTGTATTATCCGGTCTGCAGTTTATTTCGGGTGATATCTATGAAGCCGCAAAAGTAGACGGTGCAAATGGAATCCAGTGTTTCTTCAGAATTACATTACCGTTGATACTGAAAAATGTACTGACTTTATCTATTCCATTTACTTTATGGAGACTGACAACCTTTGATATTGTATATTCTATGACTTCAGGTGGTCCTGGAGAAGATACGGCACTGATCGCATACAGAATCACGACAGAGGCGTTTACAAATCTGAATGTCGGTTATGCATCTGCACTGGCAATGTTACTGTTTGTTGTAATGGCAGTATTCAGCTGGCTGAATATACGTGTTATGAACAAGATTGATAACTAAAGGAGGAAATACCATGAAAAAAGATTCAAGAAAATATAACATATATCATGGTGTAATGGCAGGTGGAAGATGGGTACTGTTTGCAATTGTCTCATTTATTATCCTGTTTCCGGTATACTGGATTTTTATTTCCTCTATTACACCTTCCGGAGAATTATTCAAAACACCGATTGATTATCTGCCGGATCATCCGACACTGGAAAGCTATAAGTTCTGATCGAGAACGTAG
>ENA-OQDD01000807-OQDD01000807.1-human-gut-metagenome-genome-assembly--contig:-NODE-807-length-11663-cov-1.642684_pt1 | contig 11663 bp, 20 predicted proteins | sample MGYA00242507_ERZ504598 | MGnify/ENA primary metagenome ERZ504598 (study PRJEB26092, sample SAMD00036318) | human gut metagenome | host: Homo sapiens | study: EMG produced TPA metagenomics assembly of... | reverse complement strand
TTTTGATTTTTTTCTCAATACCGTATCTCTGCTCACGGATGCACAAACGTATCCACCCATACCTCCTTACCATCGGTCTCTGCTGTCACAGCCCCTTCTTTCATTGTGTACCAAATCTTTGCCCCGGAATCTTCCAACCGTTCTATTGTCTCGCCAGACGGATGTCCATATGTATTTGTTGCAGAGCAGGAGACCACCGCAAGTTCCGGTCTCACCACATCCAGAAATTCCTGACAGGTGGAATATCTGGAGCCATGATGTCCCACTTTCAGAAAATCTACATCTTCCAGCTCCGGCAGAAGTTTTTTCTCCGTCTCTGTCCCGATATCACCGGTAAACAGCCTTCAAAACCGCCATATATCAGTTCCACGACCATACCGTCTTCATTCGCATCTGTTCCTGCAGTCCCTCTATCCGGTGAAAGGAATCGAAGAGAAGCTTTTCCAAGCGCAATTTGTTCCCCTTTTCTTCCCTTCTGTACATTCACGCCTGCTGCCTGCGCTTTATCCACCAATTGCTGATATGCATCGTCCGGTTGTGTCCATTCCGGTAAGATCAGGTTCTTCACCCTGACAGAAGTAAGATGTGTCCTCATATAATCAAACAGTTCCAGCACACCACTGATATGGTCATTATCCGTATGTGAGATCAAAATAGCATCAATCACCCCAATCCCCCGATTTTTAAGGAATGGCAGAATCTGATAGCGTGCAATATTCTTCTTGTTACTGCTGCCGCCATCGATCAGGAAATTCTGCCCCTGTGGAAGCTGAATAGAAATACAGTCTCCCTGTCCGATATCAAGACAGGTGATCTGCAGATTTCCAGACGGATGATAAATGAGGATTCCCAGTCCAAGTATCAGCATGATTCCTGATATACCTGACAGTAACTGATATTTTCTCAGCCATCCTTTTCCTTCCCCATGATTCTTTCTTTCCTGCATGAATGCATGATTTCCCGCCCTTTTTCCAGTTGCGCCATTCCATGTGACAGTTCCCCGACTCATTCCCAAAATTTCAACTTCCAAAAACAGTAATACATAATATCCGGCACATTGCCACAGCTTCGGACTTCCTGCGATCCATGTACAGAACGGAATTCCTGCTGCCAGTTCGCAGAGTTTCTCATACAGAAAAAGCAGCACTCTTCCAGGTAGCACCACATAAACTGCAGCACTGACCGATGCCATCCCAACCGCAACTGCTGCAATTCCACTGACCAATACTACACTGACTGTCGGCAGCACCAGCAGGTTCAGAAAAAATCCGGCCAGCGAAATCTCTCCATAGATTCGCAGCATGATCGGAAAAGTCGTCATCTGCACAGCTATCGAAGATACCAGTGTTTTCATAACGGATGCCGCCAGACGATTCTCCACTCTAATGCATCCTGCCAATACCGGTGCCACTACACCAAGTCCGGCAACAGCCCCAAACGACAGCCAAAATCCACTGTTGTACAGATTTGCAGGTGCATCCAGAAGTAAAAGGACCGCCGACACTGCCAGCGCCGTCAGCAGATCATAGGTTCTTCCTGCGATTCTTGCACCAACCGCCAACAGAAACATGCCTACCGCCCGCATGGCAGAAACACTTTCCCCGGTAAGGATTCCATATTGCAGAAGAACACTGAGCACCACCATCCCGGCAGACACATTTCCAAATCCGGCTCTTTTCAGCAGATCAAAAAATCCAATCCCCAGTACACTGATGTGAAGTCCGGAAATTGCCAGTATATGAATAATCCCCGCCATCTGGTAACGAATCTTAACTTCATCTTCTAGGTTATCTTTCTCACCAAGCAGCATTGCTTCAAAAATACCGGCATCTTCCTTTGCCGCAATATCCAGCGTCTGCATTATCTTACTTTTCAGATTCTGCATAAACTGACCATATCTGGAATATTTGCTGCTCCATGCCAGAACCACACCGTTTTTCATAAAATAGTAGATTTTCTGACAGGCGTAGAATTGCTGGAATCAAATTCTCCAGGATTTCGTGGCTCAGGAATTTCTTCCAGTTTTCCCGAAATCTTAACAGTGGTTCCAATCGGGAACTCTTTATTCGATTTTAAAAATACTCTTAAATTTTTTATGGGAATTTGTTCTGATCCGACGATCAGACAGACATGTTTAAGATAGGCAGAAAGAGAATATTCCGTAGCCTGATATTGCTGCACCTCCCCGCAGATGACAGCTTCCGGATGCTTTTCAATATATAATTGTACAGATTCCGGCAAAGGATTTCCACTGATCCGTGCAAATCCCGCCAGATCCATCAACCATATACAAAACATCAGGAGCAGGCATACAAGACACACCGGGCGTCTTTTCATAAGCTTCCTTTCTGTATATAGAACACCGCAGGCTATTCCACCTGCGGCATTACTGCATCAGGACTACTTTGGTTCCTCGTCCTGTGCAATTAAATCTTCGTTTTTTTCATAAAATTTGTATAACGGCAGGCTATCCTGGAAGTTCCCCTCCGTACTTCCTTCAATAGATATCTGAACCCTGTCAACATCACAGGAATCTATAATAGAATTCACAACCGAGTAAATAGAGATATTTCCTCCTACTTCAGGTGTTTCATCACGAAAAGTACTGTTCATGTTAATATAGCAGATCCTGTCCGCTGTAATCACACTCAAAACCAGAGAACTGTCTGGTATTGTTGCATAATGCCCTTCTTCCATCGGTCCCTTCGCAAGCTGTTCAAGCACGACACGTTCTTTTGGAAGAGATCTTCGATAATATACATTTCTGGTTTCACGATTTTTCCATTTTTATCCATAAAATACAGTGTAAAAGTATCATAACGATAGCTTTCTTTGTCTTTTCCGGTATATTGTGCAAATGTATCTGAAGTCATCTCTCCAACTTCCTGATTTCGCGAGTTGGTCAGCGGCTGACCTCCAACTGTAAACTGGACTTTATGAATATCCGGAATCTGCAAAAATGTCTGCACAACTCCGTCGCGTGTCATAACCTCCCGGATCTTGCTCATTTTTGAGTATTCTTTACTGAAGTCTACGACAAGCAGATCTTTCTGCACTTCATAAGAATTGATGGAAACATCTTCTGGAAGAAGGCTGATTTCCCCATCCGGTGCATCTTTGCTCCCAAGCTTCTGCATAAGATCTTTTACCATAAAATCTGCCGTCTCTTCTCCGGGTGAATATGGTTCTTCTCTGAGAACGTCTCACTCTCGTTCAGATAATACAGATGGTACTTACTCTCATCCTGCGAATCCTTACTGCTTTTTGTCTCAATACTGCATCCGGCAAGTAAACTGCAAACCAGTGCTGCCAGAAGAAGTACTCTTATATATTTCTTCATCCGGCACCTCCTACGGAATATAAGATAACGGGACACGAACTGAGAATGTAGTTCCTTCCCCTTCTCTGCTGAATACTTTGATCACACCATGATGCATGGCAATCGTACTTCTTGTTATCGCAAGTCCAAGACCGGTTCCTCCGATCTCTCTGGAATGTGATTTGTCCACACGATAAAATCTCTCGAAAATACGGTCGATGGAATCCTCTGGGATACCCATACCGGAATCTGCTACCGTAACATAGAAAAACTTATGATCTGCGTCAAGTGACACACGTACCCAGCCATCATCTACATTGTATTTTATCGCATTTTCAACAAGGTTACTGATCGCAGATGTAAATTTCAGTTCATCCACATCCGCTTCCACAGGACGGAAACTGTCAAGGATCAGGTCAATATTGCGTTTGTCCGCGATCGGACGCAGACGTTTGAGAATATCCTCCAGAAGCTGATTGATATCCATATGACTGATCTGAAGATCTGCAGATTTCTTGTCCATTTTTACCAGAGTCAGAAGATCGGTAATAATACGGTTTTCCCTGTCAATCTCCGCTGTAATGTCACGCATAAATTCCTGATAAAGTTCTTCCGGAACTCCTTCCTGTCCGACAAGGGAATCTGCCAGAACCTTCATGGAAGTCATTGGTGTCTTCAGTTCATGCGACACATTGGAAACAAACTCTGATCTTGATTCATCCAGTACTTTCATACGTGCAAGCATCTTATTGAATGCATCCGTAATAAGCTCTGTTTCTGTATAATCCGGAACTGAAATCTCATCTTTCTGATATCCGTCAGTAAGATCTTCGATGGATTTAGTAACACTGGCCAGCGGTTTGACCAGAATCGTAGAAAGGCCATAGGCAAGCAATACAGACAATGCAACGATAATTCCTGTGAGCAGCATCGCCATCTGTTCCTGCTCTCCCACCGTTGCCATAATGTCACTGATTGAAATATTTACAAGCATGGCTCCCTGAATCTGCGGGACATCCGCGCTCTTTACGGGAACAGCCATTTCCAGCATCTGCCCGTATCTGCGGTAATTTGTGACTTCTCCGTTCTTAAAACACTTCACGACCTTTGGTGAGATCAGCGTCCGTCCTTCATCTACATGATAGGTATCTGCAACTACTTTCAGATCTCTGTCTACAATCACCATTCTTCCGCCATATACATTAGACAACAACTCCAGCTTGCTGTTCACAGACTGTGAGCTGGAGTCATTGAGATAATTTTCTTTGATGATCTGATTACACAGAATCGCACACTGTGTACTGACCTCACTTACCTTTACTTCAATTGCCTGTTTTTCATAATTACTGATCATGAGTTGTGTCACGATAGCACTTGGCACAATTCCCAGTATGAGCAGTATGACCAGTATCCGAAAACGCAGACTCTTAAAAAACTTTGTCTTTTTTTTCGTTACCATGGGTTATGCCTGGAAGTAATATCCTACGCCCCATTTGGTGTGTACATATTTAGGCTCACTGGGATTAGCCTCGATTTTTTCACGAAGACGCCGAATATGTACATCAACGGTTCTGACATCTCCCGGATATTCATATCCCCAGACAATATTCAGAAGATTTTCACGACTGTATACCTTGTTCGGATTGAATACCAGCAGCTCCAGCACATCAAATTCCTTTGCTGTAAGATTAATTTCCTTGCCTGCAATAATACACGGCGGCTCTCGCAGTCCAGTTTCAGATCGCCTGCTTCAATTGTCTTCGCCTTTTCCTTTTCTTCATGTTCAGAACGCGCACGACGCATGATTGCTTTGATTCTGGCCTTTACTTCAAGAATATTAAATGGTTTTGTAATATAGTCATCTGCCCCGTAGTCCAGTCCAAGGATCTTGTCCATGTCCTCACCTTTTGCAGTAAGCATGACGATCGGAACATTGGAGAATTCTCTGATCTGCTGGCAGACTTCCAGTCCATCCATCTTCGGAAGCATCAGGTCCAGAAGGATAATATCGTATTTATTCTCCTTTGCCTTCTCAACCGCTTCTTCTCCGTCATAAGCACAGTCAACTTCCATACCGTCCTGTTCCAGATTAAAACGGATTCCTTTTACGATCAGTTTCTCGTCATCAACTACTAAAACTTTCCTGCTCATTCTTTTCTCCTTATTTCACAGCTATTTTATCCTTTATCGCCGAAAACGTACTTTCTTTGATTCCCGGCACCTGCATGATCTCCTCAATACTGGAAAAGAAACCATGTTCCTCTCTGTACGTAAGAATTGCCTGTGCCTTGGCATCACCGATTCCTGACAGGCTCTTAAGAGCAGATGCATCTGCTGTGTTGATATTCACTACACCATTTGCATCTGTTGTCTCAGATCCCGGATCCGCCGGCTGTATTGCCGCAGGTAAAGCTCCCTCTTCCGCTTCTTCCTGCTAGGTACATAAATCTGCTGTCCGTCACTGACCGGCTGTGCCTGATTCACGGCCGAAGCCGCTGCTTCCGGCAAAAATCCTCCAGCCGCCTCTATTGCCTGAAAAACCCGGCCTGCTCCCATCCAGTTCATAAACTCCCGGATTCATTACTGCTCCGCAGACATCCACAAAAATCATTTCCGGCTCTGTCTCCACCGGCATCTCCGATAGCTCCGCTTCTGCTGATATTTTGCTTCCGCCAGATCCTCTGTTGCATCATTCCCAGCCTGTGTATCATCCTGTGTTTCTGATTCTGATACAGTATCCTGTCCGTCCAGCATTATTTCTGTTTTGTTTTTCTGACATCCACTCATTCCTGACAAACCTGCCAGAAAAAATATGCTCAATATCAGACTGTAAAAATTTACTTTCATGATCTCGGTTCACTTCCCTCCGTAGGATTACGGCAGACCTCCCCGATTCTCATACTTAACCATGTCTTATTTTAACGAATTCCCGGTAGATTTACAATAGGAAACTTATTTATTCCTGTGCATGATAACTTTATTATTCCCATTTAAAAATCACAATGCCGGCAATCGCGATCAGCATTCCCAGAATCTTTCTCCACTCAAACGGTTGCTGCATTGTTCCAAACATTCCCAAAAGTTCAATTACATATGCCACGATCAACTGGGAAATGACGATCAGCTCATAGCTGCTTTTGCAGCCCAAGTGCCCCCATGCTCTGAATAACAGTAATTGTAATAAATGCTCCGATCACTCCGCCAAGAAGCGTGTATTTATATCCACCTGCCATAATGCCGAAACACTCTGTCTTCCTGTAAATATCCATGCCAGCACGCAGACCATAAATGCTGAGAGCTGCACCCATCCCGTTGATACCCATAAACTGGTCTGTTTCGTCACTTCTGTATTAAAAACACCCTGAATACTCATCAGTGCTCCCGAGATCAATGCCGTAAAAATCCCCACATAATGCAACCTCCACTCAGCTCAGATGATTTTCCTGTAGCTGTCTGCAAATTTTATTATCAGCTTATGCAGAAAATCTGTTTTTTATACAGGGAACCACTTCAAAAAATCACTTCAATAATGCCTCTGCATTCTTGCTGCGAGATGCGCAGAAAAAATCCCGCAGCTTCATATGCCACGGGATCCGGGAAATGATATTTCCTTCATTATATTATGAATTATTTGATGCTTACGACTCTGTACCCTGCATCCTTGACGATTTTTCTAAGCTGTTCGTCATCAAGTTCACGATCATAAGAAACGACTGCTTCGTTCTCAGAAAGATTTACTTTTGCAGCTGCTCCGTCAATCTTGTTGATTGCCTCTGTAACAGCCTTTACACAATGTTCGCAGTGCATACCGGAAATTTTGAGAACCTTCTTTCCAAGTATCGGATTCTCAAGTTTTTTATCCGGAATATCGAGAACGATCTCTCCACTGCCGCCTCCACAGCATGGACTCTCTCCTTTAAAATGTTTGATAGAACCTTTCAGTGCAAACCCAAGCAAAACAATTACGATCAGTACTATAATTATATCTACCACTATTTGTCACCTCTTCTGAATTCTTCGTCTTTTTTCTGTTCCCTTTTTTTCCTGATCCACTGAACCCCCTGATAGATCAGCATTCCTACAATATAAATAACAATGACCGCACCAAACATGTACATTGTGGATCCTGTTGAATTTCCCATATCAGTGCCTCCTATTTCAAACGATTCTTAGAAGACTGCGCGGTGTTCTTATGAAAAGCAGCACCGCTGCATCCACCGCAGCTTCCACAGTTTCCACTGCATCCGGCACACCCCGTATGTTTACCTTCTTTGGTATTCTTTACACTTTTATAAATGATAAATGCACAATATCCAAGGATCAGAATCATTATAATAATATTTGCCAGCATTTCACTCATCCTCTCTTCATCAAGTACTACCAGTCATCGGTTTCGAATCAAACAGAGGCCGGACACATCTCTGTATCCAGCCCCCTTATTATTACATTTTTTATTATGCCTGTACAGAACGTTTAGAATAAACTTCTGATCTTGTACGGGTCCGGTCTGAACAGCAGGAACAGCATTACAATAAGTACTACGAATCCTACTACAGTTCCGAAACCGAATGCTCCACCAGTTACAAAGGAACCAATCTGATAGAAGCAGAGGCAAACAACGTAAGCAAAGATGTTCTGGAAAAGAATTGCGAACCAGAACCATTTTCTGTCGTTCATTTCTTTTGCCATAGTTGCAATAGCTGCAAGGCAAGGAGAATCAAGAAGGTTGAACATCAGGAAGGAGAAAGCTGCGATTCCTGTCGGGAACCAGCTTGCAACACCTGCTGCAACGTTTACTGCATCTTCTGTATCACCAGCTACGTTAGCCAGGACACCCATTGTAGATACGATAGCTTCTTTTGCTGTAAAACCGGAGATAGAAGCTGCTACCGGCTGCCATTCACCGAATCCAAGTGGAGCAAAGATCGGAGCGATCACACCACCGATTGCTGCCATAAGGCTGTCTGCGCTGTCTTCTACCATACCGAATCCACCATCTGTGAATCCAAATCCACCAAGGAACCACATTACTACGCAGGCAAGGAACAGGATTGTACCAGCTTTGATGATGAAGCCTTTCAGCCTTTCCCATACATGAAGGAGAACTGTTTTAACCTGCGGAATATGATACTGTGGAAGCTCCATTACGAACGGAGCCGGTTTACCGGAGAACGGTTTTGTCTTCTTAAGAATGATTGCTGCTACAAGTACAGCTACGATTCCGATGAAGTACATCAGAGGAGCGATAAAGGAGCTCTCTGCATATCCTGCAGTTTCACCAGCGATTACACCACCCATAAGAGCGATAACCGGAAGTTTGGCACCACAAGGAATAAATGTTGCTGTCATAATAGTAAGACGTCTGTCATTGTCCTGTTCGATGGTCTTGGAAGCATGATTCCAGGGATACCGCATCCTGAAGAAATCAGAAGCGGAATGAAGCTCTTACCGGAAAGTCCGAAGTGACGGAATACACGGTCCATAACGAATGCAATACGTACCATGTAACCACAGTCTTCAAGGATGGACAGGAACAGGAACAGAATTGCCATCTGAGGAACGAATCCAAGTACTGCACCAAGACCACCGATGATACCATCAACTACAAGTCCCATTACCAGGTCACCGGCACCGATGCTGGTAAGGATGTTTGTAAAGAAGTCCTGAATAGCTACTACAAATACATCATTTGTCCAGTCTGTTACGAATGTTCCGACTGTTGTTACGGACACATAATATACAAGCCACATAACTGCAACAAAGATCGGGATACCAAGAATACGGTTGGTAACGATACGGTCGATCTTATCGGATACAGTCAGTTTATCTTTTGCTTTTTAACCGTCGTATTAACGATCTTCTGGATGAATTTGTATCTTTCGTCTGTTACGATACTTTCCATGTCATCGTCATGCTGTTTTTCAAGTTCCTGACGTTTTGTATCAACCAGAGACTGTCCGGAAGCAGAAAGCTTCATAGCCTCTTTACTTTTTCATCATTCTCAAGGAACTTAACCGCATACCATCTCTTCTTATCATCTGTAACAGATGTAGGAAGAACACCTTTTACTTCGTCGATAGCTGCTTCCATATCTTTGGAGAAGATTTCTTTTGGAAGATCAACTTTGCTGCTCTTTGCAACTTTGACAGCCTCGTCGATCAATTTGTCAAGGCCTTCCCCTCTCAGCGCAGATGTCTCAATGATCGGGCAGTCAAGCAGCATGGAAAGACGCTTGGTGTCAATCTTGATTCCTCTTTTTTCAAGAAGATCAGCCATGTTCAGTGCAATAACAACCGGAACACCTGTCTCGATCAGCTGAGTGGTCAGATACAGGTTACGCTCGATATTTGTTGCATCGACAAGGTCAATGATCACATCTGGATTCTCTTTGAGGACATAGTCACGGCTGACTACTTCTTCCAGTGTGTATGGTGAAAGGGAATAAATACCAGGAAGGTCCGTTACGATAATGTCTTCGCCCTTTCCTTTCTTTCCCTTTAATTTACCTTCTTTTTTCTCTACAGTAACTCCCGGCCAGTTTCCTACGTACTGGTTAGCGCCCGTTAATGCGTTGAACATTGTTGTTTTACCACAGTTCGGGTTGCCGGCAAGTGCAATCTTAATTGCCATTTTTTCTTACCTCCTTAATCCCTCTTATTGTAACTGCGTTCTTCTCCACAGTTGCATTTTTCATAATAGTTCTTACAGAACACTACAGCGTACTTACTTTACCTGTACGCACTGAGCATCGTTCTTTCTTACAGATAACTCATAACCTCTAACAGTGATCTCTACAGGATCTCCAAGCGGAGCAACTTTTCTGATATACAGTTCGCTTCCTTTTGTGATTCCCATGTCCATGATACGACGTTTGTACGCGCTGTCTCCTTCAATCTTTGTTACAACAACGGTACTTCCAACTTTGCATCACCTAAAGTCATCGTTCTGTCTCCTTTCCGTTATAAAATTTATATAAATATGTGCTTTGCCATATCTGAATTAACTGCTACACGTGCATCTTTGATGTTCACGATCACATTTCCGCCGATTGCAGAAACGATACTTACTTCAGCCTCATTGACAAATCCAAGATTCGCCAGAAAACGTCTTGTTTCTTCGTTTCCACCTATTTCTGAATCTTACATTTTTCTCCGATTCCAGCCATTGTGATAGGCATCATATGTATCAGCTCACTTTCTTTTATAGTCTTTATTGAGAATTATTTTCTTTATCAAAAAAAGTTCACAGTTAAACACCATTTACTTTTTCTTACATGGGTTAGTATATGCTAACGTTTGTGAGCTGTCAAGTACTTTTTTCGTTTAATAAAACTATCATTTGTTATGTATAACTTCAATCCGTTATTTCAAACTTATATTTGTAGTATATAACCAATGTTTGGCTCAAGGAACTTCTGCATCTCTGAATTTTATCGGTTTTATATGTTACTGTTCACAGTAACTTTTATACAATTATTTATAAGTGTATTTATGCATTTTTGTTGTCCCTGGCTATAAAATATGATATTATAGAAATACTATAAATTTGAGTGAAAATCTTAAATTTTAAAGCAATTAAATGAGAAATGAGAAATCATTTTCCATTAGATCATGAACAGAAATTGGGGTGTAATGGATGCATACAAAACGAATCCGCCGAAAACTATCTTGAAACAATTCTTTATCTTAAGCAAGTCACATCCTGTCGTGCGTTCTGTAGATGTTGCCGCTGAGCTTGGTTTCAAAAATCCAGCGTCAGCGTCGCAATGAAGAAGCTCCGCGAGACAGATCAGATCACTGTATCTCCGGAAGGATATCTTTATCTGACAGAATCCGGTCTTGCTACCGCAGAGAAAATCTACGAGCGTCATCTTTTCCTTTCCGAGTGGCTTGAGAAGCTTGGCGTTAATCCGGTTGTTGCAGCAAGCGATGCATGCAAGATCGAACATGTGATCAGCAGCGAAAGTTTTGCAGCGATCAAGAAACATATTGATCTCGACAGTATGAAATAATCATTATGAAGTGAATGGTACAGAACTGTACAGAATTTAAGAATTTTTCAGAACAGGCAAGAGCCCGGCATTAAGCCAGGCTCTTTTCTAATTTCTCGATCATTTCATCGATATGTTCTTTTGTGATAACAAGCGGAGGAACGAGGCGAAGCACATCACTCCCTGCCGAGATCACAAGAAGTCCATTCGCAAGTGCTTTTGTTACAACACTTCCAACTGTCGTACCTTCGATCACCAGTCCCTGCATAAACCTTTTCCACGACGCGCTGCAACAATCGGGCATTTATCCACAAGTGCATCCAGTTTTTCCTCAAGATATGGTGTAAGTTCCTG